>Ga0164296_1004739_pt1 | contig 12214 bp, 7 predicted proteins | sample GEODES057metaG_FD_113533 | JGI IMG/M metagenome (GOLD analysis project Ga0164296, IMG submission 113533) | Dystrophic lake water microbial communities from Trout Bog Lake, Wisconsin, USA - GEODES057 metaG | ecosystem: Environmental > Aquatic > Freshwater > Lake | place: USA: Trout Bog Lake...
AAACAAGACAGTGCCATCGCTTTCGCGGTCACGGGGTCAATATTTCTTGTTTTAACAGGCGCAGAGGCTCTTTACGCTGATATGGGTCATTTTGGGATAAAGCCTGTACAGATGTCTTGGTTCTTTTTGGTAATGCCCTGCCTACTTCTTAACTATTTTGGCCAAGGCGCCATGTTTTTAGTTCATCCAGAGACCATTTCAAATCCATTCTTTTTGATGCTTCCTGAAAGTTTTTCTCTATTTCTGGTCATTCTCTCAACAATTGCAACCGTCATAGCGTCTCAGGCTTGTATCTCAGGGGCTTATTCAATGACCAGTCAGGCTATTTTGCTTGGTTTTTTACCCCGTATGAGAGTTTTGTTCACTTCAGAGCGAGAGATAGGGCAAATTTACGTTCCATTTATCAATTGGATGCTTTGTTTGATCGTCGTAATTGTTGTGCTTGCTTTTAAGAAATCTGACAATCTAGCTGCGGCTTACGGTATAGCAGTTTCCACAACGATGCTTATGACCACTTTTTTAGCGGCTGTGGTTATGAAGGTGGTTTGGAAATGGAATCCCTTACTTGTCACTCTTGTGATCGGTGTTTTCATGATTGTTGACTTTGGTTTCTTTGCTTCTAATTTAGCCAAAGTACTTGAGGGCGGATGGTTCCCACTCGTCATCGGCGCTATTTGCTTTGTTTTGATGATGACGTGGTACCAAGGCCGTCAATTACTTAGAAAGCATGCAGTTGAAGGGGGTATTCAGATAGAAGATTTCCTCAAATCTTTGATGATGCATCCGCCTGTAAGGGTCGAGGGCACAGCCATATTTTTGACAGCGCACATTGACTATGTGCCTGCAGCACTGCTCCATAACTTGAAGCACAATAAAGTGCTTCATGAAAGAGTTATTTTCCTCAAGGTAAGTGTCTGGGATGTTCCACGGATTGAGGACAAACAGCGTATTGCGCTAAAAGATCTAGGCCACAATATGTTCTTAGTTCGTGCCATCTACGGTTTCAAAGAAACTCCAGACATCGGCCAAGTTCTTCGCCTTTTAAACGAAAATCACGGCATCAATTGCGTCGTGGAGGAATCCTCCTTCTTCCTTGCCAGAGACTCAATTGTTGCTCACGAAATTCCACAAATGTCCATGTGGCGCGAGCACTTATTTATCTCCATGATGCAGAATGCTTCGCGAGCTGCTGACTTCTTTAAAGTGGATCCAGGTCGTGTTATTGAACTAGGAACGATGGTTGAGCTATAGTCAATCGCTCATACCTTGCTTTCACACAACCAAGCGCTCACCAATTTAACTATGAGTGAGCCGTCTCAGACTGGGAAGCTGGTCTAGACGCACTTTACGCTTTGTAAATAAAGCCCCATTACTTTGTGGGTTGAGTGCTTATAGTTCTGAATTTTACAAAATAAAGTGATTCACTAATGCGTTTGACTTTAAATCATGCTGATTTAACCGGGTGGGTTACACAGCTGTACCACCTTTAATTAAGATCTTATGGTTTATTTTCATCAACTGATATTGATCGTATGGTTTTTATTAGGAAAACGTGGGCCTATTTTGAATATTTTTTTCGATAAGATATATCAATAAATAAATAATTGCTTTATTTATATAAATCTGTAAGAATAGCCTGCTTATATACGTCTCTTAAGGTGATTAGACTATGTCTATGAAAATATGAACCATGAGGACCAAAAGCAAATTATCGATGCAGTGGTGATACCGGTAAAAGACCTTGCAGCTCAAAAAATGGCGGAGGAGGTATTATTAAAAGCGGGGGCTTTACAGAGTGCCATTTTCAATAGCGCCAACTTCTCCAGCATTGCAACTGATGCAAAAGGCGTTATTCAAATTTTTAATGTCGGTGCTGAGCGTATGCTTGGCTATACCGCTGCAGAAGTCCTCAACAGTATCACCCCAGCCGAGATCTCAGACCCTCAGGAGGTGATTGCAAGAGCAAAAGCATTGAGTGAAGAGCTAGGAACAACGATTGCACCGGGCTTTGAGGCTTTGGTTTTTAAAGCCTCTCGCGGGATTGAGGACATTTATGAGTTAACTTATATACGCAAGGACGGTAGTCGGTTTCCTGCGGTTGTCTCCGTTACGGCGCTGCGGGACGCAGAAAAATTAATTATTGGTTATTTATTGATTGGAACTGATAACACCGCACGCAAACAAGTTGAAGCTGAGCAGCAAAAACTTGATCAACGTCTGCGGGATCAGCAGTTTTACACACGCTCACTCATAGAGTCTAATATCGACGCGCTGATGACTACAGATCCATCTGGAATTATTACCGATGTCAACAAGCAGATGGAGGCTCTCACAGGATGCACTCGCGACGAATTGATAGGTGCCCCCTTTAAGAACTACTTTACGGATCCCCAGCGAGCTGAGGCAGGCATAAAACTGGTATTGAGCGAGAAGAAAGTTACCAACTATGAACTTACAGCTTGCGCTCGAGACGGCAAAAAAACAGATGTGTCCTACAACGCAACGACTTTTTATGACCGTGACCGAACTTTGCAGGGCGTATTCGCTGCCGCTCGAGACGTAACCGAGAGAAAACGATTTGAGCAAGCGCTGCAAGAAACAAATGTAGAGTTGGAAAGCGCAAAATCAGCAGCAGAGAAAGCCAATCTTGCCAAATCTGATTTTTTGTCTGCAATGAGCCATGAGCTTCGTTCGCCGCTCAATGCCATCCTTGGTTTTGCACAATTAATGGAGTCTGAATCCCAGGCCTTTACAGATTCGCACAAGGAGAGTATTTCCCAGATTCTTCAGTCAGGATGGCATTTACTTAAACTTATCAATGAAATTTTAGATCTCGCCGCTGTTGAATCCGGCAAAGTCTCCCTCTCTTTAGAGCCAGTGTCCCTGTCGGAAGTTTTATCTGAATGTCAAGCCATGATGGAGGCTCAGGTTAAACAACACGGCATAAGTATGTCCTTCCCCGACTTTGATCAATCAAGCTTTGTGTGGGCTGATCAAACGCGTTTAAAACAAATCGTAATTAATCTCTTGTCCAACGCGATCAAATACAACAACCCGGGTGGTAGTGTCATCGTCAGCTGCTCGCCTGCAAAAGACGATCGGATTCGTATTTGTGTTCAAGATACCGGCAAGGGGATGGTGCCCGAGAAAATGGCGCAACTATTCCAACCTTTTAATCGACTTGGGCAAGAGGCAAGTGGTGTAACTGGAACCGGTATTGGTCTAGTCGTTACTAAGCAATTGGTAGAGCTTATGGACGGCGTCTTAGGGGTTGAGAGTAGCCCTGATACTGGGAGTACCTTTTGGTTTGAGCTGCGGCTGACTCCTGAGCCAGATCATAGAGTTGGGAAAATCAATCTCATTGCACCATCACAGCCAAATCACCAGGCCCAAATGGAGCAAAGCACCTTGCTCTACATAGAGGATAACCCCGCAAATATGAAGCTAGTGGAGCAACTCATCGCGCTGCGCTCAGATATTTTATTGTTGACGGCTGAAAACGGAACATTAGGCGTAGAACTTGCCCGAAGCCATATTCCTGATGTTATTTTAATGGACATTAACTTGCCGGGTATCAGTGGTATCGACGCTTTAAGAATTTTGAAGGAAGATCCTCTGACAGCTCACATACCTGTTGTCGCCCTTAGTGCAAACGCCATGTTGCGCGATATAGATTTAGGGCTAGAGATGGGTTTCTTTAGGTATCTAACCAAGCCAATCAAGGTGAAAGAATTTATGGAAACTTTAAATATGACATTGGTTTATGCAAAAAACTAATGTGATGATCTTGCTCATGAGTGTGCTGTTTTGTGAAAACGGACTATTGTTTTAAATAAAAACGGAAGTACATTGATTAATACGTCAGATATTTTAAAAGCCAAATTACTGATCGTTGACGATCAAGCCGTAAATGTGCTGCTACTGGAGCGGATTCTAAAAGGGGCTGGCTATAGTTGTATTTCTTCGACTACAAATCCTGAGGAGGTGTGCGAATTACATAAGAAAAATCAATTCGACTTAATTTTGCTTGATCTTCAAATGCCCCGCATGGATGGATTTCAAGTCATGAATTGTTTGAACGAAATCGAGACCAGTAGTTACCTTCCCGTTCTTGTGATCACGGCTCAGCCTAGCGAAAAGCTATCCGCTTTAAAGGCTGGAGCCAAAGACTTTATAAGTAAACCGTTTGATTTAGCTGAGGTGCTGCTAAGAGTACATAATATGTTGGAAGTTCGCCTTTTGAGCTTGCAGACGAAGAGACTTTATGAAGAGGTATTGGCTCAGCAAAAAGTCTCCGAGCGCCTTCTAGATAATGTATTGCCTCACTCCATAGTAGAACGACTGAAGGGAAGGCCTGAGGTTATTGCTGACAATTTTATAGAGGTGATTGCAGATAGTTTCCAAGATGTAACAGTTATATTTGCCGATATAGTTGGTTTTACAAAATTCTCGCAAGGTGTGAGTGCAGAGAAATTAGTCGAGGTGTTAAATGATATTTTTACCCGCTTTGATAGTATTGCGGACTTACGCGGGCTAGAGAAAATCAAAACAATAGGAGACTGTTACATGGCTGTATGCGGGCTATCCGTCTCAGACATTAATCATGCTGAGCAAACTGCTCACATGGCCCTTGATATTTTGGAGAATATAAAGCAGTTTAATGAACAACACAATTTTGACTTAGAAATTCGCATAGGCATTAATACGGGTCCAGCGGTTGCCGGCATCATAGGTAAACGAAAATTCTTCTATGACCTTTGGGGGGACGCTGTAAATACGGCAAGTCGTATGGAGTCTCAAGGACTATCAGGACGCATCCAAATCACGGATATGACTCGCAAAAGATTAGGACAGACCTTTGTACTTGAGCAAAGGGGTTCGATTTTGGTGAAGGGGAAAGGGGAGATGAGAACGTGGTTTATAAACGGACGAGAGCGTCAAGGTTTTGCGTAAGTCAAGTTTTTGAATCCATTAAGTGCAGGCTTAGCTGATCAACCAATTGCAAATGGGTGACCATTGCAATAAGTCTTTTTGGATCTTTGAGGGTGTCATATCGAAAAGGCTCAGTCCGTGTGCTGCCATATGCACATAGTACTGGGTATTTCTTACGTTTGACAAATGCGTTATGGGTAGACTTTCTAAAAATTCGTTCAACTTAGCAGCTGAAATCGTTCTCTCATCTAGTCTCATTCCAACGATCCCGATATCCAGTGTTTTAGCTTGCTTAAAGTCTAAGAGTGAGCGAATAAAATGTTGGGTTGCAAATATATCAAAAACGCTGGGCTGAATCGGAACAAGGACCTTGTCAACCAATTTAAGTGCTTTTTTAAGCTTTTTCTCATCAAAACCAGCAGGCGTGTCAATCACTGCATGAGTAAACTTACCAAGTGAGCTCTTTGGATCCTCCTCGTCGTAATCCCAACTTTGGATTAGATGGGCCGCAGGCGGGCGCAGGCTTAACCAAAGTTTTGAGGATTGTTGAGGATCTAAATCAGCTAGTGCTACTTTTTTGCCCATAGAGGCAAAAAATCCTGCAACATTAGTCGCTAATGTGGATTTGCCTACGCCGCCCTTGGGATTGGCTATCATGCAAATTGGCATAACATTTCCCTAAATTATGTGACCCTGTACATTTTAATTTGTTTTTTGATTGATAAAAGAAATCATTTCATGTTTTTGAACTGTTAAAGCCCGTGTACCTTTATTTTTTTCTTTGGTACCAAATAATGTTTGGTTTTTTATGTGGATCATTAAAATAAGACGATTGTGTAATAATTGAGTGTTAATTCAGTTGTAACGGAGTGATCAGATCGTCTAGATTTGTGAAGGAATTTTGAAATTTAATGAGCTTTGATAGCTTGTTTGAATTTAACTATTTCGGACTCTTTTTAATAAATTTAAAAAATAAAGAAAGTAAGCATGGGTGATTACACAAATATGTCGGCGTATTACGATGTCATCATGACATCAGGCTACTATGACTATAAGTCTATTGTTGATAACCTACTGGAGCATGAACCTTACAACCATGTTTTGGAGATTGGATGCGGCACCGGTTTAATTCTTGAGGAGTTGGCCAAAAGAAAGCATGTCCAAAGCATTATGGGAATTGACCTTACTCAGTCCATGTTATCGATTGCAGAGTCAAGATTAAAAGTCTTCCCGAATCTAACTCTTTCTAATCAAAATATTACCCAACTAGAATTAGACAAACACTATGACTTAGTCTTCTCATACGGTGGTGTTTGGTATTTTGTGGTTGACGGCGAAAACGAACCTTTCCTAGTCAGCCACATTAGTGACCCTCGTGCCAACGAGCAAGGTTTTGAACATCTCTCGAAATACATGAGCGTAGGGTCAACTTTGTTACTGGGCATACAAGGCCCTCATTTTGATTATGAAAAGGCTATTTCCAATGGTATGACCTATTCCCAAAAAATTGATCCCTGTGAGGATGGTTTCATTAAACATTATTACCTGGCCGACAAGGGACGCAATTTAATGGCTCAAACAGTCCAATATAGGACGTATGATTTCAATAAAGCGAAGGGTTTACTTAGCAAATATGGATTCGAATATCAGCTTGAATCTCATAAAAATAAACTTTTTATACGCTTCAAAAAAATAAGCTAATCTGCGGAAAAAATGAGCTGATATTTTCTAAACTTATAAAAAAATAGGAATACTTTTCCGATGTCAACAAATCTGAAACCGAAGATCTTTTTTATTGGCGTTGGTAACATGGGAAACCCCATGGCTATGAATTTGATTCGGGCTGGCTATGAGTTAACAGTTTTCGACCAAACAAAGGATAAAGCCAATAATCTAATCGAAAAAGGCGCTAAGTGGGCGCACTCGCTAAAGGACGGAACCCTAGATGCTGATCTTGTGATGGCCTCGCTACCCGGCCCTCCCCAAGTTAGAAGCGTGATGTTGGGGGAGATGGGTGTTTTAAGCAACCTAAAGCGCGGCGCATCCGTCATAGACACCTCAACGAGTTCGGTTGATTTGGTTCAAGAATTGGTTGATATATCCACCCAACACGGAGTCGACTATTTGGAGGCCCCCGTGACAAATGCGGTTGATTTTGCGGCGCTTGGGAAACTATCCATCTTCGTTGGCGGTAATAGGGACGCTTTTGAGAAGTTCAGACCCATTTTTGACGTAGTAGGGGAAAAGATTTTTTATGTGGGCAAGCCTGGAAATGCGGCCACGGTGAAACTTTTAACTAACTTACTTTGGTTTGTAAGTGCTGCAACTATAGGTGAAGCGCTTATGTTAGGCGCCAAAGCTGGCGTCCCCCTGCACACTGTATGGGAAGCCATCAAGTCCAGTGCCGGTAACAGTTGGGTTGCAGAGCACGATGTGCCCTCAATTTTCGATGGGCACTATGATCCAAGTTTTTCGCTTGATTTGTGCGTTAAAGATTTAACCTTGGTTAATGAAATTGCACAAAGCCAAGGCTACTCACTGACAATGGGGGGCATTGCTAAGTCTTTATTTGAGCAGGCGCGCGCCACCTACGGGGGGACGGCTGGGGAGCTGCATGTGACCAAATTGTTAGAGGAGCGAGTCGGCACGCTCCTGCGTCCTCCGCACGGAGTAGAGATTGCAAACACATCCCTTAAAGAGCAGGGCTTTGAAAGCGTCTGGCGTGATCGACCCAACCAAAAGTTACTTTTATCTCAGTCCAAGGAGGTCATGCCTCAAGGGGTTGCTGAAAATTACAGGTATTGGGGGGAAGATCAAACCGTATTTGTCGATAGCGCCAAGGGATGCTATTTCACAGACGCCGATGGCCGTACTTTTGTGGACTTCAGATTGGGGTATGGTCCAATCATTTTGGGTTATCGGGATGTTAGAGTGGACAGGGCCGTTATTGAGCAAATTACCCAAAGGGGGACCTTGACTGGTTTCTCGACCTCTCTTGACGCTAAAGTGGTTAACCAAATAAAAAGTTTGTGTCCAAATATAGAAAAAATGAGGTTTGCCAACTCTGGAACTGAAGCGGTGATGGGAGCCGTTCGGACTGCGCGTGGATTCACCAAAAGAAACCGAATTGCAATTGTGGAGGGTGGGTTTCACGGTCTGTACGACGAGATGATGTGGAAATCCGACGTCGAGAGCTGGGATCCTAACTCGGCACTGGACCCGCTAGTCATTCCCTTTGGCGCTGGAATACCTGCCAAAACCAGAGATCTGGTTGATGTGATTCCGCTCAACAGCGATGAGGCACTGGATAAGCTTTTTCAAACACGCACCGACCAATTGGCCGCGGTTGTATTAGAGCCCATTGTGGGCAACTGCGGTAGCATCAGTGCAAGTAAGGAGTGGATGGCAAAACTCAGGCAGCTTTGTACGCGCAACGGGACAATGCTCATCATTGATGAGGTTAAAACTGGTTTTAGAGTCGCTAAAGGTGGCGCCCAGTCTCTATACGGTATCCATGCAGACCTTACCTCCTACGCTAAAGCAATGGGAAATGGATATCCTGTAGCCGCCTTTGGAGGAAGATCGGAGGTGATGGACTGTGTGGGTGCAACAAAGGGGATGGTGGTGCACGGAGGAACTTATACGGCTAATATGGTTGCACTAAGCGCTGCCCATGAGACGTTGCGAATTTTGACCCACACCGATGCACTTAAGACTGTAGACCGTGTAGGTGAGCAAATTCAGAGCCTACTCGGCAGAGTGTTTACGGGTGCGGGTATTGAACACGCTTTTGCGGGCCCCCCCGCCATGTTTGGAATTCACTTTACACCCACTGTTCCTACTAATTACAGAGATTGGCGTCTCACCAACAGCTCACTTTATCAAAAGTTTGCTTGGAAGTTAATTGAGTTGGGTGTGATGCTGGAGCCTGACTCGAGGGAGCCATGGTTTATTTGCGAGTCGCATCAAAACTTGGATCTCGGGTGGCTAGAGGAGACGGCAAACAAGGCCATGAGGGCAGTACTCTAGAGCGGGAAGACAAAGGTTGTGGGAAGTTAAGTTGTTTTGGGGTATTGCACTCTAAATTTTAGAATAAACCCACAATCATCCCCTGTGCATCAATATCGATCTGATCGGCCGCAGGGTTCTTGGGTAGTCCTGGCATGGTTAGGATATCTCCGCAAATTGCAACAATGAATTCTGCACCAGCAGATAATTTAATCTCACGCAAATGGATTGTGTGATTGGATGGGGCTCCTCTAAGCATGGGATCTGTGGAGAATGAGTACTGCGTTTTTGCGATACAAACTGGCAGGTGTCCAAAGCCCGAGGCTTCTAAATTGCTGAGTTGATCTAAGATCTTTTTGTCGGCATTCACTTTTGAAGCCCCGTAAATCTTAGAGGATATCGCTTTAATTTTATCGATTAAATGTTCATTGTCTTGGTATAAGAATTTAAAGTTATTTGGGCGTTCACAAAGCTTGACAACCGCTTGAGCCAACTCTTGCGCTCCCGCGCCTCCATTTGCAAAGTGTTTTGCAACAATCACCTCTGCCCCGTGGTGCACAGCAGTTGACTTAAGCAAATCAACCTCAGCTTGAGTGTCTTCGGTGCGGTGGTTGATTGCAACAAGACAGTTCAATCCAAAATGATTTTTGATGTTATCAATATGCCGTTCTAAATTGACTAAGCCAGCTTTTAAGGCTGTCAAATTCTCTGCGCCCAGGTCCTTTACCTCAATGCCGCCGTGGTATTTGAGTGCTCTGATGGTTGCCACTAGAACGACAGCAGAGGGCCTCAGTCCTGATTTACGGCATTTGATATCGATGAACTTCTCGGCACCTAAATCCGCCCCAAAGCCTGCCTCAGTGACCACATAGTCAGCCAGTTTTAGTGCTGTAGAGGTGGCAATGACAGAGTTGCAACCGTGAGCAATATTTGCAAATGGACCTCCGTGTATGAAAGCAAGGTTGTTCTCAATAGTTTGCACGATGTTGGGGGCTAGGGCGTCTTTTAAAAGCGCTGTCATCGCCCCGTGAGCGTTTAAGTCCTTGGCCGTTACGGGTTGCAAATCCCTTGTGTAACCAATCACAATTTTACCAAGTCTGTCTTTTAAATCTTCAAGATTTTTGCTCAAGCAAAATATGGCCATCACTTCGGAGGCGACAACGATATCAAAGCCGTCTTCCCTCACGAATCCATTACCAGGACCGCCTTGGCCGATCGTAATTTTTCTGAGCGCTCGGTCGTTCATATCCATCACACGCTTCCAAGTGATACGACGGGTATCGATGTTCAGCTTATTGCCGTGAAAGATATGGTTATCAATAACTGCAGCCAACAAATTGTTGGCTAAAGAGATGGCGTTAAAGTCACCTGTAAAGTGAAGATTAATGTCCTCCATGGGCACGACCTGGGCATATCCGCCCCCGGCAGCTCCGCCTTTCATTCCGAAAACGGGCCCAAGAGAGGGTTCACGAAGACAAATTAAAGCTTTTTTACCGATATGATTAAGCGCGTCTCCAAGTCCCACAGTGGTTGTTGTTTTTCCCTCCCCAGCAGGAGTTGGGGAGATAGCAGTCACCAAAATCAATTTTCCGTCGGGCTTATTGTCGAGCGTTTTTATGTAGTCTAGAGACAGTTTTGCTTTGAAGTGTCCAAAAGGTTCAAGCGCCTCATCTGGGATCTGAGTCTTTTCTTTAACTAGGTCAATAATACGGCGTTTATGGGCTGCTTGAGCGATCTCAATGTTACTAGGCATAGGACTTTTGAAATGTAATTTTTGTAGAACGAAGACTTCGGCAAATGGGGGGAGTTCAGGACCGGGTGGATCGGTTTGGAATTTATTTGCTCAACATTTGAACAACTCCGTAAAGCGCGCCTAACCATGCACCCACGCTCATCAACATGGCGATTGCGAAACCAGGTCCCCGCTTAGCTGGGTCGCGGGTGTAGGCGAGTCCAAACCAGACTCTGCCCACAAGCCAAATCAGACCGATTGCAAAAGCACCTTTATCGTCTATTAAAGATGCATAGATCCAAATAGCAGGAAAAAAAATTAAAACACTTTCTACGGTATTTATTTGTACGCGGTAGGCGCGCTCAAAAAATTCGTTGCCGGATATTGCAGGGGCTTTGATCTCATATTTTTGTCTGGCCCGTCCAACCATAACTGTATTGAAGAACATCAACATTACGATCATTAAACTGATGAGGCAGGTGAGTGGGAGAGAATTCAAAATAAGCCTTTTGGAAATATTTTTTGAAAATTATGCGCAAATTTCGAGTTGTGGAAGGTGCTTTGTGTCAGCTAATATTGTAATGTCCTGTGAAGCTGTCCTATACTGAGGGGCATAGGTTCTAATCCTAGGTGTTTTCACTACACCATTGCTTTTCTGTTGTTCTCGAAAAAGATAACGGGTCTTAGACTCAAGACACAAGACACAAGACACAAGATCCAAGACAAGCAGGTTGACACTCATCATGAACTTCAAAAATGGCTTTACCATCTGCAAAGTTACCTAAGAAAGTAGCTCAGCTTTTCCAAAAAGCTAACCAAAACCACGTCCGTGGTGACCTAGAGTCTGCAAGGAGTGGTTATTTAGAGGTCTTAAACTCTTACCCAAAATATGTTGAATGCATCCATTTGATGGGTGTGTTGCTTTGTCAATTAAAAGACTTCAGCGGCGCAATTGAACGCTTTAATGAGGCAATTAAACTCAGCCCGAACCCGCTGTTTTACTTCTCTAGAGGGGTCGCTTTTCAAGAGTCGGGAGGGTATGACTTGGCAGAGACCTCCTATTTGCAGGCCCTCAAGCTTCGCCCCCTATACCCACAGGCTAATTACAACTTAGGGATCCTTAAGCGCAGGGAGAAACAACACGACCAGGCGCTCACTTATTTCTCTGAAGCCGCAGCCCAAAAATCAGATTATGTAGACGCCCATTACAACAAAGCCAATACGTTAAAGCAACTAGGCGAGTTCGCCCAATCCATAAAGATCTATGACTTGGTGATCTCTTTAAATAAAAATTACGCCCAGGCTTACCTCAACAAGGGCATGTCCTTTAAGGAACTCGGTCAGTTTCAGCAAGCCTTGTCCTGCTATTTGCAGGCCTTACAAGTTAACCCCTCCTACGCAGACGCACACTCGAACATGGGCATTATGTACACTGAGCAAAAGCTTTGGCCCGATGCTTTTAGGAGTTTTCAAGACGCACTGGCTATTGATCCTAACCACGCCCAGGCCCTATGGAACAAATCTTTACTTTTATTAATTAAT
>Ga0164296_1004740_pt1 | contig 12214 bp, 17 predicted proteins | sample GEODES057metaG_FD_113533 | JGI IMG/M metagenome (GOLD analysis project Ga0164296, IMG submission 113533) | Dystrophic lake water microbial communities from Trout Bog Lake, Wisconsin, USA - GEODES057 metaG | ecosystem: Environmental > Aquatic > Freshwater > Lake | place: USA: Trout Bog Lake...
AGTTTCAAGAGAAGACGGTCTTGTGGAAGCTGCATCAGGCAAAAAATCCCTGTTCGTTCAATGGCATCCGGAAAGAGAGGAAGTCTATGGTACTACAGCGGAGGTCATTTGCTCTGAGTGGTTGCAGAAACATCTTCAATAAATTTTACTCCTTGAGAAAATTGTCTTATATTTGCCCCATGAAAGATTTTACGCAGGACGATATCAGAGATAAAATTCTTCTGGAAGAGCTGGTACGCAAGGAAGCAGAGATCATCTTCAATTCACCAAAAGCTAGAAAAAAAAGATCTTACGATCAGATCTATGCCAGTGTCAAGCAGGGAAAAATCGCAGAACTCTACTTAGTGGAGACTGGAAAATTCAAGTTCTCGGATCTGAAGTGGCATGACTTGGTGAACTCCAACGGAGAGATCTGTGAGATCAAATCTTACAATATCAGCGATTGGAATGTTTCCTTTGTGTACGATGACATAAGACGTTACAGGACTGAAAAATGGTGCCAATCTACTTGGTACTATCTGTTCAGTTGCATCGGAGGGACTTATCGTCTACTATCAGTCATGAGAATCAAGTGACATGCACGAATAAATATGCAAAATATTTCTTCACAGTCGGATATGAAAGTTGAAAACAAAAAATGGAGAACAGTAGTCATATCAGACTTGCATCTGGGTTCCAAAGCTTGCCGAGCAAAAGACCTTGCCCACTTCCTGGAAAAATTGAACTGCCAGACGCTGATACTCAACGGAGATGTGATCGACGGTTGGGCCATGAAGAGAGGATCTCAGTGGAAAGATAAGCATTCCAAAGTCATCAAGAAGATCATGAAGCTGGCTAAGAACGGCACAGAAGTCATCTGGTTGAGAGGTAATCATGATGAGTTTGTCAAGGACTTCATTCCCTTCTTTTTGGGAAATGTAGCTCTAAAGGAAGATCATAAATTTCTCTCTTCCAACGGAAAGACTTACTACGTCTTTCACGGAGACGTTCTGGACGTCTTCATCACCAAGATCAAATGGCTAGCTTACCTGGGATCCATCGGATACGATCTAGCGCTCTGGTTGAACAGATGGTACAATAAGTACAGAGAATGGAGAGGGCTTCCCTACTACTCCATCTCCATGCGCATCAAAAGTGGAGTCAAGAAAGCTACGAACTTCATCAACGATTTTGAAGAAAATGCTGTGAAACTGGCGCATTCTCATGGTGCCGACGTAGCTATCTGTGGTCACATTCACCAACCCAATCTCAACTCTAACTACATGAACTCCGGAGACTGGTGCGAGAATTGCACTGCTCTGGTGGAAGATTTCTCCGGAGACTGGAAAATTCTTCACTTCCACGAAAAATAATCTCATTTTTATTTTTCGGATTGAGCTTTTTTGATTATATTTGTTCATGGAAAAAACGATAGAACAGATAGATGCAGAAATAGCTCTACTCGAGGATCAAAAACGTCAGCTTCAAAGAGAAAAAGAAGCCAAGAGAACTCCTTACGACAGGTACCTCGATACCTACAATGGAAGAAAACTCTTGGAGAAACACTCACTGAGCGAGTATGGCGTCTGGCAGATCAAGGGAGAGGATCCCAACTGTGACATGGGAGGAATCCATTACCAACCGGATCTCGGTTACGTGGAGGGCACTTTGGAAAAAGTTATTCGTCACGCGGTGGAACTCTCTAACTTTTGGCAATGGGGAGGCGGTGGAGACATCACCAGAGCATCAGATCGACTAATCAAAAAACTCTAATCGTTTCTCATGGAATTCGTACGTTTCGGTGGACTCAGCTCAGTGAACCAGAAAGGCTATAATCCCGAGATGCCTTCCATGCATTCACCTCCTCGGAGAAAGGGAATCTATGCCTTTCCTCTGGGATGTGTGGATCCCTTTCTGCTGGGAGGTAACGCCAATAAGATTCCACGAGGCATGGTTCGTTACGTTAGAGACAAAGAGGGTAACAGAGTCTCCTACGATGAGAATCCCGATTTTAACACTAACCTGCAAATCAAACCCTTTGTAGCGGCTTCCGGTTACTCTTGGCATCTTGATAAAAATTACTACAAAGTCTACTCCGTTCGTAAAGCCGGTGATGGAAAATCTTACTGGGTTCGCCCTGAGAAGATGAAAAGATTCTCCTACGAAGGAGAGATCTGGCATCACCTCGGAGAGAATTTGAAACCCTACCAGATTCTCAACACCAAGGGAGCCTGGTACCTGAGCACCATGGAAGACTACATGATAGCTTTTCAGAAGGAGAGCATTCGTCTTCGTCTTCTGAGTGCCAACATCATGGACAAGAGAGGCAACATTTCCGGTGTGAGAGGAAAGTTTGGAAATTACAACACTGATCACATAGAAGTATTCATAGAAAAAGTTTAAATATGCCAGAAATTTCGGAAGTACGCATCATGTCGGAATTCATCAACTCTTTTGCTAGAGAAGCTGAGTTTCAGAGCATTCGAAAATCGGATGTCTCAAAAGTTAAAACGGATCTCTCTCAGCTGACACTGGGAGAATTCACCATCGTAGCTAAGTCAAGAGGTAAGGAACTTCTGCTGGATTTCTACGATTCGAAGTGTTCCAAATTTCACCAGAGTCTTCTGGTGACTATGGGAATGAGTGGTAACTGGACAGCTGCCATCGGAGACACATCGATTCCCAAGCACTCTCATCTCGTCATCTCCGGATCTCACCCTCGACTGGGAAAGATCTCTTTGTGCCTAGTGGACATCAGAAGGTTTGCTAAATGGTCATGGAAAGAAGATTTTTCTCCCAACAGAGGTCCTGATCCAGTCAAGGAACATGAAGCTTTCCGAGAAAATTTCAAAACCAAGATCACAGAGAAGAAACAGGACAAGGTTCCCATGTTGGACGTGATCATGAACCAATCGTTGTTTAACGGCATCGGAAACTATCTTAGAGCAGAAATCTTTCATAGAGCCGATGTGAATCCCTTTCGTAGTTTCTCAGATCTCACAGAGAAAGAGAAGGATGCGATTCTCACACAGTGCAAAGTTTGTCCTGAACAAGCTTACGTTCTCGGCGGAGGCCAGCTGAAAGACTGGAAAAACTCATTCGAGGTGGAAGCTAAGTCTTTTCTGGAATGGAGAAAAGTTTATGGCGTTGGAGAAAATATCCCTGATAAGGGTAAGAGAACATTTTGGTTCGACTCCAAGTGGAAAGAAACGGAAGAATTTAAAACATACACCAAATCATGAAGCAGGAAATTACACCTCGAGATTTCAAAGATCAAGCGCTGGACATGATAGATTTTTTCGGTGGCTACGTGACGCAGGATAGAAACTGGAAAGAAGAGTGCAAGGAGTATTTTTTAGCTAGAGAGATTCCCTCAGAACATTGGGACACAATCTACTATGAATCATTACAACTGATGAATGCCGTATGAAAAAGACAAAACAAGTCATCGTGATCAGGAAAGACCTGAATATGAGAAAGGGAAAAATGTGTGCTCAAGCAGCTCATGCCTCCATGAAGTTCATTCTCGATCGAGGTTCTTTCTACCAAGCTGAACTGGATCATCCTGAACAGTTTCATTCTGATATCAGCGAAGAAGCGATCAAAAATTGGATCACCGGCATCTTCACTAAGATCTGTGTTTCAGTGGATTCTGAAGAAGAACTCATCGGCATCCATGAAACTGCTAAAGCTTCCGGATTGATCTGTTCTCTGATACAGGATGCAGGACTCACAGAGTTTGGCGGAGTTCCCACATATACATGCTGTGCCATCGGCCCCGCTTGGGAAGAGGAGGTCGATGCTATCACGAGACATTTAAAATTACTGTAAACCGTAAAGATATATGGCAATCATCTACATGGAAAACACGCTGAAACTCATATTCGACAGAAGCAAGGATGAGTTTCAGGAGATCAAGAACAAGGGAACTTTGAAACAGACTTCCACTAACCAAGTGAAGTTCATCATCGTGGAAGATCTTCCTGACGATTCCAGCACTGATATATAGAAAAATACTTCTTGATAAGTGCCATCTGGATTCAGTCATAAATACAACACGGACGATGTTCTGCTTAGGTCAGTCATTGTGGGTCTCATCAACTCTCTGAACGAGCAGATCTATTTCAACAACATCATCAGTGACAACGAAACGCAACTAGTTAGAGTTCCTTTTTACTACGCTTTCTCCGGCGATGAGAGGTTCTTGCAAGACTATTTTTCCAACTGGTCAGACTGCGCTCCGAATTTCGTGGAGGGTAATTACGATCCCATACCTCGTGGATCTTTGACCCTAACAGGGATCAACATTCTCAACACTCAGCAGACTAGCAGGTTTGTCAGAGGTTTCTACCTCAAAGAGGAGAACGGAGAGCTTCTCAGGTACAACTCCTACCTCAATTCCATCCCAGCTTCTCTGACTTTTGATGTCAAGATCCTGGTGGACACTGTGATCGATGCTTTCAAGATCAACCAGGAGATCATCAGAGTCTTTTATAAGACGCTAGTTTTCAGATCCAACTATGCTGGAGTAGTGGTACCTTCTCAGGCGGGGTTTCCTGAAAATTACAACCTGGAGAAGCAGTTCGAGTACTCTTACGGAGAGACCAATCGTATCACAGTCTCCTTCACATTGGAAGTTGAAACTTACTTTCCAATCTTCGATCCGAAACAGGAAATGTTTGGAGGAAATCGCATCGAGTATTTCGGTACTCATGTCGGTCCTACTGCTTTTGGAGCTACAGGTTCCACTGCTTACGATCAAGCACGAGGAGTGTTGAATCCTCAGATACCCACGCCAAGAGATTCACCTGGCTTCATAAAAAAGAAGCCGGACTACGATAAGTACGGTCCGGATACTTGGATACCATGAGCATGAAACATCATTTGAAAAATTTTCAAGATTTTAACGAATCTCTTCAGGAAAATTTGACTATCCTAAGATACAAGGATATTGTCGACATCTACGACCAAGCATTGAGTTCTTATATGCGAACGCTGCCTAGAGGGAGTTTAAAGAGAGACAATGGAGAATTTAAGTCCGATGATTGGTACTGTTACAGGAGTTCTAAGACTGTAAAGTTCAAATTTTTCATCGCAAGTCCTATGCAAAACGGAACGATTAATTACCGAGATAGGCACATTGCAATATTCTCGGAGGATCCGATAGACATGAAAGAGGTGGATAGTATTTTTCCTTCAGAGCTCACAGGAACAGAGAGAAATGAAAATTTTCTTCTGACTAGAAAGATAATTGAAGATAAATCTAAAACTAAAAGTAAGTTTACTCATAGAGATCGAGAAAGCCAAGAAAAAACTGAAGTGGAATGTTATTCCCTGATCTTGGATTACGATTCCAAGAAAGTTTCATCCACTAAATTCACACTAGATGACATCAAGAAACTTCCCGAGTACCAGAAGATGATGGATTTGGGTTTCAGAATGATCTCGACTCCCAGACAAGTGAAGAATATGTCTTTCATCTTTTCCTACGATCTTTCTTTCATAGAAAATAAGGAACTCATGTCCACTTTCATTTCCAAGGCAATGAAGGATAGAACGTACTGGGGTTGGGGAATCTTTGAGAGTGGAGTCGTTCGTTACCAACCCATCTCTTCGGATTGTCGCGGTCAATCTTCCGTGAAAGGAAAATTTGATACCACCACTCTGAGCGGATGGAGTCAGGGATTCGATATTCTGATTGCTAGCAGCACCAAATGGATGAACGAGATGAAGAAAAAAGGTGTCGTATTTTACGACACTCCAGAACTCCAAAAACAGAAGAGAGGAACTATCAAGGGCCGAGAGTTTGGCTTCTGAGAAATCTTCACAAATTCTTCTTGCGACAGAGATATATAGAAAAATTCACAAAATAAAGTAGAAAAAAATGCTTAACTTGACCAAAAGAGTTAACAAGCTTCTTGAAAGAACAACTTCGTTGGAATGCAAGAATGTTTGCAAAGAAGTCCTTGAGATGTACAACAATGTACCCGAGGATCAGTTATCACAAGCACTTGTTGAAAAATTGAAAGACATAAAGGATGCTGACAAATTCGTCTCTTCCTTCATTCAATCCACGGAAAAATCCATGAAGATCAAGGATCTGGGAATCTCCAAGGCTATCTCCAAGATCAGAGAATCTCAGACATATCATTATCCAGCTTTAAGATACTCTTTGGATAAGTTCGAAAGAGCTAAGATCAACGAAGGTACTCTGGATTATTTGATCGCCGAGGAATTCTTGAACGCTCTTAGAGACTTTACCTGGGATGCTAACGTTAAGGAAGCTCTGGATTCAGTTAGAGAAGTTTACGAAGCTGACAAGGAACTGGTTCAGATCTCCAAGGCTGTTTTCGAATTCAGAAAAGCTAAGGGAAATTTCCTTTTCGAAAAAGTTTGCGAAACTCTGGAAGATCATTTCGAAAGCCTCACTGAAGCTTCCCGCTCAGCTGCTATCGAAGAACTTTCCAAGTTCTCATACAACTCCACTGCAAAGAGCCTTTACGAAACTCTGAAGAGAATTCAGAGTTCCAGCAAGAAAAACTCTCTGAACATCATCGCAGAGAATAACAACTGCGAAGTTTCTCAGGCATACTCCACCATTTTCGTGGAAAACGGTAACGAATACTTCACCGTCAAGGGAGACGTCTACAAGAAATCTTCCAACTTGGTGGAAAAAGTTGGTCCTGAGGAATTCTCCTCTCTTTCCGAGAACATCAGAAGATCCTATGAGATCTTGAATTCACCTCACTTCTTTGTGAAGGAAGGAAAAGCTTCTTTCTATCTGGGAAGAAACAAGATAGAAATTTCCGAGTCTGAGAACTCCACTAAAGTTCTCTTCAACGGCAAGCAAGTTCCATCCTCTGAGATTGCTAAGAACCTTCTTTCCACTGGAATGATCAGACTGGAAGAAGCTAAAGCTGCTTCCGACATCCAGTTTGTCAACGATACCTTCTCCAATTTCTACGAATTGGATTTTGCTAAAGTGATCTCATCCAAGATCTACGAAGGATCTTACGTAACTCTGATGAAAGTGGATGAGAACATCTACTTGAACAAGGTTAACACCTCCATGAGAACTAACGAATTCTTCAGTGGAATCAATGCTACACAAGCTCGTAACTTAGTCCTGGAATTCCTGGGATACGATATCAAAGAATCTCTATCCGAGTACATCGAAAGGGACGAAGCTGAGATGAATGCAATCAGAGAACAACAATCTGAGATCATCAAGAACATCACCATCCTGGAAGGACAGATCTCCAAGATTGAGAATTCCAAGAAAGATCAGTTCTTTGCTTCTCAGCCTCAAGTTAAAGCGCTGGAAGAAATGCTTTCTCAGGAACTAGCTGCTCTGAAAGATCAGTACTCCACTCTCAATCTCAAGCTGAGAAAGTTTGAAGCTAAAACTTCTGACGCAGGTGTGGAACTTGGAGAGGATGTGAAGATCGTGGAGACTGGAGAAATCGCTACTGTTTCCGCTATCGATAGCAACACCAAGAAAGTTACTGTAGTCTCTTCCGACGGAAAAACTCAGGAGTATCCTATCAACAAGATAGCTTCCGTTAAGGAAGAGGAGGATAAAGCTCTTAGCAGAAACGAGGACAAGGGAAAAAAGGAATCTGAAGAAGAACCCACAGGTAAAGTGGAAGAAGCTGAAGGCACACTGAATGCAGGAGGTAACGAAGTTCCAGTGGAAAATCCTAACAAGGACAAATTTCCGGCACAGGATCCAGGAAAGGAACCTGCAAAAGTGGAGGATGAGGAAGAAGCTGAGTACGTTCATGGAACAGTGGATCCGGATCAGCATGGCTCATGCGCTGGAAAGGAAGTTGAAGTCTTAGCTTCCGATTACGCCTCCAAAGGAGCTGAGGATCTGATCGAAGTTAAATGCGCCGGTGAAACTTACTTCATCGAAAAGAAACATCTCAAAGTTTCCACTTCCGAGAGCGACGATTCCATGACCATCGATTTCGATGCAGCACCTCCTAAGAAAGATGGAGATGACAAGAAGGAAGAACCTAAAAAGGAAGAACCTAAGAAAGAGGATTCCGAGGAAGCTCCTGAAAAGAAAGAGGACTCTGAGGAAAAACCTGAAAAGAAAGAAGACTCAGAAGAAGACTCAAAGAAAGAAAAGAAACCTTCAATCGAGGAACTTCAATCCAAATTAGCTAAAGCTCTTCAGGATCTGGAATCCATCAGAGATGATATGAAGGATACTTTCACTTCCAATGAGACTATCTCCACCACTATCTCTTCTCTCAGAGGCTTGACAGATGCAATGAAAAAAGATTCTCATTCCATACAGGAATCGGCAAAATAACATAGTTATTAGAGAAAATGAAACATATCAAACTATTTGAAGCTTTCGTTAACGAAGCTAAATTCATTCAACCCACCGGAGAAAAACCGGAACTTGAAATTCCTGGAGATCTCAAGCCTGGAAAGTACGGTCTTGACAAGGACGATGTCGATGCAATCCTCAATGTTAAGAAACTCTATGACGAGGGAGATTACGAACAGGCTGGTATTGAATACGGTTATCTCGATACAGTGTGCAGAGAAATGATCGATGGTCAATCAGCAGGTTCTCCAGACTGGTTGGAGTACATCGGTTATGATGGAAAAAACGAAAAGTTTTTCGCTGAAGCGTAACTTTCCGATAAAACTAATGAAAAAGTCCCTCAAGAGGGACTTTTTCAGTTTGGTGAACTTTCTTGGATCATCACTATAAATGTAAATAACTTCCCTGCTTTCTAACGAAAGACTCGAAGTCACTAAAATAACCACAACGACTGTGGCCGTATACGTTAAAAATCGTGATCTCCTAGCCGAGATCATCAAGTCCAAAGAACAGAATGAGCTGACTCCTGCAGCTATCAAAATGCTCATGACTATGGCAAGAGAAATCTCCAAAGTCTTTAAGTACAAGTACGAGGAGGATCGAGAAGACTGCATCTCCTATGCAATGGAAGATATTCTCAAGTACTGGAGAGGTTTCGATCCCTCTAAATCCAGTAATGCATTCGCTTATTTCACTCAGATGTGCAAGAACGGTTTTGCTAAGGGATGGAGAGCCCTCTACCCTATCAAGGATAGCATGAAAGTTCCCATCTCAGCTGAAGATGGTGTCTACAATTTCTAAATCAAAACATGGCTCGGAAACTCAACATCAAGAATCTCGTGCCTCGTAAGGACTCTCAGTACAGACAAGGTTACTACAGAATCCTCAATAGCGAAAAGTACATTGGTGACTATCATAAGATCATATACCGATCTTCATGGGAGTTAAAATTTTGCAAGTTCTGCGACCTCAATGAGAAAGTTCTGAAATGGTCCTCGGAATCCATCCAAGTTCCCTATCTCAATCCCTTGGAAGGCTCCATGAAAACTTACAATGTGGATTTCTACATGAAAGTTCTAAAGGATAACGGAGAGATCAAGGAGTACATCGTGGAAGTCAAACCTGCTAAGAAGCTGGAAAAACCCAAAGCTCCCAGAATCAGGCTCAACGAGAAGAAGATGAACTCACATATTGCAGCTACCAAGGAATACCTGATCAACATGCACAAGTTCGATGCTGCTAAGAAATGGGCCACTGATCGCGGTTGGGAGTTCATCATAGTTTCCGAGCAGTTCCTTTTTGGACATTAAAAAAAGAAAAGAATATGCCACTGATTAGAATCTCTAACGAGTTGTACCAGGACATCCTCGCAGAAAATCCGTTAGTCAAAGAAGAAGTCGAAAACCTCTTCACTTCCATGACTTATTTAGGATATGATCGAGAACGTAATGCTAATGTCATTCTAGTCTCGGCTCCAGGTTTCGAACCCGGAGAGTACTTTGTAGAGATCGTGTTCACAGTGCGCCTGGGAGAAAATGGAGAAAAAAGATTCACTTACGAACTGAAACGAGTATGAACTCCGCGGAAGAAAAACCCCTCAGCATCGGGGACGTCTATAAAGCGCACAAGATCTCACCTCTGAGAAGAAAGTTTGCTAACGATATGCTCAGATCTCTTCGCAGATCTCGAGAACGTCGGATTAGAGAAGGAGAAGTCTACTGCATCTCCTACGCAGGCACTGAGCTGGCTACTGATAAGCATCACATGATCTCAGTGGTCTTTGTCACTGAGATCCAACGTGACCGGATCGTGGGTTACAACCTTCTGTACCTGAACGAGGAACTGATCCTGAAGATCCTGGAAAGAGCCGAGAAGCTCAAGCATTTTAGAGGTTCTATACTGGAAGCTCAGATCAACGCTGATCTGACACGAGTTCCCTATGTCTACACTAGAAAAGAGTTCAGCTCTGCCAAGATCATAAAATTCTGCAAAGTCGAAAAGAAAGACTGGGGAATGATACCTGTGATGGAAAGATCAATCTTCGGTAATTTGAATCCCTACTTTCTGGGAGAAGACTGGAAAAAGGAAAATCTTCAAGTAGCTAGAAAAGTCAAGAAGAAAAAGAAAATTGAGAAGCTTCAAGAGGAGGATCAGACATTCACAGTGGAAGAATCCGTGAATGTCAGAGAAGTAGTCTTCGAGGAGAAAGTCCAGCAACCTCTGGGTAAGTTCGTGGAAGATAACGTGGACTTTGATGAAGATATATAAATTCATAAAGACATAGTTCGATGGATGAGATGAAGCACATAAAACTTTTCGAAGCTTTTCTGAAGCCGGGTGTAAAGTTTCTGAAATACGTTTTTAGCCCCAGTTCGGATGGAATGATCGACATTCTCGAAGGGTACTTGAACAACGACACATTCATGACATATTATGTGTATAGACCCAGTTCAGTTTTCGCAGGAGATGAAGGCATGGAGCTCTATTCAGGTTGCAATTACGTAAAAGGTTCTAGCAAAAGAAGCTATTCATCTCATTGCATCAAAGATGAAATCCCGAAAATGTACAAAGATCAATGGGAAAGCCTAAGATCTCTGTATGGAGCTTACAGGAAACATTCCATGACTCCGGAAGTTTTCCAGATGTGGTTGGATGATGGATGCCAGGAGCCTGTGAAAAAATGGCTTCATGCCAAAAGAGGAACTCTCAGAGGCAGAGAATTCGGATTCTGATCTTCATGAATAAAATGAAAATACATAAAATAGTTAACGACGAGCATGGATTATCAAAAACATTACGATAAGTTGATCGAAACTAGAAGGAACAGAGGATTGAAAGATGGAGAGTACTATGAGAAACATCACATCGTCATGAAATCTATGGGAGGAACTAACGATCCTTCTAATATGATAAATTTGACTGCCAGAGAACATTTTCTTGCTCATTGGTTGCTATGGAGAATACATAGAAATCGTCAAACTGCTTATGCATTTTCTACTTTTACTACAATGTTTAGTGGTAAAAAACATAAGAATCGTCCCAAAATAACTTCTAGTAGAGCCTATGCTGAAGCTAGAGAAGTTTATTCTAAAATGCATAGTGAAAATATGAAAGGAAAACTAAATTCTAATCGTAGTAAACCTGTCATTCAAATGGACAACTTTGGCAATTTTATTAAAGAATGGCCCTCGGCTAAAGAAGCATATAGGGAATTGAAAATATCTCATATAACACCTTGTTGTAGAGGAGAACGATCGCACGCTGGTGAATTTACTTGGAAATACAAGAGTGGAATAGTGAAGAAAAGCAAACCTTACAAGAAAAGATCTTCTAATAACATAAAAAACAGAAGGCCTGTTATTCAATATGATATGAAAGGAAATAAGATAAAAGAATATTCATCGTTGAGTGCTGCCCAGCAAGAAACAGGGATACCGAGAACTACTATTCAATCTAATATAGTTGGGGTTCTTAAACATGCCGGAAATTATATCTGGAAAGATCTTAGTCCTGTTCAATCTCAAAATAAATCTCAAAACGGATGAGCGGTTTCTTTGATCGGTTTGGAGTAAATCCTCTCGCTTCCCTCGGAGAGGGAATCAAGAAGATAAGTAATTTAGGGATGAAGTATGATGATCTAGTCATCAAACAGTCTCGTGCTGTGGGTCCCACGGAAGCACTCCTGGGAGGAGATTCTTTTGCACCCCGAGATCTTGCTTACGCATTTGCGATGGCTGACATCTCACAGAAAAAGTATACACCAGTATTTGATAAGGATTACGTTTCTCGTAGAGAGTTTCTTCGTAAGTTCGCTCTGAACTCTGAGATCGACTTCATGGTAACCACAGTTGCGGATGAAGCGATAGTCTTTGATGACACAAATTACTTTGCATA
>Ga0164296_1004741_pt1 | contig 12213 bp, 12 predicted proteins | sample GEODES057metaG_FD_113533 | JGI IMG/M metagenome (GOLD analysis project Ga0164296, IMG submission 113533) | Dystrophic lake water microbial communities from Trout Bog Lake, Wisconsin, USA - GEODES057 metaG | ecosystem: Environmental > Aquatic > Freshwater > Lake | place: USA: Trout Bog Lake...
ACCCAGGTTTTTGTTTCGTTGCCGATACATTCGATATGATAATGATTCCACTCGCCTTGTTTGAAAGCATATTGTCCTTTCGGATTATATTGCATCGTGTACAGCCAGTCGCGGCGGGCCTCATCTTCTATACCGCCCGACCAGCGCCTATCGGAAGGATCAACTTCTACCTGTTTACCATAAACCCTGCCGTTACCGTCATTGCCAAAGGGGTCGAGGTGACTGCGCACCTGCACGCCTGAATTACTTACCGGGCTTTCCAGTTTGATATCCAGTTCGAGGACAAAATCGCCGTATTCTTTTTCAGTAACCAGAAACGAGTTATGCGGCTCAACAACGGAGGTGCCAACGATCATACCATTTTGTACAGCATAGCCAGCTGCGCCTGTTGCCTGTTTCCAGCCATTGAGCGTTTTACCATCAAACAGGCTGACCCAGTTGGAGACCAGCTTTTTTTTGGTTTGAGCGAAGGATGCCGTTATTAAAAATGCTAAAAAAACGGTTAAACTTATCCCGTAATATCTTTTCATGGCTATTAATAGGTTTTATTGTGTCAGACTTTTAAGGTAGGCAATGCTTTGTGGCACCTGCTTAAGTACATTCGAGCTTTCATCTTCAATATAATAGTGTTTGATACCCGCACGTTTTGCCGATTTGAGAATGGCCGGCAGATCGATCTGGCCGGTACCTAAAACTACATCATTGTCTTGCGGGGTACCACCGGATAAATTGCCCCTGGGTACACCCTTTTTAAGGTCTTTGAGATGCAGGGCCCGGCAGCGACTGCCATATTTGTTTAAAATAGCTTCAGGATCCTGACCGGGAAGAAATGCCCACAAGATATCCAGTTCAAAACTCACATACAGCGGATTGGTTTTAGTGACGATATAGTCAAATAGTGTCCCCTGCTCGTACGGTTGAAATTCAAATCCGTGCTCGTGATAAATGAAGGTTAATCCGTATTGCTCTTTTAATAGCTGTCCGATACGGTTAAAATCAGCTACTGCGCTTTTTGCTTCTTCCAGAGTCAACGCTCCTTTATGGGGCATACCAGCTACCCTTACGTATTGCGCACCAAGGGTTTTGGCATTTTGAGCAACTTCGTCGGTCTTATTCACAAGGTCGTCATAACTCACGCCGAAAGATGAACATTGGATACCCCGCTCATCCAACAGGGCTTTCAACTCAGCAGCAGACTTGCCAAACAGACTCGAAAACTCCATATCCTTAAATCCGAGCGCCTCTATACTATCTAATGTAGCCGGCATATCTTTTGACAGATAATTTCGATAGGTATAAGATACCAGGCCAGGCTGGCCGGGAAAAAGCGGCTTTCCTTTTTGTGCAGATACCGCCAGCGCGGTAACCAGGAACAATAGCAACAATTTAATTCTCATGACGTACTTAAACGAGTTTTGGTTCCCAGCCCGGCTCATAGGTTCTGCTCCATAGTTTCATCGCTTCGGGGCTATTGGTAATGTTTCCGTTTGTAGGATCACATTGCAGCGTTATACCGGTGCGTTGCGCAATATTGGCCAAATGACAAAGCAAAACGCTTTTTGAAGCCTCATCAACGGGCGAAGTCAGTTCATTTTCACCCCTTACGGCGCCTACAAAATTCTTAAAATGATAAAAATCAAGATTGCCGTTGGCGCTCTGCGTATTGTTAGGGTCGGGAGCAACTTCCGATTTTACTTCCTTTTGTACTTTATTCTTGCTATCCAATATCTTGTAATCGCCGCCGCCCAGATTTACGAGGCTGCCATTTTTACCATAAATAATAAAACCACGGCTGCTGCCTTCTACCGGAAAATTATTACAGCTTCGGCCCTCCCAGGATATACTACCTTTATCACCAAATTCAAAATTTGCAACCTGTGTATCCGGCGTCTGCCAATCGTCGTGGTAAGCATACCTACCGCCAGAAGATGTAACTTTGGTTGGATAATCAGTCCCCAAAAACCAGCGGCAGCAATCTATTTCGTGCGTACCATTATTGCAGGCCTCGCCGGTTCCCCAATGCCAGAACCAGTGCCAGTTATAATGTACCAGGTTGTCCTGGTAATCGCGGCGCGGTGCGGGTCCCTGCCAAAGCTCAAAATCGAGCGTCGTAGGCACAGGCACCTTATTTCCGAAGCCTATCGATTTACGTTCGTTGGTATACCATGCTTTGGCAAAATAAACATCGCCAATGGCACCTTGCCTAACCTCGTTCACTGCCTGTATTAGCGTTGGCATTGAGCGCCTTTGGTTACCCATTTGTATATGTTTACCATATTTATGTAATGCTTGTGCGATCAATTCACCTTCGTGTGGGTTTTGTCCGCAGGGTTTTTCTACGTAAACATGTTTACCATGTGAGGCGCCTAATATGGCAGCGGGCGTATGCCAGTGATCGGGTGCTGCCACAACAAGGGCATCAAAGTCTTTTTTCTCCACCAGTTTGCGGATGTCGCGTACCAATTCGGGTTTACGAGCGGCGTCTTTCAGAGCTGTAAAACCTTTTTTAATAGCACCTTCTTCTACATCGCAGATATAAGCGATCTCGACATTAGGTAGTTGGGAGTAACAATTAGCCAGATAATTGCCCCGGCCGTTCAAGCCCATAACGCCCAAAACAACTTTGTTACTCGGTGCATTCTTCCCAAAAACGGGAAAATTCAAAATGGTAAGGCCTGCGGTAGCCAGCGAGGCATTTCTGATAAACTTCCTGCGATGCATATGAGGTTTTTTAAAAAATTGGTTCCTAAATGTAGGGATAAAACTGTTAAACCGACATTACTTCGTTAAAAATGTAACAAACATGTTATTTTATATCAGGCTGCTTTAGTTCGAAAAATTGCCCGGTTTGAATTCAGAAACTACAAAAGTATCTTTGACCCATGTTAAAGGTAAGCCGGCTGTTTATTTATCCCATTAAATCGATGGGTGGAATTGAGGTAAGTACGGCCCTGGTAACCGACCGCGGATTTCAACACGACAGGCGCTGGATGCTGGTTGACGCGCATAACAGGTTCATATCCCAGCGCGAAGTGCCGGAAATGGCATTGCTGCAAGTAACATTAACAGAAGCGGGCTTATTAGTAAGCTACAAAAAACATAGTTCGTCGATATTGATCCCATTTCAGCCACAAACTGATGAATTTGCTGAAGTTATCATCTGGGATGATCAATGCCCGGGGCAATTCGTAAGTCATGAAGCCGATCTTTGGTTCAGTGAAATATTGGGTATCAACTGCAGGTTGGTTTACATGCCCGATAACTCGATTCGCCCTACTGAAGCAGAATATACGCCGGTAGGCCATATAACATCTCTGTCAGATGGCTATCCTTTTTTATTGGTTGGACAGGCCTCCCTCGACGACCTCAACCAACGACTCGATGAGCCATTACCGATGGACCGCTTCAGGCCAAATATCGTATTTACCGGTGGCGAACCTTTCGCCGAGGATCTGATGAAAAGGTTTTCTATTGGCAATATTCAGTTTAATGGTGTTAAACTCTGTGCACGTTGCCCGGTTACTACGATCGACCAGCAAACAGGTGAACGTGGAAAAGAGCCATTAAAACTGTTATCGGCCTATCGAAAAAGAAATAACAAGGTTTATTTTGGACAGAACCTGATCCATGAAGGCCTGGGCGAGATCAACGTGGGTGACGAAATCAAAGTATATCAATTTAATGAGGAAGAACGCTTTTTTATTTAAGCAATGAACAGGAGTATTATTCACGTTACGCTGGTAGTAAACGACTATGATGAAGCCATAAAGTTCTACACAGAAAAGCTTGACTTTAAATTAATTGAGGACGTTACCTTAAGTGAATCCAAAAGATGGGTACTAATTTCCCCAAATGAATCCGGCGAATTTTGTCTGCTTTTAGGCAAAGCCGCAAACCAGGAGCAAGCCAGCCGCATTGGTGCCCAAACCGGGGGCCGCGTTTTCCTTTTTCTTCACACATCCGACTTTTGGCATGATTATTACAACATGCAGGATAAGGGTGTAAAATTCGTAAGAGAACCGGCTGAAGAAGCCTATGGAACGGTAGCTGTTTTTGAAGATCTGTATGGAAATAGGTGGGATCTGATCCAAAAAAAACAATAAATTTTGCCTGTTTAGGTACCTTATTATAACTCCCTAATAATTAGCGATGTCTGCCTTTTGGGCTAAAGTTGATTTTGGCCCAAAAACGGCCTCAGCAAGCTAAAAACGCGCATTTTAATGAACTTTTACGCTTCAAAAATCGTAATAGTCCTTGTATCAAAATAACGAACATGAAATTTATTGAGATTTTAATTTCCCCCATTCTGAAGGCAGTACCCGCGTTGGCGAACAACGGTGGAATTTTTAAAAAAAGGAAAAAAGCAGCGTTTAATCCAAAGATCACATTGGGCTTCAATTTCTGAGATGAATTCTCCAAAATAACGTTAAAATAAAATTATTTCTACCTAACATCACCTATGTGTTTCAGCTTCACATTTGTGGTGTTTTTTTGTTAATGGGCCTTGCTGTAAATTCGCATCATGAAACCATCGGTCACAATAGAATATTGCCCAAAATGCAACTGGCTTTTAAAAGCAGCTTACATGGCCCAGGAATTTCTGACCACTTTCGGAGATGAATTGTCGGGTGTTACCTTAAAACCAGGCGAGATTGGCGGGGTCTATCGTATCCTGGTAAATGACCAGATACTATTCGACCGTAAGGAATTTGGAGGCTTTGCCGACATCGTTCAGTTGAAGCAACTCCTACGGGATAAAGTGAATCCCGAAAAAAGTCTTGGTCATTCGGATAAAAAATAAATACTATCTTTACCTAACCGAAATATAACAAACCAAAACAGTTGCTTAATATATTTCTTTAACATTGTATTTGTTATCTCTTAAATGCTTTCAAAAAAGACTAAATACGCCATCAAGGCTCTTGTAGTACTGGGCAAAAATGCCGACCAACCACCGATGCAGATCTCCAGGATCGCTGAGGAAGAACGAATTCCGAAAAAATTTCTGGAGCAGATATTGCTCGATTTGCGTAATGCTGGTTTCTTATACAGTAAAAAGGGTGCAGGTGGCGGTTACAGCCTTAACAAAGACCCTAAAGATATTTTTTTGGTGAGCATTATGCGTATCACCGACGGCCCTATCGCCATGGTACCTTGTGCCAGCCTGAACTTTTACCATAAATGCGACGAGTGCAAAGATGAAGTTACCTGTGGCATTCGTGATGCTTTTATTCAGGTAAGAGATGCAACAGTTAAAATATTATCAGAAACCAGCATAGCCGACGTTATCGCCCGCGAAAATGCCCTGATCAATTTATAGCTACAGGATAGCTATTATTTTAGCAAAGTCAAACCGAAATATCCTTTTGCAGGTTATTTCGGGTATCTTTAAATCAAAATTTTTCCCTGATTACTTCAAAACAGCGTTATAGGGCATCCTTTTGTCTATTTTTTCGTAAAATGCTTTATCAGGGCTTTTATAGATAATATCCAACTTGAACAAAAATTTACCATTGTAATTTAAACGTAAAACATTGATAATTTTTAATTAATTCTACTAATACCCTATACTATATATATATTTGTGACAATTTTAAAACCGCCGGTCTCTTCGATCGCATTCAACTAAAATAATATGCAAAGTTTTCGCACCGAACTCGAAAACCCTGTTGTAGAACAAGATATCATCGATCTCGAGAAAAAGATCAGGGCATTTCGAGAGGGTAAAATACACGACGAAAAATTCAGGAGCCTGCGTTTGGCCCGTGGTATTTATGGCCAGCGCCAGCCGGGTGTGCAGATGATACGTATTAAACTCCCTTTCGGGAAAGTTACCTTTAAACAGTTTTTGCGTATTGCTGATGTTGCCGATGAGTATGCAAGTCATAACCTGCACCTAACTACGCGCCAGGATATTCAAATACACTACGTAAGCCTCGATCGTACCCCACAATTATGGTCGGATCTGGAAAAGGATGATGTTACGCTGCGCGAAGCCTGCGGCAATACCGTACGAAATGTTACCGCATCACCCGCCTCAGGTATCGATCCAAAAGAACCATTTGACGTATCGCCCTATGCACATGCGGTATTTGAATTTTTCCTGCGCAACCCTATCTGCCAGGAAATGGGTCGTAAATTCAAGATCTCATTTTCTTCGAATGAAGAAGACAATGCCTACTCCTATATACACGATATTGGTCTGATACCTAAAATAAACGAAAAGGGCGAGCGCGGTTTTAAACTGATGCTGGGTGGTGGCCTCGGTGCACAACCGATACTGGCCAGCATTGTGGAAGAATTTTTACCTGAAGACCAGCTGGTACCCTATATCGAATCTGTGATCAGGGTATTCGACCGTTACGGCGAAAGAAATAACAGGAATAAAGCGCGTCTGAAATATGTAATCCAAAAATTAGGATTGGATGAAGTACTGCGCCTGGTAAAGGAAGAGCGTATCGCCAATAAAGTGAAGACCTATCCTATTAACCGTGATGCGGTCGATCTGCCGGTTATACCAGAGCCGCTTTTGATACCGGAAATTACAATAGATAACCCACTGCGTTTCGAGCAATGGCTCATCACCAATACCTTCGAGCAAAAGCAAAAAGGATTTTATGGTGTTTACGTAAAAGTACCAACCGGTGATATTCCTACCGACCAGGCACGCAAATTCATTGCCGCGATACGCCCCTATGTGGCCGACGAGATACGCGTAACCCAAAACCAGGGTTTATTGCTGAAGTATGTGCGCAAAGAAGCACTGCCTGCATTATACGCCGCTTTAACAGAAGTAAATTTATCTGCACCGGGTTTTGACAGTGTAGCCGATGTAACTACCTGCCCCGGAACCGATACCTGCAATTTGGGCATTTCGAATAGTATGACCCTTGCCCGCGTGCTGGAAGACCTGGTTTATAACGAATATGAAGACTTTGTTTATAACCGGGATATCAAGATCAAGATCAGCGGTTGTATGAACTCATGTGGTCAGCACGGTTTGGCGCATATCGGTTTTCATGGCAGTTCGTTGAAAGCAGGGCTAAAAGTATTGCCTTCGGTGCAGGTTTTGCTTGGCGGCGGAACTGTTGGCGACGGCATTGGTCGTGCGGCTGATAAAGTGATCAAAGTGCCGGCTAAACGCGCCACGGGTGTTTTGAGAGCTGTTTTGGACGATTATCGCAATAATGGTTTGGAACATGAATTATATCACCATTATTACGACAGGCAGGGTAAAGATTACTTTTACCAGTTGTTAAAACCACTTGCCGACCTGAGTACACTTACTGACGATGAATTTGTGGATTGGGGCCATGAAGAGACTTTCGCTACAGCCATTGGTGTCGGCGAATGCGCCGGTGTGGTGATCGATCTGGTGGCAACCTTACTTTTTGAAGCCGACGAAAAAATAGGCTGGGCCGGGCAAGCCTTTGATAAAGGAGCCTGGGCCGATGGTATCTACCATGCTTATAATGTAATGATCAGCTCGGCAAAGGCGCTGTTGCTCGATAAAAACATCAATCAGGGCAGTCAGGCCGGTATCATCAAAGAGTTTGATGCTGTTTACGTTGCAAAAGGAGAATTTACCTTGAACGGCACATTCAGTGAACTGGTACTGCAAATCAATCAAAATGAACCATCTGAAGCATTTGCAAAGACCTATATCGGGCAAGCAGCAAACTTTTTAGAAGCGGTTAAAGTAAAAAGACAGGAACTTATACAGCAATGATCATTACAGATATAAATAAAGAATTAAAAGAAGCCCGGATCACGCTTGTTGGTGCCGGCCCGGGTGATGCTGAATTGATCACGATCAAAGGTATCAAGGCCCTGCAGCAAGCCGACGTAGTTTTATACGACGCACTGGTCAATGAAGAATTGCTTGAATTTGCGCCTAAACATGCAACTAAAGTATATGTTGGCAAACGTTCCGGCGATCACTCCCACTCACAGGAGTCGATCAATAAATTAATGGTCGACTATGCCTTAAATTATGGCCATGTGGTACGCCTTAAAGGTGGCGACCCGTTTGTATTCGGGCGTGGTTATGAAGAACTTGACCATGCGGCTTCTTATAGTATTCCTGCTTCGGTCATTCCCGGCATTTCAAGCTCGATCGGCGTACCTGGTTTGCAAAATATACCGGTTACTCATCGTGGTTTAAGTGAAAGTTTTTGGGTGGTGACAGCGACTAACCAGTCTGGTGCAATTTCTGCCGATCTGTTTGATGCTGCCCGTACCAGGGCCACAGTAGTTGTACTGATGGGCCTGCGCAAACTGTCCGAAATAGTAAAGATTTACCAGAACGAAGGAAAAAACCGGCTACCTATAGCAGTTATCCAAAATGGCTCGACGGTTCATGAAAAGGTCGCTGTTGGTCTGATCGATACCATTGAAGAACTGGTAAAAGAAAAAAACATCAAGTCGCCGGCATTGATCGTTATCGGCGAAGTGGTTGCATTACATCCATTATTTCAACCTATCAGGGAGTTTTATGAGTTTGTTGCCCAGGAATAGCGTGATTGGAGATCTATCAGAGCAGCAGAAATCGGCTGGGAATCAACTTTTCCCGGTTTTTTTGAAGCTCAACGAACTGCATACGGTTTTAATAGGCGCAGGCAATGTTGGTTTGGAAAAACTGAATGCCATACTCAATAATAGTCATGATGCCTGTGTAACAGTTATTGCGAAAGAATTTAATCCTGCTATTCAGCAACTTGCCGCAAACAATTCCCGGATCAGCCTGATTCAAAAACCATTTGCCGACACCGATCTCGATCAGGCCAGTATTGTTGTGGCCGCAACCGATGATAGCGATTTAAATCAATACATCAGGCAGTCGGCCCATGAGCGCAAACTATTGGTCAATGTAGCCGACAAACCGGAGTTATGCGATTTTTATTTAGGGTCGATCGTACAAAAAGGCGACCTCAAGATCGCCATTTCTACCAACGGCAAATCGCCAACGGTGGCAAAAAGACTTAAAGAAGTATTGAACGAAAGTTTACCTGCAGAGTTAGACGTCACGCTTCAGCAAATGAGCCAATTGCGGAATACGCTTTCAGGGGATTTTTCCGACAAAGTGCGAACCCTGAACGAGGTAACTTCTGTACTGGTTGAAAAGAAAGCAGAAAGAAATAAAAGCCTCATCTGGCTGATATGGGGCACTATTGTTTTAGCAATTGGTATCACTGCATTTACCCTTTGGAAACAGGATCAGGCCTTTAAAACTTATATTCAGGGCATCGACCCCATATTTTACTACTTCCTGGGTGCAGGTTTTATTTTTGCTTTGATCGATGGTGCTATTGGTATGTCGTATGGCGTAACATCTACTACCTTCTCGCTCTCAATGGGTATTACACCGGCAATTGCCAGTATGGGGGTTCACCTTTCTGAGGTTATGAGTAACGGTATCGCCGGATGGATGCACTACAAAATGGGCAATATCAACTGGAAATTGTTCAAAATACTGGTTGTTTGGGGTATTCTGGGAGCCTTTGCCGGTGCATTCCTGTTATCGTCATTAGAGCATTACAGTAAATATACCAAACCTTTTATTTCAACTTATACGCTGATCTTAGGATTAGTCATTTTAAGAAAAGCATTTCAGGTTGGTAAGAAACGCACAAACGGTAAGATCAAAAATATAAGTTTATTGGGCTTAGGCGGAGGTTTCATCGACGCCGTTGGCGGCGGTGGCTGGGGCTCCATCGTTCTATCCAGCCTGATCGCTGGCGGGCGTCATCCGCGTTTTTCATTGGGTACCGTAAAACTATCCAGGTTTTTCGTTGCTATCGTCAGTTCAACAACCTTTGTTATTATGTTGATGCAAAATGGCACCCGCTGGGCGCCCGTGGCAGGGTTAGTGATCGGCAGTGCATTGGCCTCACCTATTGCGGCAAAAATATCCAATAAATTATCGGCTAAAACATTGATGGTTGCGGTAGGCATTATCGTTATCATCGTTAGCGTAAATAGCATCCTTAAATTCCTGATCAAATAATACAATGCCATTGTTAACGACTATAAAAAATAAAATTGAAGGAACAGACCCGGTTGAAGCCTTAAAATTACTGGCTGCTCAATACAGCGGGAAAATCGTGTTTTCGAGTAGTTTTGGCTGGGAGGATCAGGTGATCACACATATGATCTTCGCCAATGATATACCTATCAAAATATTCACGCTTGAAACAGGTCGTTTATTCCCTGAAACCTATTATGTGTGGAACCGTACGATGGAGATCTACGGCAAACCTATCCATGCCTATTTCCCGGACAGGGCTCTATTAGAAGAAATGGTCAATATTAAAGGACCAAGCAGTTTTTATGAATCGGTTGAGAATCGCAAAGAATGCTGCCATATACGAAAGCTTGAACCCTTGAAACGTGCATTGGCCGGAAATGATATATGGGTAACCGGCATACGTGCTGAACAGTCGGCAAACCGACTGGAAATGCAAAACCTGGAATGGGACGGTCAAAATAATTTGGTTAAATTTCACCCGATTTTCGACTGGGATCTCGATCAGGTTAAAGAATACATCAGGGTAAATAATATACCGTATAACACGCTGCACGACCGTGGCTTCCCAAGCATTGGTTGCCAGCCTTGTACACGTGCGGTTCAGCCCGGCGAAGATTTCAGGGCGGGACGCTGGTGGTGGGAAGATCAGTCGAAAAAAGAGTGTGGTCTTCATGAGACCAATGGGTGATTGAGAGAATGAGTGAATGAGTGAGTGAGTGAATGAGTGAATAAGTGAATAAATGAATTTTTAATGATATAATACTTGATGAATTATTGATTTGCTGAATAAGTGTAGGTCCTAAAACCAATTCACTCATTCACTCACTCACTAATTCACTAATTAAAAAAACAGATGGATTATTTAGATGAGCTGGAGGCGGAAGCCATTTATATCCTGCGCGAAGTGGCAGGGCAATTTGAAAAGCCCGCGTTGCTATTTTCGGGTGGCAAGGATTCTATTACTATTGTTCACCTGGCTTTAAAAGCATTCAGGCCCGGGAAATTTCCGTTTCCGCTGGTACATATCGATACCGGTCACAATTTTGAGGAAACCATCACCTACCGTGACGAAATGATCGCGCGCATTGGCGAAAAGCTGATCGTAGGATATGTACAGGATGATATCGATGCCGGAAATGTAGTTGAACAAAAAGGCAAAAATGCCAGCCGTAACCAATTGCAAACGGTCACTCTTTTAAATACTATAGCAAAGCATAAGTTTGATGCCTGTATCGGTGGTGCACGCCGCGATGAGGAAAAAGCCCGCGCAAAGGAGCGTATCTTTTCGGTACGCGATGAATTTGGCCAGTGGGACCCCAAGCGGCAGCGACCTGAATTATGGAGCCTGTATAATGGTAAAATACATCCCGGCGAAAATGTGAGGGTATTCCCGATCAGCAACTGGACCGAATTGGATGTCTGGAACTATATCCGCCGCGAAAATATCCCACTTCCAACTATCTATTTTGCCCATGAGCGCGAGGTAATAACCCGCGGTGGCCAGTATATGGCGGCCTCTCCTTTCCTTAACCTGGATGAGGATGATATCATTGAACGCAAAAATGTTCGGTTCCGCACGGTTGGTGATATGACCTGTACGGCTGCTGTTGAATCATACGCCAATCAAATTGACGATATCATTGACGAAATCAGCGCCTCGCGCGTAAGCGAACGTGGTGCCCGCATGGACGATAAAGTGAGCGAAGCCGCTATGGAAGACCGTAAGAAAGGAGGATATTTCTGATTTTGGAACCCGATCGGTTGTAACCGGTCGCAAACTGAAAGTCCGAAATTTGAAATTATAATCATATGAATATTTTAAAATTATTAACAGCCGGCAGTGTAGATGATGGTAAAAGTACCCTTATCGGCCGTTTATTATATGATAGTGAAGCCATCCTTATCGATCAATTGGAGGCGCTGCAACGTTCAAATCGTAAGAACGATGATGGCACCATCGACCTGGCCATCCTTACCGATGGTTTGAAGGCTGAACGCGAACAGGGCATAACTATTGATGTTGCCTATAAATACTTTCAAACCGAAAAACGCAAGTTTATCATCGCTGATACACCGGGACATATCCAGTACACCAGGAATATGGTGACCGGGGCATCCAATTCAAACCTGGCGATCATATTGGTTGATGCACGTAAAGGTGTGATCGAACAAACTATTCGTCATTC
>Ga0164296_1004742_pt1 | contig 12212 bp, 11 predicted proteins | sample GEODES057metaG_FD_113533 | JGI IMG/M metagenome (GOLD analysis project Ga0164296, IMG submission 113533) | Dystrophic lake water microbial communities from Trout Bog Lake, Wisconsin, USA - GEODES057 metaG | ecosystem: Environmental > Aquatic > Freshwater > Lake | place: USA: Trout Bog Lake...
GATCATCTCGGTAACTACACCCCGCTCAGCCATACGGTTGGTACTGGAACCGGCTACCTTTTGAGAGATGGGCAGGAGATTCCCGTCAATTGGAGCCGTCCTACCGCCACATCGCCTACAACCTGGACCCTTAAAGATGGTTCCCCCGCTTACTTTGCGACGGGGCAGGTGTGGATCGCCCTCACCGACCAACAACCGACCTTCACATATCCGGTTGCTGCATCGACTTCTGGGACGCCAGCACCTACCGCTTCAAAGTAGACTGTTGCTCTTGCCCCAGAGGCTCGACTAGTTAACTACGGGAGAAGCAATGTCTAAGAACAGCACAAAAGTCACCGGCACCGGACGCGTCAAGCGCGGAATGGCAGAGATGCTCAAGGGTGGCGTCATCATGGATGTCGTCAACGTAGAGCAAGCAAAAATCGCCGAAGATGCTGGCGCGGTTGCTGTCATGGCCCTTGAGCGCGTGCCCGCTGACATTCGTGCCCAAGGTGGGGTATCTCGCATGTCTGACCCCGACATGATCAATAAGATTCAAGAAGCGGTTTCGATTCCAGTTATGGCTAAGGCTCGCATCGGACATTTCGTAGAAGCTCAGGTTCTAGAAAGCCTCGGAGTTGACTACATCGATGAGTCTGAAGTTCTGACCCCAGCTGATTATGAGAACCACATTGATAAGTGGAAGTTCACCGTTCCATTTGTGTGTGGTGCAACTAACCTCGGAGAGGCCCTACGCCGCATCAATGAGGGAGCAGCGATGATTCGCTCGAAAGGCGAAGCTGGTACCGGCGATGTTTCTAACGCAACAACGCACATGCGCAAGATTTCGCAAGAAATCCGTCGACTGACTTCAATGCGCGAGGACGAACTTTATGTTGCAGCGAAAGAGTTGCAGGCACCGTACGAGCTGGTGAAGGAAGTTGCTGAAACAGGCAAGCTCCCGGTCGTTCTCTTTACCGCAGGAGGAATTGCGACTCCTGCCGATGCAGCCATGATGATGCAGCTCGGTGCGGATGGGGTTTTCGTCGGTTCTGGAATATTTAAATCTGGGAACCCTGCGGCTCGAGCAAGCGCATGCGTAAAGGCAGTTACCTATTACACCGATCCTAAAGTTATCGCCGATGTCTCTCGTGGCTTGGGTGATGCAATGGTAGGGATTAACGTAGCTGATATTCCTGTTCCACATCGCTTGGCAGAACGCGGCTGGTAATCCGGCATATTTCCGGTTCTCTGATGCGCGTAGGTGTTCTCGCTTTACAAGGTGATTTCCGTGAACATTTGGCGACCCTTGAGAGTTGCGGCGTAGAAGCGATCCCAGTGAAGACGCTTTCCGAACTTCACAGTGTGGACGCTTTGGTGCTTCCAGGCGGGGAGTCCACGACGATCGCAAAATTGGCGCGCTCATTTGGACTATTCGACGAGATCTCTACTCTCATCCGCGGAGGTCTTCCCACTTATGGTTCCTGCGCGGGGATGATCCTGCTGGCCAACACCATCACCGCCGCAATAGAAGGTCAGGAAGTATTCGGGGGCCTGGACATCAACGTGCGACGCAATGCTTTTGGTCGTCAGGTAGATTCGTTCGAAGCGGACATGGATTTTCAGGGGATTGATAACGGGCCAGTCCGAGCCGTTTTCATCCGCGCACCGTGGGTTGAATCAGTTGGCGCTGGCGTGGAAGTTTTGGCATCCGTTGAATTTGGGGGAGAATCCCATCCTGTAGCGGTTCGGCAAGGCAGCTTGCTCGCAACCTCTTTCCACCCCGAAATTTCAGGTGATGATCGCGTTCACCGATTTTTCTTAGAAAATGTTTGCAAGTGACCCTAGATGAACAAGGTTGGTGAGTAAATGTCAGGCCATTCCAAATGGGCAACGACTAAACACAAGAAGGCTGTGATTGATTCACGTCGAGCAAAGAACTTTGCGCGGTTGATCAAGGCGATTGAAGTTGCAGCGCGAACCGGTGGACCGGATATCGACGGAAACCCTACTCTCTTTGACGCGATTGCAAAGGCGAAGAAAAATTCCATGCCTGCCGACAATATTGAACGTGCGGTAAAGCGCGGAGGTGGTTTGGAGTCTGGCGGCGCTGATTGGCAGACGATTATGTATGAAGGTTACGCACCAGGTGGCGTTGCGCTCATGATCGAATGTTTGACCGATAGTCGCAACCGCGCCGCATCTGAAGTTCGTGTCGCTGTCACGAGAAATGGCGGATCAATGGCTGATCCTGGATCCGTTTCATACATGTTTAATCGCAAAGGTGTTGTGATTGTAAACAAGACAAACGGGATCACCGAAGATCGAATCCTTGAATCCGTATTGGAAGCGGGCTGCGAAGAGGTCAACGACCTCGGGGACTCTTTCGAAATTGTCAGCGAGCCAAGTGATTTGGTAGCAGTTCGTAGCGCACTTCAAAGTGCCGGTATTGAATATGAATCTGCTGAAACCTCATTCCTACCTTCACTCTCAGTGCCACTTGATGCAGAAACAGCAGCAAAGGTCTTTCATCTCATTGATGCCATTGAAGAATTGGATGACGTTCAGAATGTCTACGGCAACTTTGATGTGTCTGATGAGGTAATGGCAAGCCTCGGCGAATAGGCTTATCGGCATGATTGTGCTGGGGATTGATCCGGGTTTAACCCGCTGCGGCCTCGGCGTGGTCGAAAGTCATGGTTCCCAGAAACTGCAGATGGTGGAAGTCGGAATAATTCGTACCGATGTTGAAGCGCCACTTGCACAACGACTTCTGCAACTTGATCGAGAAATTTCGTTGTGGATTGAGCGTGTAAAGCCAGATGTCATCGCAGTTGAGCGAGTTTTCTCTCAACTCAACGTCAAGACTGCCATGGCAACAGGTCAGGCCGCGGGTGTTGCACTTCTATTAGCGGCAAAATCGGGAATCCCAGTTGTCATGCACACACCGTCTGAAGTGAAGGCGGCCGTCACTGGCTCTGGTCGAGCCGATAAGAAACAAGTCGCATTGATGGTTCAAAAATTGCTTCAGTTAGATTCGATTCCCAAACCCGTCGATACCACAGACGCGCTTGCTCTTGCTATATGTCATCACTGGCGCGGTGCTGGTGATTCCAAGATGCAGCTAGCGCTGAAGAAAGAGAAGGCACGGCTCGTTTCTCGCGGAAAGAAACCACATGCGGGAGCAGCTCTCTCATGATTTCATCGCTACGCGGAACAGTCACATATGTTCGTTCTGGGGTTTTGGTTATTGAGGTTGGTGGAGTCGGCTTGCAAGTCCAAGTCTCTCCACGGATATCAGCAGGCTATTCCGTTGGTGAAACCGCTTCGCTTCATACGGTGCTCGTTGTTCGTGAAGACACGCTGACACTTTATGGTTTTAAAACTCCGGTGTCACGGGAACTGTTTGAACTATTGCAAACAGTCACAGGGATTGGGCCAAAGGTGGCGCAGTCTGCGCTCACGGTTTATGACGCACCAGATTTGATTCGCGCACTAGCTTCATCAGATAACGCAGCATTGGAAAAGATTCCCGGACTTGGCAAGAAAGGGGCGCAACGTGTCGTCCTTGAACTTCATGAAAAGGTTGCCGACCTTGAGCATGCCGGTGCAATTCAATGGTCATCGCCACGCGGCTCTTTGGATGCAGAGTGGAAGTCCCAACTCACCGAAGCGTTGGTTGGCTTAGGCTTCACCATGCGCGATGCCCGTGATCGCGTTGACGCGCTAGAGAACCGCTATTCCAATCCGGCCAGCGAACCGTTGGAAGCTTTGTTGCGCACCGCATTGTCTGGGGGAGCCGGGCAATGATGGAAGAATCCGAATCGCTCTCCAGCAATTTTGCAGATGACTTTGCTGATGACAATGAACGAAATGCGGAATTAGCGCTACGCCCAAAGAGCCTCGGTGAGTTTGTCGGTCAAAAGCGGGTGGCTTCTCAGATCAACTTAGTGCTCACAGCTGCGCGCGCCCGCAAAACGCCCGCTGACCACATTTTGCTTTCAGGTCCGCCTGGATTAGGCAAGACAACGCTTGCGATGATCATCGCCAATGAAATGAACGCGCCAATTCGTATTACAAGCGGTCCTGCCATCCAACATGCAGGTGACCTTGCATCGATACTTTCATCACTGGTTGAAGGAGAGATCCTCTTCCTTGATGAGATACATCGTATGTCCAGGCCAGCAGAAGAGCTTCTCTATATGGCGATGGAAGACTTTCGAGTGGATGTCATCGTAGGTAAAGGTGCCGGCGCCACAGCGATTCCGCTCTCATTGCCACATTTCACTTTGATTGGTGCCACAACGCGTGCTGGTCTACTTCCAAGCCCATTGCGCGATCGCTTCGGCTTCACGGCGCAACTCGATTTCTATAATGACATGGAGCTCTCTGAGATCGTTAAACGAAGCGCGGAGCTTCTTGGTGCACCAATTTCCGAGGAGGCTATTCTGGAGATCGGTTCACGTTCGCGGGGTACACCACGTGTAGCGAATCGACTCTTACGACGAGTACGCGATTACGCCGAAGTTCATGGATCTGGTCAGATTGACTTGGAGTCGACCAGTGCCGCGCTCACTATGTACGAAGTGGATCTCTTGGGTCTGGACCGTTTGGATCGCACCCTCTTGGAGGTCTTGGTCACGAAATTTGGGGGTGGACCAGTTGGGTTGACCACTCTTGCGATGTCTATGGGTGAAGATCCAGAGACCCTGGAAAGCCTCGCTGAACCATTTCTGCTTCGTACGGGTTTGCTCGCGCGCACCCCTAGGGGTCGCGTCGCCACGCCCTCAGGATGGCTTCATATTGGGAAAACGCCGCCTCCAGCGGAGCCGAGCATTTTCGACATGCCCCCTTCAGATGCCTAGACTTACGCCTTATGTCTGCCAACATTTCGAAATCCATTAAGTCGCAGTCCAGACCGGGGAGAACTTTGGCCATATTGGCCGTCATCCTCGTTGCCTTCGCTGCCCTCGCTTTCATCCAAAAGGACAAGGTCAAACTTGGTTTGGACCTTCGCGGAGGAACCAGTGTCACCTTGCAGCCACGTGTTGCCAAAGGCGGGACGGTTTCTTCGGCCGCGATCACGCAGGCCGTGGCGATTATTCGCCAACGCGTTAACTCATTGGGTGTTGCCGAGAGTCAGGTTACTGCGCAAGGAACAGGTAACAATCAACAGATCGTTATCAGCGTTCCTGGCGACACCGGAACTCGAATCGTAGATCTTGTTGGACAGACCGCTGAACTTCGATTCCGTCAGGTATACGCCGTGGGAACTGCCGCAGCTAAGACAACTGGAACAACATCGACCCAGACAACGACTGTCACGGTTCCAAAGCCTGGCACAAAGGCCACACCTTCACCTTCTCCTTCAAAGAGCACGATCAATCTCGCTCCGACTTACCCAACCGGTGTAACAGCGGCGTTGGATTCACAATTCGGAGCACTTGATTGCACCAAAGCGAAGAACCGTCAAGGTGGCAACGTTGATTCACCGGATGCCCCGCTCGTCGCATGCGACCGTACTGGAAGCGCAAAATATATTCTTGGACCTGCTGAAGTAGTAGGTACTGATGTTTCATCTGCAACCGCTAGCTTGGATCAGACAAACGGAAATGGTTGGATGGTTCTTTTGAACTTCAATGGTTCAGGCACAAAGAAGTTTGGCGCACTGACAACTCGAGTAGTAAAACTGACCTCACCTCAGAACCAAGTTGCAGTTGTGTTGGATGGCTTGGTCTACACCTCGCCTCAAATTAATAGCGCGATCACTGCAGGCAATGCGCAGATCACCGGTAACTTCACCCAAGCTCAAGCATCTGATCTTGCTGACGTATTGAAGTACGGCGCCCTGCCACTCGCTTTTGATCGTGGCGATGTTCAACAAGTATCTCCGACGCTTGGTTCTAACCAACTTCGCGCCGGTTTGCTCGCTGGTTTGCTCGGACTCATTCTCGTTGTCTTGTATTCGGTCTTTTATTACCGTGGCTTGGGAGTAGTGAGCGTTGGTTCACTGACTGTTGCGGGTGTAATTACTTATCTACTCTTCATTCTGCTTGGAAAGTGGATTGGCTTCTCACTCTCACTCGCCGGTATTGCTGGTGCGATTGTTTCCATAGGTATTACCGCCGACTCGTTCATTGTTTACTTTGAACGACTTCGCGATGAAGTTCGCGACGGACGTTCGCTTCGAACGGCAGTAGACACTGGTTGGACCAGGGCGCGTCGCACCATCATTGTCGCGGACTCGGTCTCACTTATCGCTTCGGCACTTCTCTATTTCTTCGCCGTCGGTGATGTTAGAGGCTTCGCTTTCACATTGGGCCTCACAACATTTGTTGACCTCTTTGTCGTATTCTTCTTCACAAAGCCGCTGGTATCACTCCTCTCACGTTTGCATTTTTATGCGAGCGGTCATCCGCTCTCTGGTTTCTCGCCAAAGAGCTTGGGAGTAGTTACAGGAAAGGACGTCGCATAAATGTCACGTTTATCTGGAATGGGCGGCCGGCTCTACCGCGGCGAAAAGTCATTCAACATTATCGGTAACCGTCGTCGCTTCTATGCGCTTTCTGGCGTAGTGATCATCATCTCTGCTATCGCACTCGGCGTTCAAGGCCTCCACTTGGGAATCGAATTCAAAGGTGGTTCGCAATTTACGTTAACACACCCTGGTGCAACCATTGCGCTGGGACAGAAAGCGGTAACAGATAGTGGTTTGACTTCAGAGACCATTGTTCAAAAAATTGGCACCAACAAGATTCAAATCACAACTAAGACGCTTACCAATGCTGAGAATGATGCAATTGAAACCTCGATCTCCAAGGACTTCGGAATTCCAGTCAGTGACATCAACGTCATGAGCATTGGGCCTTCATGGGGTAAGGACATTACCCATAAGGCTATCCAGGGCCTTGTCGGATTCATGCTAGTCGTTATGCTCTATCTGGCGCTTGCATTCGAACCAAAGATGGCACAAGCAGCGATAGTTGCGGTCTTTCACGATTTGTTTATCACCGTCGGTATTTATGCCCTCGTAGGTTTTGACGTGACACCTGCGACTGTTATTGGTTTCCTGACGATCCTGGGTTACTCGCTCTATGACACCGTTGTTGTATTCGACAAGGTCCGTGAGAACACCCGATCGATTACAAGTACTGGTCGATATACATATTCACAGGCCGCAAACTTGGCAGTGAACCAGACGCTGGTCCGTTCATTTAACACTTCGCTCATCGCACTCTTGCCTGTCGCATCCATTCTCTTCGTAGGCGCAGGCTTGCTTGGCGCTGGAACTTTGAAGGATTTGTCACTTGCGCTCTTCATTGGTCTTGCAACGGGTACCTATTCTTCGATCTTCGTGGCAACTCCAATCCTTGCAACGCTTCGTGAGCGCGAACCTGCAATGCAGGCCCTTGCAAAGCGAGTTGCTCAACGCGGAACTAGCACCGTGGGGGAGCCAGTAGTGATAAAGAGCGAAGCAGAGGCAGCAAACATTGTTACTTCCACGCACTCGAAAGAGAACCGCGAACGCGGCCCACGCAATCAGCCGAAGCGCAAGAGCCGCCGGTAATCCGGCAATCCGAATATCCGGAAAGATGATCGGTTGATAGCGATGGACACGCTATTAGCCCCGCTTGCGCACACTCTAGAGTTAAACCTTCCAGAGTTTAAGGGCGCTGAACTCGAACGCGCTTTCATCGTTGCAAGGGATGCACACGAAGGACAGCTCCGAAAATCTGGCGAACCTTATATAACCCACCCGGTCGCAGTCGCTGAGATCTTGGCGGAACTTGGGATGGATCAGGCAACAATTACGGCTGCCTTATTGCATGACACCGTTGAAGACACTTCCTATTCCTTGGAAGCGTTACGCGCTGATTTTGGCGACGAAGTTGCGCAGTTGGTAGATGGCGTCACTAAGTTAGACAAACTTACCTATGGCCCAACAGCAGAGGCGGAAACTCTACGCAAAATGGTGGTTGCGATGTCAAGGGACATTCGCGTGCTTGTCATTAAGTTAACTGACAGGCTCCACAACGCGCGAACCTGGCAGTATGTTTCCTCGGAAAGCGCGACCCGCAAGGCTCGGGAGACATTGGATATTTACGCACCTCTAGCCCATCGCCTAGGAATGAATGCAATCAAGTGGGAGCTTGAAGATCTTTCATTCAAAGTTTTGGAGCCGAAGAAATACGACGAGATTGAGCGACTTGTAAGTGAACGCCAACCGCTTCGTGAAAAATTCACTGCAGAGGTCATTGATCAGATTTCGCGAGACCTCGCGGTTGAGGGAATCCGTGCGACGATCAAAGGACGGCAGAAGCACCTTTACAGCGTATTTCAAAAGATGATTGTGCGCGGCCGTGAGTTCGGAGAGATCTACGATCTCGTAGGCGTTCGCGTAATCGTTGATGATGTTCGCGATTGCTACGCGGTGCTCGGTGCAATTCATGCCCGTTGGAGCCCAATCCCTGGTCGATTCAAAGATTACATTGCCATGCCAAAATTCAATCTCTATCAATCACTCCACACGACAGTTATTGGTCCCAATGGCAAAGCCGTAGAGATACAGATTAGAACCGTAGACATGCATGCCCGCGCGGAGTTCGGTATCGCGGCGCACTGGAAATATAAATCAAAGACTCCAAAGGGAGTTGAGAACGACCCTGGCGTTGTATGGCTCAAACAACTGCATGAGTGGCAACAGGAGAGCGAAGATGTCAGTGATTTTCTGGACACCCTGCGCTATGACCTGCGAACTCCAGAAGTTTTTGTTTTTACGCCAAAGGGAAGTGTGGTTGCACTTCCTTCTGGTTCGACGCCGGTGGATTTTGCTTATGCGGTGCACACCGAAGTCGGTAATCGATGTGTAGGTGCGAAGGTTAACGGCAAGCTCATTCCTTTAGAGTCAACGCTGGCAAATGGCGACGTAGTTGAGGTAGTGACAAACAAAAGTCCTAATGCCGCTCCCAGTAGGGATTGGCTCAATTTTGTTAAGTCACCACGCGCGCGTTCAAAGATCAAGGCTTGGTTCTCGAAAGAACGCAAGGAAGAGGCGATCGAAGCTGGCCAGGAATCAATTGCCAGGCAGATGCGCAAAGTAGGTCTCCCACTTCAAAAGATTTTCGCGGGGCAAGCAATCTTGGAGTTGGCCCACGACCTGCACTTCCCAGATATTGAAGCGTTATATGCATCAGTTGGAAATGGACATATCTCTGCCGCATCCGTTGTTGAAAAGTTAGCCCATCAGTTGGGGGATGACGGTTCGCATGTTGATGAAAGCATCGATCATCTCTTTAAACGACCGACACCATCAAAGCGAAACTCATCGGGTGTTGATGTAGCTGGCGCCGGGGATCTCCTCGTTAAATTAGCGAGATGTTGTACCCCAGTACCGGGTGATGAAATCACTGGCTTTGTTACGCGGGGTAGTGGAGTAAGCGTTCATAGAGTTGATTGCATCAATGTGAATGACCTCAAGGAGCATCAAGGTGATCGCATCGTTGAGGTGAAATGGAATACCAGCGCCAGGGCGCTCTTCCTAGTTAACATTCAGGTGGAAGCGTTGGATCGTTCTGGCCTACTCTCAGATATCACCCGCACACTTGCCGATCAACATGTCAATATCCTTAACGCGTCAGTGAGCACGAGCAAGGACCGCGTCGCGATTTCTCGTTTCACCTTTGAAATGGCAGATGCACTGCACCTAGATACTGTTCTTGCAGCAGTACGAAGCGTTGAAGGGGTCTACGACGTATACAGAGTTACGAATAACTAGTTTTAGCGCTTAAAGTCGGCGAGACCCTTTTGGGCTTCTTCTAGCCAAACTTTGCGCGCAGCGGCTGCCTCTCTAGCCGTCTTGGCCTTGGCGCTCTGACCAGCGGCTTCCGCTTTTTCGGCTTGTTTTTCGTAATTAGCAATCGCGTCAAGTAATCCTTGGACAACGCTATTGGCATGGGCAATCGCTGTGGGATCGCTACGACGTGCGACTTCTTCGTGGAGTGACTCAATTTCCGTCTGGACTTTCTCCAAGCGAGCTTCAAGGGCAGCACGCTTGTTTCGCTCCGTCATGCCAATGCGGTCCCACTTCTCTTGGAGATCGTGGAACTTCTTGCGAGCGCCCTTGACGTCAGATACAGGAAGCAGCGCTTCGAATTGGGCAATAAGTTCCTCGCGCTTCGCCAAGTTTGCGGCCATCGTTTCCTGACGTTTTTCAAGGTCGGCCTTTTTTGCAGCAAAGAAAGTATCTTGTGCGCCTTTGAACTCTTCCCAGAGCTTGGTATCAACATTCTTCTTGCCGCGTCCTGCCGCCTTCCACGCATCCATCAATTCCTTAAAGCGATTGGCTGTAGCAAGCCAATCCTTGGAGGTTGCTAACTTCTTAGCCTCCTCGACGATCGCGCTCTTTGACTGCGCAACCGCAGCGCTTTGATTCTCTAGTTGAGCAAAGTGAGTCCGACGACGTTTATCGAATTTATTGCGTGCACTCGAGAATCGCTTCCAAAGATCTGCATCGCTCTTCTTGTCTAAACGAGGAGCAGCCTTCCATTCATCCAGCAATATTTTTAGCCGATCGCCGGTTGATTTCCAGCTTTCAGAAAGGGCGAGAGACTCCGCTTCAGCAACGATTTTCTCTTTGATCGCAGCGGCTTCAACGCGCTTAGCTTCTTTAGCGGCGGCTTCTTGTTCCTTGCGGGCTTCATAAGCGGCCTTGTGGCCTTCGATGAGGGCGGGAATCTGCTCTACTGATTGAGCGAGGGTGACAAGATCGCCAACTCCATTAAGGTTTGAAATTTGTTCGCGTAATTTTGCGACTGCGGCATGTGCGTCGCTAGGGACCATCGCACCACTTTTGATGCGGGCTGCTAACAGGGCTACTTCAGAGGCAACGGCTTCGAACTTACGGACGAAATAATTGAGCGCCTCTTCGGCCGTTTTACCTGGGTAGGAACCGACTGGTCGCTCGCCACCTTCAGTTAAGACATATACGGTGCCATCTTCAGCAACTCGACCGAACTTTGCTGGGTCTCCGACAAGGGCTGATGCTGCGCTGAGATTGGTTTGGTCTGTCATGTCTTACTCCTTCGGTTGCGCGTCAAACGTTCTTTGTCCGGATCTCCCCGGTACTTTCAACGTTCTTTCGTTAACGGTTGCTTGAGGCGATTAAGCCGTCCCGATCTCTTTTGATCAGGGGTTAACGGTACCCTTAATTCCGTAATGAACGGAAATTCCTCCTCAGGTGGGGACCGATAGTGGCGAGGGCAGGGTTATAAGTGATTGTTGAACAGGTGGTAGCCCAGTATTTTGGAACAAATTGTTGGATTTTTGCCCCTTCCGCCAATTCGGAATGTTTCCTGGTTGATCCAGGGATCGCGATTCCAAATCTCTTACCGGATATCAAAGAGGTACTGGACCGGCACAATCTCAAGCCGATCGCTACTTTGGTGACGCACGGGCATCTGGACCACACTTTTTCAGTCGTTCCTGTGGACGATACTTATGGAGTTGCAACCTACATTCACCCCAAGGATCGTCCATATCTTGCTCATCCGTACGGAATCTTGACGGCTGGTGGGCCGCTGGAAGCGCTTTTGGCTGAACTAGGAACCACGGAGTTCTCCGAGCCAAAGGATGTCCGGGAGCTAAGCGATGGAACCGTTTTCGAACTTCTAGGTATGCGAATCAAGGCCCTTCACGGTCCTGGTCACACACCGGGTTCGACCCTCTTTCAGGTGGACGATGAATATCTGATTAGCGGAGATGTACTTTTCCAAAATTCGATAGGTAAAACTTCATTGCCACAAGGTTCGATATCAGATATGAAAAAGACGATTCAAAAGGTGATCCTGCCCTTGCCAGATGAGTTAATTGTTCTTCCGGGGCATGGTCCAGAAACTACAATCGGACGGGAGCGGCGGAATAACGAATTCCTGCAACAAAACTTCTTGAGGAGCGCGGATTAATGGCGAAATTTCAGGCACCAAAGGGTGTGAGCGAATATTTTCCAGATCGCTCCGCGCACTTTGATTATGTCCGCCAAGCAATTATTGACTCCGCCCGGTCGGCCGGGTATCAACTGATGGAACTGCCGGTCTTTGAAGATACGGAGCTCTTTGCCCGCGGCGTCGGTGAATCTACCGATGTAGTTCGCAAAGAGATGTACACATTTGAGGATCGCGGCGGTCGCTCAATTACCTTGCGCCCAGAGGGAACCGCAGGAGTGATGCGTGCGGTGA
>Ga0164296_1004745_pt1 | contig 12210 bp, 23 predicted proteins | sample GEODES057metaG_FD_113533 | JGI IMG/M metagenome (GOLD analysis project Ga0164296, IMG submission 113533) | Dystrophic lake water microbial communities from Trout Bog Lake, Wisconsin, USA - GEODES057 metaG | ecosystem: Environmental > Aquatic > Freshwater > Lake | place: USA: Trout Bog Lake...
TTGTTCTACCAAGTCCCAGTTTACACAATAATCGTCGGCAATATTCCACAGCTTAGGATCACGATTACCACGACGTCCCATATGATCATAGACGGCGTGTAAGACTTCGTGACCTACCAAGAATTCTAATTGCTTGAGTGGCAAATTATTAACGAATACACTATTGTAATAAAAACGACGTCCGTCGGTTGCGGCAGTAGGACACCACTCATCTGCGTTAATCAGATTCATACGAGTAGCTAGGTTACCAAAGAACGGAGCACGGAGTAGTAAACCAATACGTGCGGTTACCAATTTATCTTTGGCCGCGGCATCAATTTTGGGATCAGTTACTGTAACTGATTTTGTTTTTTCTGCTAGTGTAGTATCTGACATTCGAGGGCTCCTTTAACTAATACTTATATTATACTATATTGGGCATTATTGGTCTGTGGCTTTTTTACAACGGTTTTTAACCCCATTGTAGCATAACCGCACTTAAAGTAGCATCATCTTTGAAATATAATCTCAAATTATCAAACTCTGTGTCCCAGCACCAAACTCTAGTAGATTCCATATATGGTGTGGCTGGTCTTATTTGAACAAACCCAAGCTCAGAACTGGGACCAAAAACCTCCCAGCACCACTCGCGCCACTGTTTAAATTCGTTGATTCTATCGTCTTTGCCAATTACATTGGGTTCTATCACATATTTGAATATGTTGTGACCATTGTATCTACGATCCAGTTTAATGACCTTCATTCGATTTCCTTGCTCTAGCCGCGAATACATCGTTTGCCCTGGCAATGGTGTCGTTAACCACTGGAGCACTTGGTGCTGATACGGTAACAGATCCTTGTGGTTCAGATTGGCACACTTGTTCATCGTGTATGGCCCTTGCTATTTTACAATCTTTCTTGGCCACGGCACTAATCGCGTGATCTGCAATACCTTTGCCGGTTGTTTCATAGCTGACTATGCTAGAAATACCGGCAACAAGAATTATGGTTTCAATTATCATAATAGATCGGGGGACTTATGGGAAAGGAGCCTGCCCCCGTGCCTGTGACAGCAAACCTTTACTTACCTCCTGCGGCAATAATATACTTGCCATAACGCTTATGGAACTCATCAAAGTTCTTGAGTTTACCAGGCATCAATGGTAGATTGTATGTGGTAAGCGCAACACGAGCACCCATAACAACCAACTCAGTGGTAAAATTGTCCATCATAAAGCGGAAGAAGCAGTCAGCCATTTCGTGCCATTGGCCGATTTTATCCTTGCCTAATTTAGCATAAGCATCTTGAAGTTCGTAGCACATACTAACAGTCAACGAGTACATAGCTGACACTTCTTTAACGTCAAGGGTCTTGACTTTGCCTGCTAAAATATCGCTAGGATTAGGCATACGTGACGCAACCTTGCGGTGTGCCATAAACTTAATAGCCAACCCATCGCCGATAGTACCAGCAATCAAGTCAGTCAACTCTGAGTCTGTCGCATCCTCGTCTTGTAAGAACTGTGATACGAAGCTCCAAGAGCGTGGAGTAGCAAACGAACGTGAGCTAGAACGTGGATTAAAGTCCATTAAGTCGTTCTTGGCAAAACCAATGTAGCCTACCACGTCTTTGTGTACACGATGCTTGACAGCCCACTCGTTCCACGAATCATAGTCGACTTTGACTTCTAAGTGTACGAAACGATTAGCTAATGGACTTGGCATACGGAATGTAACACCTTTGTCGCTTTCGCGATTACCTGCGGCAACAATAACCACATTGTCTGGCAATACATATTTGCCTAGTCGGCGATTAAGAATCAGCTGATAACCAGCGGCCTGTACAGCCGGGGCCGCACTATTCATCTCGTCCAAGAATAGCGTGACAATAGGATATTGTGCCGCCAATTCTGGGGTAGGCAAATCAATTGGCTCAGCCCAATCCATTTTACCTAGATCTTTATTATAAAACGGAATACCGCGCAAATCAGTCGGCTCCATTTGACCCAAACGAAGGTCAATCATATATCCGCCTAGTTCTTCTGTCAAGTCAGCAATCAATTCTGACTTACCAACTCCGGGAGGACCCCAAAGAAAAACTGGACGCTTAACTTTAAAAGCACGAAGCAAACGACTGCGGGCTTCGGCAATACTTACGGTACGATTTTCACTAACACTCATCACAGGCTCCTTAAAAAATTAACTACTGAAACTACATTATACATTATTGGGCATTATTGGTCGATGTAAACAGTAAAATTACGAGCATCTTTTTTCAAAGTGTCGCGATTATACTGGTGAGGACCGCGATAGCGAATACGAAACTTTTTACATTGGCCCTTAAGAGTAAACCTAACGACCTCAAGACTAGCAATAGGCAACATACGCAAAATCATATAATCTCCTTATCCAAGGCTGTTAGTATAGCATTTTGGGCATTATTGGTCAACCCATAAAAAACCCCCTATTTTACAGGGGGTTTAAGTGTTGTATTTTCGCAACAGAGCTATTCGTAGCTAAACAAGGGGTCTACAGCTTCAGCACAATGATCCTGGATTCTGCGTTCGGCAATATCAATATAGTGCTGGCTCATATCAATGCCCACAATGTTACAACTTTCCTTTAAGGCACCTATAGCAGTACTACCCGAACCCAAGAATGGGTCTAGTATCAATCCGCCCCGAGGAGCATATACACGACACAGATAACGCATCAGGCTAATTGGCTTCGGCGTAGGATGGTCATTGTATTCACCACGCTCTTTTCGAGTAGCACGTGGAGCATAGAAATACTTCTGATGGTCGGGTTCATCAAAGTGTCCGATGATATTACTCGGGTAACGGCCGTCGGGGTTGGCATCTTCACGTTCTAGTTCTTGGCCTGCGGCCTTGGCAACGTCACTACCAAATGCTCTACGCTTAACTCCGCCTTTGACCCAACCGGTTGGAGGTTTACCATCCCAAGGAACACGAGTTGTGGTAGTGTTAATTCGACCACAGCCCCACTCCTCCCAGTTTTTTTCAATTGTACCGTCTAAGGGTTTCTGTGCTACAAAGATAGGTTCGTGGGCTGGCTTGAGTCTATTGGCCTTGGCCATTTTGGTAGTAACCATCCACACTACCATATCCCGTGGTAGGAATCCGGCGTCCTCTACATTAACTGCCATACGATGATAAAACTCTGGGTTACAAAAACTCAGCACAAAAGCACCGGGTTTAAGTACACGATAAACTTCACGCCAGGTTTCTACAGGTGGAACATTCTTATCCCAACCCACGTCGGCAATTTCCATACCATAGGGAGGATCAGTAATACAGGCATCGATACTATTTTCTGCCATTGTTCGCATAGCAGTTACGTTATCAGAACAGATTAGTGTATGTGTCATTGTCTAGCAAAGTCCAAGGCAAGTAGTTCACAGGATTTACGCTGTGGGTGAGTAAAATAGTTGGTTTTAGCGCCGCCGCCTTCTTGAAAGAACTGTTGACGAGCTTTTAGTAACCAACCACGTTTAAAAAAGTCAAATGCCGGCATAATTGTTTTATACTTAATAATAAGTTGTTTAAGTTCAGCTACAAATTGATCGCGACATTCCAATTCTTCTATGCTAATTACATCACGACCCATGAATACTGTAGTTTCATCTCTGCTTTTAGTAGCAAATACATAAATGGTGTTAGGGTGTGGTAAGCTATCATTCCACATTGGACAAACACCTTTGCCGCTTTTACATTCAACGCAGACAAATCTGTTGTTAAAATCTAAAACCAATACATCAGGGAACCCTTGACTACCAGCTGGCTGTAGTATATAACTGCCTGTCGCCAATCCCTGCGTTACCTGCCGCAATTTAGTATCATCGCCATCTTGGGCAAACTTCTTGAGCATACTCTTAGTGATGCCTGGAAAAAGTGCTTTATCAACTTCTGTGAATCCTGCCGCTCGAATACGTATACCTACAGCTTCTTCGTGTCCGTATGTAGCGCCACCACTTCGGGCCTGCTCGTTTTTATAGTAGGGCATCTTTAGGATTTCCGATACCGCTGTATGTAATTGTTGGCTCATAATGTATTATATAGCATACACCATATCACAGTCAACTTAAATTTCCAAATTACTGCCGCGACCTTTGGTGTAAAAAATATGAGCACCAATCTGACCAATCTTGTGTACTGGATCAGCCCAATTAGGTGCTTTAATATAATCAGCGTGATACAATATACTCTTCTCTAATCCCTTAACACGATATCCGTTGAGAGCAGAAATAGCCACCTCCCGACTGCGAGCATAAAGATCGGGTTCAGGTTTGCGTAGACGTTTCAACAAAGTCCAACTAAATTGATAAGGAGCATACACTACTGAACAGACAGTATTGCCCCAACGGCCGGCACGAATACGATTAAGGGTAACAGTAGCCACAGCGTATTTGCCAATGTCTGATTGATTGCCGGCTTCGTAATAAATGTTCTTGGTCAAACACTCGACGTCGGCACTTGTATAAGTAAGATGGTGATTTGTTTTAACAACCACTTCCTCAAGTTGATTGACACGATCAGTTAGTTGATCTGTCTTGCTGTCAATTCGATATAGCATTACTGACATAAGAATTAGTATCAAAACATTAAAACGCTTGGCCACGGTGCCCCCGTATAAAGTTACAATTAAGTAACAATTATACTATTATGGGCTTTTTTGGTCTGTAGTCTTTTTACAACACTTTAACTGTTGGTTTCTAGGTTGTCTAGGTATTGTTTAAGATTGTTGCCGTGTAAAGTTACCATCATGGCCTCCTGCTCTTCAAATACAATTATCTTTTGACGTTTAAGTAAGTAGTACATACCTTTAAACAATCGTTCTAATTGTAGTAAGTTGTGATTGGTTAATTCATCGGGCAAGGCAAATTCATAACTTTCGATCTTAAGTCTGGCCTTGACAAATTGTAGACCTGCTAGGCTTAGTCTCAGGCTATCATCGTTGGTGGGATTTATCCACCAACGGCGTTGCATATTTGTAACTTCTGATAAAGGTATGTCAGCCTGATGGCAAAATATTTTTGTTAGCTGACGCTGTGTATAGCGTTTAAGGAAAGACTTGCTCACCCTGCTTCAACAACACAACAGTAAACTTGTCTGTGCGGAACAAGGTGTTGAGTTTCTTACAAAGGTTAATTGCGTGACCCGGATTACTAAAAGAATTTTTCTTGTATTTTGGTCCAGGATATGACACTAAGATATTATGCGTCTTGAGATTGATAGGTTGATTGTCGTAGAAGACCGCCCAGATCCCTTCAGAACTTAATACTTGTTCACTCTTATAAGTTGTTTTATTTACGTGGTCCAACAACACAGTTGGTTTTGGTCGGCTCATTTTGCTATCCTTGGTGTACTAGTTATTTATCTCAATATATACGTACATTATTTAAAACCACCGCCATCCATACTAATTGAGGTAACAGTCCCGGGAGAGTCTGCGCTCTTACTTAAACCGGCAATAGTAGCCATAAGATCGTAAATTTCTCCGTGTAAGCTACGAGCTTCTTGTGCGCTCAGGGTAAGTACTTTACCGCCCGATTGATTCATAGCTCTAACTCGTTCGTTGAGCATACGAATATGTAACGGAGGATTACTGCTGTCCATTTGCTTCTCTCATACTTTCAATCATACGTTCTTGAGTCTTAAACGGACCTTGGTATTCATAGCGATTGAGAGTAATAAGTTTAGGACAATAGGCACGGACCCAGGTACTTGAAAATTTAATAATGTAGTAACCGGCACAGAAGAAACTCTTTGATTTGGCACCCTTGGTATAAATCGGCAAGTAACGTTGAACATCTAATACTTCATTGTGTGGACGACCATTAGTAGGAAATCCGTAGACGTCGTAGTTGTCTGACTTTTCTGCCTTGACTTTTTCGGCTTTGGCAAATTCAATATTGTATTTTTTACTTAACAATTTAATGCTAGGAAACATTTCACGTTGGTCGTCGTGAATGTAAACCACGCCACCTTCGTCTACGGTCATGATATTACCAACCTTGGTTCCTTCTGATTCGACTACCCAGATTTTATTTTTTACTACAGGTTTAGCGATTAATTCAGTCATTGTGTTTCCTTTGCAATTTGTTTGTATCCAGCATAAGTCGGATGTATACCATCTTCACTACGCTTAACACCAGTTAAAACAACATCGCCATATTCTTTAGCTACAGTTGCTACCGCCTGCATAACACCTACTTTGATGCTAGGCATAATCCAGTATACACGGTCGGCTTTGGTTAATTGACGTATGGTACGTAATTCTTCTTCAGTCTTTACATCCTTGAGATCGTTAGTACCTAGGCTAATAATAACAGTCTTGGCCACATATGGACTCTTACTGATATTTTGATTTAACCAATTGCGGCTATTGATTCCCGACTTGACATAAGCCACACATTCAGTACGAATGTTACTTACACCGTAGGCGATACTATCACCCATAATTAAACAGTCTAACATTATTTTATCATCCTTTGTTTTCTACATTCTTCTTTGACCTTAACAGGAACATCTGGACTAATTTCAGCGATACTACAGTTGTAGACAGCTTCTTGTGGCAGTACTGTATGAATACCATATAGTATACCAACCAAGGCTGAGCCTAAGACTATCAAGGCTGGCCACATAATTAAGTGTTCTTTAAGACGGGTCATTGTTGATTTAGTTTATAATTAAGTGCTATTAACACAGCATCAAACGCAACACCTGCCCAATTGCCATGGCTAAACTCGTGTACCATATCTAAGGCTAGCCAGCCAATGATAAACCAAGTAATTTCGTTATAATAACGTTGATACCACCGAACAAATCCATTCATACTATTTTCCTTATTTTGCCGCAGGGCGGCGTTGTTTATAATTAGTGCGTTTTAACTCTGCCCAGACTCGATCCTTATTATCTCGACGAGCCTGGCGCCAATCTAATACTGTAGCCACAAGCATAGCACCAAAGAATCCGATGCCTAGTCCGCAAGCTAAAAACAATGCTATATATGCCAGTATCATTTTTCTGGGTAACTTGCTTCTAGCCAATGAGTAAACTGTGTAGCATAATCACTCATTTTAACTAAATCATACTTGCCACAGAATTTTAAAAAGTGTGCGCCTATCATTGGTCTATGCTGTGGTACACTACCACCGGCAATAGTTTCAGCAATTTTAACCTTGATATCGTCGGGCTGTGCTGTTAAATCCACTAGTTTGACGTTGCGATTGTAGTCATCTAATACACGATGTTCTACACCATTATGGTCTACCCAGCGTTGTAACATTAGATTATTCCACGCAAAGCCTTTCGCATCTTTATCGGCAAACGCCTCTGCAAGTCCCACCTTATTTTTACTTCCCACCTTACGGACCCCGGGGTACGCCGAAAAGATATTGTCGGAGGGGTCTCCCCGCATACACTTTTCGAAAAGAATCCACTTAGGGTCCGGAATTGTTTTTGCTTCCTTAGTTTTTTTATCTTTAACTGGGGCACCTTTTTTGTCGAAAATACCTTGTATAGTATGGAGCTCATCTGCTATCCCGTTATATTGATTTACGTTTTCTGCTAGTAGCTGATGAAAGTCTGTGTCGCTACTTACTATGGTGTGGTGATCCTGAGGGTGACTCTGGATCCATCCTGCCACCAGGTCATCTGCTTCCAACTCTGGGTGCTGGAGAACAGTACAATTTGTCTTTTGCGACAGGAACTCTTTGAGAGCATCAAAAGTCTCCCAAAATAATCGATCTTCTTCGGCTTCTTTTTCTGTGAGTGCGGCACGGGCAACTGCGCGGTTTTTCTTGTACGGCTCATAAAAATCCTTACGCCAGCTACGGCCTTCGAGACAGAATATAACGTGGTCGGCACGTTGGTCTCTCCAACACTTATTAACACTATTTAGTGTTACGTGGATAGCAAAACCTAGTTTGTCCCAGGTGTCTGCCTGACGGTGTGCGGCGTGCCTGGCACGGAAAAAGGTATTAGCGGTGTCAACAATTAAATATCTCATAACATAATAGTAGCATATTACTCATTTAATGTCAAACATTTTGGTAGCTATTTCGGTGGCCCAGGCACGATGCCCAGCAGATAAAGGGTGCCCGCCTAGTTCAAAATCAAAATTGTGCTGTTCGCACCAGGCCTTCATTGTAGCAGGCAGAAATTTATTTTGGTCAATTTGGGCTATTTTATCTTGAAGTATTTTGTTAGCGACCACTAACTTTTCATCTAATTGGTGTTGCTCATATCTATAGTACTCGTGATAGTCTTTGAGCACTTCACTAAAGTTTGGTCGAGCAAACGCATAAAAGAAAACATAAGGGATATCTTGAAGTTTACATAATTGTTGAATAGTTATTATGTAGTTAAGTAAATCAACTGTAGTGATAAAATCATTGTGTAAATGTCTGTAATAGTAGTTGTGTAACTGTTCGGCATCAGGGTTAGTAGATAACCGTTCGTGAAACAATACATCGTGACTTAGTATCCTGGCCCAGGTTCCGTTTACTACCGGCAACTCGTAGCGGCTAGTTTCTGTCCATCCGATAGCCACATAGTCAGGGCGGTTAGTTGATAGATAGTCTATAGTAGTACGAAAGATACGTTGATTACTTGCACCGCCCTGAGCTAAATTTACAGCATCAATGCCAAGTTGAAATGGCCAGGCATCTTTTAAGTTGTCAAGATAATAACCTTCGGTAAAACTACACCCATTAGCCAACAGCATTTAAAAACTTTCCAGCGATACCCTTTTGTGTTTCAAACCCAAAATGCATTCCGTCTCTAGCCGGGTCAACATTACCTCTCGGCATACCTCGACATACTGTATACGCACTATCTTCGACAATTTTAAATCCGTATTGGTCACGTAACATATAGACTATTGATTGATTTTTATTAAAACGTTGCTCGGACATACTGTTATCCATATACCACACTTCTTCAATCTTACTATATCCGGGGCCTTTTGGTATAATCTGAATACCGGCATAGGTTTCAAATCTTGCTTTTTCTGGCCATAGTATGAACACAGTTTGTATATCATACAGTCCGGCTACGTTGGTTAATATTCTAGCGACAGTATCTGTGGTGCCAGTGCTGATTCCTAAATTTAACATTGGATAAGGGCGACCAAGGGCTAGTTGACTTGGCCAATTTGCTTCCACTGGCAATCCTATGCCTTCGGTTTGACTACATCCTAATGCCACATCAACTTTTTGTCTGTATAAAGAAATTAAATCGTGTGTGCGAAAACCCTGTGCGTTGTATTGATAGCTGATGTTAATGTTTGCCCAGTCAGCTTTTTTTGGGTTGGCTAGATAGTTAGACTCAAGGTCGCTACCTGACCAAAGCATATTGGCATTTTTTGGTAGCCAACTATAAGGTATTTGTTTTTGTTGCCAGAAGTTCATTTACTGTAGGTAATAAAAAGTCGGCCCAGGCTTCGTGTGCTTGCCAGCCCAAATGATAACTTTTGGGGCCAACTGTCGGAAAACCTTGACTGGTTAGATAGTTATAGTAGGTCATTGAATCAGTGTAGGGCATAAGGTAACTGCCGTTCCAATCGTATTCTTCTGCTCCTAGATGCTGTAGATTCTTAATGTTAGCAAAACTGTGGAATGTACTAAAAAATAAATGCCGAATACCGCGTTCATTCAACAGTTGATGAAACTGATATATTTTATTGTGTGCGTCAATAGTACGTCTATTAATAGCGTCACTACTGCCTTGTTCAATAACCCAGTTACGATAACGCTCGGCAAACTCAGCAGGTACCGTGTCCCATCCACTGGCGGTGACCTGATAGTATGTACCTTCGTGTAGCCACTCTTCTCGTTCCCAGGTAGCCCAACCAATGACAACAAGGTCTGGCTTTTCTGTTTCAAGGTACTCTAAGGTAGTACGCATAATGCGATCATTACTACTGGCACTTTCAGCATCACAATGTAGTATAGCGTAAAGGTGATTGGCCAACAAACAGCCATAACTAGCACGTTCGTTATCGGGGTGCGGACGTCTGCCTAATCCGTAGTAGAGTGGATCATCCTCGGCAAAGCAAAAACTATTGACTGCTTCTGCTCCGGCACTATGGCTGTCGCCGTTTACATATAAGATCAACTTACTTCGGTCTTTCCATCGCCAAGGTCTCGACGATTAATTACACGTGGACGATCACCCATTGGTTGGTTAGCTTCCCATTGTTCAAAGTTTTCTGCTACAACATTTCTACAAACATCAGCAAACCATTGATCTACTAAGTCGGCATCGGTTTTGCCTTTAAATCCGGCACGTGCTAGATTAGTAATAAATTTATCATTCCAGTCTAGTTCAAAAGCACCGTTGCCGATATTGTCGGGGTCAAGTTCTACTGCTACAACACTAACCCATGGTTCGCCTTTAGCATCAGCAATTTGTCTAGGGGTCATTCCACTAAAATCAATTTTCTTTGTACGAGGTTTAGCCACGGCCTTTTTTGCTACAGTCTTTGTTGCTACAGGCTTTTTTGCTACTGTCTTTTTTGCTACAGGCTTTTTAGTTGCCATTATTGTTCTCCTTAACTTCCATCCAAGTATGGTCGCCCATATATTTTACTTGAGTTATGTACTCGTAGTCAACCGGGACGCCAGTTGACCAATCTGTTGGACCATTATGTGTTAGAATGGTTTTATTTCTTCTTTGGTCCCATACTAACCAATACGAGTGGCCCATTACTACCTGAAATTGATACTCTGCGGCGTGTACTGCATCTGTTACTTCTAGTCTACGTTTAATATCATCGGCCTGCTTTTGTAATACCTTAACCAATTCCATAATACGATCGTACTCTTGCCGGGCATAAATCCTAGCATGATTGATCATTAGATCCTTTTGTTTTTCAACAGGGATAAGATCAAACTTTGGACCACCTGCTTCCGTAGGATAAGGACTTACGTTCCTGTTAAAAAAAGGAATTAAGTCCCCAGTAGATGTTGAATCGTAACTGAGCCTACCATCGGCTGAGTTAGATTTTTTATCTGTCATTGAATCCAGTGTTGTGCTAGAACCATTAGGCTTAACCAAGCCCACATAGTATTAAAACCTACTAGTGTTGGCAATGCTTTTTTACGACTTGCCCAAATAAGTGTTACGCTGGTTAATAATGTTAGATAGTACAGTTCCCAGATCTGAATTCCAAAGATTAGACCCGGGATGATAATGATAGCTTTAGCTAACCAGCTAACAAACTCTACAGTATTGTAACCAGTCCAGTATTCCTTTTTAAACCACATCATATAGCAGTCACGCATATTTGCCCAACCACTGTGGCTATAACTGATTACCATTAACGCTACCCATACGCCTACTGCTAATAAGATTTGATTTGTTGTCATTGTTTTAATTGCCAAATTATATGTTCTACTGGTGCGTGATATCTAAATTCAATCACAGCATCTCCGGGCCCACCCCAGACTGCTAGACCTTGATACGCAAAACGTAACCATAACCAACGTCCAGTTATATGACTTCGCTTAGGCCACCACATAAAACGTAATCGCCATAAAGCACGATCCTGAAAGGCATCGTATGTTTGTACATCTGGCTCATAACTATGACCCATCATGTGCCCCACTCATTCTTAAACAGTGGTACCTGTAGTCGATCACTGTAGCGTAGCCCACGTTTCATAGCCGCTAGTGCTACATTCTTGGCATTCAACGAATATACGCTTTCAACACCACCTACTGGCATTAGATAAACATTACCTTTAAATCCTGCCGCACGATAAGCACCGATAGCACATTCAGCATCTGCTATATCTTGCTCAGTGGCAACAACAAACTTAAGATATGTATGTCCAACATCTTCATACGCACACACAATTTCTGGACGAATAGCATCTTCCCACGCTTCACCACTGGCTGGCAATTTAGCACTTACACTAAATGTCAGTGCTTCGCGCCCTCTGGATTTATTGCCCAACGACCAATTCAGCAAATAGTGTCTAAATTCTTTGCTGAGTTCTTGAGTGCCATTAGTCTCAAAAGTAATTTCTTTAAGACCTTTCATCTTAGGATTGTCTAGCAAGTCTGGATAAGCACGTTGCCAACCTAGTAAAGGTTCACCGCCTGTGATCACAAGATGTTCATCAATCCAGGATTGATAAGGCAAGATCTCCATAATTCGATCTACGATAGCTTCACTGGTCAACATTGGACTGAGATCTTTAAAA
>Ga0164296_1004746_pt1 | contig 12205 bp, 13 predicted proteins | sample GEODES057metaG_FD_113533 | JGI IMG/M metagenome (GOLD analysis project Ga0164296, IMG submission 113533) | Dystrophic lake water microbial communities from Trout Bog Lake, Wisconsin, USA - GEODES057 metaG | ecosystem: Environmental > Aquatic > Freshwater > Lake | place: USA: Trout Bog Lake...
GGTATATAAAATAATCGCAGTATCTTCCTCCTCGCAGGCAAAGGGGGTGAATGCTCCATTTTGCGTTTTATTATTTTTAAATTCAACCCAATCACTGTAAGACTGCGATCCCTCGCAAGCTTGAATCGACAATCTAAATCTTAAACTAGGAGCATCTTGTGGAGTGGGCAAGAGCTCAGCCAAATTAGACTCATGTATGACCATTGAAGCTTTGCAGTGCGTGAGGGCGTATTTAATTCCTGTTTTTTGCTCCCTTACGCTGAGAGGCACACAAATAGCTCCAATCGCAGTAATCGCAAACAAGGCTACGACGAATTCAATCCTGTTATTTAAAAGCAATGCGACCCGTTCTCCTGGCAAAATTCCTTCAAAGGACATTCTTTGAGCTAGGAGGGACGAAATATGGCGCAACTCTGCATAACTTAATTGCCTTTCTTCGCAAACCAAAGCAATTCCGCTAGGATTTATTTCACAAGCTTTTTCCAGCAACTGATAAAGAGTTCCTGGTCTTTTTTCAAAACATTTAACCACCCTATCACCAAAGTGTGATTCAACGCGGATACTAGGCCACTCAGTTGGATTCATCAAGAGGTGCTCCTAATTTAGAGGCGGAGAGTTCATGATCTAAGAGCAACCAAATTGCTGCTTTTTGCCAATGCAGACCTGCGTGCATTGAAGCGTACACTCCGCCAGGCAAGGCAGTTGGGAAAACAAATTTCATAGCGTTAAGTCCCTCTAGCTCATACCTTATTACTTCTGTTTTGAGCAGCGGACTCACCAACTCCTTAACCACTTGAGGAGAAAGTTGTTCAAGTAGTAATTTGTAGTGCTCTGTCGTCTCGCTCACAAGGGTCAGATCTAATATATCGCCCTTATCCCCCGATCGCCCGGTGGCTATATCTCCAACTCTCATTCCAACGCTCATGATTCACTCCAAATCAATTCAGTCTGGATCCATCTCGGCTCTATGTACCCATCTAAGACCTCAATGCGGGCTCTTCTCTCGGAGCGAACGCTACACCCGCCCGCTGGCCCAGACAAAGTCAATGCATACACCTCATCTTCCACGCTCTGAGCTGCGAACGTGTCCTCACAAGCTGCAGAAATGTGCACCCTTACCTCAACGGGATCTGCTCTCAAATCACGCGAACACTTGCCTAGAACAGAATCAACGCCTACCAAATCTATTTGGGTCTCCATACCAGGCCACAGGCTTACTCTGCGGCGTAGCACATCGGCAGCAAATTTTGCACGCATTAAAGCACCTGTCCCCGCATATCCAATTTCTATGTCAACTGTGAAACCGGGGTGCTCAACAAATCCAGCAACCTTTAACGTGGGTGGAGCCCCTTTGGAGCGAGCTCCGTGCATCATGATTTGATTTGACCCAGTCTGCTCAAACCTTACGCCAGAGAAATCAAGTATTAAATCTGGTGTGATGTAGTGAGTTGGGTTGTGCACTTCGTAAAGCAGTTGTAAAGTGCAGGTGAGCTTATCCACAATTCCAGGCGTATCAGGGGCTAAGCCAATTTGCGCATGTCCGTCTGCAAAAATCTTGGCAAGTGGATACCCCAGGCAGGCGTACTCCTGCGCGCTCAAAGGAGGCCGCTTTGTACTACCCGCAATCGGCTCATAGTTGCCGCCCGTTAATTGGCCCCCGCATTCAAGCAAATGCCCAACCGTTAGCGCACCGGCTAACGCATCACCTTCATTATCCAATCGGGCAAGCGCAGGAGCAGCAAAGATGGCTGAATCTGCGACCCTGCCCGTGACAACCACATCGGCTCCCTCCTCAAGCGCCTTAGACATTAGTTTACACCCCAGGTAAGCATGCGCCCCCAGTAAGTTGGCTTGTCCGGTGATGGGTTTGTTCCATTTAATGTGCTGAGTTAAACCCATTACATCATCACCGATCATCCCAGCAATGCGGCGTTTTTTAAACCCAAGCTCATTTGCAAGTCGGGCTATTTCCTCACCAGCGCAGGCCGGATTGGCCGCACCCAGATTTGAGATGATGCGGCAGTTTCTTTGAAATGCCTGCGGGAGTAGAGGAGTTAAACGGGTCCTGAGGCGAGGGTCAAATCCTTTTTTTGAATTTTCCTTTCGCAACTTGATCGCAGGAACTAATGTCCTCTCCGCCAAACACTCTAAACCTAAAGAGTCTATGAGTCCTGATTTAACAAGCGCCACAGCCGGATCAACTCTGTCACCAGCAAAACCAGCCCCAGAGCCTATACAGGTGACGGGTTTTTGGGATTTATTCATACTTCATAAACCCATATAAGAGCGTTGGATATCGGGGTCATTTAAAAGCTCCTCAGAAGTCCCGCTTTTTCGGATCTGCCCTTGCTCTAAAACGTACCCTCTTTCAGATAAATCAAGCGCGTTTCCTACATTTTGTTCAACCAATAAGATAGAAACATTTTTAGTTTTCACCAACTGTTTTATCAATTCAAATATTTTTCCAACCATGATGGGCGCCAGGCCAAGAGAGGGTTCATCCAGCATCAGAAGTTTGGGATTAGCCATCATGGCTCGGGCAACTGCGCACATTTGACGCTCCCCTCCCGACAAACGTCCTGCTAACTGATGGCTGCGATCTGCGAACAGGGGGAACAATTCAAATACCTCCTCCAACTTGCGTTTCATATCATGACGGGCAGTGGAGTGATAGGCACCTAGTTGAAGATTTTCTAAAACAGTCATAAAAGGGAAAAGACGCCCCCCCTCCGGTATTTAGACCAGTCCCTTCTCAGGACAATCGTGAGCGGGCAAATTTGAGATGGATTGGTCCTCGAATTTAATCTGCCCCGCATTGGTTGCGAGGTGCCCCGAGATCGTGAGCAAAAGAGTACTCTTTCCCGCTCCGTTTGCCCCTACAACTGAGACTATCTCGCCTTTGCCCACATACAAATTTATGTCCCTCAAGACTGTAAACTGACCGTACCCTGAGCTAAGGTTATCGACGCTTAGGATCTTTTCCATTTGTGCCCCTCCCCCAGATATGCAGTGATTACTTCGGGTGAATTTAGTATCTCACTGGCCGAGCCTTGAGCAATCAAGCACCCCCTGTCTAAAACAATCACTCTTTGAGAAAAAGCCCGGACAACTTTTAAATTATGCTCAATGATTAGAAATGTCTGACCCTCAGAGTGCAATTGATTCAAAAGGTCAATAGATTGGGAGACCTCGCTTTGGTTTAGTCCTGCCATTACCTCATCAAGCAACATAATTTTAGGATCTAAAGCCAACGCTCTTGCAACCTCTAAGCGTCGTCTTTGACTAAGCGTTAAATCTCCTGCCTTAATGGGTGCAAGTTGCAAAAGACCTACTTTTCTAAGCAACGAGATCGCTTTTTCTTTTGCTCGCTCCATAGTGGGTTCACGCATAAAGGCGCCAATCATGACGTTTTCCAATACATTAAGCGCAATCAAAGGTTTTGAGATTTGAAATGTTCTACCCATTCCGATCCGAGCCCGCTCATGAGCGCCTAAGTTATTGATGGCTTTACCGTCAAAATTAATCTCTCCAAAGGTAGGCTGCAGTTGGCCAGTTAATAAATTAAAGAACGTCGTTTTACCCGCCCCATTGGGTCCAATAATACTGACTATCTCGCCCTGACTCACTGATAAACTGATGCTGTCTACGGCTTTTAGACCAAGGAACTGCTTGGTGACTGATTGCACATTAAGGAGAGGCGAAGGTACGTTTAAATTTTGCAGTTTCTCCATCAAGTTGCACCTCCACCAGGTTTTACACTCATCGGTGTAGGTAGGGCAGGTTTATTGGCTTTACCGTACTTTTCTTGAAACAAACCATAAATACCCTTTTTCATAAATAGGGCTGCTAACACCATCAAAAATCCAAGCACAGCAAGGTTAGATCCAGGTAAACCGTTTGAGAGCTCCGTTCTTAAATAGTTCTCAAATGGAATGATTAACGCAGCCCCTAAGATCGGACCTGCAATAGTGCCAATACCACCAATCAAAGAAAGCAGTGCGAATTTAACGCCAATATCTGACATAGTGAACAGTGTCGGCGGATCTATGTATCTCAGGTACATCGTAAATAAAGTGCCCCCCATTGAGGTCAACATCGCACTTATAGCCATACCACTTAACTTGACGTTCAAGACATTTATTCCGCAGGCACGGGCACAATCTTCGTCCTCTCGAACTGCAAGTAAATAGTATCCCAATCTGCTGTACCTCACTACAACGGACACGCCAACGCTAAACGCAGCAAACCCAAACATCAGGTATGCATAGTAAGAACGCTCGGTAAAGATCATGTTGGCAAAACCCGCCTTAAACGGAATCATCAAACCTCTTGGTCCACCCGTTAGACTATCAAAGTGATTAGCCAATACAAACATCACCTCATTAAAGGCTAGGGTCGCAATTGCAAAGAACGGACCTCTTAGCCTAAAAGTTGGCCAAGAAATCAAAACCGAGACCAAACCAGCAACTAGCGCTATGGGGAAAATAGTGATCCAAGGTGACAGTCCATAGTTGATGAATAAAGCAGCCGTCATATAGGCGCCAATACTAAAAAACACACCGTGCCCCAACGAAAATTGTCCGCCAAAACCCCCAATAATATTCCAAGCCACCGCCACTGCGCCCATCAAATAAGTGAAAGCAACTATGTTGATCCACTGAGGGTATCGAGCCAATAGCAGTACAGGCAAAAATAGCAGCACCATGCATCCAAGGTATTTGAAACTCAAAGATTTCGGCGTTTCGATCAGTTTCGATGAGTCCGCATCAATTGCTTGGTCTGCAAAGGTGCCTCCCTTTGAGAGAGTATCCGCAGCGTCTTTAGTTTTGTTCACGAAAACCTACCTCCTCTGCTCCGACCATACCAAGTAGTCCGCTTGGGCGGACCATCAATACAACCAAAAAAATCATAAACCAGACCGCGCTTCGCAAAACCGGATCAATGTAGTATCCCGCGAGTGCCTCAACAACACCCACAATCAAACCGCCTAGGTAGGCGCCCCAAACACTTCCCAGCCCACCCAAAACAACGACTGCAAAGGCAGCCAAAATAAAATTCCCTCCTACCCCTGGGGTAATTGAGTAGATGGGGGTGAGCATCGCTCCTGCAAAGCCTGCCAAAGTCGCACCAATTCCAAAGGTCAGTAGGTAAGTGCGCTCAACGTTAATCCCCATCGCCCGAGCGCCCAGTTTGTCTTGGGTGACGGCTCTAATAGATTTGCCTGTTAGGGTTTTATTCAAAAATATATGTAGTCCAACCGTTATGAGCGTTACAGCAACAAAGACGATTAACCTCACCACGCTCAAACTAAGCTCCCCAACACTCAGCGACCATCTGCTGCTCTCGCCTCCGATGCTGTAGGCCTCGCCCTTTGTCACCATTAACATGATGTTTTGAAACATCATCAATAACCCAAAGGTTGCAAATATTTGCATATTCGACTCCGCTCTTAAGGGCTGGATGACAAATCGCTGTATGACTATCCCGATCAACCCCACCAAGGGCGCAACCACCAAGAAAGATAGGTAGGGGCTAATGTTGAACTGTGTGTAAGCAAAATAACTTCCATACATCCCAAGCATCACCAACTCACCTTGAGCAAAATTAACAATTCTCACCACACCGAAGATGAGATTTAGGCCAATGCTCACGAGACCATAAATCCCACCCAAGAGCAGTCCGATGATGAGAACGTTAAGTATTTGATCCATCGTGAGGTTTGTATTAAATTAAAGTGCTAATTAAATATTTTGAAATATTTATTGTTTGCGGGGTAGATTTTTGAGCGCAGCCCCTGGTGAGATGGCCTCCTTTGGAAAGACCGTGACCATCTTGCCCGCTTGCCATTGAGCCGTCGTAAAGTTACTTCTGACGTTTTGGAGTTTGGTAAATTTTGCGCCGTATCCTGAAGGGTAGGTACTCTCAGGCACATCCATTTTCTCAACAACAGCACGCACTTTATCAACCTCAGTGCTACCGGCAGTTTTAATAGAATCAAACAAAATCATCGTACCTGAATAGGCGGCCATGCTCTGGGGCGCTAAAGGCTCTGCGTTGTACTTAGCACGGTATGCTTTTAGATAAGCCTTTGATCCAGGACCGTAAGCCTCGGAGATGTCGTATTTAGGATAGCCCACAACCAACAGACCTTCGATAAAATCTGCCCCCAAAGCGTCCAAGGTCTCTTTTGTGTCACCCGTGCCTACGAACACAATAGCAGGGGGTTTGACTCCCTGATCTCTGATGGTCCTTAGGAGCAGTGAGCCGTCTGGGACGTAGCCTGTTTGTAAAAGCACATCTGGATTTGCTTGTTTGGCTCTGAGCACAGAATCATTCATATCAATGGATTTTGAGGAATGAGCACCCATCATTACCACTTTAGCACCTAGGGCCTCTAAAGAGATTTTTTGCGAGTTTGCGATGGAGGAACCGTAAATTGAGTCCTCGTGCTCGATCCAAACTTTAAGATCCTTCATCTCTTTTTTCAGCGCAGGTGCAACGAGATATTTAATAGTGGCTACTGAGGTGGTAGAGAAAGCAGCGCTGTCTGGTCCACTTCGAATGAAGTTTGGCAGCCCTCTGTCAATTAAATTTTGAGCAACTGCGTTGGTTTCCCAATACAGTTTGTTGTACCTTGCAGCTGTATCGCTTGCTGTTAAAGATATTGCACTTATGTAGGTGCCCAAGAAGAGGTCAACTTTGTCGTTGTTTGCCAGTTGTTCGACAGTTGCAATTCCCTGCTGCGGGGTAGAGGCGTCACCGCGGATTAATTCTACTTTCTTACCAAGTAGTCCCCCTTTTTTATTAATTTCTTCAACCGCTAACTCGTAGCCTCTGGTCACCTCTGTGCCGTACAACGCCATTGGACCGCTGTAGGGATTAATGGCCCCGATTTTCAAAGTTTGTTGAGCGCTTGTAAGACCAGAGAAGGCAAGTAGCCCTGTCAACAACGCCGTGTGCAACACTGCTTTGCAGCCCATACGCAACCCTGTCGCAGTTGAATGAGAAGTAGAAGATGTGATCTTTGGATCATTCATAATTTTTTTCAATTTAAACTCCTTTAAAAGTAGCCTTTGTAAGCCATTGACTTTTTAGTTTCACAATTTATAAAACACCAATCTCTCTACCCACTGACAAAAAGATACCCCCACCCGCTATGCCCCCGTCTACAGGAATATCCGCACCTGTGATGTAATTTGATTCAGGACCTAGCAAGAAATACATTACTTTTGCAATTTCATCAGCCTGAGCTTTTCTTTGCATTGGAATTATTTTGGATAAAGCCTGAACCAAATCGGGTCTGTTTTGAATCATTTCGGTGTCGACTACACCGGGCATGATGGCATTCACTCTAATTCCTTTAGAGGCCAACTCGAGGGAGGCGCTCTTGGTTAAGCCTCGCATCGCCCATTTGCTGGTGGTGTAGGCCGCAGAGTAGTATCCGGTGAGTCCTACGATTGAGGAGACGTTCACGACAGAGGCTCCTGCGGACATGAGAGGCGCTAAATACTTGATTCCCAAAAATGCGCCCGTTAAATTCACACCTATCACTTTTTCCCACTCATCTAGTTGAGTTTGAGTTACGGTTTGACGACTACCGGTAATGCCTGCATTGTTCAAAAGACCCCACAAAGGGGTTTGTGTCTCTTTTAATATTTCAACCATTTTGAGCCACGAAGATTCTGAGGAGACATCAAGATTGAGGCAGTGCAAGGTGCCTGGTTTGACTTTTGCACTTTCTTGCAACGCAGTCCAACTTCTTTGCTCGGTATCAAAATAATCCATCACATAAACATGGGCACCTTGCTCGAGCAGCATGACGGCTACGCTTGCACCTTGTCCTCTGGCGCCGCCTGTGATCACCACAGATTTTTGAACCCAATATTTTTGTGACATATTTTGAGGTGTGTTTTGCTAATTAAATTAACTTACTGTGCTGCGATCTTTGCGCTTTCTGCGATGCGCTTAAAGCGCTCGGTTTCTTGCTTTTGAAATTGGCGCATCTCGCTGGGGCCCAAATTAAGAGGAGCTGAACCAATGGACTTAATAAAATCATCTGTACTCTTGGTCAACATGATTTTGTTGACCGCATCCACCAACCGCCCCGTCACCACCTCAGGTGTCTGAGATCTCACGTAAAGGGAGGTCCATGTGTAGTTCACAAAGTTGGGGTAGCCACTCTCTTTGACGGTTGGTATATCCGGATAATCAGGATGTCGGGCCTCCCCCGTCACAGCTATTGCCTTTAATTTGCCAGCCTTCACCTGTGGCATGGCGGCGATCAAATCACTGACTGCCCAGTCCAATTGATCGCCCAAAATTCCAAGAAAAGTCTCGGGCGCGCCTTTGTAGGGAATATTCTCAAAATTTATTGAAGCTTCAGATGAAAACCATGCAGCAGATAGGTGAAATCCCGACGTGTAAGTGCCCACATTTAATCCATGCGACTTTGCTTTTGACGCATTCACCAAATCATTAATTGTGGCAATGTTGGACTGCGGGTTTGACACGAACACCATCATCCCTCTAGCCAAACCATGAAGCGGTTTTAAGTCTTTAAAGGGGTCGTAAGGTAAATCCTTAACGACGACGGGATTAACCGACAGATGGGTGTTGGTGCCTAAAAAAATAGTGTACCCATCGGCAGGCGCTTGTTTCACAGCCATCGCTGCAATGATGCCGTTCCCCCGGGACGATTTTCAACCACCACACCAACACCCAAAGATGCAGCCAATTGTTCTGCAAAATATCTTGCCGTGGTATCCGAGCCGCTGCCTGCACTTGTGGGCACAATCATTTTGATGGTGCGCGAGGGAAATTCATTGCCCTGAGCGAGAGCCGTGTTTTGAGCAGCAAACCCTGTACCCATCAGCAGGATACAGAAAAATAATTTAATACAAAATGACTTATCATAACTATTAAAATAAAGCCAATCAAAGACACCCTGTGTTCGGGGATAAACACACCTCTTTTTAGTCAAAAATGTGACTAAAGAAACACTCGGGTTATTTGATTTTTTCATAAAGAGTTTGATCCGTTAGTGGGCATCGTTGGGCTCAAACCTAGGAACTTTAAACTCGCCCTCTTGCTCAATCACCAACCTCAGCGGCTGATCTATTTGAAGGTTTTCAGCGTCCTGAATACGGATGACGTTGCTAATTAAACGCGGGCCCTCCTCTAACTCTACGACAGCAACGTTGTAAGGCACTTTGTTCTCAAATGCCTTATGGTAGGCAATATGAAACACCACCCAGCTGATTAATTTTGCTTTACCACTCGCCGCTTTCCATGATAAGTTGTCCTGCAGGCAACTTGGGCACTCAGTGCGGGGAGGCAAAAACGCATGTTTACAATGCCCGCAGCACTGATAGCTTAAGACGCCTTTTTTCAGACTCTCCCAATAAGGAGCAGTTAGGGGAGTAACACGGGGCAAAGGAATTTCGGTTGTGTCCATAGTCTATATCTCCTTATTGACCCAAAATGAGTGTGGAATGGGTGTGCATGATTCCACCTTGGTTACTGATAATGCATTTTTTAGCCCCAGGCACTTGTAAATTGGCCTCGCCCCTCATTTGACGCACACCTTCAATCACCAATTGCATTCCCGGCATACCCGTCTCCGATAAAAGGCCACCCGCAGTATTAATGGGCAAGTCGCCCCCAATTTCTACACGCCCGGCTTCAACAAAATGTCCTCCCTCCCCCTTTTTGCAAAAGCCGTAATCCTCTAGCGTCATGAGCGGCACGATGGTAAAACAATCGTAGAGCTGGGCGACATCGATATCTTTTGGCTTAAGACCCGCCATTTTGAAAGCGGTTTGCGCCGACACTGCGGCAGCTGTAGAGGTGAGGGTAGGTCGTTGGGCAACTTCCCAGGAGGTTTGTCCCTGACCGAATCCTAAAACAGGGACCGGTTTTTTAACCCCTAACTCCTTGGCCTTAGATGCAGACATCAGTACCACGGCTGCACCCCCGTCAGAGACCAAACAACAATCATCTCTTTTTAAAGGCGCAACGATTAGCCTGGACTCTTGGTACTCCTCGATAGTTAAGGGCTTTCTGAGCTGGGCTTTAGGGTTGGCTGCGCCGTGGCGACGACAGGCAACCGCAATGGCGCCAAGCTGTGAGCTTTGGGTGCCAAACTCTTGCATGTGACGCCTTGCGATCATGGCGTAACCCGATGGCGTACCAAACCAGCCGTACACATCATCATCTCCCCAGGCTCGTTCGTATGCGTTGCGAGAACCTGTTTTGGGGTTATCGGCAAAACAAACCACTGCAACCTCGCATTGGCCCGCCTCGATAGCCATGTAGGCGTAACCAATCATGCTGCTGTTGGCTGCACCCCCTTGGTCCCAAACCCCCCCGATTCTCGGCACGATACCCAAAGACTCTGCGAGTTTTTGGCCGTACATCATCTCCCAACTTGAGGTTGGAAATTTAACAAATAATCCGTCGACGCTGCTTTTTTCAATCCCAGCGTCCTGGAGTGCTTTGCGCACTGCCTCCACATTCATGGAAATGGTGCTACGCCCCTCTAGCTTGCCGAAATCGGTATTTCCAATACCTGCGATAACCACTCTTTCTTGCATCAAATCACCTCTTCTTTTAAGAGTCCTTCAATTTGCTCTTTAGATAACCCTAACCAGTCTGCGTACACCTCTTGGTTGTTTGATCCTAGTTCGCCGCTTGGAACAAGAGAGATGGTTTCGCTACCTTGGTAACGCATGGCAGAGTTCATCAAACAAACGCGTCCATACATGGGGTGCTCTACCCACTCAAGCGCTTTGCGCTCATGCATATGTGCGTCATTAACCACCTCCCCTAAATCACGAACCGGTGCACACGGTACTTTGTGTTGCATTAAGAGATTAAATAAGTCTTGCTTCTTATGCGCTTGTGTGAAGTTGCTCACAAGCTCATCAATCTCATCCATATGATCCACCCTCAACTTTAAATTTTGGTAGGAGGGGTGAGACACCAAATCCATTTTGTCCATCGCTTTTAAGAGTGAGTGCCAATGCTTTTCGCCCACACAAATAATGGCAATATGACCATCTCGAGTTGGATAAACGTTGTAGGGCGCCTCAGCTAACCCACCGTGCCTGTTACCGGTCCTAGGCACAGCAGATCCTTTGGAGCCGAAATGTAGACCTAAATTGGAACTGAGTGAAGGGTAAACAGCCTCTTGCATCGAGACTTCAACTTGACGACCCAGTCCCGTTCTCTCCCGCTCAAAAAGAGCAGTCATTACAGCGCCATATAAATGCACACCCCCAAAGAAATCACAAAGCGCGGGCCCAGCTTTAACGGGTGGTCGATCTGCAAAGCCTGTAACGTTCATGACCCCTGCCATTGCTTGAACGGTCAAGTCCATCGCGGGGTAGTCTTTATTGGGGCCGCTGGTACCGTAACCTGAGCCAGCGCCGTAAATTAGTTTTGGATTTTCTTTAATTAAATCATCAAAACCTAAGCCCAATCTTTGCATGGTGCCGGGGGCAAAATTTTCAATCAAAATATCTGACCGCCTAACCATTTCTTTGAGCAACTCTTTGCCTTTGTCGCTCTTTAAATTGAGCGTGACAAATGTTTTATTGGAGTTCAGCATAGCAAATGGCAATGCAGCCCCTCCCACTACGCTCCTGCGCCTAAGATGCTCCCCTCCTTTTGACTCAATTTTGATGACCTTAGCTCCAGCCATTGCCATTAAAAATGTGCAGTAAGGGCCGTTATATATTTGCCCTAGATCGACAACGGTGATACCACTCAGTGGCAAGGGGCGGCTCATTTTATTCGCCCCTAAATTGAGGAGGACGCTTCTCAGCAAAAGCCTTTGCGCCCTCTGCAACGTCTTGTGTGTTTTGAAGCATTCGGCCAATTAATCTCTCAAGCCTCAAGCCACTTTGCAAATCTAGGTCTCTGCTGCGTATGGCCAACTCTTTGGCAGCTTGCACGGCTAGGGGCGCATTCGCTGCTATTTTGCTCGCATAGGCATAAGCAGTTGGCAAAAGCTCCTCTGAGCTCACCACCTTATTTACTAAACCCCAACGCTCAGCGGTTTGAGCGTTAAAGGTGTCTCCCGTCAAAAGTATCTCCATTGCAATTGCGTAAGGCACTTGGCTCATGATTCGTTGCGTGCCCCCATTGGCAGCAATGATTCCTCTTTTAACCTCCGCTAGATTAAAAGTAGCGTGTGATGCTGCAA
>Ga0164296_1004747_pt1 | contig 12205 bp, 11 predicted proteins | sample GEODES057metaG_FD_113533 | JGI IMG/M metagenome (GOLD analysis project Ga0164296, IMG submission 113533) | Dystrophic lake water microbial communities from Trout Bog Lake, Wisconsin, USA - GEODES057 metaG | ecosystem: Environmental > Aquatic > Freshwater > Lake | place: USA: Trout Bog Lake...
GCAAACTGTCTGCTGCAAACTGCTAGAGTCGGGCAACGTCCTGGGAGGACTCTGATGACCATTGCGACTCGATACCCCTCGCGACATCGGGTGCTGGCACTCGTTGGCCTGCTGATCAGCCTAGGTGCCAACGGAGCGACGCCTCCCGACTACCACCCCATCACCGCGAGCGAGAGCCAACGCACCATCGAACTGACCGGGGAAGATCTCGACCCCGCCGCACTCGTCGCCATCGCCCGCCACGGCGCGAAGGTCCGCTTGAGCGAGCAGGCCAGGGCGCGCTCGGCGTCAGCCTATGGCTTGTTGCTCGAAGCCACCGCCGAGGGCATCCCGGTGTACTGGTTCAATCGCGGGTCCGGCGCAGGGCGCGAGTCCGAGATCTTCGCCGGCGATGCCGAAACGCCCGCCAATCGTGCCCTGCTCGAGGCGCGGCAACTCGCGATCTTCAAAAGCGGCGCGCTGAACGGCGTGGGCCCTGAAGTCACCGACGAGGAGATCGTCCGCGCCATGATGGCAGTGCGCGCCAACACGATGACCTACGAGGCGGCAACCCCGGCACTCACCGACATGCTGCTCGCGCTCTTGAACGAGCGCATCACGCCGGTCGTACGCTCGCGAGGCACGGTGGGCGAAGGTGACCTCGGACCGCTGATGAACGTGGCAGCCGCCATGGTCGGTGAAGGCACGGTGTATTACCGCGGTGAGCGCATGAGTGCAGCCGCAGCCCTCAAGGCGGCCAAGCTCACGCCCCTCAATCCGTTCGCGGCCGACGACAGCGCCCTGACCAGCAGCAACGCCTATGCCAGCGGCCAGGCGGCTCTGCTCGTCCATGACGCCGAGGCGATGCTGCGCTGGGCGGATCTTGCCTATGCGCTCGACCTCGAGGCGATGAATAGCAGCGTCACCCCGCTCTCACGCGTGGTCCAGGCCAACCGCCCCTTTCCGTGGCTCAACTGGCACGCGCAGCGCGTGCTCGCGATGACTCGCGGTTCGGATCTCTACGAGGATGATCCCAAGCGCATCATCCAGGATCCGGAGAGTCTGCGCGCATCGTCGATTCGGCAGGCCTCGGCCTGGCAGGCCTTGGGACGACTGTCCGCCTCGGTACGCATTCAGATCAACAGCTCCGATCACAACCCGGCCGTTCGTGTCGGCCTGTCGCCGGGCGACAGCTGGGAACTCGACACGCCACAACTGCGAAAGTTCTACGTGCGCGGTGGACCCCACAGCCACGGCGAGCATGGCTACATCGTCTCGAACGCCAACTGGGACCCTTACCCGCTGGTCAATGATCTGGAAGCGTTCACGATCGCGCTGGCCAACATGGATGTCGCGATCAGCCAGCGCATCAGTCGGTTCACCAGTCCGTTCTTCACCGGCCTCAAGGCGCCGAACGAGCATGGCTGGGGCCGCTGGGGCGGCGGCTTTGCAACCTCCTCGCTGATGCAGGAGATCCAGGGGCTTGCGGTACCGGTGGCGCCCGAGGGCAACGCCATCGTGCAAAACGTCGAGGACCTGCAGTCGCAGAGCCGACTCAAGGTCAGCCGCGCGCGGATGGTGGTGGCGAACTCCTCGGAACTGCTCGCCGAGGATTTGTTGACGAGCAGCTTCTGGCTCGAACAAAGACGCCTCGACAACCCTGCCCGTCACTTCGGACCGGCGGTCACCGCCGTGTGGCCGGCCTTCGAACGCCTCGTGCTCAGTGACCCCGACAACAGCGCGCTCGGCCCGCTGCATGATCGGGCAGTGACTTTCTTGAGGACGAACCCACCGCAGACGCTCTACCCGGACACGTCTGCGAGCGCTTGGCCCCGGAACCCGTGAGGCCTGTCCCCGGTACTCGGTAACACCCGAGGTTCAGCGCGCCAAGGTGCACCTCGGGCGGCTTGCGCACCCGCTCACCGTCGATCAGTGCGTGCGGTGCGGGCTCCCGCCGGCCGTGTTGGGCGTGAGCCGCTCGGTCACGAGGCGCGCGAAGGTCTCCATCGACACCGCGGCACTACAGAGAAACCCCTGCCAGATGGGGCACTGCAGCCGCTCGAGAAAAACGCGCTGCGCCTCCGTCTCGACACCCTCCGCGACCAAGCGCAACCCCAAGTTGCGCGCGACCCCGATGATGAGCTCCACCAGCAGCTCACCCGCCCGATCGCCCCCCAGCGCCTGCACGAAGCGCCGATCGATCTTGATCTCATGCACCGGGAGATCCGCGAGTCTCGAGAGCGATGACTGGCCGGTGCCGAAGTCATCGAGCGCAAAACGTACCCCGAGCTTCGAGAGCGCCCGCATCCTCGGAATGACATCCGGACAGTCGATGATCTGCGTCTCGGTGAGCTCGAGCGTGAGTCGCGAGGGATCCGCGCCGGTCGTTCGAAAGAGATCAGCGAGCTCGTCGACGAAGCCGATCTCCGAAAACTGTCGGCCGCTGACGTTGACCGCGAGCCTAAGCAGCCGCATCGCCGGCTGCAGGCGCCAGCACGCCAAGCGCGCACAGGCCTCGGCCAATACCCACCGTCCGATCGGCAGCAACAGCCCGGTCTCCTCGGCGACCGGCACAAAACGATCCGGCGACACCCCGCCGAGCGTCGGATGCTGCCAGCGCAACAGCGCCTCGGCCCCGACGATCGCACCGGCATGATCCACCTGAGGCTGATAGTAAAGCTCGAGCTGCCCCTGAAGCATCGCGCCCTGCAGCGCCTGCTCTAGGGTGACGCGCGCCGAGACGGCCTCCTGCATCGCCTCATCGAAGAACCTGAGCCGCCCGCGTCCGGCGCGCTTCGCCTGATACATCGCGAGATCAGCGTGTTGCAGCACCTCGTCGACGACCTCCGCGCCGGTCAACACGCTGATACCGATGCTCGCCGTGCAGGTGAACTGATACTCACCCAGCGGATAGCTTTCGGCGAGCGCGGCGAGGATCTTCTCGCCGACCCGTCTGGCATCCTTCGCGGCCTCCGCAGGCTCCGCCTCGAGATCGGCCAGCAGCACGACGAACTCATCACCGCCAAAGCGCGCGACGGTATCGTTGACTCGCAACAACTGCCGCAGCCGACGGCCCGCCTCGACCAGGAGTGCGTCACCCACCGTGTGGCCGCGAGTGTCGTTGATGGCCTTGAAGTGATCGAGATCGATGAACAACAAGGCGGCACAGATGCCGGTGCGCTGGGCGGTGGCGAGTTCCTGCACCACGCGCTCGTACAGTAACCGGCGGTTCGGCAGCTGGGTCAAAGGATCGAAGAACGCGACCCGATTGAGCTCGGCGTTCGAGGCGCGATTGGCGGTGATTTCGAAGAAACTGCCGACACAGTAGCCGGCGCCACCCCGCTCACCGGCGACCCGCGACACACTGCCCCAGAGCACGCGTTGCCCGTGATCAGGGTCGGTGCAAAGGATCTCCCCCTGCCAGAGACCACGCTCGACCACCTGGCGAATGAGACTCGAGAAATGCCCACCGGCATCGGCTCCGGGATCGAGCACCGCAAGCGTACGACTGCGCAACGCCTTGCCGGAAAGACCCACGAGCGCCGCGAACGCGGCGTTGACCTCGAGGATCCGGCCGGTCTCGTCCATCACGCAGAGCGCCGTCGTACCATCGAAAGACAGCGCCGCGAAACGATGACGCTCGGCGCGTTCGACCGTCGGGGAACGGTCGATCACGACCGCTCGGTAACTCACCGGCCTGCCCTGCAGGTCTTCAGTGCCGGTGACACTCAGCGAGACCGGGATGATGCGCCCACCGCGGGTACGCATGTCGAGATCCAGCGCGTGAAAGCCGAGTGTCCGCGACTCGCGGCAACGCGCTTCGAAGCGTGCCGCGCTGTCGAGCGTCAGATGCTCGATGGGTCGCACGAGTCCGACGAGCTCATCCGCGCGGTAGCCGAGCCAGCCGAGCTCCACCGCGTTGATGCGCGCGTAGCAGCCATCGGCAGCGACCGTGTGGGTACCGAAGGGCGCCTGATCGTGCAACCAATCGATGGAGCCCGCGAGGGCCTTGATCCGCGTCTCGATGACCCGCGCGACCCGACGCTCCACGGCTCAGGGCTCCTTCTTGAGCGCTTTGGCAGCCTCCGCCGCCCGTACCGCCAAGGCACTCGCACGAGCGGCCGCGGTGGTGGCACGCAACGTCGCCCGCGCCGCTTCCGCCGACGCCTGAGCGGCGGTCTCCTCGGCCTGCACCGCAGCGGCATCGGCGGCCGCGGAGGCCGCCGCGGAGGCCGCTGCCGCCGCCTCGCTCGCCGCCAGCGCGCAAAGACCCGCGGACTGCGCGGCGGCGCGCGCGGCATCGATCGAGGACACACTCGCCGCCGAAATCGCCACGAGCGTCGCGTGATCGCACGCCTCGGCCGATTTTTCGGCGGCGGTGGCGGCACGGATCGCAGCCTCCAGCGCACTGGCCGTCAGACGCTTCACGATTTGCAGCGTGTCGGAGTAACGACGGCTCAAGACCAGGTACCCGTCACGCAGGTTCTGGATCTCGCCTTCCATCTGCGCGAGCTTGTCGTAGATGCGCTTCTCGCCATCCTCGCTCATCGGAGAGGCTCCCTGGTGACCGCCTGGATCCCGCGCCCGCGGATCCGGCGAGGTGAGCCACGAGACTACGCGCCCATGCCCCCGGCCGCCTTGGTAGATACCACGATGGGAAGACCTGCCACCGCGAGCGCGACCGGCACCACGGCACCGGCGTTGAGACCGCCAAAACGACAAGGCCCGATGACGTCGCCGTCATCGGGCCTTTGACCGGCAGCAACGCCGCGTCAGACCGATCCGGTGCGACGCTCCTCGACCGGCAGCACTTTCGTATCGTCGGCCTTGTAGACGATGTAGGGCGGGCTTTCACCGCCGATCACCGCCTCATCGATCACGACCTTCGACACGTTCTTGAGACCCGGCAGGTCGTACATCGTGTCGAGCAGGACATTCTCGAGAATCGTTCGCAGTCCGCGCGCCCCGGTCTTGCGCTGCATCGCCTTGCGCGCCACTGCCCGCAACGCAGGCTCCAAGAACTCGAGATCAACGCCCTCCATGTCGAAGAGCTTCCGATACTGCTTGGTGAGCGCGTTCTTCGGTTCCATCAGAATGGACACGAGCGCCGCCTCATCGAGCTCCTCGAGCGTCGCCACGACGGGCAAGCGTCCGACGAACTCGGGAATGAGACCGAACTTGATCAGGTCCTCAGGCTCCACCTCCCGATACAGATCCTGGCCGAACTTGCGCTCGGCGTTCGGGTTCTTCACTTCGCTCGTGAAGCCGATCCCCCCCTTGGTGGTGCGGTTCTGGATGATCTTCTCGAGACCGGCGAACGCGCCGCCGACGATGAACAGGATGTTGCCGGTATCGACCTGCAGGAACTCCTGCTGGGGATGCTTGCGACCGCCCTGCGGCGGTACCGATGCGATCGTACCCTCGATCAGCTTGAGGAGCGCCTGCTGCACGCCCTCGCCGGACACGTCGCGGGTGATCGAGGGGTTGTCGCTCTTTCTGGAAATCTTGTCGATCTCGTCGATGTAGACGATGCCGGTCTGCGCCTTCTCGACGTCGTAATCGCACTTTTGCAGAAGCTTCTGGATGATGTTCTCGACATCCTCACCGACGTAGCCCGCCTCGGTCAGGGTCGTGGCATCGGCGATCGTGAAGGGCACGTTCAAAAGCCGTGCGAGCGTCTCCGCAAGCAGCGTCTTGCCGGAACCGGTCGGCCCGATCAGCAGGATGTTGCTCTTGGCAAGCTCCACCTCGTCCCGTGAGGCGACCTTGCGCTCACCGGCCGCCTGACGGGTCTGCAGACGCTTGTAATGGTTGTACACCGCCACCGACAGCACTTTCTTGGCGCGGCTTTGGCCGATCACATACTCGTCGAGCACCTTCTTGATCTCGTGGGGCTTCGGGAGTTTGTCGCGGGTCTTCTCCGCCTTCTCCTCGAGTTCCTCGCGGATGATGTCGTTGCAGAGTTCTACGCACTCGTCGCACACGAACACCGAGGGCCCGGCAATCAGCTTTCGTACCTCATGCTGGCTCTTGCCGCAGAACGAGCAGTACAGCAACTTGCCGTCTTCGTTCTTGCTGCGGGGGTCGTCACTCATGGAAGGTCCTTGGGTCTTTAGGAAGGCGGCCGCAGCATCCTGTACGCGCGGACCGAGAGGAGTTTTATAGCACCAAACCGCCCCCCCTGCAAAAAAGCGGGGCGTTCAGGGGCGCCCGCAGGGCGCCGCCAACCATTTGACAATACTCGGGATTCCGCCGCTTGCTGGCGGCGGGGTCCGCTCAGGACTTGGCCGGCTCCGCGGTGGGCAACTGGCTACGCTTGTCGAGCACGTGGTCGATCAACCCATAGGCCTTGGCCGCCTCCGCGCTCATGAAGTTGTCGCGATCGGTATCTTCCTTGATCCGATCCAGAGTCTGGCCGGTGTGGTTCGCGAGGATCCGGTTCAAGCGCTCACGGGTCTCGAGGATCTCACGCGTGTGGATCTCAATGTCCGTCGCCTGCCCCTGGAACCCCCCCAGGGGCTGATGAATCATCACCCGTGAGTGCGGCAAGCTGTAGCGCTTGCCCTTGGCGCCACCCGCCAGCAGGACGGCGCCCATCGAGGCCGCCTGCCCCACGCAAATCGTGGTGACGTCGGGCTTCACGAACTGCATCGTGTCGTAGATCGCAAGACCCGAGGTCACGATGCCACCGGGAGAGTTGATGTAGAGCGCGATGTCCTTCTCGGGGTTCTCAGACTCGAGGAACAGCAGCTGCGCGACCACCAGGTTCGCCATGTGGTCCTCGATGGGCCCCACGATGAAGATCACCCGCTCCTTCAGCAGCCGCGAGTAGATGTCATAAGCCCGTTCACCACGAGCCGTCTGCTCGACGACCATCGGCACCAGATTGAGGGCGGTTTCCATCATCACAGCTCCTTGCAGATCATCCACATCGTTACGACCCGGCTCAGGCGCCGAAGTTCATCAATTCCTTGAAACTCGCCGGCGTGTCGGTGACCTTCATCTGGGTCAGCAACCACTCGACCGCCTGATCCTCGAGGAGGCTACCCGCGAACTGGCTACGGAGCTGATCATTCGCCATGATCTGCTGCGCGGCCGCCTCCGGGTCCGAATAGCTGATCGCGGCAAGCTCGACCCGCTCCTCGAGCGCCTTGGGATCGACCACCAGGTTCTGACTGCGAATCACTTCGCCCATCAAGAGACCCACCGCCACGCGTCGTTTGGCGGATTCCTCGAAAGGCTCACGCGGTGGCGTCACCTTGAGCTCCTTCAGATTGGCGCCCATGCGACGCAACCAGTCCATCTGTAGCGCGCGAATCTCGCTCTCGACGGCCACCTTCGGCAACTCGAGAGGATGGGCGGCCAGCAACTTGTCGAGTACCTGCGTCTTGAGCTTCGCGCGCACGTTCTCGGCGAGCTCCCGACGCATGTTGTCGGCGACTTCCGCACGGAGCGTGCTGATGCCGCCCTCGGTGACGCCGAAGGCCTGACAGAACTCATCGTCGAGCTCAGGAAGCTGCGCTTCCTCGTGACTCTTGACGGTGATCGTGAACTCGGTGGTCTTGCCCGCCAGTTCCGCCTTACCGTAATCGGCCGGGAACACGACCGGGACGGTCTTGGTCTCGCCGCTTTGCATGCCGTAAAGCGCCGCCTCGAAGTCCTTGATCATCCGACCGGCACCCAGCACGATCGACACGCCTTCACCGGCGCCACCCTCGAAGGGCACACCCTCCAGCCGACCCTCGAAATCCACCGTCAGACGGTCGTTTTCGGCAGCCCCGCGGGTGGCCGGCTGGTAGTTTGGACGCTGCTTTCTGAGCGTCTCGATCATGGCGTCGACGTCGGCCTCGGTCACCTCGGCGGTGAGCCGCGAGACCTCGAGGGTCGCCAGCCCCGACAAAGTGACCTCGGGATAGACCTCGAAGTGGGCGGCGAACTTCAAGCCCTGCCCGCCGTCGGCGACAAGCGGCTCAATCTGCGGGCCACCGACCGGCGAGAGCTGATGCTCGGCAAGCGCCTGACCGAGGCGCTCGCGCACGAGCTCGTCGATGATTTCCTGGCGGATCTGTCCGCCAAACTGCTGCTTCACGACCGACAGCGGCGCTTTGCCCGGACGAAAACCCTTGAGACGGGCCTGACGACTGAAGGTCTTCAGGCGGGCTTCAAACGCCTGATCCACATCCTCGCCCGGCACGCTCACTTCCAGTCGGCGCTCAAGGGCGCTCTTCACTTCTAATGACACACTCATAATGATCGCTTCTCGTCCTCTGGTGCGAATGGAGGGACTCGAACCCTCACGGGTTGCCCCACTGGAACCTAAATCCAGCGCGTCTACCAGTTCCGCCACATTCGCAGGCAACTTGGGGTGACGCCCCCGCAGGCGTCGCTCGGCTCAAGCCATCGAGTATAGCTGGCCGAGCCCCTACTCCGAAAGCATCCGACGTCCCTCCCCGGGGATTCGTCCTTATGTGGCGGGACCGCGGACAGGCGGATGACCTGCGGCGGCGGTCGGCCTTACAATCCCGCCGCCCTATTGTCTGACGCCGAGGACCCGCCGATGGCCGAGATCGAGATCCACCACGCCGCTCACGAACAAGACCCTGTCGGACGACGCGTCGGCCTGCTGGTCGGCGTGTTGGGCGTTTTGCTCGCCGCGACCACCATTTCCGCTCACCGCGAGCACACGGCCGCGGTGATCCACCGGACCGAAGCCAACGATCAATGGGCCTACTATCAGGCCAAGAAGATCCGAGAACACATCAGCGGCGTCGGACGGGAACTCGCGCTGTCGCTCGGTGACCCCGCGAAGACGGACGCGGCGGTCAAGAAGTTCGAAGCCGATCGCGCCAAATATGTCGCGGATGCGGAAAACATCAAGCATCTGGCCGAAGAAAAGGATCAGGCCACGGAACGCAACGAAGCCCGCGCCCTGCGCTTTGATCTCGGCGAGGGCCTGCTCGAGCTCGGCCTCGTCCTGACCTCCCTGTATTTTCTGGGGCGACAGCGGCTGTTTCCGATCTGCGGCAGTGTCGCTGCAGCGCTCGGTCTGCTGAGCGCACTGTCCGCACTGCTGCTGCCCTGACGGACGCGGCTCACCCGCACCTCGGCGACCGGTCACCCACCCACCCCGTTTGGGGGGCAGGGGCAGGGGCATGGCGCGCGAGTGCTAGGATGTTCTGCGACAGCCCGCACAGTCCGGTCGAGCCCTGAAAGGCTAGCATCGAGGTTGCAGCCGAACTCGTGCGGCCGGCAGCTTCAGAGTACCCCATGCCTTCAGCACAGCGACATCCTGATCGGCGCCACGCCAAGCGTACCGTCCGCGGCTTTTCGCTCACGGAACTGCTGGTCACCATTGGTGTTTTTGCGATCCTCGCCGCCCTGACCGGCCCTTCCATGGCGCGCTTTTACTACAGCGCCCGCGCCAACCAATTGTCGGGAGCGCTGATGGCCACGCTGCGACAGGGTCGTAACGAAGCCATGAAACGCAACATCGGGGTGCTCGTGTGTCCGAGCAATACGGCAGCCACGAACTGCGCAAGTGCCACCGACTGGGCGTCGAACGGCTGGCTCGTCTGTTATGCCGCCACCAGCACCACGACGTGCGACGCAGGCTCGGCGGCGCTGCCCAACCCGATCATGATCCAAGGACCACAGTCCACCAGCTTTGCGACCATCGTCGGCCCAGCGACTGCCATCCGCTTCAACTCCTATGGCGCACAAGCATCGTCGACCAACGTGGTCCTGACGATCACCGGCACCTGGTCCAAGGCGGTACCGCTCACGATCACGGTCTATCCGAACGGCCAAGCCATCGGCACTCGCATGACTTCGATGAGCACGCACTCATGAGCGCGCCACGTCGACGGCGCGCTCGACAAACGGGTGTCACCCTGATCGAGGTGCTGGTCTCCTTGGTGTTGATCGCGCTCGCGATGTTCAGCGCGCTGGCGCTACAAGCCTACGCGCTGCGACTTGCCTCCAGTAGCACCGCCCGAAGCCAGGCCATCACGCTCGCGACCGAGATCGCCGAACGCATGGAAGCCAATCGCACCCAGGCGCTCACCGGCGCCTACGCGACGCCAACCTCCTCAGCCGCCTCGAGCTTCACCACCGACTGCAGCCAAAACCCGTGCGCAGGTGCGGATCTGGTCACCTACGACCTCGCGATCTGGAGCAACAAGATCGTCCAGAGTTCGCTCACCAGCCCCACCTGGACGATCACCCTCGGTGCGGCCACCGCATCGAACCCCCTCACCTATACCATCGCGATCACTTGGCTCGAGCGGCACGACAGTGCACAGAACACGACCTATGTCTCGGGCGGCACCGCCGACACGCTGACACTCACCATGACGAAGGCGCTCGCCCAGTGATCAGGTTCATTCGAAACACCGACAGCCACAGGGCGAGCCAGCGCGGCTTCAGCCTGCTGGAACTGCTGATCTCCGTCACCATCGGCTTGCTGGTGCTGATCGGCGTCTCACGCCTTTACATCTCGAGTGCCTCGAGCGAGCGCACCAACTCGGCCCTGTCGGACTTGAGCAGCAACGGGCGACTGGCACTCGAAAGCTTGCGGCGCGAAATCATCCATGCCGGCTACCGCGGAATCTCGGAGCCGACGGTCTCAAGTTCCACGAGTCTCGTGGGCAGCGTCACCAACGATTGCGGCGCCAACTTCGCGGTCAATCTCACCCAGGGTCTGTGGGGCGCCAACAACACGAATCCATTTTCAGGCACCTGCATCCCGAACGCCAACTACTCGCAGGGTGATGTCCTCGTGGTGCGCCATGCGGGCCTTGCGAGTGCCGACAACAACTTGAGCGCCTCACTCAATCTCAACACCACCACGCTCTATCTGCGTTCCTCGTTCAGCGTCGGACAGGTCTTCCTCGGCACCAGCGCCAACGCCACTGCCCTACTGGGGACGATCACTCAACTTCCGTGGTTCGACTACCCCCTGAACACCACGGTGTTCTACGTGAGCCCCTACACCACCTCCATCACCGAGTCACCACAGGTACCGGCGCTCTATGCGGTGACGCTTGGCGCAGGCCCCGCGATGACCAATCAACTGGTGGCCAGCAATGTGGAGGACATGGAACTGCAGTATGCCGTGACGGGCACGAACCTACAGACGCAGCTCTACAACGCCGATGTGCTGAGTACGCTCTCAAGCCCCACGGCCACCGCGCTGACCACGACCGGTAGCAGTTGGGATCAAGTCAAGAGCGTCTACGTCTGGCTGCTGATGCGCGCGAGCAATCCAGAGCCCGGCTACGTCAACAAGACTAAATACGTGCTTGGGGACAAGACCATCGACAAGTCGGCCGCCCCGGACAACTATCGCCGACTGGTGGTCAGCATGGTCATCAACGTTAGAAACCAGTGAACACCCATCCCATGGCCGCACACCACTCACGCCGTCTTCCGCCACTGCGCGCTCAGCAAGGCGGCATGTCGCTGGTGACCACGCTCGTGATGCTGATCGTGGTCCTCGTGCTCGGCTTTTCCGCAATGCAGATCTGGCGGACCGAGTTCATGCTGACCGGCAATCAGCAGTTCGTGACCGCGGCATTCAACGCGGCCACCGGGGCCACCGGCACCGCCGAAAAGTGGCTCTCCACGAGCACCAACGCGAAGAACGCAGGCTTCATCAGCTACAGCGGCGGCACGCCCTACCTCTATCCGATCGGCTACCTGGAAACGCGCAACATCGATTTCACCACCATGACGTGGGACGACACCAACTCGCTGGCGGTGGGTAACCAGGGCACGCAACGCTACCTGATCGAGATGCTGGGCCAGAATCTCTCGATCGCCGACTCGAGCAGCCTGAACACCGGCGGTCGAGCCAGCACAGGCTGCAGTACCGTTAACCTCTATCGCATCGTCGGAAGAGGCACCAGCGCGCGCGGCGCCACGCGTATCGTCCAGATCACCTACACCGTCCTGAGTTGCTGACACCTATCGTCTCGAGCACACACCCATGAACATCCATTTCTCCACCCGCCATGTCCGTTGGGCCGGACTCGGACTTGCCGTGCTGGCAGGCCTCGTGCTCGCCGCCACTGCCTTCACGCCTGCAAGCCAACCGACCGGCAGCATCAGTCAGGTGGAAGTCACCAACTACAACCTGACAAGTGGCTATGAAGTCGTCTTCCAGACCGACTACGAGAAAGCCAACTGGACCGGCAATGTGCACGCCTATCCAGTGAGCGCCGCCGGC
>Ga0164296_1004752_pt1 | contig 12198 bp, 10 predicted proteins | sample GEODES057metaG_FD_113533 | JGI IMG/M metagenome (GOLD analysis project Ga0164296, IMG submission 113533) | Dystrophic lake water microbial communities from Trout Bog Lake, Wisconsin, USA - GEODES057 metaG | ecosystem: Environmental > Aquatic > Freshwater > Lake | place: USA: Trout Bog Lake...
CCCATGCGCCAGCCATCGAGGCGCCATTGGTCGAGGCAGCTGCCGACCTGTGGCAGGTCGTCGAGGCGCTGCCAGTGGTCGGGCGCGTCCTCTTCGGGGCTGTGCTCGGGATGGATCGGCCCGATGATCCGTTGCTCAGCGGGTGGCACGCGATCAACGCCGTCCGGGAGTGGCGAGGCGACACGCATTGGGCATTGGTGGTGGCCGCTGGGCTCACCCATCCAGAAGCCTCGATCCTCCACAACGCGTGGCTCGGCTACGAGGACGATTGGTTGGCTCGGTCACGTGGCACCTCCGAGGAGGATCTCGCAGCCGGCTGGGCTGCGCTGCGCGACCGAGGCCTGGTGGTGGATGGACGTGTGACGCCGGAGGGGATTGCGCTTCGGCAATGGATCGAGGATGAGACAGATCGGCTCACCACGCTGCCCTGGGAGCTCTTCGGAGCACAGCGCACCAGGGCCCTCGCCGAGGCCCTTGAGCCCCCGTGCGAGCTGCTGCTCGGACGGGTCGACGTGACGGCGGGGCCGAACTATCAGCCCGCCTCACGCATCCGTCCCGCCGCTGACTAGTTCGTGGCCCCACGGCTGAGGAGGCCGAGAAGCTTGCGACGGACCTTGTCGTCGGGTCACGGCGAGGTCTCCGTGCCATCATCGGGCGATGTTCACCAACCGCGTTACGGCCATGCTCGACATCGAGATTCCCATCGTCCAAGCGCCGATGGGCTGGATCGCCCGATCTCGTCTGGCTTCGGCGGTCTCCAATGCTGGCGCAATGGGCATCATCGAGACCTCGTCAGGCGAGCTCGACGTCATCAAGGATGAGATCGCCAAGATGAAAGACCTGACTGATCGTCCCTTTGGCGTGAACATCGCTCAAGCCTTCGTGGCTGAACCCGCGGCCATCGTCGACTTCGTGATCGCTCAAGGTGTGCGCTTCGTCACGACCTCGGCGGGGAGCCCGACCCGGCACACCGCACAGCTCAAGGATGGGGGACTCACGGTGTTCCACGTCGTGCCAACGCTGGCGGCGGCCGAGAAGGCAGTCGAGGCGGGCGTCGATGGGCTGATCGTCGAGGGTGGAGAGGGTGGCGGCTTCAAGTCACCGCGAGCGGTCTCCACCATGGTGCTGCTGCCATCGGTGACGTCCGCGTTCGACCTGCCCGTCATCGCCGCCGGCGGCTTCCTCGACGGTCCGACGATGGCCGCGGCGCTCGCGCTCGGCGCTGAGGGCGTCCAGCTCGGGACAGCGATGGTCAGCTGCGCTGAGTCTCCAGTTCACGAGAACTGGAAGGCAGCGATCACCAATGCCGCAGAGACCGACACCGTCTTCTTGAACGGCCACACCTCGCCGGCGCTCCGGGCGCTGCGGACTGAGCGAACTGCCGCCCTCGAGTTCGATCACGAGCAAAATGCCATGGCGTCCTTCGGCAATCCCGCCGACGTGTACTTCGGCGGTGACATGGAGGCGGGCATCGCCCTCGGCGGACAGGTGGCAGGCCGCATCACGTCCGTGCGACCGGTCGCCGACATCATCTCGTCGTGCGCAAGCGGCTGCCTGGAGACCATCGACCGCTTGGCGACGACCTATGGGACGGGTGCCTGATCGAAGGATCCCAAAGACGCGGCGCGCTGCCTCGTAGCATCGAGGGAGCAACAAGTCGAGAGGACGGCGCTATGGACACGGACACGTACGAAGAAGAGGCAGTGGTGATGGGGATTCCATCGAAGGTTGCGTGGCAGCTGCAGATCCTGGCTGGCGTGATCACCGTGATCCTGGGCATCGTCTTGTCGTTCGCACCGTCGGCATCGCTCAACGTGATCTGCGTGATCATCGGCATCTTGTTCATCCTGGGTGGGATCTTCCACTTCGTGCGGATGCTCGACCGTGATGAACAGCACCGGGTATGGCAGGGCATTGCGGCGCTGCTCGAGGTCGTCATCGGCGTGGTGCTGATCCGTCACTTGGACCTCTCCAAGGCGGCGATCGGCCTTTTGATCGGCATCGCCTGGATCGTCCAGGGCGTTGTCGCCCTCATGGCGGGCATCTTGGGCGCAGCCGGCCGTTCTCGCGCCTGGCCGATCATCTTCGGTGTGATCTCGATCATCGCCGGTGCGGTCGTGGTGTCGGTGCCGTTGAACTCGGTCCACGTGATCGCCGTCCTGATCGGCATCTGGTTCCTCATCATGGGCATCCTTGAGATCATCTCGGGGCTCTTCTTGCGCAGCGACCTCAAGAAGCTGTCCTGATCGATTGCCGATGCCCGGCGCGGCGCATCGGCTGGTAGAACGAGACGCACGGGAGCCGTCGGCGGGCGACGGCCAAGAGGGAGCACCGACGTGAGTCGAACGGTCCGACGTGGCGTCATGGCGGCAGTGATCACACCGCTGCTGGTGTCTGCTGCAGTCGTGGCGACCCCTGCTGGTGCGGTCGGACGTTCCATCGCAACCTCCTGCGCCGGTGGCGTTGCAGTGGTGGCGGCGCCCGGTGCGGTCGGCGCGGAGCACGGCATCATCCGACCAGCGGTTCCCGGCGCAGCTCCTTCGTGCGTTGTGTCGCACGTCGCAGCGGAATCAGCGAATGGCGCCAGCGCCACGAGCAAGGCCTACAACGGAGGATCCCCTCCGCTGACCCGCGGTGACGGTGACACCATGGGTGGGATCGGTGCTCCAGGCGCCATCACCCTGACCCCGATTTTCTGGGCCCCTCCCACGACCTCGTTCCCGAGCGGCTTCGTGACCGGCATCGAGGCACTCGACACGAACCTGGCCGCGCAGAGCGGGACTGCGGGCACTGTGCTCAGCGAGCTGACCCAATACACGACGGCATCTGGGGCACACCTCCAGAACAAGATCACGGCCGGGACGCCGATCGTGGACACCACCACCACACCGGCCAGCCTCGGCGTCTCCACGTGTTCGCCCGACCAAGGCAAGATCTACAACGACAATGCGCCCTATTCCATCTGCATCACCGATGCCGAGGTCGGGGCCGAGGTGGCTTCACAGGTTCAGGCGGGGAATCTCAAGAGCGATCGGGCGCACCTCTACGCGGTCTTCACTCCCGAAGGGGCGGAGGTCTGCTTCGGGAGCTCCAACGGGACCCTCGGCGGGTCATGCACCCCGAATGCCCAGAACCCGAGTAGCGGCTTCTGCGCCTATCACTCGAGCAGCTCGAACGCGACGACCGCAACCCTGTATGCGGCCATGCCGTACTCGGTGTGGGACTCGGCTACCCAGCTCAACTGCAACGGCAGCGACCAGTTCCCGCAGGGCAATGCCCCGGTCGATGTGATCGCCTCGAGCTATATCCACGAGATCGCCGAGGCGATCACCGATCCGGTGGGGACGGCGTGGCTCGACCGTCAGGGGAACGAGATCGGAGATCTCTGCTCCTACATCTACGGGCCAACGACTGGCACGCCGGGCGCGCTGTTCAGCCAGGTGATCGGAGGGGCTGCGTACTACGTCCAGCAGCTCTTCTCCAACGCCAGCTACACCAAGAACCGAGCGACCGGCTGCCAGAGCAGCTGGACGAAGCCCACTGTCTCGGTGACGGCGACGGGCGTGATGCACGCCAAGAAGGCCATCTCGTTCGGCGCGCAGGTCTCGACCCCATCGGGTGCGGTGGCTGGCCGGTGGTGGTCGAGCAATGGGGTCGTCCTCGGCACCGGCAGCACGCTGACCCGCACCTTCACGACGCCCGGGACCTACACGGTCTCGCTCACCGTGACCGATACCGGCGGCTACTCGACGACTTCGAGCACCACCGTGGCTATCGCCTCCGCGGTGAAGGGGAAGTAGTCCTCAGCTGACCGCCCTGAAGGTGGCGTACAGCTCGGCGGGGACTCGCTTCTGGAAGGCCACCACATCGCCAAGCGGGACGGCCCGGGGCTGAGCGCTGACAACTCCGAGGCAGACGCCAAAGGTTCCGGCCATCAGCGACTCCACGGCAGCGACCCCGAGGCGCGTGGGCCAGATCCGATCGGCCGCCGCTGGGGGGCCGCCTCGTTGCACATGGCCGAGGGCCGTCGCTCGGGTGTCGAGGCCTGTGGCCCCGGCGAGGGCATCGGCCAGCCGCTCGCCGACAGCGCGTCGAGCGAGCGCCACATGCCCAAAGGCATCGGTCGATCCCTCGTCGGACAGGGTCTCAAGCCCTTCGATGGTGGCTCCCTCTGCTATCAGGATCAATGACGAGCCGTGACCGCCGGCTCGGCGGGCGAGTGCGTGGTCGACGATCGCACCGAGGTCCATCGGGAACTCCGGGAGCACGGCGAGGTCGGCCCCGCCAGCGAGGGCCCCCATGATGGCGAGCCAACCGGTGTCACGACCCATGACCTCGAGCACCATGGTGCGATGGTGTGAGGCGCCGGTGGTCGCCAATCGATCGCAGGCCTCAGCCACGATGGCGACGGCGGAGTCGAAGCCGATGCAGTACTCGGTGACCGCAAGATCGAAGTCGACGGTCTTGGGCAGTCCGACGACAGGGAAGCCGTGCTCGCACAAGGCGGCGGCGACCGAGAGGGTGTCGTCGCCTCCGATGGCGACCAGAGCATCGAGCTGATGTGCCGTGGCCTGGGCCAGGACCTCGTCGATGCCACCCTCGAGGGCCAGGGGGTTGGTCCGTGAGCTGCCGAGGAGCGTGCCGCCGGCGCGGAGCCACCCCTCGAGATCGCTGGCGTGCAGCGTTCGAGACTGGCCACCCTCGAGCAGGCCCGCCCACCCATCATGAAGCCCGATCACCGTCGAGCCCGCCCGATCCGCCGCAATGACGACGGCTCGAATCGCCGGGTTGAGGCCCGCCGCATCGCCGCCGCCGGTCAGTACGCCGATCCTCATCCCGGTCTCCTCACGTGAGCGTTCGCTCAGATCCTGACAAACCGTGGTCGTCGGTGCCGGTCACGTCTTCACGAGGTGACGCGGTCACGCAAGCGGATGAGGTTGCGTGACCAGATCCAGCGGAACACCGGTGACGCTGCGAACGCGCCGAGCGCCCCGCCGAAGTACCAGGGGAAGGTCAGCTGCTCGTCCCAGGTCACGACAGTGGTCGTCGTCGAGGGCGCATCGAGGGTGAACCGTCCGGTCCCGGTGACTGCTCCAGCGTGCGTCACGCCGATGGCCCGGTGGTCATCCCATGCGTCGATCGTCATCACGTCGGAGGTTCTCAGAGGTCCGATCTTCGTGCGGCAGGTGAACGTCGTCCCGATGCCTCGGCGCTGGTCGGTGTGGAACTCGATCGACTCCGCATCGGCCATCCAGTCGACGTGGTCCTCGATTCTCTCCAGCTCGTCCCAGACTGCGTCGAGCGGCGCGGCGATGGTGATCGAGATCGTGACGTGCCCCGGGGTCATGAGGACCTCGGGGCGAGGCGCACCCAGTCGTCGGTGGGCACCGAGAAGGGATCGGCGGGAAGGAACTGGAGGCAGATGTGATCGGCGCCGGCCTGCCGGTGCTCTGCCACCCGGCGATGCACGGCGTCTTCGTCGCCCCGAACCACGAGGGCATCTTGGAGCCTGGTGCTCCCGCCTGGGACGAAGTCGTCGTCACCGAAGCCGAGGCGGCGCCAGTTGTTCTGGTAGTTGGGCAAGCCGGTGTAGATCTGCAGGTGTGCCGATGCTCGTGCACGGAAGTCCTCCTCATCATTCGTGAGGGCGACCGCCTGTTCGACGATCAAGAAGGAGTCGGGCCCGAGCGCCTCTCGCGCCATGGCGGTGTGCTCCGGGGTGACGAGATATGGCATGGCCCCGTCGGCCTTCTCCGACGCCAGGCGGAGCATGCCGGGGCCTAGGGCAGCGATGGTCCGGGTCGGACGAACCGAGCCTTCGGGGGCCAGCATCGAGGCGCTCTCGATGGCGTCGAGATACGACGACATCGCAGCGAGAGGGCGCTCGTAGGCGTGACCTCGGGCTCGCTCGACCATGGGCTTGTGGCTCACGCCAAGACCGAGCACGAATCGGTCGCCCGACGCGGCTGCGAGCGTTCGAGCCCCGTTGGCGGCTGCCATGGCGTCACGTGCCCAGATCGAGGCGATCGAGGTGCCGACCACGAGGGACGAGGTGCCGGCGAGCAGGAGCGAGGCACTGGTCAGCGACTCGCGGCCGTAGGCCTCGGGAATCCAATAGGAGGTGTAGCCCAACGATTCGGCGAGGGCGGCCACCTCGGCGGAGCGAGAGGGCTCGACGGTCTCGTGGGCGAAGGTCCACACGCCGAGGGTTCCTCGGAGCGAGTCGAGCACGGGAGGCGTGCCGTCGGTCATCGAAGTCTCCTTGTCGTCACGTTCTGAGACTAGGGCTCACGTCGCGGAACGGTTCGTGGGAATGTTGGGGCATGGAGTTCGATCTGAGTTTGATGGGCACCGCGCTCGAAGACGTGGCACGTCGCACCGGCGAGCTGACGGCGTTGGGGGCTGACGGTTTCTTCGCTGCGGAAGGTCCTCACGACGTCTTCGCTCCGCTGTACCTGTCGGCAGCCGGTGCGCCCGGCGCGGCCCTGATGACGAACGCGGCGATCGCCTTCCCTCGGAACCCGATCCACCTGGCCCACGCGGCGTGGGACCTCCAGCGTCTCTCGTCGGGTCGGTTCCGGCTCGGGATCGCGCCGCAGGTCCCAGCGCACATCACGCGTCGCTTCGGCCTGGAGTGGTCGCGGCCCGTCGAGCGCATGGCGGACCTGGTCGCTGCGCTCCACGCCATCTTCGCCACCTTCCAAGAGGGCCTGCCGCTCCAGCATGAGGGTGACTACTACCGCCACACCCTGATGACCCCGATGTTCAACCCAGGACCCCTGGCGTGGGGCGCGCCACCGGTCATCTTGGGAGCGCTGGGCCCTGCCATGACGTCGCTCGCCGTCCGAGAGGCCGACGGGCTCTCCATCCTCCCCTTCTGTTCGGAGGCACTCTTGCGTGAGTCGACCTTTCCCGCCATCGAGGCGGGTCTCGAATCGGTCGGACGGGAGCGGGAGGCCATCGACATCGTCTGCGGAGCCATCGTCGCTGTCGGGTCAACTGACGAGGAGCTGGCAGCGGCCGATGCTGGCGCCAGGGCCCTGCTCGGCTTCTACGGCTCGACGCCGGCGTACCGACGCGTGCTGGCATCGATCGACCGTCTGGAGCTGGCCGATCCGCTCTCGGCGGCGGTGAGGGCCGGCGACTTCGGGGCGCTTGGGTCCTTGATCGATGACCACGTGGTCGAGACGCTGGCTCTGGTCGGTCGGCCAACAGAGGTGGCAGAGCGCCTGGTCAGCCGGTTCGGCTGGCTCGCCGACCGCGTTGCGCTCTTCCTCCCGGCGGCGGCGAGCGACGAGACGCTCTCGGAGCTCTTCGCCGCGCTCCACCGTCAGTCGCCGACGTCCGCCAGCTAGCGGTCAGCGCTCGGCGGGGCGAGAATGGAATTGTGTCGATCCTGTTGCTGATCCTTGGTGCGCTGGTGGCCCTTGCGGCCACCGTCTCCTTCTTCCCGATCCGCAAGGATCCGTTCACCGGGACGTCGTTCGCCATCGGGTGGCTGATGAGCGAGCTCGCCGGCCAGCTCTTCGTGCTCAACGCCCTCCTGGCGGGATTGCTCCTCTGGGGAGGAGGTGGGCGCAGCACGCTTGGTCGGATCGGCCTGGTGCTCGACGTCCTCGGAGCGCTGGGACTCATCGCCCTCGCCGTGGTCGGCCGTGCCTCCCGTGGCGTGGTCATGCGCAGCCTCGGCGCCACGCCTGGTTTCCCCGTTGATCCCACCGAGGCGCTGCGCCACCCCCGATGGGGCCGGTGGTGGCGTGTGGCGATGGCCATCCCGCTCCCCGGGCGACGCATCGAGCAGCACAAGAACATCCCCTACGTCGACGATGGTCTCAGCGCCCACCGACTTGACCTCTACCGCCCGGCCGGTGGCGTCGAAGGGGCGCCGGTGATGATCTACGTCCACGGAGGCGCGTGGATCATCGGGGACAAGCGAGAGCAAGGCAAGCCGATGATGTTCGAGCTCGTTCGCCGCGGCTGGGTCTGCGTGTCGGTCAACTACCGGCTCTCGCCCAAGGCGACGTGGCCTGATCACATCGTCGATGTCTTCCAGGCGATCGCGTGGGTCAAGGAGCACATCGCCGAGTACGGCGGCGATCCGTCGTTCGTGGCGCTCTCGGGCGGCTCTGCCGGAGGGCACCTGGCGGCGCTCGCTGCGCTCAGCGCGGGTGATCCGACGTTCCAGCCGGGCTTCGAAGACAAGGACACCACCGTCGATGCGTGCATCCCGATCTACGGGGTCTTGGAGATGACGGGCGATCCTGCCACCTCCGGCGTCCACGGCCCCGGCCTCAAGATCCTCTTGGAGCGCCAGGTCATGAAGCGCTCGATCGCCGACCACCGTGAGGTCTTCGAGGCCGCGTCACCCCTGCATCGCGTCCACGCTGCGGCTCCTCCGTTCTTGGTGCTCGCAGGGACCAACGACACCTTGGTGCCGATCGCCGTTCCTCGGGCGTTCGTGCCCGCGCTCAGAGCGATCTCGTCGCAGCCCGTCGGCTACATCGAGCTCCCGTTGGCACAGCATGCCTTCGACGTGATGGCGTCACCACGCTGCAGCGCGACGACCGCAGGCATCGTGGCGTTCCTCGACGCAGTCCGGTCCGCACGCAGCGGAGGCGGGGACAGCTGATCAAGGCTGCATGACCGTCGTGATCTGACGTACCATCAGATTCGGTCACGGCGAGCGGTCGCAGTGGTGAGAATGTTGGCCCGAGGTGGGCTACGTTCCAAAGCAGTCGATAGGCAACATCAGAAGGCCTGAGAGATCGGGCCGAACCCAGGGGGGGACAGATGGCTCGAGCAGAGCGCAAGGGCGGCTTCGGCCGCAAGGCAGTGGCCACGGTGGTGGCGGCCTCGATGGTGGGCGGTGGCTTCGTCGTCACGTCAGCTGCAGTGGCGGGAGCCTCCGGCTCGGGATCATCGTGCCAAGCCGCTGCCACGGCAACCTCGTCGCAGCTCAACTCGACGACCGGCATCACCAAGAGCACGGTGACGGTCGGGAACATCTCGATCATCTCCGGTCCGGTCCCCGGCCTCTTCCAGGGCGCCGCCTACGGTGCGCAGTCCTACTTCGCCTACCTCAACTCCAAGGGCGGGGTGAACGGTCGCAAGATCCAGCTGAAGTCCTACGACGATGCCTTCTCTGGTACGCAGAACCAGTCTGAGGCCCAGACCTCGGTGGGCAGCAACTTCGCCAACGTCGGAAGCTTCTCGCTCTTCGACAACTATTCGTGCAACGTGCTGGCGCAGAACCCGGCGTTCCCGAACGTCTCGGTCTCGCTCGACCCCGGCACCAATGCCCTGAAGAACACCTACAGCCCTCAGCCGCTCGCACAGGGCGCGCCGCTCACCGGCTACCAGTACCTCAAGACCAAGTACCCCAAGGCCATCAAGCACGTGGCCAACCTGGTCTCGAACACGGACACCGCCATCGCTCAGTGGCACGGCCAAGAGGCGGCGATGCAGCACCTCGGCTACCACTTCTCCTACGTGCGTGAGGTTTCGCCGGTCGAGACCAACTTCACCACGGACGTGATCAACATGAAGAACGCCGGCGTCCAGATGGTCCTCATGACCGATGGCGACCAGCAGATCTTCTCGGCACTGGCCGCGGCCATGCACCAGCAGGGCTTCCACCCGCAGGTGATGTTCTCAGCCGGCCCGATCTACGACAACCACTTCGTCACTGCTGCCGGTGGCGCGGCGGCGGTCAACGGCACCTACCTGGTGCAGGGCCAGTCGCTCTACCTCGGACAGGACGCCAAGTCGGTCCCGGCGGTCAAGACGTTCGACACCTGGGTCCACAAGGAGCACCCGGGCTTCAACATCGACCTGTTCACGGCCTATGGCTGGGCATCGGCAGCACTCTTCGCCCAGGCGCTCAAGTCGGCTGGCTCCAACCCCACACGGGGCAAGGTCCTCAGCGCGCTGAGCAAGATCACGAACTTCTCGGCCAGCAACCTCCTGGCGCCGGCGAACCCGGCCAAGAAGCTGCCGCCGAACTGCGTGGTCTTCGCCCAGATCCAGAACGGGAACTTCACGCGCATCGCACCGACCAAGAAGTCAGGGTTCAACTGCTCTGGCGTCTACTACTCGACCAATGGTGCACTGCCGAAGGTCCAGTCGTAGGCCTGAGGGGGCATGGCTGACCGCCACCTGCGCGCTTCGTTGATGATCGCATGACTACGTTCCTGACCTTCACGATCCTCGGGATCGTCTCTGGAGCCATCTATGCCATCACGGCGACGGGACTTGTCGTGACGTACACGACGACCGGCGTCTTCAACTTCGCGCACGGTGCGGTCGCCATGTTCTGCGCCTTCAGCTATTGGCAGCTGACACAGGCCTGGAACTGGCCTGCCTGGATCGGGCTGATCATCGTTCTATTCATCGAGGCGCCGCTCCTCGCCCTCTTCGTCGAAGAGGTCTACATGAAGCGCCTCTATGGAGCGACGGTCGTGCGCAGCCTCATGGTCTCGCTGGGCCTCCTGCTCGTGCTGGTGGGGCTGGCCGAGGCGATCTGGCAGCCAGAGCAGCGCTCTCTGCCGAACTTCTTCCCGAACGACTCGGTCACCCTCTTCCAGGTGAGCGTCTCCTACCACCAGCTGATCGTGGTGGCGGTGGCGGTCGTGCTGGCCGTGGGGCTCAGGATCTACTTCAGGCGAGTGCGCGGGGGCATCGCCATGCGGGCGGTCGTCGATGATCCCGACCTCCTGGCCATGGCTGGCGCCTCGCCGCGCCGGGTGGCTCGCTCCGGCTGGATCCTCGGGTTCTTCTTGGCGGCGCTGGCGGGCATCCTGATCAGCCCCGAACTCCAGGTCCAGGGCCTCGACATCAACCTCTTGACCCTGCTGGTCGTCAATGGCTACGCCGCCGCCATCTTGGGTCGGCTGCGCAACATCCCGTGGACCTTTGCCGGCGGTCTCATCTTGGGTCTGGCAGAGAGCTACGCCACCGGCTATCTCCCGGGCCACATCCCGATCAACCTGGTCAGCCAGATCGCGCTCCTCGCCCCGGTGATCTTCTTGTTCATCGTCCTGTTGCTGGTGCCGGGGACTCGCCTCAAGGCGATCGGTCGGCTCGCCGTGGCGGCACCGCCGAAGATCGCCTCGATGGCCCAGTCGATCCGGGGCGGCGTCGTGTTCGTGGCCGTCATCGTGCTCCTCTCCTTCGTGATCGGAGGGTCCCTGATCGGGTCGGTGACCCAGGGATTGGCACTCGGAATCGTCGGCCTCTCGCTCGTCTTGCTCACGGGCTACACCGGGCAGGTGTCGCTCTGTCAGCTCACCTTCATGGGCATCGGGGCGTACACAATGTCGAAGGTCGCCGGAGGCGGCGCCTCGTGGTGGGGACTGCTCGTCGGGGTCGTGGTCTGCGCTGTGGTCGGCGCCATCATCTCCCTCCCAGCCCTTCGGCTCCAGGGCCTCTACCTCGCGCTGGCCACGCTCGCCTTCGCCCAGGCGGCGTACTACGGCTTCTTCACCAACATCAGCTTTATCCCGCAGGGCGGTGCCCTCCCGGTAGGACGGCTCTCGATCCCCGGACTCTCCTTCGCCGGCGACAAGTCCTATCTGATCTTCACGGGCGTCGTCTTCGCTCTGTGCGCCATTGGGCTCTTGGCGGTGCGTCGAAGCTCGTGGGGTCGACGCCTCGTGGCGCTGAACGACTCGCCGGCCGCTTTCGCCACCTTGGGCATGAGCCCGATGCTCTCCAAGATGCTGGTCTTCGCCGCGTCGGCGGCGCTCGCCGGCATCGGTGGGGTGCTCTACGCCGGCCAGCCCGGGGCCCTCAGCGCCAACGACGTGCAGATGTTCGCCAGCTTGGAGCTGGTCTTGTTCGTCGTGATCTTCGGCATCCGCACGATCAGCGGCGCCGCCCTCGGTGGCCTCGCGGCGGCACTCCTGCCCCTGGCCAGCAGCCACCTGCCTTGGTGGGGGGTCGGGCTCTCAGGGATCGCCGCCGGTATCGGCATCTCCCTCATGGCCAACGTCCCCGATGGGATCGTCGCCATCCCATGGCTGACCGAGCACCTCCGGATCCCGGGTCTGGCCGCGCCAAGGACGACCGAGGCTGTCGCCACGGGGTCGGGTGGCTGAGGCGATGACGACTGCTCCCGTGCTCGACGTCACCGGCGTCTCCGTGACCTTCGGCGGTATCGCTGCGCTGCGTGGCGTGACCATCGACGTCCGGCCCGGTGAG
>Ga0164296_1004753_pt1 | contig 12196 bp, 11 predicted proteins | sample GEODES057metaG_FD_113533 | JGI IMG/M metagenome (GOLD analysis project Ga0164296, IMG submission 113533) | Dystrophic lake water microbial communities from Trout Bog Lake, Wisconsin, USA - GEODES057 metaG | ecosystem: Environmental > Aquatic > Freshwater > Lake | place: USA: Trout Bog Lake...
AGCTTACGCATACCAAACTTCATGTCGGTTACTAGCACATGGTCATTTAGCGCACGAATGCTTGTGACCTTTTTGATTTCAAATGCTGCTTTTGCCATTAGATCCTCTGTGGTCCTTTGTTGCCGTTGTTTTTGTACATGTCTGGGTCCATGAGCGTTTGCTCCACAGTTGCAGATTTGGCAATGCTGTCGGCCAAAGTACCACGTAGTTTTGGCTCTAGTGGTTGTACTGTTGGAGTTGGCTCTTCTGGTGGGTCAAAACTTTCGCCATCGGGTGCTGTATTCTCAACAATTGGCTGTGGCTGATTTTGTACAATGCCAGCAGCAATTTGCCTATCTAGTGCCGCTTGTTGTTTGGCATTTACGGGTTGATTAATACCATATTGTTGTGTCATGACTTGATTCCTTGTTGCAACTACCTTGCCGCCTTGACCCAATTGGTCCCCGCGAGCATTTACTTTCATATTGCCTACTGCAATAGTTTTTTCATTGATCAAACGTAGTTTGTCAATGTCAATGGTTTTACCGTGTGCTGTTCTATATTTGTTTGACATGTTTTACTCCTGTCTAATTATTTACTTTAAAAACTCGCCGATGTCTAGATCATAATACATGCTGTTGATGCGGTGTACTCCCATCAAGTATAACACATAACTGGCTACACTACTACCACGACCTAGACCCCACACTATGTTATTTGCTCGCATGGTATCTACAAAATACTTCAAATAGCGTAAGAGATCGATCAGCTCGCGATCTATGTACAACAACAATTCTTCGCCCACCCGCTGTAGTTCTGCGTCGGTACGGCATTGATCTAGAATCCACTGTGCAATGTCCAAATCTTTGTACGCTTTGGGCATGTACCAAATGGTTTGATTGTGTCGATCAAATCCATCTACATCGCCCCAATCTAATTTATGAAACAATCTCAACTGTGGAACATCGGCATACAGTGATTTTGCAGCATCATTGTACTTGAAGGGATCTTCAACTTGGAACCGACTGATATCCAAGTCAGGCATTTGATACAGCAGTTCGCACAGTTCTGCTTCTGTTGTATATGCTTGTCCGTATTGATCGTACTTCATGAAATGTCGATAATGCCTTTTATGCCCTTGCCGTTAGACTTGTCTTTTTCCATTTTTGCTGCCATGTCAGCCAACATTTTGGCATTACGACGACTCATTTCTTCTTGATGATCCTGTAACAACATCTGTAGTTGTGGAATGATCTGCTGTGGACCAATTCGGTATGCTTGAACATAACGTTTGTTCAATTCTCCAATCTTTTTGGTCAACTCGTCATCGGTCAACTTTGATAAATCGTTTCCTAACGGGTGCATAGAAAAACTCCTTGCTGTAAGTATATACTATTTACAGGCAAGGAGTCAAGCAGTTTAGAAAAGATTACCAAGAAGTCAAGTTCAATTGAACACGCTTCCAAGTATTTGATGATGTACAAATATAGAAATATGTACTATCCCAAGCAACCTGTCCGGGTGCGCCGGTAGCAGATGATGTTGATGGAACATAGCTGCTGGTACTACCGCCAGTGCCCAAAAACAAGTTACCAAAAACACGGGCACTTTGATCATTTTCTAAACCCAGAGCTTGCAACACAGCATTGTTGCCACTGTTGCCATCCTTGGCTGTGTAAAAACTGATATTTCCGCCCAGGCCGTAGGCGACGTTGCTGCCTGTGGTGTGGAAATCAATTCGAGCAACTTGTGCGGGCGCACCCACTGTGGTACCGTTGGCTCCACTGCCGTTACCAGTAAATGCCACTGCATTGACATAACCCACCATGCTGTTGGTCAATACAGGATACACGTTTCCAAGTAACAGGTTACCACGTGCGGCAGTCATGTTGTAGCCGCCAAAGTCACCAGTGTCGATTGTGCTGTACACCAAATTGGCTTGTTGCAAGTTACCAATTGTGATGGCACTGTACGCACCATCAGCAATGACTGTATTTCTGCCAGCATCGGCTGCAATGGCTGCGGTGACTGCACTGCCAAACCCAACAAACAATGATGGTGTCACAGTGTCGTTAAAATACAAGTTGGGATCACGCAGACTTGCAAAATTACGAGAACGGTCAACAATGGATGTGTACCCAGCAGTGATGTTGACTATGTTAAAATCAAACACATAGTTGCCTGGAGCATCAAATGTGATTACTCCGGTAGTGGCATTTGCACCTGCAATTTCAGTCAATCCATCAAGACTAGTCGGAACAGTCAGTGTGTGAGCAATATTAGTAACGTTGATCAATAGACGCATAACACCATAATTGTTAGATGGTGAATTTAACAACGTGACTGATACTGCACCACTGGTTTGTACTCGTTGTACACTGGCAACAGAATAATCCAAGGTAAATGCTCCGCTTACGGGGCCCTGATCGTACAAAGTGTAGCTGCTGCCGTTCAACTGCGGATTTTTGATCACAGTATAGCCCATTGCATTGGACACTGACGATTGCCCATTTAATGGTTGTGTCAGTATGGCTTTGCCTTGTAAATCAGTAATTTCACTGGCCGCGTAACTTAGGTTGTTACGAATGTTGGTAAAATTGTCTCTGAAACCTTGACTGTCGTTGTCCTGCCCTGCAATTGGGAAGGTGCCGTCAATGTTGGATGCGTTAATGTTTGACATTGTAGAAAAAACTCCGGTATTACGTATTTAGCTTCAAATATTTATTGGAGCACGTTAGTTTTGGGAAATTTTAACCACTGATCACTGACCTCGGGATCTGCATATTCAATTCGATTGTTGATGAATCGAGTTCCGTAGGCATCAAATCTGGTTTGCGCCTTGTTGTTGTTTAGATATGTTGTGATTGCGCTGTAAGCAGGTACTGATTGTCCTGCAGCCAACACTGGGTTATAGTACAATATATTGTTATCAAAACTGATACCAAAATTGACTTGTACTCGATCATTGGGGTTAATGGCTTGCAAGAAAGTCAAAGTCACTATGTTGCCTGAGGATATGTTGATCTGCCAAATACCGGCTCGTTGATTTGCCACCGCTGGATTTATCAAATTGGCCAAATATCCCGGAATAGCTGCCCCGTTCAAGTTCCAACCATCATTGGGTGTGTTACTGGTTGGGAATTTTTCTTGTCTTGCAAAAATTAAAGTGTCACCGTTGTTGAAAGTGGTCACTCCATCAAAACCGCCAGCAGCAACAATTGAGGCAACTGTTTGTCCATATATTTGATCAAATGCCAATGTACGGTTTGCATAACTTACACTGTAAGGAACTCGACCAAGTCTAATGATCTTATCAAAAGTAGTTTCTTTACTGCTGTTAAATTTACCAGTTGAGATGTTGAAGTTACTGGTCAAGTTGTTGTCTAGATCATATCTATCTGCAACAAAATCAATTGTGTTGAATACTATGCCATTGGCCTTCAATCTATAAGCAATTAGATTACTTGCCCCTGGGATAGTGTAGGCCAACACGATGGCTCTAGTAAAACCCAACACTTTCTTGTTGCTTTGTGGACTGGTCATCCAGTCAGGCAAGGCACCTTGATTTTCATAATATGAAGAATTAGGAGCCAACACCGAAGTCATGTTAGTGAAACTGTTGGGATATACATTGCCAATGGCACTGGTGTCGACATTGGCAGGACTGTGTCCGTTGTAAGTTTCTTGATCCAGCAATTCAATATAAACAACCTCGTATTTGACATTGAAGTTGGCATCTAGTGCTTGCGCTGTTTTGATGTCACTGAACTCAATGCGTTTGTTGAATGTGTTTGTTGCCATGGCCGACAAGTACTGTGCCGCAGTTCTTGGAGCTAGACCAGCCAAGAAAAGACTTCTAATATCTTTTGCACGTCCAAAGTAGGGATCACTTGATCGATAAATCAAGTTCTCCGGGAAAATTTCTGTATTGTTAACAATGCTCAAGAAAAGTTCTCGTTGGTCAACGGTTGGCAATGCCTTCAAGTACAAGTTTTCGTAAGGTATTGCATTGAAGGGATTTATACGCACAGTAAATTTTTGGACACTTGATGCGGTGCCATCGGTGCTACTGGACAATACGTTAAAGTTATAAACTCGATCAAACGTGGTACTGTTGTTGTCAAATTTTGTAGTTCCACCGTCCAGGCTAAAATAGTTAAAGCTGGTACGACCAACAATGAGCCCGCTTGGTAATATTTTTAAACCCTGAGGCAATCTAGACCCATCGTTAATCAACGAGTAAGTTAATGATTTGTTTGCGTTACTGACAGCACTGACCAATAACTCGCTGGTACCACCGTTGTCAATTAGACCAAGATTGGCACTAGTGGCCCAAGCTATGGTGTTGGTGATGTCACCCAGTGTGGTAATTGAGAAAGTCACTGGAGCACTGTTATAGTTTATGTAATTGACTTCTTGAGCATAAATTTGGAATGTACTGGTCACTACCGCAGCAGACTGTGTGCCCAAATTACCAGTTAACCATCCAGTTGTGGGATCAAGTGTCAGTCCTGCAGGCAGTGCAAGACTAGATTGGTCAAATCCAACGGTGTCAAATCCAACTGTGCCGCCTTGATCAAAACCACTGGCCCCGGTGCTGTTGACAATGAACTGTAGTGCTTGATTGTTGAAATCAATTGCCGAGAATTGAAAAGCAAATTTACTATTGCTTCGTACTGTGCCAATAGATCCAGCCGGAGTCGTGACAGCTGGGAGATATCTATTGTCAGAATCAATTGTCAAATATGTGTCGTTGACACTGTCTAATGAAGTGTCAGCAGTCCAGGTGTTTTTGGCCACTACTCGTAATGTATAGCTCAATGAATCATAATTTGACCCATCAAATACTCTTACAGTAAAAGTATAGGTATTGTTTTGATACAGCGGAGTATTTTCGTAAGCAAATTCATTATAAGGTGTGCTGTTAAAACCAAAGTTTCCAGAATTCCCTATCACTGCCAAGGGCTGTATGTATCCGCTCAACAGTCCCGAGCTGGAGAGTTTAACTGTATTGGGCAAAGCTCCACCAGTCAACTCCCAAGTCAAAGTGGCAGTTGGGTCAACTTCAGTTGCCTGTAATTGAAGATCAAAATAAGTTCCGTCAAACACATAGCCCAAGTTACTTTGTCTAGGAGTGATTTGTGGAGGAATGATATTACTGACAGTTAGCGTAAAAGTTCTATCATTGACTTGTCCGCTGGTGCTTTGTGCTCGAATAGTAAACTCATAGCTACGATTTGTGTTACCGGCCGCGTTCAAGACCACAGGAACACCCTGCAAACTACCGGTGCTTGTAACCTGTATGCCTGGAGTAATGACACCAGATATGAATTTGTAAGTCAGTGGATGTCCCGATGGATCGTATGCATCTAAGGTGAGTTGAAAGAATTCGTTTTCGGGTACGATTCCCAAACTACCAGCTGGTGTGTTCCATACAGGTGTTGCCATTATAGTATTACTGCCTCAATGATATCTACTTCAAATGTGCCTTTGCTTGCAATGGCCTTGGCAAATACAGCAACACCGTAGCTGCTGTCTCGTCCCACGCTGATTGCTGTTCCGGGTATGGTGTGTGTCACCAATAGATCACCTTTGGCAACTGGTCCCCATACTTTGACTGGGACACGTCCGCGTAGCGCCACTGGCACGCCAGCAGCACCGCTGTTCATCAAATACGCAGGATCTGTAGAAACAACACCTGCTACACTGACATCTGCTGAAACATCAGTGACTGTAATTTCGTTCTCGCCACCAAACACCACAACTGTTCCGGGCTCGTACTCGGCATCGGCCGCGTAAATTTCAGCCAAGTCAGCGTATTGTGCTGTGGTTGCTGTTCCTGTGAAAGTAGTAGCGTAGACGCTGTTCCACCATTTGGCGCTGGTACCTAAACTATAGGCGTTGCCACTTAGTGGTATGATGCTGCCAACGCCTGCTGCCAAATTGGCCAAAACTTGTGTGTTGCCGTAATTGCTGCTGACAAAGGGCTGCCCATTGGCAAAGTAGTAATTGGCTGCAACTATACCGCTGACTGTGATGTTGCCAGTCACACTGGCCACTGTGCTGTACATGTTTGCGTTGATGTTGCCTGCAGTGATGTTACCAGTATACACAGCAGTAGTACCAACACTATTACCGTATTGGTTAGCAATGATATTGGCAGCTGTGATGTTACCAGTATACACAGCAGTGGTGCCAATACTGTTGCCATAATGTGTTGTTGCAATTACATTGCCTGTGGTTACATTACCCGCAGTGGCAGTTATGCCGCCAGCGGTTACTGTTATACCGCCACTGGACACTGTCAAGCTGCCACCTACTGTTGCGGTGCCAGTTATCGCAGCATTGCCGCCAATGTTTACGTTGCCTGCAATGCCTGCACCACCGCCAACAATCAGTGCACCGGTTGTTGTACTGGTGCTTGGAGTGGTGTTGACAGCAGTAAAGCTGCCGCCCTTGAATCCACCGTAACTACCAACAAAGTCTACTCCGCTCAATGAACCAGTGTAGTAATATTCTATGTTTTGCGAATCGTTGGCCCAACCCAAGAACGCATAGTTTTGACCACTGCCTGCTTTGTAGTATTTGAACACAGTACCAATGTCTTGACCATCATCGTATGTGAGTGGAGCACCGTTTGAGAAAGAGTGCAAGTTGATAAAATTGCTACTGATACTTAATGTCTGTGATCCAGTATTGACGTTACCCGACACAGTCAAGTTGCCCAGCACATTAAGATCTTGACTGAATCTTGAAGTTAGTGCCACGTTGAGTGCGCCACTGATGCCAACCCCGCCTGTGACTCTGACTGCACCAGTACTGGTGCCAGAAGATGCTGTTGAGCTTGAGAATACTGTGTCGCCAGATACACCCAGAGTGGTTCCTATACTAGCAAGTCCAGATACATAAAGACCTTGTCCAATATAGGCATTTTTGGCAATGCCCATGCCACCGGTTGTTGTGATGGCACCAGACAATGGACTGCCACTATCTGTGACGCTGTTGGTAGTGATGGTGCCACTGGCAACTATGTTATTTGCAGTATTGATATTACCGCCAACACCCAACCCACCGGTGATTACAACCGCTCCAGTTGCGCTATTGGTACTACTGGTAACTGCTTGGAAATTTGCTTGTAGTGAAACATTACCACCAGTGAAGCCAACAGCAGATGTAGCCACTGGACTTCCGTTGATGTAGATGGTGTCAGTGCCGTAAAAATTAATACTGCCAACCACACGATTAGTGACAGAAAGATTGCTGATAAAGCCGGTTGCAATGGTGGCAATGTTGGCCGGTGCATTGATCATCGACTGCACGCCATTTGTGGCTGATACGAGATTACTGAAGCTGCTATTGACTTTGTCAAACGCTGTTTTGATGCTGTCACCAGTGCCATCATTTGGAATAGCACCAGTGTAAACTGGGGAAATAGATACGGTCATAAGTCCAATCGCCTAAATATTGCTAGTATTTATGCGATTTAGATGTTAGTGACCAAAGTTGGCTAGGCGCTGTGCAAGTTGATTCAAGGCATCTTCCAGTGTGTATACTGGAGTGGTCCACTGAGACACGTTGGCCATGGTAAAATTGATATTGCCAGTGATGCTTAAATTGCCACGAATGTTCACATTGGGGTAGAAATCTACTAGATTATTGTTCAGTACCGCGGTGTTTGATGCAGTATTTGAGCCCAATGGGATGGTTTGGATAGTCCAGTGTGTGCCTTGAGCAGTGTCGGTGTAATTTTCGCTGGCCACCAAAGAGATGGTTGATGGTGCAGTAGTGGTTGGGCTGGCCAGAGTGGTGGCCCCAAATCCTCGACCTGCAATAAATCCAATCACATCTCCCGATTGTATTGCAGTAGGAGTTGCGCTGGTGCCCCTGGCTCTGCGCAGATACACACCTGACCCAGCCCCGGGACCAAAACTATCAGCACCATATTGTGCGATTTTACCATCAACTGCGCTGATGTGGACCACATTGTTTGGTGCTATCAAGGGTGTTGCTGAATTTTGGTTAATGGTCAAGATCGAGTCAGTAGATGCAATAACATTACCAAGTCCTAGCAGCAAGTTGCCTCTAATGTTGTGTAGACTGGAGTTGTACTGTCCCACATTGATGTTGCCACTGATGCCAACTCCGCCTGTGACCACAAGGGCACCAGTGGCATTGTTAGTGGGGTTGGTTCCAGGATTATTGATTGCCACTGCAATGTTGCTGCTATTGACTCCGCCGGCTAGGAATCGTATGCCTGTGCCGGGCACTGTGGTGCCCAACACTAGATTGCCGCCTACTACTCCAGGGGTACTGCCTTGTGCGTACAAGTAACCATCATTGGGGTAAAGACTAGTGCCCAGGCTGTTGTTGGGAACAGTGCCATCGTAGGCACTGCCAGCAATGCCCATGTCAATGTAGTTGGTGGTATTGGAACCATTATTGGCAGTGGCCACATAGTCAGTTGTGCTCTGATTGCCAGTTGCGGTATTTTGACTATTGATTTGACTATAACTGTTGTAATTGGCCGTGAACTGCGCCACCAGACTGGGCAATGTTACAAATCCCGATTGCAACCCCACATAAAGTCCGTTGAAGCCGTTTGTGGTGTTGCCGCTGGTTTGTAGTTCACTTACTGCTAAATTTCCAGTAAAATTTGATAACTGTGTGTACAAATTGCCCAGTGACAGTGCGCCTGGAATATCATTCACTGTTAGATATACGTTACTGGTATATCCATTGATGTTCATGATGGGTGCATTGACTGTGATTTCACCTGATGCAATATTGGCAAAATTCTGATTGATTGTATTGAAGGCGACACGTAAGGGATCACCAGTGCCGTCCCCAGCTGTGGTACCGATATTAACATTAGCAAACGACATAAATTATCCTGTTTGCTGTATTTAGCTGATTAGCCCTTGATCAAAGAGTCAAAATATCTTTTCTTGTGCTGTGTCTCTAAAGAATTAACGTATTGAAGAAACTCTTGATCGCTGCTCCAGCGATTTGAACGATCATGCAGACAAACATCCAATATGTCTGCAGGATTGTCACACAGTGCTAGGTAATAGGGAAGATTGCCCCAGGCAATAATTTCTCTGAACTTGTACTGTTTAAAGTACTGTTCTTTGAAATAGTCTGCGTCCTTGGCTGCTTGCTGGTAACTGTAATTTTTTGTGACCCAATCAGCACGGCCATGCGCCAACAGAGGTTTTGACAAGTCATATCCGTATTTTTCATTGTCTATCTCGATGCTGGACACTGATCTTTTGGGATGTATGATCAATGGCAACGGATTGATGTTTTTAAACGTTCGAGACACTATGTCGGTCTGCGCCCACTCCAACAGCTCGTGTACAGTATCAGTATTGTCGTAAGGCAAACCCAGTATCATACCAACTGTGATCAATACACTCTGTTTCCATGACTTGTCCAATATATCAACTGCTTCGTCGGTTCTAACTCGACCCAAGCCCTTGCCCACTGCTTTTCCGCTGCGATCGTTGATGGTTTCAACTCCAAAGTAACAAGATACCAATCCCGAGTCTCGCAGCTTGTCGGCCATGGTGGGAAAGCGACGAATCAAGTCCAATCTCACGTAGGCAGAATATTGCAGCTTGAACGGTAGACTGTCGGCTAGCCTGCAGATGTCATCAACTTTTTCCATTGAGTCGTTTAGCAAATCGTCGGAGACAAAATAATTGGTTACCCCAAATTCATTATAGTTGTATATTAGTTCTTCGCGTAGTATGTCAAATGATCTAGTGTATTCGTCTCTGCTTTTGTTTGTCAGTGGATAGGCGCAAAAACTACACTTGAACATACAGCCACGGCTAAATTCAATTGGTAAAGCCTCACCGTTGATGATGTTGTCATCTTTGGTGAACATCACGTTGCTTTGATTAAACGAGTCATAGGGATAAATTTTGTCACTGACAACAGGCGGAGTAATTGATTCCGTACGGAATCGTTGGCCGCCCTTTAAAGATTGCACTATGGCCAGCAGACTCTCTTCGCCTTGTCCCTTGACCACTATGTCAAATAATTCCAATCCCATGGAATGTGCGCCCTCGGGACTGATGCTTATTTGTGACCCACCAATGACAAATTTGGCATTGGGTGCAAATTTACGCATGAGATCAATACGCTTTTTAAGTTCGTCTTTGTCGTAATAAAAGAAGGATTCGGGACGATCGTAATCGTTGATAATGCGTGGGAAATTCAGTAGTGTTGAGCTAACCCCAATCACCAGCACACTTGGGCTCAAAACCTTTTTGCAGATGGCATAAAATTCAGGAAAAGTAGAATACCAATTCCATATGGTTTTTACCGAAATGTCGTTTTGTCTAAGGTGCGAAGCAAGTGAATAGACGCCCAGGAGGCGGGCACCCTCGATATTGGGGCTGAACAGCACCACATCAAAATTTGATGTCAATTAAAATCTCCGATTATTTGTTGGCGTAGATTCTACGATTAACCATTTCCCAGTTAATGCAGCGCCAAATGTTGTTAAGATACTTCTTTTTATCTGAGCCATAGTCCAAGGCCCAAGCATGTTCCCACCAGTCAATGAGCAGTGCAATATCGTTCTTGATCTGATGATTCCGAATGGTTTTGATCTGTCCCGAACGGCTTAGATAAATCCAGCCCGAGCCTTGTATCTTCATGGCTTCAGCTTCAAAGTCCTTTTTGAAGTCTAAATAATTGCCAAAGTGTCGGTTTATCAATTGTAGGCTTGCACCACGTGGCGCATTGGCATTTTTGGGCGCCATTAACTGAGGGAACCATATGGCATGTAAAAATGCTCCAGCCTCGTTAAATGTCTTGTCGCCCTCGCCTTTGTTGAAACGATCTACATAGCCTTTGTAGAGTTTTCCATAGTGATTATCTATGTTGGTTTTGCTCAGTACTGGAGCCAGTGCAGTACGTGTATACGGCAATGGTTTCTGTTCCAGCTTTTGTTTTGCTTCTAGTAGGTCAATTATATCACGCATCAATTATTTATTACGATACACAACCCTGCCGCGATTCATATCGTAAGGGCTCATTTCCACATCCACTGTGTCTCCCAATAAAATGCGTATATTATGCTGTCTAAGTTTGCCACCAATTGTGGCAATGATCTTGTGGTTGTTTTCTAACACCACACGAAACATAGCATTGGGCAGTACTTCTTCGATCTTGCCCGATAGTTTGATTAAGTCTTCTTTTGCCACTTTGGCTCGTTCTCCTAAAAAGTTATTTAGCGGCGCTCAATGTCTTCTTCGGTGCAACTGGTGCCGTACTGTATTTCCACCAGTGTGCAAGGCTCATCAAATGGATTGGTGAGTTGGTGCCAACCCAACCGAGGAACAGAATACATGCTGTGTATTTGCAGTTCACGGGACGGAAAAGCATAACCGCTGTTGCCCTGTTCGTTTACAATACAACGCCCGCCTGTGACGTGCCAGTGTTCTGCTCGGTCACGATGCCGTTGCATACTCAGCTTCTGTCCTGGCTGGATTGTGAGTTCTTTGACTTTTGTACCGTTTACTTCGTGTAACACACGGTAATAGCCCCAAGGACGCTCGGTCTTGGGCGCCCGCCATTCATCAAGAATCCAACTGCTACTGTTGGCTTTGCTGTCTCCGCCCACGCCAAATACAAACTCCACACCCTCTACGGACATTTCAGGGATGTTGTCAGCAGTACGATCACCGCCATTGGCAAATATCACTGTGTCATTGGGGTAGCCCTGCTTTACTTGATTGATGGCAGCAATCGCAGTACCGTCATCATCATTGAAGTTGAAAGTGGCAGTAACATCTTTAAGACTGCCCACAATGGCTCTGCGTTCTGCTAGGGGCATAAATGCACGACCCTTCTTGCGCTCAAGCCAAGCGTCACTGTTGACGCCCACAATCAGCTGATCTCCGAGTGCTCGTGCGGCTCGAAAGTATTCAATGTGTCCACTGTGTAAGGGATCAAATCCCCCTGTGGCTAAGACTATTTTCATCCTCGGCGCATCCTTGAAATTTCTACTGCTTCTTCGTCACTAAACACCGGTACAGCGTTGCTCTTGTGCATTGTGGCAATGCCCTTGACCTTGGTGCCGGTGTACACCTTGGTCACAGAGGCAGTACTTGCGCCTGCTGTTACCTTGCTGGGAATGTGATTGGTATTGCCTCGACCTGCTGGCGCTCCAAGCGAATAGGTCAATGCAGGTGCAGACATGGCA
>Ga0164296_1004754_pt1 | contig 12196 bp, 11 predicted proteins | sample GEODES057metaG_FD_113533 | JGI IMG/M metagenome (GOLD analysis project Ga0164296, IMG submission 113533) | Dystrophic lake water microbial communities from Trout Bog Lake, Wisconsin, USA - GEODES057 metaG | ecosystem: Environmental > Aquatic > Freshwater > Lake | place: USA: Trout Bog Lake...
CGCCGATTGTACGTCGGCGTCAGGATGGAGACAAACGGCTTAGTTGCCGATTTGACAAGTTTGCCAGGCCATTCTGGGACAGCAGACATCTTATTTATATCTAAACACGCCAATATTTAGACCCCTCTTCAACATTTTGCTCTATAGGATTTAAACCCCGCTAACAAAAAAGCGGTAGATAGCATGTCCATTATTTCGCGAAGAAAGCTATGGTCGTTTTTTGAAGCCCTCTATAGCCAAGAATTAAATGAAGAGTCGGCAAAGTCGGTTACGCCGCAGTGGCTCAAAACACCCCTGCTGCTACATCAGCAGTCGGCACTCGCTGCCGCTCTGCGCTTAGAAAGTGCCAAGACGAACGGTCTTGACGTAGATGCTATTGCGGGAGAGTCGGTCGGCGGAAAACTCTATACTTCTTATGGAATTCTAGGCGACCGCGTAGGATCTGGTAAGTCTCTGACCGCCCTTTCCTTGGTAAAGATGCCCCCGCCGCCCCCGCTTTACAACGAGTATATTATACGCGGCAATGCTATTCTAGGAGACGGGCGAGATGTAGGGCTCCTCCGTACCCGTACCCAGGTAATGAGTGGTACAGGAATGAAACTCAAAGAAGTAAGTACGTCTCTTTTTATTATCCCCCACGCCCTGATGGGGCAGTGGGAAGCGTATGTTGCCAACGATACGACGCTGAAGTGCTGTTTTGTCAAAAAGCGGAAAGAGGCTGAACTACCTAATTTGTTAGAAACGATAGAACAGTATGATGCGCTCTTCGTATCCTCTACGATGTGGAACTCGTTTCGTGCCATTCACCATCCGAGAAATATTCTTTGGAGGCGAGTGTTTATAGATGAGGCGGATAGTATTGCTATTACGACTGATTGGGACGATATTAATGGACTCTTTTATTGGTTTATTTCGGCAAGTTGGCTGAATCTGGTATTTGCGGGTGGAGCGTACTTTAATGTACTGAGTGCCTATACTCCGCCAGATGAGACTCCGCCGTACGTGATTGATCGGGTAAAGAAGCTACAGAATAATCACTATCTACAAATCCCTGGTTGCCGTCACGTAAATATTGTACGGCGTATGTGCGGCATTTCGGCGAATCATTCAACGGTGGCGATTAATGCAGCAGTCAGTCAGAGCGCCCGCCTTATTGTTCATTCGTCTGAAGATTATATTAAGACGAGTTTCACGATGCCGACTACAACGACGCGGAAGATTATTTGCGCTACACCGACGAACATTCGTGTCTTAGATAGTTTTATTTCCCGTGAAATGATGGAGCGACTCAATGCGGGTGATGTAGCGGGTGCGTTGGAGAGTCTTGGAATGAACTCGTATACGGAGACGGAAATTACCGATGCAGTGACGGCAGCTATTCAGAAGGAACTCCATAATGCAAAGGTAACGTACGAGTATAAGAAAACGCTTGAATATTCTACAGAGTCGCTCAAGCAGAAGGCGATTGAAGCACAGGAGCAGAAGATTGCGTCCATTGAGAGTCGTATTTCGGCAATTCAGGAGCGACTCAAGCGGGCAAAGGAGCAGACGTGCCCGATTTGTTATTGCGACCTGGCAAATCCGTCGGTAACGCCGTGCTGCCAGCAGCTCTTTTGTTTTGCGTGTCTGTGTGAGTCACTCAAGCGCGTAGCAAGTTGCCCGTTGTGCCGTGCGCGTATTGAGAACATTAAAGATATTAAGGTATTGGGACAGTCAGCCGCCCAGCCTCAGGTGCAGGAGGCGCCAAAGACAAATAGTCTATTAAACAAAAACGATAGTTTTGTGAAGTTTATGAAGGAGAATCCGAATGCCCGTGTTTTAATGTTTAGTTCGTACGATGCGAGTTTTACAAAGCTAGAGGATTCATTGGATGCAGCGGATATCAAGTATTCTATGCTCAATGGATCGCAACTTCGTATTGCAAAGCTTTTACGCGAGTTCAAGTCTGGCAAGTATAATGTGCTGTTCCTCAATGCACGCAATATGGGCGCGGGTCTCAATATTGAGTCGGCGACGCATGTGATGCTGTTTCATCGTATGTCGGCGGAGTTGGAGAGTCAGATTATTGGTCGTGCGAACCGTTTGGGTCGTACAAACCCGTTGGAGGTGGTATACTTGATTCATGAAAATGAAATGACCGCCCATTAAAGGAAGACAAACCAGGATGCCAAATCCAGTTGTATCTGTCGATAAATCGGGCAAAGTGCCGGTATATATCGTCAAGAAGATTTTGACCGATGAGGAAACAAAGGCGAAAACTCGTACGTTTATAAAAGACGAGGACTATCCTGTAGTGCTCAAGGATAGCGCCGATGTCTATACGGAGGATGGGGAACTACTCCTCAGATTCCGTAAGGGAGTCCTCAGTGAAAATGAGTCTACAAATACGTTTGAAGCGCTCAAGGAGTTCGCAAAACATTCGTCTACGGACCGTGGTATTGCGAGTGGATCCAATAAGGGAACGGCGACAGGTAAGAAGAAACCGGTGATGTCAAATATTATTGGGTACTTTGATAAGTGGTCGGTGAGTCAGAAGTCTACGTTTAAACATTCGGGGATAAAGCCACCGAGTCAATGCCGTCTCACCTCGTTTAATTTGAACCATCCCGACAATTGGAATGCGTGCCTGCCGCTTATTAAAGAGATTGATGAGCAGTATAAGAAGCTGTGTCCGAAAGAGCACGCAAATCAACTCCGAGCCGCTAAGTCAACGCCGTTCCATATTAAAGGTACTGCGTTCTCCACGATTACGACGAATCTGAATTTTCGTACGGCGGCACATACCGATTCGGGAGATTGGCCGGCGGGATTCGGCAATCTAGTTGTGTTAGAGAGCGGTGCACCGTATAAGGGGGCTCATACCGGGTTTCCGCAGTATGGCTGTGCTGTGGACTGTCGCCAGGGAGATTTCTTAGCGATGGATGTCCATCAGCTACACGGCAACAGCCCTATGGTGCCGAAGGATGAGACGAGTATGCGACTGAGTTTGGTGTCATATTTGCGCGAGGGCATTGTTAAGAAATGCCGAGGAGCAACTATGTATAATGCTGAGCGGTTAGCAAAGCGATTGGATAATTGGCGGAAAACGCAGAAAAAGAAACGGCGTTAAATGCCTACCGGCAATAGTCGGTTAGAAATCGCAATGCGGGGTCGGCTGTCCTTACCGTCAGTTTACCGGCGGTCCTTACCGCCCGTTTACCGGCGGTCCTTACCGTCGGATTACCGGCGGTCCTTACCGCCCGTTTACCGGCGGCGGTTGCGGCGCGTCGCCTTCTTCGGTCCGAAGCGACCCTTGTTGTTACGCGTCTGCTTGGCGACCAGCGAGCGGCGGTGGGCGCGGGTCTTGCGGTTGAACTTGCCGGAGCGGGGAGAGTGGTGGGGGTTTGCCATATTGCTTATACTTGAGCCGGCGATTTTATTTACCGCAGGCTCAAACCGGGAGGGGGTATACACAGTAGAACTATAACGCGGTCCCGACGCCAATTTTAATTTAATCTATGTCAGTAGAAATGCCGATTCCGAAATTAATGCACTTTATATGGATCAATCGCCGGAATTTCGGGGAGGGTGAATATGTCAGTGTGATGTCGGCGATTCTAAATACATCTTATAAGGTTGTATTACATACGGATGTCAAGCCAAATCAGATTAAGGGCAAGTACGATCCGTATAAGATTGAGCAGAAGCACGATAAATTCCGTATTGAACATCAAACGTTCCCTGAAGATAGTACCATACAAGGCGTCCTCTTGCCGGTTGCCCTCATTTCCGATGTATATCGTATTAACATTCTTCAAAAGTGGGGCGGAATGTATAGCGATTTAGATATTCTATGGTTGGAGGATTTACCGGTTGATTTGTCCAAGATAGATCTTATTGGTACTTATGATCTGGAGAGTTATAGACATTTGACGAATTCGTTTATGGGGTGCGCAAAGGGTTACAAGCCATTCAAGGAACTTAATACTCTGACTATGGATTTGCTAAAGCACGAGTACGAACGTGGCAATCGTGATATGCGGGAGGGAAAAACTAACTATTTCCGTATTTATAAGTTACAATGTGGGTTTATTAAGGAGCGTGCCGATTTTATACTGCCCCAACGTATTATTAATAAGAATACCCACGCGCGTATTGGACGTGTAATTAAGGGCGAGGATAAGTTACGCTTGACCGATATTTATGCCTTCAATTGGTACAATAGTATGTATAAGTTTGAGGATGTGAAAAAGATGCCTGGATTCAAGGAACTCTTGGTCAATATCTTACCGGCTAAGTAAAATGACTATAATTCCTTTCGGACCCCTTCGTAAATGGACGCCAAGCAATGTCCCTGGTGCCAACGGTGGTGCTTGAAGGATTATGCGTGTAATTACATTTTTGCGTGTGGGCTTCCCACTGGCACAAATAATTTCTTTATCGGTGCCGGTTGCGGCAGGTCTTGGTGCTGGGAGTGCGGAAAGAAGTTCTGTACACAGTATATTAATGCTGAAACGGGTCATAAGAATCCGCATGCCAAGGAATCGCACAACGCTGAGTGCTGTAAAAAGGAGGAGGGGTTCAAACAGACGGACTACTGCCCAGGTGGACATAATAGCCATTGTGAGAAGCGGTGGTCTAGTTAGGAAATGCAATTGGCTTCGGAATATCTAGCGCCTGAATGAGTCGCATAAATCGGTTGGCATCGCCGGTAGGAAACCACTTAGGTAATATACCACGCCAAAATTCGGTATTCTCCCATACAAATCCACCGATCTTCTTGCCGTATCCTGGACAATCTTTCTTTTCCAGTTCAACCTTTGCCGCTGTAATGAATAAATTCGCTTTCCAAAACGTTGAGTCAAATCCGCCGTCAAAGACGGGATTTGCTTCTACGAAGGCATCGCGCATTTCGCACAAGTACCGAAACTGATTATATAACATAGACTGTTTGGATAACACCGCTGTGTATTCCATATCATCGTCTTTCCATACCGATGCCGCTTCATCACTGACACAATAGCGTTCAAACAGCAGTTGATTTACCGCTTGGAGTTTTGCCTGATACGTTAGCGGAAACAATGTCCAGTGTTGGAAGAAAAAGGTATAATAGTCTAGCCTATCGGACGATAGAATTGTTTGAAACACCGATTTATAGACCTCATAGCCCTGTTCATTATTGCCAATAAATCGGCAAATCCATGTGGGCAACGATTCGTGTAGATGGAGACCCGCCAAATTGAGGTCGTTATTATTGAGCGGCACTTCAGTGGTCATATCCAGGCTGCCCCGTAGCAGTTGACCGACCGCCGACTTGATTGTTTCACTTCGCCGAATACGATTAGAGCCGAGTGCCTTCGCATCAGCTAACCCAATTTCAATTGTATTTTTAACATCGGCAACCGAAATCGTACCGTTGACCATATCGGTTTTGATTTCACGCACCGATTGAAGAATCTTACGCAAGTCGCCGGAATGAACGGCAAGCAAATCGGATGCTAGTTTCATTAAATCGCAATTCTTTGGCACTTTATCAAATTGCGTCCTTATGAGAGAGTAAACATCGGCGGGCGACGGGGCAAAAATCTGAAATGTCTTACATAACTTCAAAAATGGCTGAAACTTCTTCTCCATCCATTCGTTGGAGATACAGACAATAGCATTGTGACCGTTGTACTCTTTCAGGATCCGTACAAGTTCAGACAGACCACCCTTATCACCGACGGACATTCCGTCAATCTCGTCTAGTATGATACCGAGGTTGCGCGGACCTTCAGGGCGAAAGAAATCGGCGACGTTACAACTACGCAGTAGAGGTACAAGCGACTCTTCTACGGCGGCTTTGTGACGGTGCTGGGACGCATTCCATTCTACGACTCGGTATCCGGCTTGTTCCAAAGCGAGCCGAGCGAGCGTTGTCTTACCGATACCAGGCGGTCCGTATAGAAACAACGACGATGGAGTACGCGGAGCAGGCTTTTTTGCCCAATCAATGATTTGGCTAAAAAGGCTTGTATGAATAGTCGCCATTTAGTTATTAGGTGACGAGTATCTTTAGATTAAAGTCTAGTATTATGCCCCCCCTGCGCGCGCTGCCGCGTCGCTGGCACCCGTCATCGTCGTTGGCGCCGAGGTTGAAGCAGGCATCATAGATGTTCCCGCAACACCTGGTAGTGCGGACGATCCTCCTGCTGTATCAGTACGCGGCGTCGGTCCATTTGTTATAGTTGTTGATGCGTTAACTCCCGCCGCGACGGATGCCGCAGCTCCTAGGAGTCCACCTGGTGCTCCAGTGCCTGGTCCTGGCGGTGGCGGACTATTGACAGGACCTCCGCTCATACGTCCTTGGGTAGGTAACGACGAGTTGCCCAGGGAATTGTAAGAAAGTCCATAATTTTCTAGACGGTCTCTAAATGACGATATAGACTGCGGATTTGTAACATCAATTGCACTCATCTTAAATGAATAAGAAGGGTCTTTTATGTATTTGCCGAGTTGTGTCGGATCCATCTTCTTTAGGGCACCGTTGCGGCTGACGCCGACGTAATCAACGCAGTAATACGATGAATCACCCTGAGGATTCTGATATAATAGTCTACCGGTCATCGGATCTACAGTATTACTAGGCACGGATGACAAATAGTCGGGGCAGGCACCTACGGCTGAGGGGTCAAAATCGGGGTCTAGCGGCGACTTTATAACGAACCATTTAATCCAATAGTAATAAATGATCAAAAATCCGCCCAAAAACCATAGTACTCCTGCAACGGGTCTATTTAATCCGCTGTAGTAAAAATAGGCGCTAAATCCAACAATAATTAATCCTAGAACCCAGTACAAATTCTTTTGAATGCCGTGCATTGTCTTTGCCCATTGTCTCGCCGCTATATTATTATTTACGGACATCTCTAGTTAGATAGTGGATTTTTTAAATTTTAACCGTGGTAGGCGGGTGACCCGTTTGAGTGCCGTCCCTTCGTAGGTAGAGATTCTTCACCTAGTGAATTGTAAGAGAGCCCAGCCGCTATGAGTCGGTCCAGGAATGCCTTATGTCCCTGTGCACCTTTAAAATCACTAGCCGGATCTACTGAAAATACATAAGAAGGATTGTTAATAAGAGATGAAATTTTTGTAGGATCCATCTTTTTGAGAGCACCGTTACGGCTCACACCAACATAATCAACGCATAAATACGATGTATTACTAGATGGTTTATACAATGGCGCACCTGTCGCGGGATCTACAGTATTACTTGGTACGATTGAGAGATAGTCAGGGCAGGCGTTGGTTGTTGGCATAAAGTCCGGGTCCAAAGGTTGTTTTGTAACAAACCATTTGACCCAGTAGTAAAAGAAGACGAGACCAACGCCGATAAATATAAGGATACCTGCAGCAGGACGATTCAGAACACTATAGAAATAATAACTTAGTCCTAGTGTTACAACTACCGCCAAAATCTGGTATCCAATTCTAGTTACATTAGCAACGGTCTGAGCCCATTTCTTTGCGCTAGCGGTACTTGTAACCGACATACTTCTAATACTCTTTTAGATTTTCTTCTGATAATTATCCTTACGATATTTGTCAGAAAACCAGGAATGCTAGTGCGTTTAGTTGATGCGCGCAACCGGCGTGGGGACGCCGTTGCCACCGCCGTACGTCTGTCCACCGAGGCGGATGTAGCCCGTAAAGTAGTCGGAGTCGGAACCGGCAACGCAGTTAGCGGCATTACCCGTGCCGTAGTAGCCGTTCGTGCCCGTCGTGACGAGCTGAACGCTGCGGAGCAGGGTAGAGGTGTCACCGAACGACGTGGGGGTCGTGGGGTTAGGGAGCACAATAGTGCGACCCATATCACGGAGAACCGCGGAGCCAGGGGTGCTGCAGAGACCTAGAGCGAGGTAGCTTGTGTTTGCCGCAGTCTGGTTATAAGCCTGGAGCCAGGAAACAATATTGTTGTTGGAATCAACAATGGACGAGGTGATGGACGTAATGTTCGTCCACAGCTTGTTGCCAGGGATCTGCTTGTAGTTAGAACGAACGGACGTCATTTGTTTATATCTTTTGTAGAGAAAAAAAATATAAAAAAAGCCGATAAAAATACCGGATGTTTAGTTGAGGCGCGCAACACCGGTGGGTACACCGTTGCCACCGGCATACGTCTGTCCACCCAGGGCGATGTAGCCCGTGTAGTAGTCCGTGCTGGAGCCCGCAGCAGATGCAGTGTTATCACCCGTGCCGTAGTAGCCGCCCACACCGTTGTTGGTGACAACCTGGACCTTGCGGTAAATGGTGGACTGGGAGCCAACAGCCGTAGGAATGCCACGGGAAGGGCGGAAGTGGTCGCGACCCATGTCTCGGAGGACTAACGCACCGGCGGTGGAGGCTAGACCCAGAAGGGCGTAGTTCGTCGTGGCATTACCCGCTACGAGCCAGGGGACTAAGTTATTGTTGCTGTCTACGATCGTAGAGGTCACTGAGGTAACATTGATGTACAGCTTATTCTGGGGGATCTGCGCATATCCAGCGAGCACGGAGGTCATGTCTTTATAACTCTACAGAAGAAAAAAATTAAATAAGACGGGTAATTGTGCTAGGAAAAAAACTTGTTATGGTGCTAGCCTGATTTCCCATTCGGATATATCCTGTATAAGAGCTAACATGTTCGCCTGGCTGTCTATGACCACCGCCAACAAGCCGGATTTTACGCAGAATACTGGAATAGGGATGATCAGAGTTAGGGTCAGGGATGTATTCGCCCATATCTCGGAGAACTGTCCTGCCAGGCTGAGATAACAGAGAGGTGATGGTAGAATCGGCAATCCATGACACCGGAAGATTATTGGAATCTACAATGGACGAGTGAATAGGTCCAGTATTAACATACAAACGGTTTGTACGAATGTACGCATTATGATGAGACATTTATCTTTACATATATTTAATAAATAAATGTATAGACATTAAACGCTAATTAATCAACTATTTAGTTGAGGCGCACTAGACCCGAGGGGACACCCGTGCCGCCGCCGCCCTGTCCTACGCCGCCGAGGCGGATGTAGCCGGTGAAGAAATCCGTGTCTGAGCCCGCGCCGCAAATGGACGAGTTGCCCGTACCGTAGTAGCTGTAGGCAGGACCCACCGTGACGAGCTGTACACGGCGGAGAACCGTGGAGAGTCCGCCAACCGCCGTCGTAACGTTGGGATCAGGGCGGTAGACATTGCGACCCATATCACGGAAAACGCAGGCGCCTGCCGTGGAAAGGGCGCCGCTCGCTACAACCCAGGGAACGACGTTGTTGTTAGAGTCCACAATCGTAGACTGAACCGGCAGTAAGTTAATGTAGAGAGCATTGGGGGGCACCTGGGCAAACTGCTGACCATAGACGGAAGACATTTGTTTATATCTTGTAAAAAGAAAAAATATTCTAACACAAGGACAAGGAGCGACCATGAGCACGCTTGACGAACAAAGTCCAGGAAGGGTCTCGCTAAATGCGCCTATGGATAAGGATGTAATGAACCTGCCCGGTTTCCAATATACAAAGGGACCACCGTCCACTGCCGGACAAGACGGAATCCGAGGTAATTTTGAACAGACTCCATTTAATCAAGCTTTCTTCTCGCAGGCAAATTTTCAAATTGTCCAGAATGCAATTCGTAAAAAAGTGTTTGATGAGTCAGGTGATATTATTGATCCAGTAAGCACAGATGACCTATTTATGATTATGCGCGCCATCTTTCTTTGGTATGGTCGGAATCTGCCGGATAATATTCCGGAGCAAATCGCCGAACTCAACGCACGTGTGACGGCGTGGTCTGTACCAAAAATAATTGCTGAACTAGGAATGTATAAGTACTATCTCAATGATATAAATACGCTGCCAGACCCGATTCAATTACCTGTCAATCAGAGTTCGGCGGGCACCAAGTCGCTGCCGTTCAAGCCTTTTTTTTAGGAGCTGCACGCTTCTTAGGTGTCTTATCTACCGCAGCCGTTGCTGCCGCGGAGGCGTACGAGTCCTCGCGAGCTTTCACATATACATCATAAGCAGTGCGGAATGTACGCAGGTCGGAAAGCCAGAGCATCTCCTGAGACGTGCCGGTCAGCGAACGGTGCTTCTCCTGATGGTCGGCAACTTCCCGCTCAAGCTCAGCCACCGCCGTCGCCTTGAGACGGTCTACCCGAAGACGTAGGAGATACTCGTACGCCTTGAGGTCCTTAGCATCAGGATCGGAGATAGGAGGAAGTCCGAGACCCTTCAATGCCGCATAGAGCACCGCATCTTCAACATTGGAGATGACGAGCTTGCCGCTAATCACCGATTTGATGAAATGCAGACGAGCGGATAGCTCGGTAATTTCGGTCTGCAGGCGACCGAGCTCGTGCGCCTTCCGCTTGCCATACGCCGAAAGCCGTTCACCGTAGAACCGCTCCAGAATCTCACCAGGCGACGCAAATCGGCGAATCGTACCGTCAACATCAAACGCTACCATATTCGTCGTCTTATGCTGCGTTGTTAGCTTGAAACGAGTCTCAAAGTCGGCAGGATACGCCCGAGCCTCGTGGTAGTACTCTGGGTCCATCTGAAGGATGAAATCACAGTCAATATCGTTGTATGCCTCCTCGTATCCGCGGAGCCATACCATAGCCTTAGAACCGTCCTTCTTCGCCACAGACTTGAGCTCCTCCTGCTCGGTAAGCATCTCGTCAAGGAAGTTCTTGTAGTCCTTGGTCCAGCAGCCAACTGGGAGCTCCTTGATACGAATCGTCGCCGCATCGTCATCTACAAACTCGTAAATTCCCTTTGTAATCCAGGTCTTATCGTCGGCACCGGCAATCACCTTGCCCTTGAAGCCGAACCACCAGGGCTTGAGCGCGTGCGTCTTCAAATCGCTAATGGTTCCCGCCAGACGCATCTCCAGCGCCGACACCAGGTCCGCAGGATTGAAGGGAATCACGTTCGTGGAGAAGCCAGTGCCGATACCGATACAACCGTTGACAAGCAGAAGAGGAATAACCGGCAGATACGTCTCGGGCTCCACGGGGAGACCATCGTCATCCAGGTACCGAAGAATGGCGTCGTCATCTTTCTTTACCAGAGCACGTGCAATCAAGTCAAGGTGCGTGTGAATATAACGGGGCGAAGCGGAATCGGAGCCGCCCATCAGACGAGTTCCGAACTGACCGTTGGGTGTCAGCAGATTGATGTTGTTGGAGCCGACATAGTTCTGCGCCATTCCGATAATGGCACCGGTCAGCGACGCCTCGCCGTGGTGGTAAGCCGCCGTCTCGGATACATAACCGGCAAGCTGCGCCACACGCAACTCCGACGTCAGGTTGCGCTTGAGCGCCGACCAGAAGATCTTACGCTGCGAGGGCTTGAGTCCGTCCATTACGTGCGGCAAAGAACGGACATTGTCGGCGGAGCTAAAGTGAATGAGCTCGTCGTGGACAAAGCGGGAATAGCCAACCTTGCCGCCGCCGGCACCGACCTCCAGATGCCGCTTCCTATCAAACGAACCGAGCCAGACCTTACGGTCATCGGCACGCTTCTTATTGAACGCCAGATCAATCGTGGCATCGGACTCACCGTCCCACGTATATTCCACGGTGTTCATATTGGCGAAGTACTCGCGAGCCTCCAAAGCCGTAGACGTACCCAGACCCTTGTAATACTTCGTCTTCCAGCCACGACCACCGGCATCGGCGCCCGCCAACCCATTGCGCCAAGCCTCGTACTCTGATTCAGAATAGAAGCATAGCGTGGTCTTACCCTTGGTCGCCTTGAGCAGCGGAGTCATCAGGCAGCAGAGGAAGCCGAGCCGCAGCAGCGACGGCCAGTCGGTATGAAACAGATTCATGAGGAGACCCTTGATATGCGAGCCATCTACATCCTGATCCGTCATAATCATCACACGACCGTACCGTAGTTGTTTGAGATCCGTGTAGACCTTGCCGGTTTCCAGACCCAGAATATGCTTGATGTGTGTCAACTCCACATTTGCCGTCTTCTTCACGACGGAGATATCCTTGACGTTCATAATCTTGCCCTTGAGCGGAAAGACACCGTAGCGCTCACGACCGACCACCTTCAACCCAGAAATAGCGGTCGTGGCGGCTGAATCACCCTCGGTCAAGATGAGCGTACAGTCGGCAGACTTGGCGGTACCCGCCCAAATCGCATCCTCCAGCTTAGGAATGCCGCGAACCGTGGAC
>Ga0164296_1004758_pt1 | contig 12191 bp, 5 predicted proteins | sample GEODES057metaG_FD_113533 | JGI IMG/M metagenome (GOLD analysis project Ga0164296, IMG submission 113533) | Dystrophic lake water microbial communities from Trout Bog Lake, Wisconsin, USA - GEODES057 metaG | ecosystem: Environmental > Aquatic > Freshwater > Lake | place: USA: Trout Bog Lake...
ATTCAGCACATCGCGGAAGTTCAGGCCGACGGCCCGCACGCACAGCACCACGCAGTCGGCACCCACACTCGGCAGCGCCAGAGGCACAGCCGTCAGTCCAGACAGCGAGCCGCGCGGCTCAGGGGACAGATGCACGGGAGCTACTGTGAATGTTGCAAAACTGGCCTTCTCCAATCTCGCAACGAGACGACATCCACCCGACACGTGTCCGTACAGATCGTCTCCGCCCAAAGCTGTTCCATCAATGCGCCGGCGCCGCTGGTGTGTGTCAGCGTCGAGGCGGCGCCAGGACAGAGCACGGGCCTCTTGCGCAACTGCCCTCGAAAGGCCGAGCAAGGAAGCACACGCAAAGTCTGCACGCACACGGCCAGGCGCGCCGAATGCAGTCGTGTACGCGTCAAAAGAAGCTAGCTGATGGACACGTGCCAGCCCTAAACTCATTGAGGACTGCACCATGGCCAGTGCAGAGCAGAATTTCCGCACTGCTTGCTGCTTCGCTGTCGGCATCACGGCGACAGCGCGCACTGGTGCAACTGGTGCATGAGGCGCGATCATTACATCTGCGGTGGCATGCCAGTGCAGCTCGTAGGTGAGGCCGTCGCTGTTGTTGGCCATCGCCTTGGTCGCCTTTCCGCTGTGCACCCTCACACCAGTGACTTGCAAACCGTGCACACTCACATGGCATCCCACATCAGAGCACAGCATGTGGTGATTTACACTGGATGCCCCCTTGAAGCTGGAAAGGTGTGCCACGGCCGTGTAGCATCGAGATGACGCGCAGCGGCTCGTGACAAACGCCGACACTGCGATTGGAATGCGAGTTGGCGCCGCCTCTCCATCACACGAGCGGTACAGCTGGATCGCCCCCTCTCCCAGATGGATGGCGCTATCCAGGAGCCCTGGATGGCTGTAAAACCCGTCCAAAGGTGAGCCGCTGTGGGAGACACGCCCCAGAAAGTGCCCCGATCCAGCGCTGCTCTCCGACGCGCCAGCGCTTGCATGACAACTGCTTTCATTGCTGAGGACTGCAGCTGCTCCAATTGTGCCGCTGACGTGCACCTCATCGCGACTGCCTATGGTTATTACCTTGCCGGTGATGAGCTCCACGATGCACCGCACCGCTGGCGACTGCCTCTTCTGCAGCAGCAGTGGTGCCACGATGGACACATCCCGCACCATAAGCTCGGCATGGCCGTCACTTACCAGCGCATAGCCTGCACTGATCATCAGCTCTAGGAACGCCGCACCAGGACAAATGGCACGGTCGCGCACACGATGGTCATGCAGCCATGCGTGCCCGTCGAGCCGTGCGCATATGACAGCAGTGCCGCCACTGTTTGTCATGGCTGCCGCGCAGAGCATGGCATGAGGCGGTGGCCCAACCCATGCACGCTGAGCATCACTTGCAAGCACGGACACCATTCCGGCAGCATGCGCTGCGGGTCCTGACGCAGCTGCCACGATGGCATGGCTGTTGGTTCCTTGGAACGCGAACGAGCTGATGCCCGTCTGAGTCTGAGCGCTGCATCCGAGCGGTGCGTGCTGCCGCGGCATCGACAGAGTGCCTGCGCGCTGCGCAGCCTGCGTCATCAAGTGTGGATTGAGCTCGCGCAGGTGGGGCAGCAACGATACGCAACTGGTGCTCAGGTCCAGCACCGCGCGGATGGCGGACAACACGCCAGCTGCAGGCTCTGCATGCCCTATGGCTGCCTTCAGCGAAGTCAAATGTAGCTTGGAGTCGCCATCAAACACCGCAAGACTGGCAGCTACCTCAATAGGGTCGCCCAATGGCGTGCCGGTGCCGTGCATCTGAAGCGTCTGAACATCCCCGGCACTGCAGGCAGACTGGCATGCCAGCGCGGTTCGGATTACGTGCTGCTGCGCTGGCCCGTTCGGTGCTGTCAGGCTGCTGGAGCGGCCGTCTTGGTTGACAGCGGAGCCACGGAGAAGAGCGACGACACGACATCCCGGCGGACAGGCAGCCAGTTGGGCGAGATCTACCATCCCCGCACCCTCCGATCTTACGTAACCGTCCGCAGCCGCGTCCAAGGTCTTGCATCGCCCATCGTCAGCCAGCATGCCTGCGCGTGCACAGCTGAGCGTCCAACTGATGGCCAGCGTTAGATTGACGCCGCCACTCAGACTGCGCGGCGCTTCAGCTTGCAGAATGGACTCACGTGCAAGGTGGAGGGTCACCAGAGAAGAGCTGCACGCGGTGTCCACTGCCAGCGATGGGCCTTTGAAGCCGTACACGAAGGAAATGCGGCCAGCAGCAACCGACAAGTGCGCGCCAGTGGCGCTGTACGCGGTCAGCGATGTGTGTGCGGCCCGCAGCAGCTGTGTGTACTCGATTTGCGAGAGACCCACGAACACGGAGCGTTCAACCACCGATGACGTGTGTCCTAGCACCGTATTTGCAACGCCCAGGATGATGCGCTGCTGCGGATCCATCAGGTGCGCCTCCGCAGCAGAGATCCCAAACAGCGCAGCATCAAAATCGCTAACATCCGCCAGCGTTCCTCCGAACCGGGCCGCATTGCCATCCGGAGCGTGAGGCAGCACAGTGCCCATGTCCCACCGCGACAAAGGGATGTGGGAGACGCCGTCGACGCACTCGAAACACGACAGGCAATCTGACGGCGAGCGACTGGCGAGAGCAAGCACACACACGCCCGATGCCGCGGCGCCGAGTTGACTCGCAGAGCGCAGGCCAGCGGCAGGAGCCTCAACCACAACAGTGTGCACGCTCGCGGTCGCAGCACCGAGGTGTCGCACCAGCTCGTCCACCGATGGGAAGTCAAAGACGAGAGTTACGGGCAGGCTCACCCCCAGCGCCTCCTCCAGGTCGTTGTGCACAGCGAGCGCCCCCAGCGACGTAAGGCCGGCACTCATGAGCGGGATGGAGCCGTCCAAAGTGCTGCCGTCCTCGTCGCTGTTTAGCGCGTTGGAAACGATGCTTATGACCAGCTGGCGCAGGTGCGCATCGGAGGGCGCGGCGTCTGAGGCACTCGTCAAGCTGTCCTGCTCCTTGCCCATGGCAACGAGCCCACCACTCGACATGGACTTGGTCTTGGCGATGGATTGCACGCTGAACAGCAAAGTACGACGCAGCGTGGTGTCCGGCGAACGCAGTGCTGAGAGCAAGCGGCCCAAGGCATCAACTGCACGTTCAGATGAAATGTCCTCCAGCTGTACTGCCTGCGCCGGCAGCCCGCTGTCGCGCATTGCATTCACAGTGACAGTCGCAAGGCTAGCCGATACTGGGCCCTGCGATTGCGGCAACAGCGATGCACAGACGAGAAGCTCAAGGCCGTCACCCAGCGTGCAAGCAATATCTGTGACATGGCTCGAGACGCAGATGTGGCGGCGCAGTTCTGCGTTCATCTGTGTTGGCGTAGCATCAGCCAGCGGGGTGCGCTGCGCGTCGAGGCAGCGCACGATGCATCCGATCTGTGCGCCCAGCATGGCCACCACAGATGTGCACGCCAACGCGAGTTGACGCGCATCCGCGGCATCTGCCTGGAGCCACAGCAATGACTTCAACCCTGGCATGTGCTCCTTACTCGGCGGCGGCGCAGTGGTTGTGACCAGGGCAACAGGCGAGCCCCAGCGCTCATTAGCAAGCCGCGCGAACAGCAGCGCCAGCGGTCCGTCGCCAACAATCAGACACGTTTGTTGGAAACGCATCGATGCCAATATATCGGCATTCGAGGGAGAGGCGGCAAGCTCACAGAGGCTGGGCTCAAGCAGTGCAGCGCTCTGGCTGTCCTCATCCCACTGCACAGCCAGCACCGGACAGGTGTGCGTCTGAGCAGCGACAGCGCGTGCCACAAGGTCGATCACACGAGCTCGCATCGTCAACAGCGCAGGCGCATCCACGCACAGCACTGGAACGATGCCGCCGCTCGCGGCCATTGAAACGAAAGAAGCACAGTGGGAGGCGGCGATTGCGTCAACCACGCCTTGGCCAGAGATGTTGCACATGCCACCCGAAACCACGGTGACACCCACCACAGCGTCAGGCGTAGTTGCGGCGTATGCGCTCAGAGCTTGACCCACACGAAGAGCGCGCCCGGCTTGGAGGAGATCAGCGTCGGCGTTGGCAGCGCTGCAGCACAGCACCAGGTGCGCGCGCTGCGGGCACATCGCCTGAAGCGCTGCCGAAACAGAAGCCGCGGATGCAGCACCGTCAAACGCAGCCGTGGAGATGTGTAGCATCTGCACGCTTCCACCACCCTCCCGTCTCAGGGCGGATGTCAACGCGAAGGGCCACTCGTTGTCCATGCACAATGGCACAACCACCCAGTGCTTCGCTGCGGATGGGTGCGGCGTGTCTACCACGCGCCAGTCCGTGAAGAGCGCTGCAAAGTCCATGCTGTCTAGCAGGGCGCTAGGCGCGGCCGCAGGCATGCCGCCGCTGACGTACTGCTCGCGCAGCTCGCGCTTCAGGACCTTGCCACTCCCCGTCATGGGCATGCGGTCCACGAAGATGAACGTCTGCGGCACCTTGTAGCCCGACAGGCGATCACGGCAGAAAGTGCGCAGCTCCTTCATGGTCGCATTCGCCCCATTGCGCAACGTGATGGCGGCCACAACCGTCTCTCCCATCACATCATGCGGCGCTCCGAAGACGCACACCTGTGCCACAGCAGAGTGCTCCGAGAGTACAGTCTCCACTTCTGAGCAGTATACATTTTCTCCACCGCACAGGATCATGTCCTTCGCGCGATCAACGACCTGTATGTAGCCATTACTGGTCCAGAATCCAAGGTCGCCGGTGTTGAAGTAGCCCTCCTCCGAAAAGTCGCTGCGGATGAGATCGCGGCCCTCTCCCAGGGCGGCGCTGGCGTAGCCGTCGAACACTGTCGGTCCTCGGATGCAGATGGCTCCCACTTCAGAGCGCGCAATCCCACTGCCCGATTCCGGGGCGGAGATCAAGTTGCCGCTCGCGTCAAGCAAGCGCACCGAAATGAGCTCAAAGGGCCGTCCCGAAGAACATACCGTCGTGAGCTGCTGCGCCAGGGGCAGCTTGCGCACCGCTGGGCTGAGGATACTCATGCTGATCTTGCCGCAGCACTCCGTCATGCCATATGACACAAAGAACTCGCACCCAAAGGCGCTGATGGCGCGGCGCACGTCAGCATCAGGCAGGGGCGACCCGCCACAGCTTACGATGCGGAGGCTGGAAAGGTCAACAAGTGCTGCCGTCGGGTTTGAGGCACACAGGAGCGCCATGGTGGAGGCCATGTTTGTGCAGCTGACGCGCTCTTGCTGGATCAGGCGCAGTGTCTCTGCCGCCGCAAAGGAGTGCTGTATCACATGGCGGCCGCCAACACGCGTGATGGCGTAAATTGCGAAGGCATCCACCAGATGGAACATGGGCGCAACATGAAGCCAAACGTCGCCGCCGTGCAGCCGCATCTCGCGAGCAGTCTGCAGTGCATGCTGTGCTACCACGGAGTGGTTGAGCACCACCGTCTTGGGCGTTCCCGTCGTGCCGCTGGTGAAGTACACCTGATAAGCCTCCTCTGGAGCCAGGCGCGGAAGCGCATGCAGGGCGGTGATGCTAGCCTCTGCATCATGGAGTGGAGTCAGCTCCTTGCCCAGTGCATGACTGTACGCTGTGGATGTGATGCCGCGGCTCAGCAGCAGTGCCTCCTCCTTCAACGGCACGTCCCCGCCAGTCCACAGCACCAGCATGCCGGCGGTGTGAATGTCGACACCGGTGCAGAAGGTGGCAGCTACTTTGGCAGCAAACGAGACATCAGCCACCAGGACGGTTGGCTGCGAACGCTGAACCAGATAGCGCAACTCCCGTGGTACAAGATGAATGTTGAGGTTCACAACCTGGCACCCTGCAGCAGCACAGGCGAAGTGCACATCCACGACTGGAAAGCTGTTGGGTAGCAGAACAGCCACGCGACCGCCACCGGCGCCGCCATTCGCGCGCCGCTGTAGCACAGCAGCCAGCGCGAGGACGCGATCCAGCAATTGGTAGTACGTCAGCGTGGCGGGTCCGTCGGTTCTGGCTGGTGCAACCACTGCAAGGCTGTTTGGTGCTTTCAGTGCTGCCTGCAAGAGCCAGGCAAACACATCTGCGTCCACGCAGGCAGCAGCTTGAGCTGCATCGCGCAGTCCGGCGCCGATGGAGTCAAGCGCCTGGATGTTGTCGCGCGCGTGCAGCGCCAGGGCGGTGATGATGTTGCTCCAGTGCCCCGGGCCGGTTTCCAGGCCGTCCAGGAATGCAGCAAGGTGAGCTGACAGATGCGTGCAATGGCGCGTGTTAAGGCCTGAGTTGAACCACGCTTCCACCTGATATGACAGGGACGTGACCCGATGATGCGCCGACCCATCGCACCTGGAGCTTTTGCTCGCGCAGCGCGACACACATCGCGCGCCCACTCAGCGCCGTCGTTATTGGGGTTATTAGGGTTATTAGCGTCCGTACGAGTTGCGTTGGACGACGTTGGTGTTTGCTGGTAGAATGCGATGCGTCAGCGCTGCAGAAGAGTCGTAAGAGCGGCGCAAATGACGCACGTGCTGGGTGCTCATGACAAAGTATGTCGATGGTGTTGATAGCCGAAACTTGGATGATATTGGAAGTCCGGGGCGGTGAGGCCAGGAGGATGTAGCCCTTTCGAGGCAAGGTTAGTCAGTCGGGAGTGGCACGGCAAAGGTCAGTCGAAATAATCCTCTACATCAAAGTCGGGGTCCAGTATATGCGGCCCATATGTCGACAGGTCCAGCGCGTCCAGGATGAGATGCTCGAACGACTCGCACAACTCACAAGCTTCATCGCCGACAAGCACTGCGCCGCGCATGCGTCCATCGGCCAGTAAGACGCGCGCAAAGCTGCCACGATCACCTCCAGGTGCGGGATGCACGACACGGCTGTATGAGACCAGCTCATGTGTTGCAGCATCGATGCCTTGAGCATTGTACCGACCCAGGAGTACCACGCGCTGGCCAAAAAAGCGCGTACTGTGCGTAAAGAGCTCAAAATTGCCGTCCACCTGCACGTCTGCGTCATTGATGTCGACCATGCACGCGCCAGCGCGTCGACCGGTCAGCCGGGCCTGCGACCACAGACGCATTTGGTGCCAGTGCAGAGACTCCCACTCGTGCGCAGTCGCAGCGTCGCCGGCAGCGAAGACGCCAGCGCCAGCGCCAGTGACTTGCATGTAGGGGTCAACACACAGACCGCCGTCATCAGCTCGACGCCAATGGGCAGGGGCCCTGTGTGCAAGAACAGAAGTGAGCAATTCCACTCGACGCATCTGTTCGTGAGGCACGCACCAGCCGACATTGGGTGCCACACCCGTAGCCATGACAATAACGTCAACAGATATCACCTGGCCCGTAGTCAGCTGCACGCGTGCTTCACACGGTGCCGACGCCGATTGATTTGCCAAATGCCCAGCGCTGATGCTCTTCACCTCGCAGCCCACGTGAGTATGCACATGCCAGCACGCAGGTCCGTCTGCGGGTACGGCGCCTTTGAAACCGTGGAGCAACTGCTCAGACCACGCTGGCCCTGCAGCTGCATCCTGAGTGCGGTTTGAGGGAACAGCGTCGCCTGCAAGCGACTCACCGCCGCGGAAGTCACTCGCATCCAGCTGCGAGGCTTGTTGCATGCCTACGCCTCGAGCAGCAAGGACGCTCTGCAGAAAGGCGCCCTGTCGCATAATCGAGAGCATGTTATTTGAAGTCCATCAAACTCGAGCATCAGGGATCAGAAGTCGCACCGCGTCTCGGTCGAAGAATGCATCACCGATACCGTCGTGCTTGACGACCCAGTGTATCTCATGCTGCCCCAAGCGGCTCAGCATATCTCTGCATGGCACAAAGGAGTCAGTGTCTCATCGCACAGGAACACGTGAGGCATCGGAGACAACGCACATGAGCTCCAGGGCGATCCCGCCGTTGCCTACGACCATGATGCGGCGCGAATGGCACAGTTTGTCGGCAAGAGTGAGCACACTGTCAGTGTCCCGCACTGTGAACACACGAGAGACGGCCTCCTGGTCCAAACTCAGCGGCTGCCGAGGTAAGGCCCCCGTGGCGAAGCAGACTCGGTCATACGCGACTTCTTGGACGTGGCCATCAGTCACGCGTTGAACGTGGACGACCTGATTCAGACGTCCCGCCAGTGCAGTGAGTCCGACTGACTCGTGTGTGCTCATTCGCCGCACTGGCGCGCCTTGCGTGACTCGTCCACGCGTGTGACGGTCCCAGACAACAGGTGCACGCCGGGTTGCTGCAGTAGCGCCAGCGGCGCCTCCACCACTGCAGGTGAAGCAGGCGAGCCAGCAGATCAGTGGCCGCCACGGCTGTAGACCACAGAACCACACGTGGCGCACCATGGAATACGTCAACTTTGCGTGTCACCCGTTCCACGTTCTCAACACACTGTTGGGCGGAAGGGGTGTGGCCAGAGGTCAAGTCAGAGGCGGGAGCGAGGCTGATGGAAGCACCATGGTGGCCTTGGCACGTGCCTTGGCAGTATTGCCAGGTGCGACGAGGGTTATATCGCGAGCATCATCGCATACTCTGCAAGCGAGTTCGCGCAGACAGCACACTCCTGGAGAGACAAGTCAACAGCCACGAACAGGTGGCATCATGCATGACACCGCGCCTGCAACGCCAGCCCCGACGACTACATATTTCATGACAATGTGCCTCGCGCGCGGGCCTCATCGTCGAATCCGACGCCACCGTGGCTGTGTACTTTGCGGAGCTCCCCCCCGGAGGCACATGACCGCAATTGGACAAGTTTGGCAACGCTGGGTTATGTCGAGCACTAGTCAGGCATGAGCAAGAAGCTTCGCCGCAGAGACACGGGCTACCCTGCGCCGGCAGTGGAGGCCCCGGTCGCTGATGTGTGGGAGCACGAGGCTGCTTTCCAGGCGCGCACGCGCTTCTACATATTGGGTTCTATATCTGCGGACGAACTGACTGCGTGAGCCACGCTGCTTGTGTGTGTATTACACAGGACGCGAGCGTAGATGTTTCAGTGTGGCTGTCAAACGTGTTGCAGCAGACATTGGAGCAGAGCAGTGCAAACAGCGAGGCCAGTGCCTTTGACAACCTAGACACGCTCGTCGCCCGCCTCCAGAGGTGCGTGCGCCTCCGCTGTGCAAGCTGGCGGGAGGCTCGTTACCCAAGTGTGGTGGAGGTGCATTGTTCTGACCGCGCCAGTTCCTTGCACGCAGCCTTCGAGGGGAGCTTCTTGACAGAGAGCAGCAGGCTAGCAAGCACGCGGACGAGCTGGAGGTGGTGGCGGCAGACGAGGAGGAGGCACACAAGGCGGCTGTGTCGGCCACAGGTCATGGCAGCGAGACTCTGCTGGCACAGTTCAGTGTGCTTGACAACCGAATTGCGAAAGTCGGACGCACAGCCGCACACGTGGGCGACCGCCTCTCGGCCGTTGACGCCGCTCGCGCACGTGCCGACGAGGCGGCAGACCTGATTTCTGCGCTCGCTCTGTTTGACACCGATGGCACTCCCGTGCTGGGCCCGCTTTTCGTCGATGACGCCCGTCTCGCGGATGCGGTGACAGTGACGCCTCGCTTGCTGCAGCTGGCCGAGGTTGGTGCCGGCTCTGGGCTTACCAGCTGCGCGCGCGCTCTTCAGCAGCTTCAGACATATGCAAACAGCCTCGAGAACCGGCTTGTGGCTCGCTTCGATGCCGCGCAGCAGGCCCGCGATGTACCAGCTATGGCCGCGGCGGCGGACTTGCTTGTTCGCTTCAACGGTGGCGCGTCCGCGGTGGCTCGATTTGTGGCCACCAGGCCGATGTTCTTGAGTCTCGGACCTGGCGGCGTCGGCGGCCCCAGTGCAGATGCGCCCGCGAGAGCCGCAGCCCCGGAAACAGAGGCTGACGCGTGCGACCTTGCGGCCACCGCCGTGCGTACTCTCGGCGCTCAATTCAAGGAGCTGTTGAAAAGTGCCAAGGAGGAGGCAGCCACCGTGAACCGCGTGTTCCCGGCTCCCGGCCGCGTGATGGCCACTCTGGTACAGCGGCTGCTGGAGCAGCGCGTCTGGGGAGCAGTGGACGCGGCCATGGAGGCCATGCCTGAGGGCGGCAAGGAAGCAACTGCCCCTGCCAGACTTGCGCGCCTGCTCCTGCTCGCCGGCGCCTACGAGCGCACTGCAGAGATGGCGGACCGGCTGGCTGCTCTGCCCGGCTGCGGTGGCTCTGCCGTGTCTTCCACCGCGACTTCCCCACCCCAGGTGGTGGGCACAGACGCAGGCGCATCCGTGTCCTTCTTCGACGCTCGAGGTGCAGCAGACGAACTGTTTGTGCCATGGCGGGAGAGTTACCTGGATGAGGAGCTGGCAACACAGCGCCTTCTGGGTGAGTCCGATCCGCCAGGCTGTGCAGGCGCCCAAGCGCGCCTGCATCGCGCCCCAGACGCACTTGCGCGCTGTGCCCTCCTAGTGCGTGCACCCCGGGCCCGGGCCAGCGCTGCAGCGGCGTTGGTGCACGCCCTCTGCGTAGAGATCATCCGCACTGTTCGCGCTGGCCTGGACGCCGCATGCACACAGGCAAGCACCCGGTGCAAGAGCCACGGACCGACAACCAGCGCGCAGCAGTGCGTGGCGGATGGCCCGGGGGCGCTGCTTCAAGACACGGGGGTGGCCTGTGCCGTTATGGCTGGCCTTCGGAGCTACCTCGCAGATGACGCCGCCCCGCTTCTCGCCCTGGACGCCGGGGCGCGCGCAACTGCAGCGGATATCGCGCGACAGACAGGCACGTTCGTGGAGGATGCGCTGTCGTCCACAGTGGCGGCAGCGGTGGGCCTCGCCTGTGGGGCTGTGGAACGCCTGCTTCTTGCCGAGCAGTCCAAGGCTGATTTCGCGCCAAAGCTAGCCATGGGCGGCGGCAGTGGCTCAGCCGACGGTCAGCTAACCGCAGACCGCCCCACAGTCGCGTGCTACCGCGCTACGTCCCTCCTGGGCATGGTTCGCAGCGCTGCGATTGCGGCCGGGCTTGACGATCGCAATGTGGCCGCTCTGTGTGCGTCTTTGGGCGACCGGCTGGTGGTCATCCTGGACGGCCACTTCGCGACCTTCAAATACACACCAGCCGGCGGGCTCCGCCTGAAGCGGGACGTGACAGAGTACACGACCCTGTTCACCTCTTGGGGCCTGCATCCCGATAGCTCATCTCGCATTCGCTTGGCGAGGATGGGCGCGCTAGCCAACCTTCTGGTTGCACCACCCACAGAGCTTCCTGGCCTGGTCAACGGAGAGGGGCTGGGAGTGGCTGTGAAACGAAGCGACGCCGTGGCCATGCTGCTGAGGCGGTCTGACTTCAGCAGGACAAAGCGACCATTCTCTCAGTTGCTATGAAGCGTATGCTGTCATGATTATCGGCCTAGAAGCGATCTGGATTGGGCCTCGGCAGCTTGTTGATCTGCGGACAGATACCTGTCCATCAGATCCCGCTTCTTCTTCGCAACAACGAGCTGCTCGAGAGTGTCTTGATCAGGAAGCCCTGGCACGTGCGCGACAAACTGCGCAGTCACCGCATGCTGCACGGCATGAGTGGCCCCGCCGCCAACAGTGGCCGCATGCTGTGTCCGCTCCTGCTGCTCCTGTTGCCAATGCGCCTCCGCCTCCGCAATGAGCCTGCGCTCCGCTTCGGCCTCCACGCGTATCAAAGTGCCATCTTCTTCGTCGCGGAATCCGTAGTACTCTGCATCTATGCTCTGGTACATCTGCTGCCGCGTGCGACGCACGGTGCGCGGGGGCGGTTTGTCGAACAGCTCCTTGACGCCCGGCAGCTGCTTGGCTGCTCCAAAGTAGCGGTAACCGCCTCCTCTTCCCCCGGAAGGAGGCACACTCCCGTCCTCCCCATCAGTCACCCTCGGCGCCGACCGCGCATAGTTCGGGCCCCCGAGCTCCACGATGCGTCTTTCCCAGTGCCCTTTCTCGCGGATGAGCTTGTTTATTTCGTCGTTCAGGTCGCGGAGGCGGTGCTCCCCCAGGCCAGCGTTCTGGATCTCCATCACCTTCCTTCCGATATCGCGCAATATCTCGGACCGCCACTTGTCCGCCTCGTTCAGGTCCTTGCAGTTTGACGCCAGGTAAGGACGCTTCGTGGCTCGCCCGCCGCCTTCCTTGTCCATCTTGCTGGACAGGAAACGGTTCAGCATCGACTGCGGGGCCGAGGAAGAGGGGAGTCA
>Ga0164296_1004759_pt1 | contig 12191 bp, 15 predicted proteins | sample GEODES057metaG_FD_113533 | JGI IMG/M metagenome (GOLD analysis project Ga0164296, IMG submission 113533) | Dystrophic lake water microbial communities from Trout Bog Lake, Wisconsin, USA - GEODES057 metaG | ecosystem: Environmental > Aquatic > Freshwater > Lake | place: USA: Trout Bog Lake...
AACAAGGGCGGCCAGAGACTGATCGATGTAGCTAAAGCTGCTCCAGAAATTCAGTTTTTGGGAGTACGCGGTTCCTATTGGAAGCAGATCGAAGACACTACCCTTCCCAACGTAACCTATATAAATAATACACCACAGATCAAAGAGGTCTATGCTATGACGAAGATACTGATTATGCCGTCTAAGGATGAGACCTGGGGACGCACTGCGGTAGAAGCAATGTCCTCCGGCATTCCGGTGATTGTGGCTCCCACTCCCGGCCTTAAAGAATGCGTCCAGGACGCTGCCCTTCTGGTAGATCGGACCGAGACCAAGGAATGGGTCCGCCTGATCCGCCGCCTGCACAACGACAAGTCCTTCTATGACGAATATTCAAATCGCGGTAAAGCCAGAGCCCGGCAATTGGAGCCGACTCACGACCTAGAACTCTTCATAGAGTGGTACGAGAAGAAGGTCGTTCCTTCAGCCGACAAAAAACAGGCGGCCCCCCCGAGTTTCTTGGAAAAGTTTCTAGATAAGATGTAGAAAGATGCCCGCCAAGATCCTCTCTGTTGGTTCCAAGGCCCAAGTATTCCACGGCACTGCCAATCGCACGGCCGGTGGCCTCAAGAAGGAGGATCTGATGAAGACGGACAAGGGCCGTATCGTCAGCAAGAAGCAGCACGCTGCGGGCCTCAAGGCGATCAATCGCCTTCGCAAGGCTGGCTACGTCGCCAAGAAGGGGGAGTTCAAGCTCTTCACCAAGCGTTCTGGCTCCAAGAAGGTCGCCTCTCCCAGCCGCCGCGTCACCCGTTCGATGACGGCCGTCCGTGCAGCGACCCGCAAGGCCGCTGCCGCCAAGGCTGTTGTGACCCGCAAGGCTCGCAAGCTCAATGCCGCCAAGATGGGCGGCCGCCGCCGTCGCTCGTTCTGGTAGAGATCAGATTTATTAAATAAAACATTTCAAACGCATGCCTTGTCCTTAGCCCCATAGGTATGAGGATAGAATGGTACGCGTTTGATGTGTTTCAATGTACGGCACCATCGATCTTCAGCAGTCGTCGAAGCTCCGCCTGCTCCGCTATCCAGCGGTCGCGTAGTGCCCGCACAGTTCCGATAGGGATAGAACTGAAGCGTGCATCTCGCATAACGTATTTAGGAGCATCGAACATATTTGTCTCCCCACCAGCCTCTAGCTCAAAGAGAAAGCGAAAGACAGCCTCTTCTTGTGGAGTTAAGACCACACCAGACATTTTTATCTATCAGAGTTAAAAACCCCTCTGATCAAGTTTTTGGCTCTACATGTACAAATCTATTTTTACCAAGGCTGTAATGTGCCGTATAGCGGGCTAGAAGTTCAGAAACAGCCCCCTCATCGAACTCCTCACTAATACCCAAGAAATGATATAGCTCGCTATACGTTCCAATACATGCTATCTGCTCCTTTGTAAAGAGAAAGAGATTTCCTACCCTTTTATTAGCCTCATAATAAGAGAGTAACTCTGCATTATATCTAGTGAGCAGCTCAAAAGACTCCTTTGGCCAATCCGCAAACCAGGCCGATTTACATTGCCGTTCAATATCCGTCGAATAATTCAAAACAATCTTGGTCTGTGGAAAGAGCTCAATAAACCGGTTCAGCAATTCTAATCGTCCCTGCCATCGGATCTCTTTACATCCCCAAATAGTCGCTCCATCACGCTTCAGTAGCTGTCTGAAGAGCTGCCGTATAGACTCACGCATCAATTCAATATCAAAGACATTGGCCCATTCCGATCTGCCATTTTTAGGCAGAGTTTTTAAAAGATTATCATAGCACTCCAGCAAATTAATAATAGCACCAAAATTCTCCCCACAGAGATGTACCGAAGGAGCCAGATTGATTACGTCTTTGAGAGTTGTGGAACCCGAACGACCTGTACCAACAATCAACACAACCCGCTCGTCCATTGAGGCAAACTCATGACCCCCCTTTATGCTATTTTTATCTGGGCCCAGATCCGATCCACCATTTCGGCCACAGATCCCTCAGTCAGAACGACCTCCGCCCCCACAGCAGGTTCAAAGGGATCTGAGATCCCAGTGAAATTCGGAAGAGTCCCTGCTCGTGCCGCCTTGTAGAGCCCCTTAACATCGCGACTCTCACACACCGACAGGTCGGTATTAACAAAGACCTCCACATAGCGACCGCAGCCAGTGATGAGCCGGCGATTGAACTGACGATCCTCTTCGTAGGGAGCAATATTGGCTACAACACAGACACCACTGTGCTTAACGATCTCCGACGCCACGTAGCCGATTCGACGCACATTGGTAGAGCGGTCCGCTCGACTGAAGCCCAACCCCTTACTCAGATGAGTACGGATCTCATCGGCATCCAGATGCGTCACCATGTGCGATGGCCATTCCTCCTCTATCCGCTGTTTCAAGGCTGCGGCCAGAGTTGTCTTCCCTGCTCCTGACAAACCAACAAAGTAGACACAGAGACCTCTAGGCCGCGAGTAGAACGCCTTGAGAGTTCGAATCACCGTAGGATAGGAGTACCAAGCAGGCACCTCTTCCCCAGATTCCAAGAGTCGACGGAATTCGGTGCCGGATATCGACATTGTCTCCACGCCGGCAACACGTGCCGCAGAAAGAGGGACATAGATCTGTAGTTGAGGACAGTATGCCACTTCCTCTAAGGCCACAATAGTAATACCGATAGCCTCAGCCATATTTAGAGCCAGTTGCTGAGCCGCAAAGGGCTCATAGAACGGTGATCCAGCCGCCGTCTTATACGACGGGCCAGCGTGGTCACGACCGACGATAAAGTGGGAGCAGCCGTAGTTGCGACGGATCACAGCATGCCAGACGGCCTCACGCGGTCCCGCCATCCGCATACTCAGTGGCAGTACGGAGAGTCGTGCTCCCTCCCCTAAGCCTTCCGCTAACACCCCCTTGTAACAGGCCATCCGTACAGGGAAGGGGACGTCACATTCCTGCGTGACTCCCTCGACTGGATGTAGAAGAACAGGTACATTTGGAAACCGTCGCTGTGCGTCCAGAATCAGATCAATATGGGAACGATGGAGTGGATTACGAGTCTGAAATCCTATCCATGGTCCTGCGGCCTTGGCCTCAGCCGGCGTCAACCGATAACCCGTATAACTCAATGGATGAAAATCAAACCCCCCTGCCACAACCTCAAGGTCCCCGCTGACGTACCAGACTCCCGCCGACCACTTCTCACTATAGTACTTAATATAGGGGTGATTGATGTCCGTTGAGCCAAACACCGCCGACCACTCGGTCGCCAGATCGGGCTGCCAGCACTCACGCACCGTCAGTGTAGCCACCACGGCCCCCGTCCCAGACTGCAGCGTCACCACCGAACCCAACTCCACATCTCCCCCAAGACCGCAGACAATGGGAATAGGGAAGACGGCTCCAGAGACCAGACGCATCGACGACAGACACGACTCATAGTCGTCGCGACCCATGTAGCCGGTTAGAGGGGCAAAAGACCCGTTAAGTAGGCACTCCAAGTCACACATCTCACGCTCATCTAGGATCTTCATAATACAATACCTAGTAGTTATTGTAATCTGTTTAGGCCGTCTCCCCCTTCATCAATCCAATAATCCGATCGGAGATCGCCCCTAACCACGCCGCCAACGAATCCCGTCGCCCCGCGGCTACCAAATCGTCCGAATCGCGTGGCCTGTACCATGCCAACCCTACTACACCGCTCTCCAAGACAGACGAGACAAGATGGAGCCCCTGTGGGCGGGTCTCGTTCAGAACCAGACCGAGGTTGCTATCACTGGTTCGTAGCGGCATCCCCTTCCAGAATCCGCGTTGGGCTGCTACGATCCCCGCCACCGACATGTTTAGGGGAAAGAACAGCGACCCCACCACCAGACCACTGGGATTCCCTACATCAGTGATCCAACGAAACACGATCAGTGTAATCCCCTTAGAGTGTGTGACAAAGCCAGTAGGGATCACTACGTCTGGTGTAACGACCACCACGATGGGCCCCAGAAGATGTCGCATGATAGAGGCCAGAATAGACCAATTCCGCCCACCGCCCGCCCCAGTCATGTCGAGTATCATTGTCCATCGCTCGGCTGCAATCAGGCCGCGACATCCTGAACTCTGTGTTCCGTGAAGTAGGATCCGTGTCCCGCCGCCACCACCAATAAATTCATAAGGCAACCATAATACCCCAGCGTTATCGGAGTAGATCACAGAAGTAGTACCGGCAATATCGTGCCCGAAACCCTCTATCTGTAATTCGCTCCCGTCCATCTGTTTAACCAGCACACGGAAGTCTTAAGCAGTCGCCAAAATAAAATCAGTAGTAAACGCTAAGGATGATGTCAGCACGGACACTGGTGCTCTCTGTGATAGTAGCACTCCTTGTTATAGTAGTCATTGCCCTCTTCTCACACAATTATGCTACTCAATCCCCATATAGAGTGAGCCCAGAGGAAGCCAAACGCCGTATTAAGGCTAATCCAGAGACAGTAGTTCTGGACACACGTACCGAGCTGGAACGCGACGTACTGGGCTACTATGAGAACTCTCTGAATCTCTCTACAGAGATCTTCCGACTCCGCTACCCGAATAAGAGGACCCCTATCATAGCCTATTGTAACTCGGGTCATCGTGCCCGTGCCATCACAGAGACCCTCCAAGCGATGGGATACACCAACGCCGTTTACATAACCACTACCTATCCAAAGCTCAGCTGATTTTGACAGCATCGACGGTTATGTAGGTGGTACACCATTCACAGCAAAACCGCGGTTCCCCTTTACAAAGACCAGATCGTATTCGTTCCATAGCTTATTATAGCAGTGCGTCTCCATCGGGTCATCTAAAAAGACCAGATGGTATGCCTCGGGCTGGCGATCGCTAAACGTAAAATCAACCCCTTTGTAGTACCTCAGGAGCGATCCAATATTCCACCCTTTTTCGATCACGCGTCTAGACATAGCTATCTCTCGTTTATGGATTGCGTCGTCAAAAGTCTCAACGTAGTCTGTCATGCTGAAGATACCGCAGTCTATCAGATAGTCAAGAGTTGTACGGCCAAGTGCAAAGATATATGACTGTACATGACTATGTGTAATGGGTCTCATACATGTATTGATCGTGCTACCGAAGAGTTTAACGTTACCCACTAGACCTTCAAGGTAGAGGTCAGTCCAGCGTCGCTTCTCTCCAGGTCTCATAAACGGGCCTATTACAGAGGAATTCACAAAGATAAATGAACTGTATCCCTTATACAGTTCGTCTGTAAGAAGTCCGTCACTCCACCCACCAAAGTCATAACCTATATTGTCACGACGTAACACGCGGACATAGGATGGGACCTCAAAATACACATCTTTGTTGTTAGCAATAAATATAAAGTCTACAGCCGGATCCTTAAAAATACCGTAACGAATAAAAGAGGCAACTCGAATATTCATCTCGTGGAATACAAAGAGAACAAGTGACCTACCTTCCATTAGATACTGACTATAGTTCGAACTTTTAAGTGCGACCGCCATGGATTTTATAAAAATAGGGTGTTATATCAATACGTCTATTCCCTATAAAATCGGTGAGCAGCCCACCCGTACGCTCAGATAACCAAGCATGGACCTTCGTCTTAACTATCCCTTTCATCTTGTAAGCATTCTCTAACTGTAGAATATTAGGTACTGAATCTCTATTTGTAATGAAAGACGCATGAGCTGTACCCACTATAAATCTGTCAGGTGACAGCTGAGATATAAAGTGTAGATCTGTCTCTCTGTATACGCGTTGTAATTCATCAAAATGCCCGCCATCAGAGAGTCTAGCAGTATAGTGAAATGAATAGAGTGTCCCATTATCAAATGTCTGTTGGCTTAAGTTAGGAATACGTGTGAAGGGTATGAGAGCGTCCTGGATGAACATATAGACAGAATAATTTGTGTACTTATTGTAAGCGTAGGTCCATGCTCCTAACTCATAACCTCTATTTTTAACGTATTCAATGATACAATCGGCTGGTACACGACTGAACATACTAGTATCAGTTGAATCACTATCAACTATAACAATATCAAACTCACTATAAAATAGTTTAATACCCTCTATAGTTTTAAGAAGAACTTCGGTAGGATTCCTGGTACAGATCACTGCAAGGCGGTCCTTCATAGAACAATAGATCAGATATCCGATTTAAATAGCCTCCATAAACAGAGATGTGCTACGCCGCCACCGGAGCCGCAGCAGCGACCATGTTAGCCCTAGATGCCGTCTGGCTCACACTGAATGCGTCAAAACACGCTGCCCTGATCAAGACCGTACAGGGCTCGTCCGCTCAAGTCCGTGTTATCCCGGCCCTCTTGGTCTATGTTCTGATACCACTAGCCGTCGCCTATTTCGCCATCCTACCCGCGAAGACGTTGAGTGAGGCCACAACCAGAGGTGCACTCCTAGGGACCTCTATGTACGGTCTCTACGACCTGACAAATCTGGCATCTCTGAAGGGCTGGACGACCGCCATGGCCGTGACTGATACTCTCTGGGGTACCGTTCTCTGCGGCATAGGTGCTGCTGTTGGCTTCTACACAAAGAGTAAATTAAGCAAGAATTAGTGGAAACATTTGACGTCCGCAATTCTGTATGCCAACCACACAAACACACATGATCGATCAACAGGAACTTGGACAATTCTATTCGTCACGAGCCACAGAGCTTCTAGACGGAATGACAAAGCCACCCAAAGGCACAATAGTAGTGGAACCCTTTGCCGGTGAAGGCGACCTATTAAAATGGCTTGGACCAGGATATATCGAACTGGCCTATGACATTGATCCCAAGACACCGAAAACCCTCCGTCGTGACTCGCTGATGAACCCACCCCGTTACGCAGGTGCCTACGTAGTGACGAACCCGCCGTGGTTGGCCAAGAACAGGACGGATAACAAGGCTCCCTTTGATAAGTGGGGCACAGACGATCTCTACAAGTGCTTCATCAAGAGTCTACTTTATGACCCGCCCCTAGGTGGCATCATAATAATTCCACTGAGCTTCTTTAGCGGTCACCGCGAGTCAGAGAAGAAGCGTCGCCGTGAATTCTTCCACAAGTTTCATCCTCTCCGTATCAATATCTTTGAACAACCCATGTTCGCAGATACCGAGTATCTGACCTTGGCAATCCAGTTCATCCGCCGTTGCGATGACTCGACAGATGAACTCCTCAAGCTGAACTTCTATCCCTCGAATACCACCATGAATTTCAAGATCAACCCCTTCAACTTCGGTCTCCCTAATGAGGATCCCCTAGAAGCTCTCCAAGCCCCACCACCAGATAAGTTCATCCGTGTCCGCCGTCTTGATGAGGATCGCCCTGTCATGAAAGACGAGACCTTGACACGGATCTTCCTCGAGTCTTTGGATTCAGGCACAGCCATGACACCTGGCCATGGTCGCATAGGTCTCCGCTGGTTAGAACCAGACGAGATCTATTTGGGTAAGGCGACCTCTAGATCAAAGGCACAGATTGTAGTCCGTGGTCATCTCAGTCACCGTCTTCAGCGACAGCTGATCCAGGAATTCAATACGTGGTTGGAAGACTGGCGTCTGAAGACCCGGTCAGTCTTTCTTCCTGTCTTCCGTGAAGCCAAAGACTATCCGCGTCGTCGCTTGGCCTTTGAGACAGCCTTTGACGCTATTCGCAACCTGATCTGGATGAAGACGCTGTCGCACTGAAGACGCTGTCGCACTGAAGACGCTGGTGCCGTCACTGCTTATGCGGCGTAACAGTGATGGCATTGGAGTCACGGTCGATACTGTCCTCATTGCGGGCCTGGAAGTACTCACGGATCTGATCACGGAGTCTGTCATGACCCGGATAGAGGGCCCATGCTCCCTGCCAATCCTTATGAATATCCGCCGCAGGATCGAAGCAGTTGTCAATCAGAATAGCCCAGCGATCCTTGTACTTACGATCCCGCTTTTTGCCATGCCAATAGTGATAGATCGTACCACTGATATAGCCGATATTCTTGTGTAAACGGAGTGCACGTTCCTCCCACGCTGTCACCATCTTCTTGTAGTGGGGATGAATCCCACCAGGATAGCTCTTCTCTCCCTCACCGATCAGACAGCACGCCATGTGATGATCGCCTGAGCCAAGAATAGCAAAATCTAGGAGTCCACCCATAGTATTGATCGCTTCACGGGTAGCAGCCCAAGCATAACCAGGGTGCCAATAAGTATGGGGTGATGTGGCGTCACCATAGTAATAGTAGACCTCATTGCTACTAGTATTGCCGGCCCCAGTAACAGGCTTCCGTGGTAGCCCCTGTTTGTAACAGGCGGCAAATCCCTTAAAAACAGTCATGACCTCGTGTTTCGGACCAAGATCTATCGCATCCTCAAACATCTGTACCACAGGATGGTGCTGTAATTCGTGTACGGTCTCCTCTATCCAGTCTGGACGCGTAAAATCGATATCGCCGTCGATCCAGGCCACGTACTTCCACGTTGATGGAAGTCGGCTGATGCCGATATTGACCAGGTTCTCCTTGTGCCAGAGCTCAGACTCGGTACGAACCTGAATATGGCAGGGGTTCGACGGATCCGTCACCTCGAACTCTCGATCACCAAAGGCCCCCTCTACCACGTAGAGCTTGGCACCATACTTTGCCATGCGAGCCATAAACTCCTTAAAGAGCCGGGGACGTACCTTGAACCGCTCGGGGTTCGTTATCACTGCCACTACATAGAAGTCTTCCGCAATATTCATTTTGACAGATAGACAGATATGTTATGGCTCACTCTTCCGCACCCCCTCATAGAGAACCAGTGCATAGACACAATCGACTAGAGGATTATGTGCCGCAACTCCCCCAAGTGCCGCGGGCCCCCAGCGTTTAACTACGTTCTCTGTAACTCGAGTCAAAAGCCGCTCGCGCTCAGCACGTAACTCTGGGTAACGACCTGCGTACAATTCCTGTAGCGTGTTCAGCTTCTTATCCGTCGCACCCGTGTGTAGATGACTGAACGTATCCAAGTCGATATTCTCAAACGCCGGTAGACCTATCCCCTTCAGTGTACACGTGTTCTTCAGTGCCACTAGGTCATTGCTGCCTTTGTGGATGAGCACGCATGGTTTTGTAGAAAGGGTCTCAATAAATCCGCCAAAAACCAGGTTAGAGAGACTCCGTTCCTTAAAGTTGCGACCCGCATTGTAGATTCGATGCCCGCCAGCAGACAAGAGCTGTTGTGCTGGATTCAGCTCACTCATAAAAGCGAATTTCAGCTTATCTATCCGTTTTTCACGGGCCACCCCCGCTAAGGCAGCCACCTCAGCGTCGGCCATGAGAATCTGGTACTTTGATTGGGCCAGTTCTGCCGCCACTTCGGGAGCAGCAGTAGTATATCCTGGCTCTAATATCTGAACATCTGCAAAGCCGCCCTCTGGTCTATACTCGCTCGGAAATGTGGCTAATTCAAACTCTCCATCGTTCAACGTATAGAGACCCAATGATATCATAAAATGATAGCGATGGATATATTCGTCCTCGGGTGTATAGGTGTAGGGCTCAGTAGGTTGAAATCCGCCGTGCCATAAGAGATCATTGGCTTTGGGAACCTTGTAACCCTGAAACTCCGCGTCGATATAGATAACTGTTTTACCTGTCAGATCGACATTCATCCTATTACCGGGTTTTACAAAAGTTAAATGCACTCTGTGCAATTGACTTTGATGATATTCGGTACAAGACGTTATTCAATTACGCGAACGACGAGTTGACCGACGACGAGTCAACCGACGACGAGTCGACCGCGATCCCCCAGCTCTACTTAAGGCACGCAAGCGCTCCTCCATCGAGGCAACAAAGGCAGCCGCCTTAGCCTTTACCGCCGCCGTCTCAGCCTCACTCATAGCCCGTTTAACAGGAGCAGTTACACTTCTGTAGAATCCCTTTGTCTTGACAATCGCTCCAAAGAGGAGCTCACCGATCTTAGCCACATCGGGTTTTTTTGCCATCTCCCCTGGAAGGGCGGCGAACGCACGCATGCAAGCACGCTGGGTGAAATCGAAAAGCTCCTCTCTTGCGACAGCATCCTGACCACTCAAACGACCCCTGGTGACCGCGATTCTATCCTTACCCACGTCGATAAAGGTCGACAGAACAACTCTGTAAAATGGATTGCGTACGTTAGCGGGAGCATTATTACCTTCGAGCATACCAAGTGCCTCGTTCGCTTGAGCGACCACCTCGGGCAATTCGGCCAATTCCTCTGAATTCAGTACCTCTAGGAGTCGCAATACAACGTGCTTAGCAGGATTCTTGTGAGCACCTAGCAGCGTGGAGACCGCACCAGATACACCTGTAGCGGTTTTACGTCTCAATGGAGAAGCCATTATCTCTCTATCTTATTAGACTATTTTCTCCGGGACTCTATTGGCTCGCAAATCTTAGAGTCTTTCGGTATAAGACATTATAGGGCGAGTTCCGACACACGGATATCAAGGTCGTCCACTGGGCCCAAAGCCGATCCGGCTAGACCCAAAGCCGATCCGGCTAGGCCCAAAGCCGATCCGGCTAGACCCAAAGCCGATCCGGCTAGACCCAAAGCCGGGTCAAACTTAACGCAGCTACCCGCCACCACCGGCACGTAGAATCCAGCAACCCCGTTAAACGTAGTTGCGGTCACTGTTGCCGCAGACCCGTCGATCAGAGACGGAGTTCCAACGGTCGTTAGGAAAGCCGTATAGTCTAGACCACTTGCAGTGTATCTGGTACCTACAACAAATGCGTACATACTATATTTAGTGTATAGTATGTTAGTGTTAAGTGCCATCACAAGTCCAATCGCTCCTTCACAAAATCCCAGAGGGTGGTATGCCGTTGAGTCATGATCAGTTCGTATGTCCGCACGATATCGAGTCGCATGAGGTTCATCATCAGCAGATAGACACAGACCAGCCCGATGTTCCACGCCACGGTATCAATATCGTAGACCCAACGTGTCCATAAAAAGGGGAGAAAGTGAATACTGAACCCATATAGATTTTTCCACAGATAGGGTCTTCCGTATTTTCCGTGGACGGGGAAACCAAAGGGTATCGTAATAACAAGTAGAGGAAATAACGAGATCCCTGTAAGGGGTGACAACACGGCAGCCAGAAAGATCCAGACAGAGAAGACCTGATAGATTCGGACCTGTTCCATCACCTGATTGAGGCAGCGGCTATAATCTCAGTCCAGCCTCGGCCGCCGCCCTAATCAGTCCGTCCAGTTCAATTGCCGAGCCTACACGATCACGCGGCATCCCCTCCTCATCGTCTTCGTCCACGAATGAACCGTAGAGTCGCTTAGCCCGTGCTACAAGAGCAGCGGGCTTAGCAGGTCCCGTACGCCCGTGTACAAAGTCTCGCAATGAAGCCAGTCCCATAAGAGGCCGTGGTACAGGAAGAGCAGCACATCGAGCACTGAGACTGAGTCGTCGTGTCCGAGCTACCGACGCTAAACGTGCTGGTCCCTCGGCGTTGCGACAGACACGGCAAGCGTCAACCACGATCAACCGTTTCTGCCCCCTTACCACAGGCCCAAGCTTACGAATCACATCATAGAGTCTATCCTGTATCTGCGGTTTGGGTCCAAAAAGCTGATCCTTAAAGAGATTTTCGCGACGATTAAACAATGAGGCATCGGTAGTAGCCTCGAGAGGTCTATCTCCTTCGTTAAAGGCCTCAAAGTTGGCTTTCATATCAAGCGGCACAGGGCATTGAAAGACCCCCATAGGGAAGATGGGTTTATCATGATTAGCGAAGGTGAGATCCAGATCCTGAATAATATCACCGGGTTCATAGAACGCCCGTTTCATAGGATCCGCTGCTACAGTGGGATCATAGAGGATTGAGGTAAAGAGCCCTTCGCTAGCTGCTGCCCGTGCCTGGCCAGCATACCAGGCCTCGTCTGTACCGATCTTGTAGAGAAAGTTGAGAACGTCCACTGCCTCCTCCCGTGCCGCTCCAGATCCCGCGACAGATTTGAAAAGCACGTATGTATTAGGCGGCACCACAAAAACTCTGTTGTTCGTGGCACCGTGTGCACTCACGTATTTGAAGTCCCACGCTGAGGCCAAGGCGGCCCCACTGGCCGATTCGGCAGCTGTAATGGGAAGTCGCCAGACACCACCACCACGCACCCGTCTAGTCTTACGTCTGT
>Ga0164296_1004761_pt1 | contig 12187 bp, 10 predicted proteins | sample GEODES057metaG_FD_113533 | JGI IMG/M metagenome (GOLD analysis project Ga0164296, IMG submission 113533) | Dystrophic lake water microbial communities from Trout Bog Lake, Wisconsin, USA - GEODES057 metaG | ecosystem: Environmental > Aquatic > Freshwater > Lake | place: USA: Trout Bog Lake...
CAGTTTCAGGTCGCGGATGGGGCTTTCCGGCACGCCGGCGATGGTCATGGCGTTCTTGGCGCCGGTCGCGGTCAGCTGGCGGATGACGATGTTGTGGAAGCGCGGCGTGTTGGCGGCCATGGGCTGCGCAGTGTCGGTTGCCGGAATCTTCGGGTAGTACTCGGTCAGCAGAATCGGCGTTTCCACGTCCACCATGGTGATGTTTTCGTAGACCAGGTTGCTCGTGTCATTGCCGCGGCCTCGGTTGGACTTGACGCGAATGCCGGCCGTGGTGCCGCGGAAGGTGACATTCTGCACCAGAACATTTTGCACGCCGCCAGCCGTCTCGCTGCCGATGGAAAGTCCGTGGCCGTGCAGCATGGTGCTGTTGCGCACCGTGACGTCGGTGGTCGGCTCAGTCGGCTCACCGCGTTCCACCAGGCCAGACTTGATGGCGATGCAGTCATCGCCCGTATCGATGGTGACGTTGCTGATGGTGATGTGGTGCGAATAGAACGGGTCGATGCCGTCGGTGTTCGGCGCGCCGGTGGCCGGGTTGTTGATAGTGATGTTGCGAATGTCGATGTACGAGCTCTGGAAAAAAGTCAGGTTGTACATCGGTGAATTTTGAAAACGTACGCCATCAATCAAAATGTGGTTGCTGTGGGTGATATCCACCAGCAACGGCCGGGGATGACCGGCGCTGCCGCTGGTATCTCCAGCTACGCGGCCCTGGCGTGCATACTCCCACCAGACCTGCCCCGCGCCATCCACCACACCGCCGCCGGTAATGGCAATGTCTGTGGCATTGTCGGCATGCAGCAGGGCAACGCGTCGCCAGGAATATTCCTTCTCGGTGCGCACGGGATAGTCGTTCAGGTTGGAACTTCCCAGCAACGTCGCGTCCTTCTCAATCACCAGATGCACGCGGCTCTTCAGCGTGAGCGGCGCGGAAAGAAACGTGCCGCCGTTCAGCACCACATCCCCGCCATGCACCGCGCAGGCATCAATGGCTTGTTGCAGCGCAGCTGTGTCCAGCGTATTGCCGTCGGCCTTCGCGCCGTAGGTGTGCGGATCACAGGTGGCGGCTGCTGCGGCATTTGCGAAGCCGCAAAGTAGTATGGCGATTGCGAGAGTGGTTACAAGACGTTGCATGTTGTGTCCCTGCCGTCAGAAAATTGGTCAGACCACTATATACGCTGCGGTGTGTCATCCGCCAGCCGACATAAATCGCGCCAATGGATAACATGAAGTCATGAGTGAATCGCGCAAAAATCAATTGGGCAGTGAATTCGCGCAGCAGTTTGCCAGCGACAATTATTCTGGCATCTGCCCCGAGGCGTGGGCGGCGATGGAAGCGGCCAATCGCGGCCATGTTACCGCGTACGGAGACGACCCGTGGACAACGCGCGCAGCCGACGGCTTCCGTGAAGTCTTTGAATCCGACTGCGAAATGTTTTTCGCCTTCAACGGTACGGCGGCCAATTCTCTAGCGCTGGCCTCGATGTGCCAGTCCTACCACGGCGTTATCTGCGCCGAGTCGTCGCATGTGGAGACCGATGAATGCGGCGCGCCGGAATTTTTCTCGAATGGTTCCAAACTACTGGTGGCAGCAACAGCCGGCGGCAAACTGACTCCGGCGGCAATTGTAGAAATCGCAACCAAGCGGACAGACATTCACTTTCCCAAGGCGCGTGTCGTATCGTTGACGCAATCCACAGAGACGGGCCTTGTCTACACGCCAGAAGAGTTGCGTGCGATTTCTGAGGCCTGCCGCCAACACCAGCTGCACCTGCATATGGATGGAGCCAGATTTTCCAATGCCTGCGCCGCAGTCGGTTGCACGCCGGCGGAACTCTCCTGGAAGAGCGGCATTGATGTGCTCTGCGTGGGCGGAACAAAAAACGGCATGGCCGTGGGCGAAGCAATTTTATTTTTCGACAAGAAGCTGGCGGTTGATTTTGATTACCGCTGCAAACAGGCAGGGCAGCTTGCTTCGAAGATGCGTTTTCTAGCGGCGCCGTGGGTGGGCATGCTGGAGAATGGTGCCTGGCTGCGCAATGCCGCGCATGCCAACCGTTGCGCGCAATATTTTTCTCAGCAAGTGCAGGGCATAGCCGGAGTGAAGCTGGCATTTCCGACGCAGGCCAACGGCGTTTTTCTGCATGCGCCGGAAAGTTTTTGGGAAGCCCTGCATCAGCGTGGCTGGAAGTTCTACACCTTCATCGGCGGCGCGGCGCGATTCATGTTTGCGTGGGACACTGATTTAAATCGTGTGGAAGAATTGCTACGAGATATGCGCGAGTGCTCCGCTTAGCCTTCGAGTTTGTAACGTGTCTCTGCCAGCCGATACAACCGACGCCACAGCAGCCGGTTGATGGTCACCACCATCAGCGCCATTACTACGGTGGAAAGCAGCAGCAGCGCATACTGGCCGTGGTCGCTGGCCTGGCTGATCTCCGCGCCGAGTCCCAGCGTGGTGTAGGTCTTGTCCTTCAGGTGGTAATACTCAGCGATGATGCTGGCATTCCACGCGCCGCCCGATGCCGTCACCATGCCGGTGATGAGATACGGAAAGATGCCGGGCAGAATCACGGTGGTCCAACGCTGCAGGCGGCCGAAGCGGAAGAGCGATGCGACCTCGCGTAAGTCCGACGGGATGGCCATCGCACCGGCAATCACGTTGAAGAGCACATACCACTGCGTTCCCAGCAGCATCAGCGCAATGGAACCGATGCCGAGCCCCATATGAATCTGCGTGAGCCCGATGATAATGAGCGGGAAGATGACGGTCGCGGGAAATGATGCAGCTATCTGCGCCACCGGCTGTGCAATCCTTGCCAGCTTGGGATGGAATCCGATGGCCACACCAGCCGGGATAGTCCATAGCGCAGCAATCAGTAGCGCAGCGTCCACACGCAGCAGAGTGGCACCGGCCCCGGCCAAAACATGCAGCACTTCGGAGATGGAGATGCTACGCAGCATCATCATCGCGCGACCGGCCGCGATGATTGCAATGACGCCGAGAATCACAGACAGAAGGATGCCCAGCACCCAATTCATCACAGTGCGGGTCTGCTCTTTCTCTGGTGTTAGCGCGGCTTTGCGCTCCTGCCGCTCTTTCCGAATCAATGCCATGCGGCGATAGAGCATTTCGCTCATCGGCTGCAGAGTGCGCCGCTGGATGCCGTGCAGAAATGCTGATTGCTGCAATATTTCAAGCACCGGCGATTTTGTGCGGTCGGCGGATTCCACCTGTTCAAATTTAAATTTGTCGCTCCACGCAATCAGCGGACGCCACGCCAGTTGGTCTGTAAGGATGATGATGGCGAGCACGGTGACGATACCGTAAATCGTTGCCGCTAAATTGATGGAGCCACCCTGACTGGCTGCGGTTTGCAGATAACTTCCCAGTCCTGCCAGACGGAAATCGCGATCCCCCAGTGTGAACATTTCGCAGGCCGTCAGAAAGAACCATCCACCGGCGACAGAAACCATTGAGTTCCAAATAAGGCCGATGGCGGAGTAGGGAAGTTCCATCTGCCAGAACCGCTGCCAAGCACTGAAGCGATAGATGGCGGTGGCTTCACGCAGTTCGCGCGGAATGCTTTTGATGGACGAATAAAAACTGAAGGCCATGTTCCACACCTGGCCGGTAAAGATGAGCAGGATCGCGCCCATCTCTACGCCAATCTGGTGCGTGGGAAATAGCGCCACCATCGCCAGCATCACGGCGGGCAGAAAACTAAGCACGGGGATGGATTGCAGCACGTCCAGCGCGGCAATCATGATGCCTTCCAGACGCGGCGAATAGGCGGCGGTATAGCCATAGCCGACGGCAAAGACGAGGCTGAGAATATAGGCAAGAAAAATTCGAACGATGGAATAAAACGCGTAGACCGGCAACGCCCGCGGCGATAGTGAAATGTTGATGCTGGGCTGCGGCGGGCCAATCCAGTAATGCGTTACCTGGATGATGCCGTAGAAGCAGGCCAGGCCTGCGACAGCAATCAACAAATCAAAAAAGAATGGCCATGTCCGCCTGCCGACCAGGGAGCGAGACAGCGTAGGGAAGCCGAAGCTCGTCATCAGGAGAGCGTCTCCTCTTCGGACTCCTTGGCAGATTCGACGGTCTCATCCAAGCCTTCTGCGTTGGTGTGTTCAGACTGCACAAAGCGGCGGCGCGCGGCGTCAAAATCAAACAGCTCCGCGTAACGGCCCCAGTTGACGGCTGTCTCCAACTGCATGCGCGTTTCATCTTCGCTGAACTGCTCGTCGAGCATGTCCTTGAAAAATTCCTCGCTAACGGAGTGGTCGCGCTTGGTTTCAATCGCACGCATGATTTGCCGCAGCAGCAAAACATGTTCCGTGGCTGCGTGGCGGAAGAGTTCCTTCTGCCGCAGAATTTCAGAGTTCGCAAATTCTGCACCGGCCGGCGTGATGGTGACGTCGCCCTCTTTGATGTTGAGAAAGCCCAGCAACTGCGCGGCCTCCACCGTAGGCAGCAAATCGTCAAGTTCAAAAGCAAGATCATCGGCCAGGCGATAAATGTCCGCCGTGCCTTCGTGGTCAATCAGAAATTCCAGCAAGCCGGCAATGCCGCCCGGTCGTGCATGGGGCAGCATCTGGTAGTGCATCTGGCGCTGGTCGCGTACCACGCGGCCGTCCTGCATGGGCGGCGCGGAGGCAAGTTTTTCGTCCGGCTGCGTCAGAACTTTGTAGATGTAGTCCACCAGTTGCGTGAAGGCAGCGGCTTTGCGATTGCGTGGATGCTGCAGCCACACCTTGAAGTCGGTGCGGATGTGGCCCGGGTTGCGGCCCAGCACGATGATGCGGTCGGCCATCAGCACGGCTTCTTCAATGTTGTGCGTGACCAGAAAAATTGCCTGCGTTGGAATGGTTTTCTTCTGCCACAGTTCCAACACTTCACTGCGCAGGTTTTCGGCAGTCAATACATCCAGTGCGGAGAATGGCTCATCCATGAAGAGAACTTCAGGCTGCACCACGAGCGCGCGCGCGAATCCGACCCGCTGCCGCATGCCGCCGGAAAGTTCTTTAGGGTACGCGGCCTGAAAACCATCCAGACCAACCGTATCGAGCGTACGCAGGCTGCGACGACGACGACGTGCTGGCTCCATGCCCAATGCCTTCAGAGGAGCTTCCACATTTTCCAAAACAGTCAGCCACGGGAACAACGCAAAGCTCTGGAAGACAATGCTGACATTCACCTGGGCCTGTTCAATCGGTGTGCCGTGCCAGTAGACCTGACCGGCGCTGGGCTTGGAAAGCCCTGTCAACATGCGCAGCAGGGTGGACTTGCCGGAGCCGGACGGCCCGAGCAGCGCGACGATTTCACCGGGAACAATGCTCAGATCCGTGGGAGAAATGACCTGAATGCGGTTCTCGCTGGGCTGAGCGTAGTACTTCTCAACCTTTTCGGCATGGATGATGGCGTTTGTCATTCGCTCTCTTTGATTCGCACTCTCTGCTTATGTAATTCCGATGCTTTATACATTGTTGATTAATAATCTATATTGTGGTGATTGCAATTCGGTGAATCCGTTTTGCCGACAGCGTATCATTGTTCGTGATGCGCCTCATAGCAGATTCGCGGGGAGCCAAGGATAACGATGACGAGTCCAATCAATTCCGAGACGCCGCGCCCCAGAGTTCTGGTGGCCGATGACGAACAGGTAATCGCCAATACACTGGCGACGATTTTGACCCGCAGCGGCTTCGACGCCCGCGCCACCTACAGCGGAGAAACCGCCGTGGAGATGGCCGCCGAGTGGAAGCCGAACATGCTCATCAGCGATGTCATCATGAACGGCATCACCGGCATCGAGGCGGCGATTCAAGTGCGTGCCTTGTTGCCGGAGTGCAAGATCCTTCTCTTCTCCGGCCAGGCAGCCACGGCAGACTTGCTGGAAAAAGCCCGCGCCCAGGGCCACGAGTTTGAGATTCTAGCCAAGCCCGTGCATCCCACAGACCTGCTGGCCAAACTGCGGTCATAGCAATTAGGAAATCAACTATAGATTCCTGCGGCCTTCCAGTGCGCGCGAGAGCGTGACTTCGTCGGCATATTCAATGTCGCTACCGGCGGGGATGCCAGTGGCAATGCGCGTGATGCGCAGCGGAGTATCAGCGCACTTCAGACGCAGTTCATCGGCCAGCCATGCCGCCGTGGCTTCGCCTTCCAGCGTGGGCGAAGTCGCCACAATTACTTCATCAATCTCGCCAGCAATGGCGCGCTGCAACAACGTGGCCGTACGCAGTTGGTCCGGGCCGATGCTGTTCAGCGGCGAAAGCGTTCCGTGCAGCACGTGGTAAACGCCGTTGAAGCTGCGCGTTTTTTCTACCGATGCAATGTTGGTCGGCTCTTCCACCACGCACACCAGTCGCGTATTGCGCAGTGGCGAGGTGCAGAGAATGCAGGGATCAACGTCAGTAATGTTGTTGCAGCGCGAACACAGCCGCAGTTGCGACTTCAAATCACGGATGGCTTCGGAAAGCGCATCGGCGTCTTCATCGCTGGAACGCAGAATGTGAAACGCCAACCGCTGCGCGCTCTTGCTGCCCACGCCGGGCAGTTTGCGCAACTCTTCAATCAACCGCGACATCGGTTCTGCAAAGCGCGGAGATTCGGCAAAGTGTGTCAAAGCAATCGGCTCCTGGATGGCGTGTTGATTAAGAACGATCAGGCGGATTCAAGCTGTCCAGCAAATCGCCGGCACCGGCGCCAATGCCCAGCCCATTCAGCGTGTTCTGCATGGAGTCCTTCATTGCCGCATCCACTTTGTGTGAAGCATCGTTCACTGCAGCGGCAATTAAATCTTCCAGCATCTCCACATCAGAGGGTGTCAAACTGCCGCTCACATTGGCCGGATCGATTTTCAGTTTCAGCACTTCTTTGCGGCCGTTCATCCGCACCGTTACCAGACCGCCGCCGGCAGAGCCTTCCACCATTGTCGCGGCCAGCTTCTGCTCCATCTCCGCACGCATGGTCTGCGCCTGCTGCATCATGTCTTTCAGTGCGCCGAGTTTGTTGAAGTCAAACAATCTGCACCTGCCTGGAATTCCTGTTACGTACGCTTCTTATTCAAATCGATGACGCTGCGGATCTCGGCATCAAAAAGTTTTTGAGCCTGCTGCACCATCGGATGATCCATCGCACGCGATTGCACTGTGCCCGGTCGCGCTGCAATCGGCACAGCGGGAGCGGCACTGGCCGCTGTCTCCGCATTGCCCGGTAGCGCTACATAGGTTAGATGCGCTCCACCTGCATTACGCACCGCATCGCGCGAAATTTGCATCGCTTTTTTGTTGTAGATGGTGTTCATCACCGCGGGCAGAATGCGTGTCTGTACGCGAAGTTCATTCCCATCGATGGTCCACTCGCTGGCTTGCAGTTGTTCGGCCAGAAACCCTTCGCCCGCTTCCGCCAGCGCATCGCACACAGCCTGCTGCAGGGCTTCGGGAGTCGCTGCGGTCTGCGTTGTCGCGTCGTGCAACTTGGATTGCGGCGGCACGGCTTCCGACTTCACAATTTCCGGTTCGGCTGCGCGGGTTTGCATTTGAGGCGCACCGGCCAGCGCCAGCGAACCATGCGTCATCTCGGTTGAGATTAGGTTGCTCTCACTGTGGCCAGCACTCATGCGCGGCTCAGGATTACGCGGCTCTGTCGCGCGTGTCGGTGTCGATGAAGTCGCCCGCGCACTGCTGCTGCCGGAGCCAGATGTTGTTGCCGGGGCAGAGGCGCTGCGGCTGCCGCTGCTTGCACCCCGCATCGGTGGTGGTGCGGGCATGCGGCTCAACAATTCTTCCATCGGCAAAAGACGCTGTAGATGCACCAGCTTCATCAGGCCGAGTTCAAAATGCAGGCGCGGTTCCTGCCGATAGCCGAGGTCGTCAAATGTCCGCAGCATGATTTGCAAGAATCGCGTCAGCTCTTCTTCAGCAAATAACATGGAGGTTCGTGCTGCGCGCTGTTGTTCATCAGCAGAGATTTGCAGCAGGGCAGTGGCGGCATGTTCCGGCGTGGCGTTGGAGATTTTCGCCATCAGACAGTTTCGCAGGAAACGTACCATCTGCCGCGCAAGTTGCGATGGCGAGTTGCCCGCGCTCAGTAACTGGTCGGCCAACTGCAACATGGTTGCCGTCTGATTGGCGCTGACGGCTTCCATCATCTGTTCAAAAACAGCATTCGATACCGTGCCCATCAATTCGCGAATCTGCACGGCATCCAGCACCGGGCGGCCGTTCGTCACCGGCGCGCTGGCAATCGCCTGGTCCATGATGGAAAGCGCATCGCGCATGGAGCCGTCGCCGGCCTCGGCCAGCAGCGCCAACGCATCTTCGCCGGCGTCCACATTTTCCTCGCCGGCAATCCAACGCAATTGCGCCAGAATGGCCTCATACTTTACCGCGTGAAAACTGTAATGCTGGCAGCGCGAGCGAATGGTCTGCGGAATATCTTCCGGCTGCGTGGTCGCCATCATAAAGATGACATGGTCGGGTGGCTCTTCCAGCGTCTTCAACAACGCGTTGAATGCGGCGTCGGTAATCTGGTGCGCCTCGTCCAGAATGTAGATTTTGTATTTGTCGCGCGACGGGCGATAGCGTGCGGCATCGCGTAGTTCGCGAATCTCATCAATGCCGCGATTGGTGGCCGCGTCGATTTCAATGACGTCGGTGGCGTTGCCGGCTTTGATTTCCGTACAGGCTTCGCAGACGCCGCAGGGTTCTGCCGTGGGCCGAGCTGCACTGCCGATTTCATTGCGGCAATTCAACGCGCTGGCCAGGATGCGAGCGATGGTCGTCTTGCCGATACCGCGATGTCCGCTGAAGATGTAGCCATGCGCCAGTCGGCCCTGCGTCAACGCGTTCAGCAGCGTGTGGGTGACGTGGTCCTGCCCGGCTACATCGGCAAAGCGTTGCGGGCGATATTTGCGTGCCAGGACTAAATGCGCCATCGTATCGTTCCATCCTCGGGGCGGCGTTGCGTGGTTGGCCTGAAGGGTTGATTGTATCGCCACGCAGAAGTCTATTGCCACACAGCCTGTGGAAGGCTGGGGCTTAGTTCCATTACAGTCGATTTCAACTTCAACGTGATTTGGATTTTGTGGGTTGCTTCTTTGATTTTGTTGCCGATTTTTTTACAGCCTTGCCGCGCGGCTTGACCAGCTTCTTTGCGGCGGCACGTTTCTTGGCGGCCAGCTTTTTTTTCGCCGCCACTTTTTTCCGCCGCTTCACTTCTTCCTCGCCCAGCATGGTGCCGCGGCATTTCTTCGCGCCGCAGTAGCAGCGCATGTCGTCGTCATCGCTGTCGTAGAGGTTGTATTCGTAGGTCAGTTCTTCATCGGCGGCAATGTCGCGCACGGCCACTACATAGATGCGTTCGTCCTCTTCCTGCGTTTCGCAGTTCGGGTCGCAGGAGTGGTTGATGAACATGGCCTGGCCAAAACCGTCAATTACTTTGTCGCCGTTTCCCACGCAGAAAAGGTATGTCACAAACCGGTCCTGATAGAGGATGTCCGCCTTGTCCTTGGGTACGCGCTTACCGCCATACTCCACTACGCGTTCACCCTTGCGGATGGGAGTAGTTGTGTAGCAACCGGCGGCGTGAATGGCGGAGGAACGGATAATCAATGCCATGAAGCAGTGTGGCCTTTCATTTCTTTTGCTGGCGGTTGTGGGGGCCGGGTCAAAAAAATCGAACTGTGAATGTAGCCGAAGTATACCAATTCGCCACAAACAGATTCGACGCATCTTTCCTGCGCCACATCCGTCTACACTAAGGAGAGGGAGTCTTCTTGCAGATGCGGCACACATTCCACCCATGGGGAAGGTTCTGCGCGGCGACTTGCCTGTGCCTGCTCGCCACTTGCGCGCTGGCGCAAAGCACTTTGCCTGCCTCGCCGGCTCCATCGCAAGCTCCGGCGACCCAACCCGCATCCACCGTGCCTCCAACAACTGCTGCAGGCGCTGAAGAAAACACCACGAACGGCGCAGCCACTTCCAACCAGTTTGCATTTCCTGAGGAAGAGTCGCGCAAGGCCGCCGATGCCGTCAAACGTGGCGAGAATCCAATCCCTGTGCCGGTGGTTGCACCCCCACCCCCCCCACCGCCAACGGAAGTTGCCCCGTCCACCAGCGAGCCCACCGAAACTTCATCCACGCCGCCGGGCAAATTGATTCTTCCCAAGCTGCCGATGATTACCACGCACGATGCAGGTGCTGAGGGGCCCGACGCACCCAAGGACAACGGCTACAGTTCCAGCCGCGGCCCTGACGATGACAATGCCGATGCCACTCCGGCCAACGCGAAAGATAAAAAAGCACCCGGCAGCCCGCCGGATGACTCTGACCCATCACGGCGCCAGTTGAAGATTACAGATTCCGGCAGCAGCGGCGCGGCCCCGACGCATCGCATTGAAGAAGATGAAAAGGTCGGCGACTTCTACATCGACACCGGCAACTACATGGGCGCGTATCTGCGATTCAAGGACGCGGTTGCCTTTGCGCCGCAAGATGCTTACGCGCATTTTGGCATTGCGGAAAGTGCACGCCGACTGGGCAAGGTAGACGAAGCCATTCAGAATTTTCAACTGTATTTGAAGTTGGATCCCGGCGGAGAAAAAACTCGCCAGGTCACGCATGAACTCAACGAACTGACCAAGTCACAGCCACAATCAAAATAATCCGCTAGCGCAGAAATTGCATGTACCAGGCGAGTATCTGGTTGCCGACCACCATCGCAACCAGACCGCCGATGGCGAGAAAACTACCGAAGGGGACTGCGTTCCTGCGGTTGGCCCAAGCGGCATTGCTGCTGAATGATTTGCCGCGCATGGCAACATACGCCGCATACATCGTGCCCACAATACACGCCGCCAGAAATGCCAACGCCGTCAACCGCAGGCCCAGAAACGCCGTCAGCATCGCGGTCATTTTCACATCACCTAGCCCCATGCCTTCGCGGCGTCGGACCAGACGATAAATCCAGCGCATCAGTAGCAGCGATGCGGTAACGAGAATGATCCAACCCAGCCGATGCAGCACAATCTTTTCCGGCGTCGTGGCGTAGACCGTACCCGCATCCGCAGGCAGGGAAACCGTTCCCGCAGCCAGCAGCAGCACACCCATCAAACCGCCGCCCAGTGTGAAGGCATCCGGCAGCAAGCCATCGCGCGCATCCATCAGCATCAGGCCTATCATCAACCAGCCCAGCAGCGCGTAGCTGATGGCCGCCATCGCCGCGTCGGCACCCGTACCGAAATAACCCACTCCAAACTGCACCGCGCAGAAGAGAAACCAAAGACACACGGCCAACTCCACCAGCGGATACATGATTGAAATTGGTCTGCGGCAGGCGCGGCAGCGGCCACGCAACAGAAGCCAGCTGAGAATCGGAATGTTTTGCCACGCGCGTACAGGTGTGTTGCATTGCGGACATTGCGAACCCGGCCGCACTACAGACTGCCCCTTCGGCATCCGCACAATACAAACGTTCAGAAAGCTGCCGCAGGCGAGCCCCAGCAGGGCTGGAAAAGCAAGCAGCCAGAGCGGGAACTCGGCAGATTCTATGAAGGCAGCAGGAATCAAGTAGGCAGTCACCGTGAGTAGTATAGGTGGAAATTCATTGTATGCCGTGCGGAACTTCTGCGCGGAAGCAGCGTCGGATAGGATACATCTCGCCGGATTCGATACAGTAGATGTATGGCGCATGATTCAGAAAAGAAGCCGCAGCCCGAACCTGTTGCGGGATATGAGTTTCCTGTAACGCCTCCGCAGAATGCCGAGGCCGGCGAGAAGCTGGCAGAGACAGCGGCCATCGTCGCGCGGCTGCGTGCACCTAACGGTTGCCACTGGGACCGCGAACAGACCTTCGACACCCTGAAGCGCAACACACTGGAAGAGACTTACGAAGTTTTCGATGCCATTGAGCGCCGCGACTGGCCGCACCTGAAAGAAGAACTAGGCGACTACATGCTGCAGGCGGTTTTCTACGCGCAGATGGCCGCCGAGTCCGGTCACTTCTCGCTGCCTGAAGTGCTTGACGTGCTGAATGAAAAACTCGTCCGCCGCCATCCGCATATCTTCGCCGGGGCAGAGGCGACCGACACCAACGCAGTGCTGCGCAACTGGGAAATCATCAAGCGGCAGGAAAAGGCAGCCAAAGCAGCTGAGTCCGCCGAGGAAGCCAAGC
>Ga0164296_1004763_pt1 | contig 12186 bp, 4 predicted proteins | sample GEODES057metaG_FD_113533 | JGI IMG/M metagenome (GOLD analysis project Ga0164296, IMG submission 113533) | Dystrophic lake water microbial communities from Trout Bog Lake, Wisconsin, USA - GEODES057 metaG | ecosystem: Environmental > Aquatic > Freshwater > Lake | place: USA: Trout Bog Lake...
CATCAGTAATTGCGGAAATTGTTACTGCACCGTCGTAGTAATTTACTGACGCTGAACTTGAGTGATTTTCGTAATTTGCAGCTAATGTGTTAGAAATCGTAACTCCAGTTAACGTTGCTCCGCTGTCAACAAGGTTAGAAATTACTGCAGGAGTTGCAGCCGCTTCAATCGAGTTAATTGTTAGAGTAGCATCACCAATTACAGTAGCCGTTGTAAGCGTTGTTCCACCCGCAGTAGCATTCAAATTCAAAGTTAAACTATCTGAACCGGCTGTTCCTAACTGAGTAGTAGCTAGACTGAATGTACCAGTTGAAGTTATATTTAATGTTGAAGATGGAGCTAAATTATTGAAGGTGTGCAAACCACTACTTGCTAGTGAAATTGCTTGCACAGAATAGCCTGTATCGTCTGCAGTAACTGCACCGGCAATATCAACGCCAGTTGCAGCAGCTAGACGCCCAGCAGGAGCTGTTAAGCTATATCCAACATCATTTGACGTAATGTTACCAACAGCTGCTGTTGATCCACCTAATTGAGTTACTCCAGTAACACCTTTAAGGGTCAAAATTACATTTTTGGCGGTTGTTGCACCAGATTCAACAACATAAGTGTCACCACTAGCAGTAAATGCTGCAACTTCATAATCAGAATTTGTTGAAGCAGCTGCATTAACGATAGCTTGAGCATCTGCAATTTGTTGAGCTACTGTATCAGCACCTGTGAATGTGATGATACCGTTTGATACTGTATACGTATCTGCATTTGCTGTTGCACTTGCTGTTGTTACTGGAGACAAAAGATTGACTGGATACGGGTCGGTTGCAACCCCGGTTGAAGCAACGATATTGGCTGCAACAAGAGCGGCGACAGTTGCCCCATTCGCGTCAATTTGAGCAGGTACTTGAACTGTATCAGCAGAATAAACAACGTCTTTTTGGAATGTAATCTTATCGTTCGTTGTAGAACTACTTGAAATGTTGAATCCATTAACCGTAGCACGAGCACCAATTGTTCCGTTGAGAGGGGTAATCAATGTTACGGATTTTGCCGTTGTAGCTCCAAGATTAATAGTTTCACTACCAGTTCCTGATCCTGCACCACCGTATCCAATAGTGATAGTACCTCCACCAGCACCTGTAGTAATTACATCTCTTGCTGCATCATAGGCAGTTGGTGATGTCTCAGCTACACCACTACCGTAAGCTGTTAATGAACCAGTACCACCCTTGATAGTAATACCAGAAGTCGCTCCAATAACTCCAACAGTATTCAAAGACCCTGTTGAGGCAGATCCATCAATTAAAGCCATAGCATTTGCTGGTTGTGTACTACCACCAGCATTCATCTGATAGATGACAGTTGTTGATCCATTTCCTGTAACAGTGATGCTCTGAGCATTGTTTGCGTTTGCAAGCAATGTTCCGTCAATTATTGTTACCTTATTTGAATCTGTACTTCCACCCATTACATCTTTTACGCTATTGATAGTAATGAACTGATTATTTGACTCATTAATAACTGAACCTGTCGATGCACTTCCTGATGCCGAGTTCAAAGTCAATGGCAGAGTATTACCTGTCAATAGTGAATTGGCAGTTGAATAAGTTTCAGAAATAGAATTAATAGGATTTAAATTATCTAGGTGAGAGTTCGAACTTGATGCACCGGGAGCCAAAAGTACAGAGTATCCAGTCGGATAAGTACCCGTGGCAGAAGTATCGAATTTATTTCCAGGAATAAATAGTGTTGCGGTTGTTGCATTTCCACCGGAAGTCAAGGCAGATACGCCAGTTACTGAATATGCCCCAGTAATAGTTACAGAATTTTTAATGACGGCTGTATCAGAACCAGCGCCTGATGCACCTGTACCAGCAGCTGATACCGATGCTGAAACACCATATAGTCCTGATCCTTGCCCACCCTGCAAAGCAGCCTTATTAATTGCCCTGTAAATTGCAAGTGCTGTTGCGTCAGCAGCACCAGCAGCTGTAACAGTAAGTGTGACGCCATTAATCACCAAAGTAATTACATCTGTAGAGCTTGTGGATGTGCCAACGGTAAATGAAACTGTATTTCCTCCATTATTCTGGAGATTAGCACCATTTAGAGCTGTACTTGTTGCAGCCAAAACAGTTAATGGTGTGCCAGGAACTACACTTGCAAAAGTAACTGGAGCTGTAACTTGATTGTTAATTAACCCACCAGTAAATGATGTTGCTGTATAAGAACCTGTAGAACCACCATTCAGTTGTAGGTTTTGGAAGTTTGTTAAACCCGCTCCAATACTTGAATTGTAATTTCCAGTAGGACCGACCAAAACTGCTGTATTGTTTCCAGAAGTTCCTCCGTTAATTGACTTAGATAGTCCTGTTGAGCTTCCTACAACTGTTATTGTTGAAGGGCCAGAGCCGCCTGAAAATGAGGTCACTGTTCCGTCAATAGTTGCAGAAACTGCACCAGAGCTGGTTGAGGTTATGGATGTAGGCGCGTTTGAACCTGCTGTTACATTGCCAAGGGAAACTGGACCTGTGCCAGCAATCGTCAAAGCACTCGAACCATTTGTCAGGGTCATACTGTCGGCAAATAATGTGCCTGTCCCATTATTCACTAAATTAATAGTCTTGCTACCTGTTGCAGGGTTATCAGTGTCTGTCAAGTTGATCGCATTGATTGCCGATGTACCACTTGCTGTAATGTTTATAACTTTTGAAGCATTTGATACAACTTGTGTAATTGAACCAGCTGACCAATTGGCAACAGTAGGGGAATCTGCAGCTAAAGAAGGAGCGCCTGCTCCAGAACGAGAAACAATTGTTACTGGAAATGGCGCAGTCCCAGCTGTTTGAGGCGAAACTATAACTACTCCAGCGGCTGTTCCTAAAGTTGTTAGATCAGAATAGGTCGCTGTTCCTGGCAGTATTGTATTTAGGGCTGCAGCTAAATGCGCAGCAGCTGTTGCAGCTGTTGCACTTGCAACATAAGTCCCAGTCTGTCCAGCATATGTAAAGGTAACGGTATCACTACTATTTCCAGTTGTAGAAAAAGTATATCTATCAGTAAATGTCGAACGTTTTGCCGAATCCCCACTCAAATTCAAGTTGAGTGTATTATCAGCCACCAAGTTCGTTGCTGTAATTAACGGCGTTTTAGATAGGTTACCGTAAGCATCAGTTAATGAGCTATTATTTACATTTACTGTGTTGAGTGCAGTACTGGTAATAGGCGAAGCTACTGAGTAAGATGATAGGGCTGTAGCACTTGCCGTTGTTGAAGAAGCAGATGAAACACCATCTCCATTGAGTGTAACTGTCGTTAAAGCATTAACAGCAGCCTCATCGGTGATCGTTACTGCAGCACCACCAGTTACTGATATTGTAGAGCTACCACTTGGGTAAATATTTACTGCACTGGTACCATAATATGAATTAGAACCAAATGTAGAAGAGTTATTTACAGTGACAGGTCCAGTTGGATCAGTTGTCAACGTGGTAGTGGATCCAATTGTAATCGTTCCTGAGGTAGGAGTGGTTGTTAAAGAGACTGACCCAGGTGCTTTCGGAATATTAAAGGCATCAGATGAACCAGGAGTTGCATAAGTATTCGCATTGGTATCTGTAATCGTGATCACACCTGAGGGACCAGTATGTCCAGAAGTATTTCCAACAGTCACATTACCACCAGTTGTACTAACTGTTAATGTCGTTCCGTCATCAACTGTAATTGCTGTAGAAGCACCTGAAGTTGCTGCATTCATATTTACAGTAACAGCACCTGAAACATTGTTTACTGTGACAGGGTTTCCGTAAACGTTAGATGTATCATTAACTGTAACAGATGCACTTGTTCCACCAGAAACTGTGATCAATCCATATGATGCCGTTGATTGGCCGCCGGCACTATCAACAACCGTAACAGAACCAGTTGGAGCGACATTTGATCCAATTGTGATTGTTCCACCATTTGCACTTGAACTAGCTTTAGTAGCTGTCACGGAAACAGATGTACCACCGTCAACAGCAACATTAGCACCCGACGAATTTTCATTAACAATAATCGCACCTGCAGGCACGGTTGATGCACTTGGAGAACTAGTTCCAACTTTTACAGCGGTAGATCCGTTGTCTGTAATTGTTACATTATTACCACCATTTGTTGATATGCTATTTGTGCCGGTAGCTGTACCGTTGTATGTGTCAACAATATCAGTTGTTGACGCGGCTTTGATGCTGTCTGTACCTGTACCACCAGACGAAACGGTTACTTTTGTAACACCAGCAATCTTGGAAACATCAAAAGTATTTGATCCTCCAGCGTTTCCAGCAGTTGACAAAACAATTGATTGGATATTTGAAATTGATGCACCAACTGGCAAAACGGATGCATCAGAAGCGACGCTATCAATAATGTTTAATTTGTTTGTTGCACCAGCACCTGTAATTGTGTCAAAACCCTGCAATGTAGTGTTAGAGCTAGACAAGTCAGCGTTGATGGTATTACCTGTGGCAGTATCAGCACCTGTTGTCAAGGTAACAGTAGCACCTGTCAATGCGGCTTGAGCAAGTGTAATGTCTGATGTACCGTAAGTTGAAGCATAGGATGTTGCAGCAGCAATAGTCGTATTGAATGCAGCAGCTTGTGCAGCATAAGTTGAACCTGCTGGTGTAGCAGCAAAAGAGTTCAACAAGGAAACCAATGTGGTTCCAGGCTTTGGCGTATTCAATTGACCCAACAACCATGTTGCCAAAGTGCTCTTGGCATCATCAGCAACACCAACATATTTCAAAATTGTGCTGGCCAATGCCAATGTGGGGGTTCCGAAGTCACGTGAGAAGACTTGATTTGCCCATGCCTCGACTGAACCGAGGTTAGAGACTTCGCTGAGTGCTTCTGTCATAGAAGCAGCACCGAGTTGCTGACCGTAGAGGGCCGCAGCAATACGAGCTACAACTGTGTTATTGAGGGATAAAGCCATTTGTTTTTCCTTTTAAATTAAGGTTTGATTAAATCGAGAAATTTTCTTTGCAAAGAAACCGAACATGAAGTCGTGTCGTTAAACACCATCACACTCGACTCAGCATCCTTCTTTTAAAGACACTCAGTCGAGCGAAATTCTTTTCAAGGTCTGCGGTTGAATTGGGAGGAGTTTTTCTAGAGAGCTGACTCTCGGATTGATGATTTCAAGCACTCGACTTGAAGTAATCCTGAAAATCGAGTAAAAAAGATATTTCGAATCAATGGCTTATTTCAAGCACTGAATGAATTCATGGAATATTTGTTGAATTCAGTAGTATCTAAATAAAAAAATTTATATTTTGATCAGATGTTGAATGAATAAATGTCGAAAGACACTTTTTTGGAATGAATTCGTATGTTGAATAAATCATTTGTAAGCGTTGATGAGTTGGAATTTCTTGTAGCTAACCTCGGTGAGACTCGCCATGAATTTGTTGATAGGTATTTAAGGGGACTATCAATTGTTAAGCGTAAAAATGGGAGTCTGTCCTGGTACTTTAAATATCAAAGTCCAGAAAATTTAAAAGAACAAAAATTTAAGATAGGAAATTTTCCAACTCTTTCGCTAAATGCAGCAAGGCAGATGGCGTTTCAAGTGATAAAGAAGAATTATTATTTTGACCCCATTGAGTTAGGTATATCAAATCTCTCAAACAACCTTTATGAAGAACCATTGTCTATAACTCAAAATCAAAGTTTATTGAGTGTTGATGTCTTTTTCAATGAGCACTATTTACCATATATTAAAACGGCAAAGCGATCGTGGAAGATTGATGTCTCTATCTTTATTAATCACGTATATCCAATATTAGGAAAATATCCGATCAGCTTTATAAAGCCCTATTTGGTTCAAGAAATGATGAATCACTTAAAGAGTAAGAAATTGTCAGCGAGTTCTATTAACAGAGTGCTGATCATTTTGCGCTACATGTTCAATTTGGCAATTAAATGGAAGGTATTACCGGACTTGTCAAATCCATGTGCTGGTATTAAAGAACTAAGTTTGAACAACAAAAAAGAAAGATATATTTCTTCTTCTGAGTTTGTAAAGCTAAAAGTTGAATTGTGCAAATCAAAAAATATTTTTTTACCGCTTTTAATTCAGTTATTGTTATTGACAGGCGCCCGAAGAGGTGAAGCCTTGAATGCTAAGTTAAACGATATTGATCTTGAAAGAGGTGACTGGGTGATACCTTTACCCAAGGGTGGAAAATTACGACATATCCCATTGAACGAGTCAGCTGTTTCTACTATCTTGCAAATCAAGAATTTATCTCAGTCTATCAATCAATTGACAGCCGAAAGCGTTTATCTCTTCCCCAATCCTTTGACTGGAAAGCCATTTAGGCAGTTATTTTATTCTTGGGACAAAGCTCGAAAGGCTGCTGGAATGGCTGATTTTCGTATGCATGATTTAAGGCACTCCTTTGCTTCTGCATTGGTTAATTCTGGAATGACACTTTATGATGTCAAAGAAATATTGGGGCATACAAACATCAAGACCACTGAACGATATGCTCACCTCAATAATGAAAGACTCAAAAAAGCATCATCTTCAGTAAATTGTTATTACGGTCCGGATGTCTTTGAATTTAATGCATAAGAAATTGAATTAAAAACTGAACTTAAATTAATACATAGGTATTAATTTATAAATGATCTTGCTTTAAAAGTCAAAGTTAAAAGATAAATTTTGACAATACTTCTCAGGATTCTGTTAGCTTTTCAACTATTGATATTGAAATGAATAGTTTTGGGCTAGAATAAAGTAGTCCGTGTGGCAAGATTTTGCTTCATCGTTTTTGACCCATCTTCAAAAGGCAAATTAAATGTCGAGTTTATTCAAATACGCTAGTGTTTTGACCTTAGCTGTCTTGGCCTCATGTGGCGGATCCAGTTCCTCTTCACCCTCAACAACACCAACTACACCAACGCCTCCTGTTGTAACGAATTTGCTCACAGTGGTGCCTGCCATGGGTGGATTTAGTGCTGGTGCTAACGTGAACATTTACAGCTCAACAGGAACATTGGTTGGTAATGCAACAACTGATGCAACTGGAGCAGCGCAAGTGAATATTGGTTCTTTCACTGGAGCATTCATCACTAGCGTATCTGGCGGTCCGAACGTTACAGTCTATAACGAAGGCACTGGTGCTCGTGAGCCTTTCGGCGCTTCGAATATCCTTTTGGAAATGTCTCCCTCAGTACCAACCAGCGGAAAAGTTGGTGTAACACCGCTTACAAATGCAGCAGCAGCAGTCTTGATCTCCAATCCTGCAAAACCAGTCTTGAACTTGCCCAGTTCTTCTAATGCTGCAACTGCAATTGCAAATGTCAACACAACCGTACAAAATGCTGTTGGCCTCACTGGTATTGACATCACAGCTGCTCCTGCTCCTTTGAACAGTTCTACTGGCACCATTTCTTCAACCGATGCCAATACAGTGATTTACAGTGCTTACTTGGCATCTTTGGCCATTGCCAGCCCTGCAACTTCATTGACTCAAGCTGCAAACAACCTTGCTACTGATGCCGCTTCCAATGGCGGTACCATGACCAATTCCAAGTCATTGCTTCGCGTAACCGCAACGACCTTGACCACAGTTTTGTCAACCAATGTGGCGAGCACTTCTTTGACTCCTGCAGTTACTGCAACTGCTACTACTGTTAAGACCAATGTTGCAGCAACTGCTGGTCCATCAACTGGAGGATCAACTGGTTCCGTTCCAACGCCTCTATCACCTGCCTGTGCTGCTGCAAAGGCTGCTGGTGTGACCATCACTGGAGCTACTGGTGCTAGCGGTGGAGCTACTTTGATCAATCCTTTGACTTGTACCTGAGTCAGTTGAGATTAAATGAATGGCACCTTCGGGTGCCATCTTTTTTGGTGGGTACTCAATTTCACTTGCCTTCGGATTGTTCGATCAAAGCTTGAAGAGCACTACAGAATGCAATCTTTAATTTAAAAAATAATCGAAAACAGTATTCGTAAAAAGAAGAATTACATGCAAAAAAACACACATGCATATAGACCTCAATTCTTAGTTATTTTGCTGGCTTCTTTGCTCATGGTCAATCACAGCAGTTTCGCAAGTGATTTACTCTCAGTTGGATTGGGTCAGGATGGGTATACGGGACTATCTAATACACCGATTGCAAATATCAACTCGGGTCAGATGGGGTTACAGTGGTCCCCACGAGTCATTGGTTATTCGCGACACGATGGAAACAACTTTTCAACTGCAATTGGATTGAATGAAGGACTCGAGGTTGGTGGACGCATAGCTGGAAACACTTGGACAGGAAGTGCTTACGCGCCCGGAAATGACATCGGTCTACGTGACTTATCAGGTTCATTTAAACTCAATTTGAACGCCATCTTCGATGTCAAACTGCCTGTTCAGTTTGCTGTGGGTGAAGTGGACATTGGGGGTGCTGCCACCAACTTCAGAAGTCAATACGGTGTGGCCACCTATCAAAGTGACAAATTGCTCTTGAGTTTGGGGGAATCTAGAGCAGGATCTCTCAATACTCAAAAAGTTTTATCGGGTCCTTTTGCAAACGGGAAATGGGCAGTGTTGCCATGGTTGAGTGCTCAATTGGAGTCAACACAAGACCGCTCGTGGGCTGGCATCAAGGCACAAGCAGATTGGCTTGGCGTCAAACCGTATTTTGAAGTCAATCAGCAGTTGAAAGGTAGCGACGTTGTTGGCAGCAAGGCTTGGCTGACACTGGGCGTCAGTATTCCCTTGGGTGGACGTGATCATGTGTCCCCAAGCAATGATGGTCATGGCTTCTTACAATCTTCAGATAAGCCGAGAACATCACCAGTTTTGAACGAGTCCATTCAAATCATTTCGAAAGAAAGTAGTATTGATTCAAGCTTGGCTAAAGAAATGGCTCTTTCAGGTCCATCAGGTCAGAGCAAATCTGAATTGATTCGAGCAGATAAAAACGTATCACTGTCGCCAAGTGAGATGAACTTCGATGTGGACCAACTTCTTCGGTCATTACTAGAAAAGGGTTTTGAGAGAGTGAGCGTTGGTTGGGCAAATGAGTCCTCTCAGCCAGAGCCGCGCTTGGTGGTCTCAGTGAATGATTCGGTGTACTTGCGCAGCCAACTCGACGGTTTGGGGGTGGCATTGGGAGTCATTGCCGACTCAAGCTGGAGAGGTTCTTATCGCTTGGTGATTGAGCGGTGGGGTACTCCCGTTCAATCGGCTGAAGGTCAGTCCACTTGTCTTTGGCAGTGGTTGCATCACAATGCCTCTTGTACTGAGCATGAAACGCTCGAAATCACTCGAAGTAACCCTGGGGCAAATTTAGACAGCGCACGTTGGGTGATTAAAAATCAAAGCCCTGACACATTCAAGCCCAGAATCAACTTGGCCCCGATCTATACCTACTACATTGCGACTGAAGTTGGAATGTTCGATTACTCTTTAGGATTGGATATGAACCCGCAAGTGCATTTGTGGCCAGGCGCTGTCTTTGAGTTTTCACATTTGACGCCACTCATGCAAACCAACAACTTCAAGGCAGATCAGATCTTTGGCTTGGCTCGCATTCCTCACACCACTGAGCGAGTGATGTTGCACCAGATGCAAAAGTTGCCCCTGGGATTTTCGATTCGTGCCAGTGCTGGCAACATATTCTCCAACGAGTACCAAGGATTTCAAACTGAGCTTCGGTATGACCAGGATAAAGGCCCTTGGGCTGCAGGAGTGACTTTGAGTCAGTGGAAATCAATCGTTGCAGGCTATTCTGACACAAGGCATCCAAGCACTGGTTTTGTGCGGTATTCGGTGCCCAATCGGGCATGGAACTTGGAAGCCCAATTTGGTGAGTACTGGTTCAAGGATCAGGGACTCACTCTGATGTCGAGGCATTGGTTTGGGGATACGAGTGTGGCACTCTATGTTCGACGCTCAATTCCTCAGGCTGTGATTTGGTCGGGAGACCGTAGCGTGAACTTGGCGGGACTTGAGGTGACCTTTCCTTTGACTCCAAGCAGGGAGATGAACAGCGATTTCTTCCAAGTTAGGGGTAATCCGCAGCAAAGTTTCTCTATTTTTACTCAGGTTGCAAAGAGCAATAACCAAGTCGTGGATCAAAATGGGGTGCCCGTGCAGTTCAGGGTTTTTGTGGACGCACCCGCTCCATTTACTTTGGGGTCAACGCTAGAGGACTATGACCGAGCAGTGTTCGAGCGCAGTGAGATCGAGCGGGTGAGAGTTGCTTACGAACGCTTCAATAAGTAATTTGATCTTGATGACAATCAATGTGAAATTGACTATCAAGTTGTCAAGTTATCTTTGATTTTTAGTTTTGAGTGTATCTTTTTTGATTAGGCGTCATGATTTATGAAAAAAGTGTAATGTAAAGCTCACTATTTTTAACTTTTCAGCTGTTAACTTTAAAACTTACAATGTTGATTAAAATAATCATTATTGACAAAGTTTTGAGGCAAGCTGATGGTTAAATTAATTTTCTGGTGTGTTTTTGTAAGCGCTTCAATGTGTTTGCATGCTGAATCCTTGCAGGGCATAAATTTCTTGTTAAATTGCCCTGATCAAACCGTTGTTGAGATTCAATTTTCATCAGACTCTAGGTCATTTGAGTTGGTTCAAAAACAAACACTATCCTATTCGGATGAAAAACCAAAAGTTCAACATTTCAAGGGCGAGACCAACACTTTTGGTAAAGATCAATACAAATTGATGATCAACACCAAAGAAAGTCTCAAACTTTCAAAGGACTCAGAGGGATTTTATTTGTTAAAGGGATTGAGTTCAAAAAAACCTGAAATGATTTGTGAGGGTCAATCCTTCTCAGGCAACTAATGGGTCTCATTTATTACTCTAAATGGTCAATACAACGTATTCAATCCTGTAGTATTTTCAATACAAAAGAGGTCTTTACAGACTTGGTTGTAAAAATCATCGTTGAAAAGCGGAATATGTAAATACTAAATGGGTCACTTTTCTACTTATGTTAATGATTTAATTCATTTTTTTGAATCGATTGTCAGTTCTCTTGAGCTAAAATTAACATATGGTTAATAAATGTCAAATATCAGGGCGGATTGATGCCTTGAATTCACTTTTGCAAAATATCAAAATCTCATCATCCTTTACGCATTAGAAAAACAGTGAACCAAACGCAACAAAGACTCTCCTCGAGCCGTTCGATCCATCGTTGGTTTCTTTGGATCATTCTTATTTGTTTTTCAATCTCAAGTTGGTCTCAATCCAGTTCATCGTTGCAATCACAAATGCAGGGAATGCAGGGTGTATCTGGGCCCGGTCTAGGCCTTAACTTTGATCCCGGCTCAGCCACTTCAGGACTTTTGAATGCCCAGTCTTTGGCTGGCATGAACGCTAGTGTCATCAGTGGTGCTGACCCAAAACCACAATCTCCCTTATTGGCTGCTTCGCAAAACTTAAAGGCACTCAAGCCCAATGCATTTCAAACTTATTTGTTGCAAACGACAGGTCAAAGCCTAAAGGTATTTGGATCAGAATTCTTTGAGAATAGTTCTGGTACTCAAACCAATCAGCCCTCACCCTTTGTCCCAGTTGTGAATGCACCAGCCACGCCAGAATACGTTCTGGGTGCTGGGGATCAGCTCTTGGTTCGCGCTTGGGGGTCAATCAACATCAACTTTCAAGCCACAGTGGATCGCAATGGTTTCATCGCATTGCCCAAAGTAGGAGCAATTTCACTAGCTGGTGTGAAGCTTGCCAAGGCTGAGGGCGTGATTGAACAGGCAATCTCGAAGTACTACAAAAACTTTGAATTGAACGTGACCTTGGGTCAAACCAGAACAATCAGCGTTTATGTGGTGGGTCAGGCCAGGCGTGCGGGTAGTTATGCCTTGAGCAGTTTGTCTACGCTCAGTTCAGCTGTTTTTGCCTCTGGTGGTCCTAATGCCAATGGCTCTATGCGCCGAATCCAGCTCAAAAGAGCCAACTCAATCATCAGTGAGTTTGATATTTACGAGTTCTTGGCCAACGGTCAGGTTGACAATGATCTCAAACTTTTAGATGGGGACGTGATCGTATTTCCGCCTCTTTTGGGCCAAGTGGCCTTGATGGGAAGCGTAAATGCTCCAGCAGTTTTGGAGCTCAAATCCGACAAGGAGTCATTGCTTGACTTGTTAAAAGTTCAGGG
>Ga0164296_1004765_pt1 | contig 12182 bp, 12 predicted proteins | sample GEODES057metaG_FD_113533 | JGI IMG/M metagenome (GOLD analysis project Ga0164296, IMG submission 113533) | Dystrophic lake water microbial communities from Trout Bog Lake, Wisconsin, USA - GEODES057 metaG | ecosystem: Environmental > Aquatic > Freshwater > Lake | place: USA: Trout Bog Lake...
ATAAAGAACGTTCAACACGGGCAAGCATTACCCAACCATCAGCGTTGTTGGGTTCTTGCGCCAAGCGTTTGGTCAACTCATCCGCCATTTGAGCAAGTTTCTCAGGTGTGAAAGCTTCATCACTTGCGCCTGCAACCGTCTCCACATAATCAAGCGCTGTAGGCGTTCCCACCAAAAAATACAAAGAGATCGATAAGACCGGTATCAACACTGCCAGCGCTGGCACAGTCCACCTGATCCACGGGGACTGAGTGCGTTGGGAGGCGAACGCAGCTGAGTCTGAAGGCGCAAAAGCCTCACCAACGTTGAGCTCGCGAGTATTCAAATTGGAGAGTGCTTGGGTATGAGCCTTGGAGTCCTCTACCAATCTTTGGGCTAACTCCTCCCTAGCGAGCTCGAACTCTTGCTCACTCAATCGACCCAACTCAAACTCAGCCGCCAATTCTGTCAACTGCTCGCGGTATACAGCAACATTAGCCATCATTGCTTCTTTAGGGTCTTGCTGTTGAGCGCGACTTTTATAAATAGCGGACTTTAACGCAGCCCAGAAAAATACAATCACCAGTATCAATAAAACCAGTGCTAGGATGATAAATAAAAGGGACTCGTTCACATCATTCCTTATGCTCAGGATGCGCAGTTTCACTCAATTGTGAAGGCGCTGTTAAGTTTGTATTCGACTCAGCGCCGACCACAGTTGCATGAGTTGCTGGCTGTAGGGACTGAATTTTTTTATTTCTTTTGTTGATGACAAATAACAGAACGCCAAGTCCAATCAATAAACATACAAATGGACCAAACCAAAGGGCCCACGTCATTGGTTTAACGGCGGGCCGGTAAAGAACAAAATCTCCATAACGCTCTACCAAATAATCTTTAATCTCTTGGTCCGTTCGCCCCTTCACGATTTGCTCTCGCACCTGCGCCCTCAAATCCTCTGCTAAATCTGCCCTTGATGAAGATAGTGATTCGTTTTGACAAACCAAACACCTAAGCTCCTCAGCAATATGCACGAGCCGAGCCTCGACCTGCGCGTCACTCGCCATAGGTTCAGCTTCTTTGGCGAGAACGGGGTTCGAGGCGAAGCTAACTGCAATTAGGCCAGAGATTAAAAAATATACAAAACCAGTTAGACCCGCTAACCGGTCACGAGTGGGCAAAACTGCCACGGGAGATCTGGAATTTTTAGAGATGAGGCCACAAAAGTTCATGAATTCTCCAGCCCACGAATAATTGGTAATAACGTGTTTGTTAACAACTGGGGCGTAACTGGACCAATTTGTTTATACCTGATCACACCCTCTTTATCAATAATGTAAGTCTCAGGAACGCCGTATACGCCGTAATCTATTCCTACACGCCCATCCAAATCCATTACAGATAAAGAGTAAGGATTACCGTGCCTCTCTAACCAAACAGCCCCCCTAGATCGGGCTAAGCTTAATTGGGCATCGGGGCTAAGTTTTTTCTCCGGATCATCTTGGGGTTGTATCTCTTTGTAACTTAAACCAACAATAGGCACTGCTATTTGTTTAGCAAAAGCGACCAAAACTGGATGCTCCTCACGACAACTTACACACCAAGTTGCCCAAACGTTTAGCAACCAAACACGCCCCTTATAGTCGCTTGGACTGAATGTTGATTTACCTGACAAGGTTTGCAAAGAGAACTCAGGCGCTGCCCGGTTAATGAGCGGCGAAGGAATCTCATGCGGGTCTCGTTTGAGGCCCGCAGCTAAGAAAAGCACAAGAACAACAAATAAAGCCAGCGGTATTAAAAACTTTTTCATATGCAATTTTTGCCTTGCTTAACTAGCTATGTGTGCCGTGCAAAATATCCGAGTTGCCCCCAGTTGGGCGATGGTTTTGATTTTCACCTACAAGCTGATTATTTTGACTATGACCTAAATCTTGGGCTTGAGAAACCGTCGTGAGTGCTTGTCCAGCAGTTTGCAAAGGAGTTTGCGAGGATCCGCGGCGATATCTTCTGTCCAATGCAGCCAATAAGCCTCCTAAAACCATGACCAACACCCCTACCCATAACCAAGGTACAAAAGGTTTATAGTAAATGCGCATACTCCACTGTTGATCGCTACCAGGTAATGGGTCACCCAGGGACACGTATAAGTCCCGCCATAAGTTAGAGCTGATTGCGGCCTCTGTCATCGGCATAGCGGAGGAAAGATAATGTCTCTTCTCTGGTCTTAAGATTTCAGTGCTCTCGCCAGAATTGAAGACCTCAATTTGAGCTTGACTTGCCGTGTAGTTAGGCCCCTTAACTTCATTGATCTCGTTTAAGCGAAACACATATGGCTTAATAGTGACCTCATCGCCTATCGCCATTTTGACATCGCGTTCAACCTCGAATGACTTTACACCCGTCACGCCCATAACAACAATCGCTAAGCCCAAGTGTGCACAGTGCATTCCCCAAAAAGAGCCCCCGATACGCCCTGGCTTGAGGATTCGCTCAAACATATGTTGCAAAGTTCCAAGCCCAACCCAAAGCCCTAGGGTCCAACCTAAGAACACACCAAAGGACCATTCGCCAATGAACAAAGGCAGCAATGCACCAAGCACCACGCTAACAAGCGCGGTCCATCTCAAATGCATCACCATGTCTTGCAAATTAGCGCTTCGCCACTTTGCAACCGTTCCGGGTATGAGCAAAAATAGAACCGGAATCATCAAAGGTGCAAACACCACATTAAAGTAAGGTGGACCAACAGATAGTTTTCCTAAATTCAGCGCATCGATTACCAAAGGATAAAGGGTGCCGAGTAAAACGGCTGCCGTTGCAACGCTTAGTAAAACGCTGTTGAGCAGCAAAAATGTCTCTCTAGACAACAAACCCATCGTACCGCCTAAAGTTACCGTAGGTGCTCTCCAAGCAAATAAGGTAAGTGATGCACCCACCACAATAGCTAAAAAGCACAGAACGAATATTCCCCGAGTTGGATCTGAAGCAAAAGCGTGTACTGAAGTTAGAACTCCTGAGCGAACCAAAAATGTTCCAAGCAGCGAGAGAGAGAAAGCAGCAATAGCGAGAAGTACCGTCCAGGCTTTAAAGCCTCCACGTTTTTCCGTAACCATTAAAGAGTGAATCAACGCAGTCGAGACCAACCAAGGCATAAGTGAAGCATTCTCAACCGGATCCCAAAACCACCACCCCCCCCAACCTAACTCGTAATAAGCCCACCAAGACCCTAAGCCTATTCCGAGGGTTAAGAAAGACCAAGCAATCACCGTCCAAGGCCTGGACCATCGCGACCAAGCCGAATCAAGTCGACCCGTGATCAGTGCTGCAATCGCAAATGCGAAACAAACTGACATTCCCACATAGCCCATGTAGAGCATTGGAGGATGAATCACCAAACCAGGGTCTTGCAAAAGCGGATTTAAATCACGCCCCTCTGGTGGGACAGGCAACTCTCTTAAAAAGGGATTCGATGTGAAGAGTATGAAGAGAATGAATCCAACGGATATAAAGCCCATCACGCTAAGAACCCGAGAGATTACTCCGATCGGCAAGCTTTTTGAAAAATAGGCAACTAAAGATGTCCATATTGATAGCATCAAAACCCAAAGCATCAATGACCCTTCGTGACCTCCCCAAACAGCAGCAACCTTGTAGGGTTTCGGAAGTAAGTGATTGGAATGCTCAGCCACATAGGCTATAGAGAAGTCATCTGTTAAAAATCCAGTTAGTAGACATCCAAATGCAGTTACGATCAAAGCACATTGCAACCAAGCAGTAGGCCTAGCGAGGTACTGCCAAGCATGCTGCTTTGTAAGTGATCCCACCATGGGTAGCACGCACTGCACCAGTGCAACAAGCAACGCCAAAATCAATATGTATTGACCTAACTCAGCAATCATGGATGACTTTCATATCAATTTAAAAAAAATATTCTCTACAGATTAACAAGGAATTTATTGACTAAGGAATAACGGATCAGGGGTTTTGTTTTACTGTTTTAGCGGCTCGCTCAATTGCGGCCTTATCCATTGCACTCTTAGCCTCTGGTGGCATGTAATTCTCATCATGCTTGGCCAACACCTCAGTTGCAGTGAATTGACCTTGCTCATTTATACGTCCTTGCGCAACAACTCCTTTACCCTCTTTAAAAAGGTCAGGCAACAAACCTGTGTAATGAACACTCACCTCACTGGAGAAGTCTGTAACAACAAACTCAATCTCATCACTCCCCTTTTTAAGAGAGCCCTCCTTAACCATACCCCCTATTCTAAATAAGCGGTTCTTGGGTGCCTCACCCTTGAAGACCTGGGAGGGGGAGAAGAAAAAGACCAGATTACTTTGAAATGCATTTAAAACAAATGCAGCAGCAATACACAGCACAACTATGCCGCATGTTATAAACCAAAATCTTTTTTGTCTAGGTGTCATTGGACCGCGATTATTAAAATGTTCTAACTCTTATAAAAACTTAGCCGCGAGAGGACGAGCCAGCATTTGACCTAATCCAAAGCGTAGCTTCTTTCCTCGCCCGTTTGATCTGGGCGAGCTCGACACTCATCAAAACAAAAGTCACGACAACACTACTCCAAACGTAGAATGCGTAACCCCCCATTTGAAAAAATTCGCTCCAACTAGTCCAGTTCATACATAAATCCTTAGCCGATTTGGCATCTGTTTGTAATTCAGATAAGCCTTAACTTCTTTAACAAAATCATTTGTCTTAATTTGCACAGCATACCGAGATTGTTTCACACCTATAACTTTGAGGCAAAAGACACAATTAAGTGATTCAACAAGGGATAGTCATTAAAAATTAATTAATCGATGCCACTTCCTCCAAAGTCTGAACCCATTTAGTGTCGCTCTCGCGCTGCAAAATCAGCGTGCGCACTCGGTATAAGGCAACTGCAATTGAATACATCCAAAAAGCAAGAGCCATTAAGAGCATCCCAATTAACATCAAATGAGCCATGCTGGGTGCTTTAGTCATAGATATCGACGCACCTTGATGCAATGTGTTCCACCAAATCACCGAGAAATAAATTATTGGAACATTGATAGATCCAACGAGCGCCAATATAGCGCCTGCTTTGTCACGTCTTGTCGGATTATCAATTGCAGAGGTTAACGCAATGTAGCCTAAATAGAGAAAAAACAAAATGAGTTCAGATGTAAGCCTTGCATCCCAAACCCACCAAGCCCCCCACATCGGCTTGCCCCACATAGCACCAGTCCAAAGCGATAAAAAGCAAAAAATAGCTCCTGTGGGCGCTAATGCAGCGGTCATCATTCCAGATAGACGCGTTTTAAACGTTAGTCCCAAAAAACTCCAAAATGCCATCGCCATAAAAATGACCATCGACATCCAAGATGCGGGAACATGCAAAAAAATAATTCTGTATCCCTCGCCTTGCTGTGCGTCGGTAGGCGCCATAGCCAATCCAACCCAAAGACCGGAAATAGTCAAAATCAGCGCAAAACCGGCAAACCACGGGATCATTTGTCCTGCCAAGCGGTAAAAAGCTTGGGGTGCTGCGTATTTAAAGAAAAAACCAATCATCATTTAATCCGTAATATTTTAAGCCTGCAGATGACTCTCTTAATATTTACTCAAATGCGACCCGCAGGGCCGCTGCACACGCCCAGGGGCTAAAGAAAAGTGCAGGAACTAGCATAGCCATCAAAATAGAAAAATATGCCTGCACCCCCAAACCAGCGCTTAAAGACTCAACTGCGCCAGAACCAAACACTAACACAGGTACAAAAAGAGGGAGTACCAACAATGAAATTAAAACTCCCCCGCCCCTTAGCCCCAAAGTTAAAGCAGAGGCGATCGCACCCAAACAAGACAATACCGGTGTCCCAATGAGGAGCGTACCCATGAGTACGATTACATATTCACTTGGCAGGTCAAACATTAGCCCAAGTACCGGAGCCAAAACCACCAACGGCAACCCACAAAGCATCCAATGAGAAAGTATTTTCGCTAAAACAAGTAAAGAAAGGTTGTTTGGGGTTATTAAGAGTTGCTCAAGGCTTCCGTCTTGCCAATCCGCCTCAAACAATCTGCCCAAAGTTAACATAGATGATAAGAGTGCGCCGACCCACAAAATTCCTGGAGCAATGCGCCGCAGAATATCCAAATCTGATCCAATCGACAAGGGAAATAAGGTCGCGACAACGAGATAAAAAAACAAGCCACTGAGCACTTCTACCTTGCGGTTCATAGCGACTTTTAAATCGCGTCGCAAAATTGCGATAAATGCGTTCATAAGGTAAGCGTGAGCACGCGACCACGTCCGTTCAAAGTAATGGGTTGATGACTGGTCAAGACGATCATGCCTGAGTTGGCTAAGTGATTTTCCAAAAGCTCTGTGAATTTTTCAACTGTGTGTGCATCCAATGCTACTAAGGGCTCATCCAAAATCCAAAGAGGGGCTCGCGATAGTTTTAACTTTGCTAAACCAACTCTTCGTTTTTGTCCCTGGGAGAGAATTCCTAGGGGAACATGTTCACGCCCTTGCAAACCAAAATGCTTCAATGCCTCAAGTAGCTGAACACGCTCGACAGGCACATTCATCAATGCACATTCAATCGTTAAGTTCTCATACGGGCTGAGCTCTTCTTTGAGGGCAATTTTGTGTCCCACAAAAAAGATGTCCTTTAAGTAACGGGTAAGGTCTTGGTGGATATCTTCACTATTCCAAAGTACCTCCCCCTCATCCAACGGTGCAAGGCTACAAATCACTCGAAGTAGGCTTGTCTTTCCTATGCCGTTATCCCCTTGCAAATGCAACCATTCACCTGCATTTAGCTTAAAGTTGAGACCCTTTAAAAGCCTTCTCCCGCCCCTGGATAAAGAGAGGTTTTTAATTTCTAAACAATGGGTTGGAGTCACTTGGGCCAGGAGAGCTGTGGATTTGGCTAGTAAAGCTTTGTGGACTTGTGGGTGAAAATCATTTAATACAACGATAAGAACAACAAATAAGCAGTTCTAAGCAAGAGAGGTTTTAACCTCTCTTGCTTAAAGGTTGTTTTGATTAATCAGCCTTAGCGCCCGATGCCTTTACGATGGCAGCCCAACGCGGCACTTCCGTGCGGTCCAACTCCGCCATTTGCTCTGGGGATGAGCCGTTCACGATGTAACCAGATTCATTCATTCGACGCACAAAATCAGGGGATTTGAGACCCTTTAGCATCTCAGCATTAATTTTTGAAATAATTTCCTTGGGAGTTCCTGCAGGAGCGACCAAACCGAACCAAACTCCTGACTCATAGCCAGGAACACCAGACTCAGCAATCGTTGGCAACTCAGGTAAGAACGGATCGCGCTTGGCCCCAGTGGTCGCGATGGGTCTTAATTTTCCTGTTTTAATAAAAGGCATCGAGGCTGGAATGTTGTCAAACATCATCATCACCTGACCACCCATCAAATCGGTCAACGCTGGTGAACTGCCCTTGTAGGGGATGTGGACCAAGTCCACTTTTGCAAGGTTTTTGAACATCTCACCTGACATATGAATACTTGTACCGTTACCACTGGATGCAAAGTTAAGCTCTCCAGGTGTTGCCTTGGCCATAGCGATCAGTTCTTGGACTGAATGGATTTTAGAATTTAGAGGCACAACAAGCACATTGTTCATTGAAACGATGGTTCCAATTGGCGCAAAGTCCTTAGTGGGATTGAAGGGCATCTTTGCATACAAAGCAGGGTTAATAGCCTGGATCCCGCTGGTTGTAAGCATGATGGTATAGCCGTCTGGGGCAGCGTGTGCTACCTCAGCACCGCCAATATTTCCGCCGGCTCCGGGTCGGTTATCTACTGTCACAGGTTGACCCAGATTTTTGGCCAATTCCAAAGCGATAGCCCGAGAAGCTATATCAACTGCTCCGCCCGGTGTGAAAGGGCAAACCAGTCGAATGGGTTTACTTGGATACACGTCCGCTGCGCCGGCAAAGGACGCAACCCCTAAGCTTAAGAGCGCACCGGCATACAAAGCAAAAGTTTTTCTTGTAATCAGCTTCATTATTCACATCCTTCTTTAACTATAGGTAGAGCTCTCACTTCAGGAAAACTCACTCACTTTCAAAAAACGCTTCAAATCCGCCCAATGGTTCAAATCGCTCATTCACAAACCTTAACAACCTTGGCCCACCCATTACGGGTTCGCGCTCGCTGTGCTGGGGATGACCGGGATAGGTAAGGTGCCTAACCCCGTCATGATCAAAGGGCTCTGGCCTCACAAAAGCAGGTTTCCTAGATCTAGCCGCCGCAAGTGCCTCGTCAACGCTCTTGAACCTAGCTAAATTAGCCAAACTCATTACCTGAGGAGCTGCCAACTCAATCTCTTTGTTCCAATACTTTTGCAGGGCAGTCCTCGGAGTCATCCAAGCACTATCAGTTGCCTCGTGATTATCGTGTTTAGCGACTTGTAAATCTGGGTTTTTTGCTAAAAAAAACCGAGTATCAAAGCGCTTTGACATGTGTGAGGCCATTTTTGGGGTAATCCACCTACTAAAGGGTACCAAATCATCCGCGCTCAGCAACATCTTGTGCTGATCTAGTAAGCTTATAAGGTCTTTTGTAGCATTTAATTCTAGATGTTCTAGAGGTGTAAATACTTGAGCAAGCCGCGATTTTGCAATTAACACGCCGCACTCCTCAAACGTCTCACGTATCGCAGCAATATAGATCGACATAGCCTGCTCAGCGGTCAGGTCTGCCTCGCTTAGACGGGTTTTAAGGGTTTCCCCGTCTATGTCCAATCGGCTCAAGAATTCTGTTGTGACGTCTGCCGCGTCCACCTTGCCACCCGGAAACACATACACTCCACCAAGGACTGAGGATTTGACGTGTCGCTTGATCAAAAAAACTTCAACTCCAGGCTCAGACTCAACGTCCCGGAGTAACAAAAGAGTGGCCGCATCAATGGGCTCACTTGTAATAACATCGCTTTGAATTTCCATGATGCCATTGTGGCATCAAATATCTAAACACCTATGCAAAGCCAAGATCCCTCAATATCGCAAGAACCCGTAATCAGCTCTGATGCACCCCCTTCAGCCTCGGATCCAATTGCCCCAAGGCGACCTGCTAAAAATCCAAACGCACTTAAACGACTTTGGCCCTTTGTCCGTCAATACAAATGGGCCGTCGCAATGGCCGGCGTTTTCTTGGTCCTCGCAGCAGGTGCAACACTTGCGTTTCCTTGGGCATTAAAAACTCTTATCGACCAAGGCTTGGCTAAACAAGAAGGAAGACTTCATTTGGCGGAGCACTTTTTGGAACTCTTTGGCGTAGCCTCAGCTTTAGCGCTCTTTTCGGCTGCAAGGTTTTATACGGTAAGTTGGCTTGGTGAACGAATTACTGCTGACGTTAGAAATACAGTCTACGCTCACGTTTTAAAACAAAGTGCAGAATTCTTTGAGACCACCCAATCAGGTGAAATTCTCTCTAGACTCACAAATGACACGACACTCGTTCAAACCGTTGTTGGATCCTCGCTCTCTATGGGTCTTAGAAATTTAGTAATGGGCACAGGGGCTCTGATCATGCTGATTTGGATGAATCCCCTACTCATGCTCCAAGTCTTGGGCCTTCTAATCTTAGTTGTTTGGCCTAGTATGAGAATGGGGAGACGAGTTCGAAGCCTCTCTCGCGCCAGCCAAGACCGAGTTGCGGATGCGAGCGCCTTGGCTAGCGAGGTACTTAACGCAATACCTGTTGTTCAAAGCTACACGGCTGAGGACAGAGAGTCAAAGCGGTTTACTGAGTCTACTCAATTTGCATTCATTACTGCAGTTAACAGAACCAAAGCACGCGCAGTTTTAGTTGGCTTCATTATTATGGCGACAAGTGCGGCTTTGCTTTGGGGGCTTTATGAAGGGACTCTTGCCGTGCAGGCCGGAACCCTAAGCCCTGGTGAGCTGGGTCAGACCATCGTCTACGTTATTTTGCTCGCCAGCTCTGCAGCTGTTTTAGGTGAAGTTTACGGAGACTTACTCAGAGCTGCGGGTGCAACTGAGCGCCTAATGGAATTGTTAGAGACAAGGAGCTCCATCAACTCCAACCCCTCTAGCAAAGAACCAGTTTGGCCACTCAGCGGATCTGTGGTTCGTATTCAGAATTTATGTTTTAAATACCCATCGCGTCCAAACCAGTGGGCCCTAAAGGATTTAACAGGTACTGCCCAATCAGGTCAAACTATTGCAATCGTGGGGCCAAGTGGTGCGGGCAAAAGCACACTGTTCAGTCTCTTACTCAGATTTCATGATCCTTTATCTGGTCATATCGAGATGGACGGTGCACGCATCAATGAGATCAGTTTAAATGCACTTAGAAACAGGATTGGCTTAGTGCCTCAAGAACCCGTTGTATTCTCTGGCACTGCGATGGACAACATTAGATACGGAAGAATAGATGCGACAACTGAGGAGGTCATTGAGGCAGCTAAAGCTGCCTTTGCAGATGAATTCATTCAGGCTCTGCCCAACGGGTACGATACTTTTCTAGGTGAGCGCGGCGTACGCCTATCTGGGGGCCAAAGACAGCGTATTGCAATAGCTAGAGCAATTCTTAAAAACCCACCACTACTGTTATTAGATGAAGCAACAAGTGCGCTTGATGCGCATAGCGAACGCGTGGTACAAGAAGCACTGAATACTGCCATGAAAAACAGAACTACTTTCGTTATTGCACACCGCCTAGCGACCGTTCAGCAAGCAGACTGTATTTGGGTGTTTGATCAAGGTAGACTTTGTGAGCAAGGCACACACACAGAACTCCTTGCGCGTGGTGGTCTATATGCAGGACTTGCAAAACTGCAGTTCAACCTTAATAGGTCACAAGAAACCGCGACAACAGATTAATTCCAACGACGTGAATTTATATTTTTTCTCTCATGAACAAAAGCGCTTACCTACAATTAATCAAACGTTCAGGTAGCTTTTGATATTTTGATCGTAGGAAATTTAGAGGAAAAGTCCTTAGCTTTGGAAGAAACCTTCGCTGCGACGCGTCTTGCAATATCTTTGTAAATTTGTGTAATTGGGCCAACTGGATCTGCAACTACTGTTGGTAATCCTTGGTCCAACTGCAAACGAATATTGATGTCCAAGGGTAATGATCCTAAGTAATCAACTCCCAACTCATCAGACATTGATTTACCACCACCTTGACCGAAGATGTGCTCCGAGTGCCCGCAGTTAGAGCAAATATGCACCGCCATATTCTCCAGAACACCCAAAATAGGCACTCCTACTTTTTCGAACATCCGAACACCCTTACGAGCATCCAAAAGCGCAATGTCTTGAGGCGTGGTCACAATGACTGATCCAGTCATTGGTACCCTTTGGCTTAGAGTTAGTTGAATATCTCCCGTACCGGGGGGTAAATCAATGATCAAATAATCCAATGTTTCCCAATTCGTTTGACGCAGCAATTGCTCTAAAGCTTGCGTGGCCATAGGGCCACGCCAGACCATTGCATCATTTGGATTGACTAAAAATCCAATCGACATGACTTGAACGCCATGACTGATTAATGGGTTCATTGTTTTACCATCTGTACTCTCAGGTCTACCGCTCAGACCCATCATCATGGGTTGACTTGGGCCGTAAATGTCAGCATCCAGTAACCCAACACTTGCCCCTTCGGCCTGCAGTGCCAAGGCCAAATTTGCCGCTGTAGTGCTTTTGCCGACACCGCCTTTGCCTGAGGCAACACCGATAATATTTTTCACGCCAGGTAAGAGTTGCACCGTGCCCTGCGCTGAGTGAGCAACGACTTGGGTTGAAAAATTGATCTGAATTTTCGCGCCCTTGGCCTCAGGCACTTTTAGAATAGCCAAGGACAACTGTTCGCTTAAAGCTCCCCACAAACTCTTGGCTGGGTAACCCATCTCGACATCAAAGGCAATCAGAGCTTGGGTGATTGTTATATTTTTAATGGCCTTAGAGCTGACAAAGTCAATTCCAGTGTAAGGATCTTGAACTTCCTTTAAAGCTTGCAACAACTGCTCTTGCGTAAGTGCCATCTCTGAGTTCTCCATATTTCATTTAAAAAACTCACACAGTCTAACCAATTAGCTTGACCCCTGGTTCTTAAAAGGCTTTAAAAAATCAAAAAAGGGCGCACAAAGGAATAAAATCACATACCTTATTGAAAGTAGAGTTATGTCCAAGCGCCGTCTTTTTGTAACCAC
>Ga0164296_1004769_pt1 | contig 12180 bp, 8 predicted proteins | sample GEODES057metaG_FD_113533 | JGI IMG/M metagenome (GOLD analysis project Ga0164296, IMG submission 113533) | Dystrophic lake water microbial communities from Trout Bog Lake, Wisconsin, USA - GEODES057 metaG | ecosystem: Environmental > Aquatic > Freshwater > Lake | place: USA: Trout Bog Lake...
GCCCGGATCAAATTTCCCGACAAGGACCTTGGCCCCCTGCGCCTTAACAACGTCGTAGGCCTGTTGCCGGTTGGGAATATTTTGCAGGTGCGCGACGAGATTGTCTTCGAACGGCTGATTAATTTCTGTGAGGGCGCGCACGCCGGCGAGCCGCGCCCAGTAATGATTATGCACGCAGGCGTAGGAACCGACGCAGGCAACTTCATCGCCGGGCTTGACGCCGAGTGCAGCGAGGCCGCGCGCGGCGCCGTAGGTTTGCGGATCGTACCAGGAGTGCGGCAGCAGGTTGACGCTGTCGACGCGGCGTTCTTCGATGGCGATACGCAGCGACTCCGCAAGAAAAATAAATGCGAGCAGCGCGACAGTGGCGAAAGCGATTTGCTGCAAAGTTTTTCGGCGATGCTCATCGAGTTGCAACGCTGCGGGAATGCAGAGCGCGGCGCAGGCGGGCAGCAGCATCGCGTACCACGCAGCGGCGATGTAACGCTCCTCAATATTTACGAGAGCGTAGATGGCAATGATGGCGAGGCCGAGCAAAAATGGCGAGAGCCAGAAACTTTCGCCGTGGATTTTTTTGAAACCGAAGCGCGCGCCGAATGAAATCAACAGCAGGAGAAGCACCCAACCTTCAGGATGGTCGGTGAGGTAATGCACGAAGAGAACAATGTTGCGCAGCACGCGCGGAATTTCCTGATGCAGATCGAGATGCGGCACAACGCGTTCATTGAAGTAGGTTGGATCGAACCACGCGGGATACGTACCGAAAGATTCTGCGCGATAACTGTAGACGCCGGGCGAAGCGAGCAACTGAAGTTCCGGATGGATGAGGTGCACGCTGGAGGCGCCGTACTTGTCTGTCATCCACGGTTCAAGATGAAATTTTTCTGTGCCGCTGCAATACCACGCGTAGTTGAGCGCGCCGGAGTCGCCATAATCGAAGCGATGTTTCTGCATGGAGAGCGCGGCGATGTAGGGGCCGGCGACGATGGCGAATGCAAGAAACGCGAGCGCGCCGGTGACGGCGGACTGCCACAATGTTCTGCGGCGCAGCCAATGTTGAAACGCGAATAGCAGGATGAAGGCAAGGAACGCGATGACAAATGCAAATGATTTTGTGAGATACGCAAGACCGAAGGCCGCGCCCATCAGCGGTGCGAAAAAGAATGCCGCCCTGGAAAATTTTTCGGCAGCGAGCGATTCCATCAGCATGGCGAAGGCGGTGATGAGCAACGCGGAGAGCAGAGCATCGGGCCGCACTTTGCCCATGGAGAGTTCGCGCTGCGATGCGATGACGAGCAGACCGAGGCCGAGCAGGCGCATGCCGTCGAGCGAGAGCAGCGGCTGCAGTTGCTGCGGGTTCATGCGTTCGCGCAGACGCACCAATGCGGAGACAAACAACAATATGGCTGCGGCCTGAGCGAAAAAGATTATGTAGTTGATGAATTCGTAGGCGGCGAGTTCATTCCAGCGTGTGGGATGAAAAAGGATTTGCGCGATGGCGAGGCAGGCGGGGTAGAGCGGATGCCAGTATCCGTTGACGATTCCCGGCCAGTGGTGCGCGCGGATGAGGTCTGCGATATCCATATAGGAGACCGCATCCCCATCAATCTGGAATGGCTCAAACAACGTGGCCAGCCAGGCGATGGGGACCAGCAGCAGCAAGTAGAGATAGACAATCTTCCGGCTGGATGGGGTGGACACAGTACCTGCTCCGCGATTGCGATTTGACTGCACCTACGCAGATTCAGGGTACACGAAAGCGCAAATCCGATGAACCGGTTAGAGGATGTAGCGCGAGAGGTCCTGGTCCTTGACGACCGAGGCCACCTGGGTGCGCACGTACTCCGCATCGACGACGATGACTTTCTCGGGGCCGGAAGCGGTTTCGCGGTCGAGGATGGTGGGCAGCGGGCCGTCGGCTGTGGCGGGCTGCGAGGGTGGTGCGTCTGCGGAGACAGCTTCGGGGCGCGGCTTGAAAAGTTCGGGCGCCTGGAAGCTGACTTCATCGAGCACGCGTTCGAGGATGGTGTGCAGACGGCGCGCGCCGATATTTTCTGTTGTCTCATTCACGCGGAAGGCGAACTGCGCCATGGCTTCGAGCGCCTCCGGTTTGAATTCGAGTTTGACGCCTTCTGTTTCCAGCAGCGCAGTGCACTGCTTGACGAGCGACGACTTCGGCTCGGTGAGGATGCGGATGAAATCTTCCACGGTGAGCGACTGCAGTTCCACGCGGATGGGAAAGCGGCCTTGCAGTTCGGGGATGAGGTCGCTGGGTTTGGAAACGTGGAAGGCACCGGCGGCGATGAAGAGAATGTGGTCGGTGGAGACCATGCCGTAGCGCGTGTTGACGGTGGTGCCTTCGACGATGGGAAGGATGTCGCGCTGCACGCCTTCACGCGAAACGTCGGGGCCGTGACCGCCTTCGCGGCCGGCGATTTTATCTATCTCGTCGAGGAAGATGATGCCGGACTCTTCCACGCGCGTGACGGCGGTGCGGGTGACATTGTCCATGTCGATGAGGCGCTGCTCTTCTTCCTGCACCATGTAGTCGAAGGCTTCGCTGACTTTCATCTTGCGTTTTTTGGTGCGTGCGCCGAAGAGACCCGGGAGAACGTCTTTCAGGTTGACGTCCATATCTTCCGCGCCCTGGTTGGAAATAATTTCAAAGGAGGGCGTGTTGCGATCGCGCACGTCGATTTCAATGATGCGGTCATCGAGGCGGCCTTCGCGAAACTGCAGGCGAAGTTTTTCGCGGGTGCGCTGGCGGCTTTCGTTGGCTTCAATCACGCCGGCATCGACGGCTGCATCCGTAACGGAGGCGGCGGGGAGCAGAATATCGAGCAGACGTTCTTCTGCGTTGAGGTCGGCCTTGTCTTCAATTTCTTCCAGGCGTTCTTCGCGCACCATGTCGATGGCGATTTCAACGAGGTCGCGAATCATGGATTCGACATCGCGGCCGACGTAGCCGACTTCAGTAAATTTTGACGCTTCCACTTTGAGAAAGGGCGAGTTGGTGAGCTTGGCGAGGCGACGCGCGATTTCGGTTTTGCCGACGCCGGTGGGACCAATCATGATGATGTTCTTGGGCATGATTTCATCGGCGAGTTCGGGCGTGAGTTTCTGGCGGCGCATGCGGTTGCGCAGGGCGATGGCGACGGCGCGTTTGGCGGCGTGCTGGCCGACGACGTGTTTGTCGAGCTCGGCGACAATCTGGCGCGGGGTCATCTGGTCGAGCGAGAGTTCGAGATCTTCTGCCGATGCGGGGAGATAAATGGCCATGAGTGGATGCTCCTTTACAACTGCGCGGGCCCATTGGCGGGGCGGGGCGCAGCGAACAACTTATTTCGAAGAGAGTTCTTCGACCGTGATCTGGTCGTTGGTATAGATGCAGATTTGCGCGGCGATGTGCAGCGACTTTTCTGCAATCTCGCGGGCGCTGAGGTCAGTGTTCTGCATCAGGGCGCGGGCGGCCGCCATGGCGTAAGAACCGCCGCTGCCGATGGAGGCGATGCCTTCGTCGGGTTCGATAACGTCGCCAGAACCGCTGAGGAGAAAGGTCTGCTCGAGGTCGCTGACAATCAACAGGGCTTCGAGCGAGCGCAGCATTTTGTCGGTGCGCCAGTCTTTGGCCAGCTCGACGGCGGCACGGCCCAGGTTGCCGGCGTACTGCTCGAGCTTCGATTCAAAGCGACCGAAGAGCGAGAAGGCGTCTGCGGTGGAACCGGCAAAACCGGCGAGAATTTTATCCTGATAGAGACGGCGAATTTTGCGCGCGGAATGCTTGATGACGCCGTCGCCGAGCGTGACCTGGCCATCTGCCGCCATGACCACGCTGCCGTTGCGACGGACGCAGCAGACGGTGGTGGAGCGGATGCGCGGACGCTGGTTTGTATCCGCAGCGGTGGCAGAACCAGTGTGGGTGGAGGGTAGACCGGCAGGGTGTTCCGAAACGGGAGTGATGCGAAAATCAGCCATTTTGTACGGCTTTCAGTATATCGCAGCAAAGCGTGCGCAGAGTGGAGCGAATATCGGATATCCTTGCGAAAGAGCCAAACAATTTTGCGGTAGCCCGGAAGATGGGCGCGAAAGACTATGGAAGAACTGATACATCGGTTTGACATCCACAACCACGTGCATGCCGGCGCGCTGGCGGCGGTGATTGTGGTGCTGGGCGTGCTGGTGTTCTGGTTGGTGCGGCGGCGCAGGCTGCCACCCATTGAAGTGGAACGGCGGCGGCGGTTGTGGCTGGTGCGGCATGGGCGGCTGATTGACGGCACGGTGCTGGACCTGACAGAAATTAACGCCACGCAAAATAATGTGGAAACGGCGACGCAGTTTTTGCTGTATCAATACCAGATTGCCGGCGTGATTTACGAAAGCTCGCAGGACGTGATGCATCTGGCGGACTACGTGGACATTCAGAATTGCCGCATCGATCTGCCGGCGTCGATTAAATATGATCCGCACAACCCGGCGAACAGCATTGTGGTGGCGGAAAACTGGAGCGGCCTGCATGAGGGTCGCGGGGCGCTGCGGCAGCCTGAATTGCAAAGCTAAATACAGCCGATAGAAACAATCATTACGAATGGATTCGCTGCGGGACTGGTTTGTTTTCAGGCAGCCCAGCCGCTACACTGGCGATATGCACTCCCACGGCGCAAGCACCGGAAAAACCCAGCGCGTGTTGCAATTCTCCCTAGTGGCGACGTTCGCGTATGTCGTCGTGCTGGTGGTGGCGGGCATCCGCGCGCATTCGCTGGCGCTGCTGTCTGAAGCGGGACACAATGTATCTGACTTGCTGGCGTTGCTGCTTTCGTTTGTGGCGGTGTATTTCCAGTCGCGACCGGCGACCGATAAAAAAACATTTGGATACCAGCGTGCCGGCGTGTTGGCTGCGTTTGTGAATGCGCTGACGCTGATTGTGCTGGCGGTGTGGATTGGCGTGACCGCAGTACAGCGACTGCAGGCGCCGGTGGCCGTGGAACCGCACCTGATGATGGGCGTGGCCGCGGTGGGCGTGCTGATGAACGGCGTGGTGGCCGCGCTACTGTGGCGGCTGAGCGGCGACGTGAATATCCGCAGCGTTTTTCTGCACATGCTGGGCGATACGCTTTCCACCGCGGCGGTGATTCTGGGCGGCTGGCTGATTCTGCTGACGGGACAGAACTGGATTGACCCGGCACTATCTCTGCTGATTGCGGCGATGGTGATGTGGAGCGCCATGGGAATTGTTCGCGAGACGCTGAATATTTTGCTGGAAGGAACGCCGCACAAGTTGAGCCTGGCAGAAGTGCGCGAGGCGATGCAAACTGTGGAAGGCGTGCTGGATGTGCATGACCTGCACGTATGGAGCCTGGGAACGCACTCACATGCGCTGGCCAGCCACGTGACGATTGGCGACATACCGCTGTCTGAGAGTGCGGTGATTCTGGACCACATTAACGCAGCGCTGCGCGAGAAATTCCATATCCACCACAGCACGATACAGTTTGAAATTCGCGGCTGCGAGACGACGCACGGATGCAGTTCTCCGGCGGCGCTGGAACCGGTGCACGCACATGGGCACTCCCACCACGGCCACTCGCACTAGCGAGAAGTTTCTGAATCGCCGGGCGGATTCGCGCTATCCTATTAATGATGATTTGCCTTCAGGCCCAACTCGAATGGCCACACGCGCTTGCCTAGCTGCAGCCGCGCCGCTTTGCCCTGCCCGAAATCCCCAACAATAAATTTACTGTAGTGAACCGCCGCGCCTGAACGCTGGAGAAAAAACTATGATGGACCGATTGAAACAACTGGAACATAAATATGAAGAAATCTCCGGGCAGCTCTCTGACCCAGCGGTGATTGGTGACCAGCCGACCTACCAGAAACTGGCCAAGCAGTTGCGCGACATGGAGCCGGTGGTGGAGAAGTATCGCGAGTTTGCGGCGATTGAAAAAGGCATTGCCGAAGCGAAGGCGATGGCCGGCGACCCCGACATGGCGGAGATGGCGGCGGAAGAACTGGCGCAGTTGGAAGTGCAGCGGCCGGTGGTGGAAGAAGAGTTGAAGGTGCTGCTGCTGCCAAAGGACCCGAACGACGAGAAGAACGTGGTGCTGGAAATTCGCGCGGGCACGGGCGGCGATGAAGCTTCTCTGTTTGCCGCGGAAATTTTCCGCATGTATACGCGTTTTGCAGAACTGCATCGCTGGAAGGTGGAAGTGCTGTCTTCGTCGGAGTCTGGCGTGGGTGGATTGAAAGAAGTGATTGCGATTATCGAAGGCGACCGCGTTTATTCGCAGATGAAATACGAGAGCGGCGTGCATCGCGTGCAGCGTGTGCCGGCGACGGAAACGCAGGGGCGTGTGCATACCTCTGCGATTACGGTGGCGGTGTTGCCGGAAGCCGAAGAAGTCGACGTGAAGATTGAAGCGAAGGACCTGCGCATCGATACATTCTGTTCGTCGGGACCGGGCGGGCAGTCGGTGAATACGACGTACTCTGCGGTGCGCATTACGCACATACCGACGAACACGGTGGTGAGTTGCCAGGACGAAAAGTCGCAGATTAAGAACCGCGAGAAGGGCATGCGAGTTTTGCGCGCGCGACTCTACGAGGCCGAGATGGAGAAGCAGCACCAGGCGATGGCCAGCGCACGCAAGCAGCAAGTGGGCAGCGGCGATCGCAGCGAAAAAATCCGCACCTATAATTTTCCGCAGAACCGGCTGACGGACCATCGCATTGGATTGACGCTCCATCAGCTGGATTTGATTATCGAAGGTAAGTTGCAGCCGGTGGTGGATGCGCTGATTGAGCACGACACTGCCGAGCGGTTGAAAGCTGAAACGGCTGCGTGACGCGATGAAAGTTGCCGAGGCGCTGCAGCAGGCAACCAAAACGCTGGCTGCCGAGCCGGCAGTAGCTGAGCAGGCCGCGCGTGATGCAGAGTTGCTGCTGCTGCATGTGCTGGATGCGGGGCGGGCGGAAATATTTTCGCATCCGGAACGCGAGTTGAGCGCAGAGCAGGAATTGAAATACGCGGCGATGATTCGCGAACGCGTTGCGGCAAAGCCCATTCAATATATTGTTGGCGAGCAGGAGTTCTACGCACTGCCCATGCGGGTGACGCGGGACGTGCTGATTCCCCGCCCCGAGACGGAGCATCTGGTGGAGTCCGCGCTGCAACGTTTGCCGCATGACTACAGCGTGAGCGTTGCGGATGTGGGCACTGGCTCCGGCGCGATTGCGGTTGCGTTGGCGCACACGCTGCCGATGGCACACGTAGTTGCGTTGGATCTTTCTGCGGCGGCGCTAGAAGTTGCGAAGCACAATGCAGAGCGGCATGGCGTGGCGGCGCGAGTGGAGTTGGTTGAGTCGGATTTATTGAGTGCTGTGCGCGGGCGCTGCTTTGATGCGATTGTTTCCAACCCGCCGTACATTGCACTGGGCGAACGCGAGCAGTTGCATCCGCAGGTGCGTGAGTTTGAACCGGGGCTGGCCTTGTTTGCGGGCGAGAGCGGATTGGAAATTTACGAGCGATTGATTCCGCAGGCTTGGGACGCACTGAAAAGCGGCGGCTGGTTGATGATGGAAATTGGCGCAGGACAGAAAGAAGCTATCGCCGTGCTGCTACAGGGTTGGCGCGAGGTTGATTTTATTCCGGACCTGCAGGGGATTGCGCGCGTGGCTGTGGCGAGGCGGAGTTAGCTAGCGCCGTTTTCGTTTGGCTTGTGTTCGTGGTATTCCTGCTCGGTATTAATCTCCCACAAATTATTTTTGTCAGTGATGCCTGCGAGAATATTGTCGACGGCGGTCATAGCGGTGAGCATGGAGTGGTCCTGGTTGTTGTACTTGTGCATGCCGTTGCGGCCGACGAGAAATAAATTTTCAAATCCATTCATGTAATTGCGGAGCTCGTTGAAGCGTCCGTAGGTTCCGAAGTATGCGGGATAGGTTTTCGGCACGCGAACGACATGGCCGTCGAGCATATCGGCGATTCTGAGGATGCCGATTTTCTCCAGTTCTGACGCGGCGAAACGCATCAAGGCGTCGTCCTGCATTTGCCAGAGGCCGTCGGATTCATTGCAGAAATATTCGAGGCCGATCCAGACTTTGGTCGGGTCGGCGACCATGTAGGGGCTCCAGTTGTTGAAAATTTGCAGGCGACCGAGTTGAACGTCGGGCTCCTGAATGTAAATCCATGTATCGCGCAAACTGCCGCCGCGAGGTTCGCTGACGCGTAATTTTTCTGCGAGGATGCCGACGGTGATGAAGTCGCGATACTGCAGGCCTTCAGAAACTTCGCAGACGTTGGCGGGCGGAGTTACATCCATCGCGCGAATTAAATCTTTTATCGGCATGGTGGAGAAAAAATAATCGCCGAAGTATGTTTGGGAATCGTCGGTGGTGGAAGCGGCGGTGACAGAAATAATTTTTCCGGCTTCAACATGAACGTGTTCCACCTGACGATTCAGGTGAATTTCCCCGCCCATTTGCAGCACCAGCGAGGCGACGTGTTCCCACATCTGTCCAGCGCCGAATTTGGGATAGAGGAAGCGTTCGATGAGCGAGGTGTCGACATTTTTTTGCGAGAGGCTACGGTTGCGGGAAAAACTTTCGCGAAGAAAATGTTTGAGCGCGGAGGTGAGGCTGAGGCCCTTGATGCGCTGCGCGCCCCACTCTGCGCTGATTTCTGAACAGGATGCGCCCCATACTTTTTCCGTATAGCTTTTGAAAAACGTCTGATAGAACTGACGGCCGAAGCGGTTAATAAAAAAATCTTCCAGACTTTTTTCCGGATGGACCTTGTTCACACGCGACGCGAGGTAGCTGAGGCCGATGCGTGCGGTGCGCAGCAGGCCAAGATTGGTGAGGGTCTGCAGACTGAGCTTGATGGGGTAGTCGAAAAAGCGACGCAGATAATAGATGCGGCTTTTGCGCGGACGCAGCAGCATGACGAGATCAGAAGACGGCGCGGCGGCGTGGGAGTGAGGCAGCGGGCGCGTTTGATTTTGATAGGCGATGACGGCGTTGGCATCGGCGGCGGCATCCATCGGCATAAGATCGAGCCACCAGTTCATGACGCGGTCGGACTTGGAAAAAAAGCGATGGCCGCCGATATCCATGCAGTTGCCTTTGTAGCGGACGGTGCGGGAGATGCCGCCGACCTGGTTGCCACTTTCAAGCACGATGGGCTTGATGTTGGTGCGGCGCAGCAACTCGAGCGCGGCGGTGAGACCGGCGGGGCCTGCTCCTATGATGATGGCGGATTTCTGCATGGATGATCTGGCGGGCATGAATTGGGTATCAGGCAGCGGCGACGTTGAGCCTGCGACCGACAAGCCAGATGTATTGCAGCGCGGAAACGATGGTGAGGACAGCGACGGCCTTGAGCATGAAGAGCCGCGATTGCTCCACCGTGGCGAGCCAGGAGGCGGGTGCGATATTGCCGAGCATGACGAGAACGACGGTGACGATTTGTGCGAGGGTGTTGAGTTTGCCGAAGAAGCTGGGGCGGAAGTCGCGCAGGCCCATGGTGATGTACAGCAACGCGGAGATGAGCAGGATGCCGAGGTCGCGGCTGAAGACCAGCACGGCAACATAGGTGGGGATGCTGCGCATATGCATGAGCACGAGGAAGAGCGTGCTGAGCAGGAGCTTATCTGCAATGGGGTCAAGATACTGGCCGAGCTGCGTGCTCTGATGCAGCCAACGGGCAAGATGGCCGTCGAGCGCGTCGCTGATGCCGGCACAGAGGAGGAGGATGAAGGCGGTCATGTTGCGACCGTCGAGCAGCGCGATGACGATGAACGGCACGACGCAGAGTCGCAGAAGCGTCAACTGGTTGGGCAGAGCACGTAGTTGATGCAGACGTTTCATCATTAGCATCGGCAGAGGTTGGCAGAGGGCCAGGGCTAAGTTGAAAAAAGATTGGCGGCCCGCCAGAACTTCATACTAATACATGGCAGGCCTGATACCTATGGCGGGCGCAGGCGGCGGGCGATTTGCCCAGAGCGGCCACTGGAATTACACTTATATAGATACTTGTAGGCGCGTAGCTCAGTTGGTTAGAGCGCTACCTTGACACGGTAGAGGTCAGGAGTTCGAGTCTCCTCGTGCCTACCATTTCATCCGCAGGCGCATTTTTGGCGCCGCCCCCAAACAAATCATGAGAACTACTGAACTGTGACCGTAACGGTTGTGGCCGCTGTGGTGCTGGTGTGTACGGTGTCTGTGCCGGTAACGGTAAAAGTGTAGCTGCCGGCGCTGGTGGCGGGAATGGTGTTGATATTGTTGGCAGCGGAGGACTTACTGCCTCCGCAACCGGTGGCGGAGGTGATGACGATGGCCAGCAGGCAGAGCAAGAGTCCCATTGCACGGCGACGACGCGGCAGCACCAGAAGCAGAAGGCCGGCGAGAGCTGCGCCGGAGCCGCCAAGTCCACGCCATGAGGGCTGGGCCAGCGAGCTGGTGGTGGCTGCCGATGTATAGACCGTGAAGGTGCTGGTGGCGGTGCCGCTGGCGGCCAGAGTGATGCTGGTGGGATTGAGGCTACAGGTGGGCAGAGTTTGCGCGCCGGTGGGTGAACTGGTGAGCGAGCAGGTGAGGGCCATGGTGCCGGAGTAGGTGCTGCCCGAGGCGAAGGTGATGGTGGCCGTGGTGCTGGCGCCGGGCACGACCTGCGCGGGCGTGGTAGCGCTGGCAATGACGGGTACGACCGAGACAGAGGTTGTGCCGACGTTGCCGGCATAGATTGCATCGCCCGAGTAGGTGGCGGTGAGTGTATCTGTACCGACGGCGAGCGAGTTGGCCGGAACGGCGATGATGACACTGCCGCTAGTGAGGCCGACGGCTCCGGAAGAATATGTGCCGCTGGTGAGTGTGACCGTGCCGGTGGGCGATGGCTGGCCGGTGAGTGTGACGGTGACATTGAGCGGCTGCAGGTTGAGCATGGTGGTGGCTGATGCCGCGACGGAAACCGTGGTGGTGAGTTTGCCGACCGAGACTGTGGCGGAGGATCCGGTGGCGGTGGCGTAGTTGCTGTCTCCTGAGTAGCTGGCGGATAGGGTATCGCTGCCGGATGCGAGAGAGCCTGCGGGGATGGTGATGATGGCACTGCCGCTTGTGAGATTTATCGCGCCGGACGAGTAGGTTCCGCTGGTCAACGTGACTGTGCCGGTGGGTGAAGGTGTTCCGCTGACGGCTACTGTGACTTGCAGCGATTGAATCGTGCTGATGCTGTAGGTGGTGGGCGTGACGGATACGGTGGGCGTTACTTTGCTGACCGTGACCGTGTTGGATGTGCCGGTGGCGGTGGCGTAGTTGCTGTCTCCTGAGTAGCTGGCGGAAAGTGTGTTGTTGCCGGATGCGAGAGAGCCTGCGGGGATGGTGATGATGGCACTGCCGCTTGTGAGAGTGATTGCGCCTGAAGAATAGGTGCCGCTAGAGAGTGTGACCGTGCCGGTGGCGGTAGGTGTTCCGCTGACGGCTACGGTGACTTGCAGCGATTGAATGGTGCTGATGCTGTAGGTAGTGGGCGTGACAGAAACTGTGGGCGTGACTTTGCTGACGGTGACAAAGCTGGATGATCCCGTAGTTGATGCGTAGTTGTTGTCGCCAGAGTAGATGCCAACGATAGTGTTAAGGTTTGCAGGCATGCTGCCGGCGGGGATGGTAAAAGTTGCGCTGCCGTTGGTGAGATTGACCGCACCGGAATTATAGGTGCCAGCGGTCAGCGTGATTGTACCGGTGGCAGTGGGTGTGCCGCTGACCGATACTGTGACCTGCAACGACTGCAGCGTGGTGATGCTGTAGGATGTGGGCGTGACGGTGACGGTGGGTGTGACTTTGCTGACCGTGAGGCTAGTGCTGCTGTTGGAGCCAATGAAATTCGTATCCCCGGTATAACTGGCGGAGACGGTCTGTACGCCGCTGCCTGGAAAATTGACGGTGGCAGAGGCGGTTGCGATGCCACTGCCGCCGCTGAGCGAATATGGATTGCCGGAGAGTGCGCTGCCATTCACAGTGAAGCTGACGGAGCCGGTGGGCGTGACGGAGGAAGATGGCGGCGCCGGTTGCACGGTGGCCGTCAGTGTGACGGTGCCGGAGAGTGTGGTGACCGGGTCCGGCAGATAGCTGAGTGCGACGCTGGTGGGAGTAAGCGGATTGGCGGCGACGGCGAGATTGTATCCGTTGACC
>Ga0164296_1004770_pt1 | contig 12180 bp, 10 predicted proteins | sample GEODES057metaG_FD_113533 | JGI IMG/M metagenome (GOLD analysis project Ga0164296, IMG submission 113533) | Dystrophic lake water microbial communities from Trout Bog Lake, Wisconsin, USA - GEODES057 metaG | ecosystem: Environmental > Aquatic > Freshwater > Lake | place: USA: Trout Bog Lake...
CTTATCGAAGGAGTAATCCGCCATGGCCATCAGCGCTAACCGTCTAGAGCTGCTTCAGATTGCCGACGCCGTCGCCCGCGAAAAGCTGATCGATCGTCAGATCGTTTTGGCTTCGATGGAAGAAGCCTATGCCAAAGCCGCCCGCTCGCGCTACGGCATGGAAACCAATGTCAAAGCTGAAATCGACCCAAAAACAGGCGAGTTGCGGCTCTGGAGACATTTGCAAGTGGTCGAGCTCGTTGAAAACTCGGCAACCGAGATTTCGCTCGACGATGCCAAGCGCTCTAACCCTGCGGCTCAGGTTGGCGACGTGATTGCTGACAAGCTTCCGCCTTTCGATCTTGGCCGTATTGCCGCGCAATCAGCAAAGCAAGTCATCGTTCAAAAGGTGCGTGATGCGGAGCGTGATCGTCAATACGACGAGTATAAAGATCGTATCGGTGAAATCATCAACGGTCTCGTCAAGCGCGCCGAATATGGCAATGTGATCGTCGATTTAGGCCGTAGCGAAGGCATTATCCGCCGTGACGAGTTGATCCCGCGTGAAACCTTCCGCCCGGGTGATCGCGTTCGCGCATATGTGTTTGATGTGCGTCGTGAGCCACGCGGCCCGCAGATTTTCCTTTCCCGTACGCATCCGCAATTTATGGCCAAGCTCTTCACGCAAGAAGTGCCTGAAATCTATGATGGTATCATCACGGTGAAGGCTGTTGCGCGTGATCCGGGCTCCCGCGCCAAGATTGCGGTTATTTCGCGTGATAGCTCGATTGATCCTGTTGGCGCCTGCGTCGGTATGCGCGGCTCGCGCGTTCAGGCTGTTGTCGGCGAATTACAAGGCGAAAAGATCGACATCATTCCATGGTCGCCCGATGTCGCCACCTTCATCGTTAATGCGTTGCAGCCAGCCGAAGTGGCCAAGGTCGTCTTGGATGAAGAATCCGAGCGTATCGAAGTTGTGGTGCCGGATGATCAGCTCTCACTTGCCATTGGTCGCCGCGGCCAGAACGTCCGTCTGGCCTCGCAGCTGACCGGTTGGGATATCGATATTCTGACCGAAGCTGAGGAATCCGAGCGCCGCCAGAAGGAATTCGTCGAACGTACGGCCGTCTTCATGGAAGCGCTGGACGTCGACGAGGTCGTTGGCCAGTTGCTCGCCTCGGAAGGCTTCCGTTCAGTGGAAGAATTGACCTATGTCGATGTCTCCGAATTGGCTTCGATTGAAGGGTTTGACGAGGAAACAGCCACTGAGATTCAAAACCGCGCATCGAATTTCTTGGCTGCTCGCGAAGCAGAACTGGATAATCGTCGTGTTGAATTGGGTGTGGCCGATGAGCTTAAGTCGGTTGCAGGCATTACGCTCGCAATGCTCGTGAAGCTCGGTGAAAACGACGTCAAAACCGTTGATGATCTTGCAGGCTGCGCGACGGACGACCTTTTAGGGTGGACCGAACGCAAAGGCACCGAGACGATTCGCAATGCGGGTTATCTCGAAGGCTTTGAACTGTCGCGTGACGATGCCGAAGCAATTATTATGAATGCACGCGTCAAGGCGGGCTGGATCGAAGCACCTGTCGGTGCTGCTGAAACAGCTGAAGCCTGAGAGGGTTAAGGATCGAGAAAGCGATGCCCTCTATAGCCGAGGATGATGAAACGGGTTCGGAACGGACCTGCATCGTTACCCGTAAGCGGGCATCGCCTGAAACCATGCTCCGTTTTGTCCGTTCGCCGGATGGGATGGTGGTACCGGACCTAAAACGTAAACTGCCTGGCCGGGGTGTCTGGTTGACCCCAAACCGAGCGGTTATCGAAACGGCAATTAAAAAGAAAGCTTTTGCAAGAGCGTTCAAAACCGAAGTCAAAACGCCAATCGATCTCGCCGATATGGTTGACGGGCTTCTTGAACGATCTGCGCGGGAGGCTTTTAGCCTGGCCAACAAAGCAGGCCAGGTTGTTGCAGGGTTCGGGAAAGTTGAAGAAGCCTTGGGGCATGGCGGCGTTTTAGCCATTATCCATGCTTCCGACGCGGCTTCCGACGGCATAAGGAAGGTCGCCCAACTGGTTCGTCGGGCCCAAGAAGCGGGTTCGAGGGAAATAAAAGTTATCGCCGCGATGTCATCCGATGATTTGGGTTTGGCATTAGGGCGGTCACATGTGATACATGCAGCGCTTCTGAACGGGTCAGCATCATTGGCCTGTCTCCAGAAATTGGAATTTATAAAGGCCTACCGGACGGATGAAAATTCCGTTCAAGGCTCGGACGAGCAGGTTAACCAACCGAACTGAAGCGGTATTACCGCAGGATATGGACTGAATGAACGACAAGAACTCATCGGGCGACAAGACGCTTCATATGTCACAGACCAAAACGCTTAGCCTTAAGCGTCCGGTCGAACAGGGCGTGGTGCGTCAAAGTTTTTCGCATGGCCGTACAAAGGCGGTTGTCGTTGAAAAGGTGAAGCGCCGTATTGTTGGACCTGGTGAAACACCAGTTCCGGCAGAAGCCGCTCCTGTGGCGCCAAAGCCCGTTGTTCAGGCCCCTGTTGCCGCAGCAGCAGCACCCGCTCCGGCTGCCCCTGCCAAGCCAACGCCCTCGCGTTCGGCGCCTGCATCCAAGTCAACCGCGCCTTCCGGCGTTGTTCTTCGCACCTTGACCGAAGACGAGCGCGATGCGCGTTCACTGGCCCTCATCGAAGCGCGTAAGCGCGAAGAGATTGAGCGCAAACAGGCTGAAATCGATGCGAAAGCGCGCAGCGAGCGCGAAGCCATTGAAAAAGTGGAACGTGACGCAGCTGAAGCCCGCAAGGCAGAAGAAGATGATCGTCGTCGCTTTGATGACGAAGTTAAAAAGAAATCTGAAAGCGAAGCGCGCCGCCGTCTGGGCGAAGGCGAAGTTGAAAAAGCGCCGGCTCCTGAGCGTCTGGTTATCCCGCCGCGCCGCACGGGCGCCGCGATGCTTGAGGCCGATGAGGAAGAGCGCAAGTCTATTCGTCGTCCGGGTGGTGGTCTCGCCGCCCGCGCCGCCGTGCCACCCAAACCAGCACCGCGCGCCGATGATCGTCGCCGTGGTCGCTTGACGGTTACCAGCGTTACCGGAGGCGAAGATGAAGAGCGCGTCCGTTCGCTCGCCGCTTTCAAGCGCCGCGTTCAGCGTCTCAAAGGCAATCAACAGGCCGAGACGAAAGAAAAGATCGCTCGTGAAGTCGTTATTCCTGAGGCTATCGCCATTCAGGAACTAGCTAACCGCATGGCTGAGCGCGCGGTTGACGTTATCCGCTTTCTGATGAAGCAGGGCCAGATGGTGAAGATCACAGACGTGATCGACGCCGATACCGCCCAGCTGGTTGCCGAAGAATTCGGTCACACGGTGAAGCGCGTCGCTGAATCGGATGTTGAAGAAGGTCTCTTCGATACGCCCGATACCGATAGCCATCTCGTTTCGCGTCCGCCCGTTGTTACCATTATGGGTCACGTCGACCATGGTAAGACATCATTGCTCGATGCAATCCGTAAAGCGAATGTTGCAGGCGGCGAAGCCGGCGGCATTACGCAGCATATCGGTGCGTATCAAGTGGTCGCGCCAAACGGTGCCAAGATTACCTTTATCGATACCCCCGGCCATGCCGCGTTTACACAAATGCGTGCCCGTGGTGCGAAGGTAACCGACATTGTTGTTCTCGTCGTTGCCGCGGATGATGGTGTCATGCCGCAGACGATTGAAGCCATTAACCACGCCAAGGCGGCCAAAGTGCCGATGATTGTTGCCATCAACAAGATCGACAAGCCGGATGCCAAGCCTGATCGCGTGAAAACAGAATTGCTGCAATATTCGGTTCAAGTTGAATCGATGGGTGGTGAGACGTTGGAAGTCGAAGTTTCGGCCACCAAACGTACCAATCTCGACAAGCTGCTTGAAGCCATCGCACTTCAATCCGAATTGCTTGATCTTAAAGCCAATCCGGAGCGCGAAGCCGAAGGCACCGTTATTGAAGCCAAGCTTGATCGCGGCCGGGGTCCTGTTGCGACCGTTCTTGTTCAACGTGGCACCTTGCGTTCGGGCGATATTGTGGTTGCAGGCTCCGAGTATGGCCGCGTTCGTGCGCTGATTTCGGATTTGGGCGAGCAGATCAAAGAAGCTGGTCCTTCGGTTCCGGTTGAAGTCCTCGGCTTTAATGGTGCGCCAGAAGCTGGCGATCGTTTGGCTGTGGTTGAATCAGAAGCACGTGCGCGTGAAATTACCGAATACCGTCAGCGTCAAAAGCGCGAGCGGAGTGCGGTACGCGCAGGCGCTGCTCGTGGCTCGCTGACCGATATGATGAGCCAGTTGAAAGCATCGGGCCGCAAGGAATTCCCGTTGCTCATCAAGGGCGACGTGCAAGGTTCGGTTGAAGCGATTATCAACTCGCTTGAAAAGCTCGGCACAGATGAAGTGGGTGCACGCATCATCCATTCGGGTGTTGGTGGTATCAATGAGTCCGATGTGACCTTGGCAGAAGCGTCGGGTGCTGCAATCATTGGCTTTAACGTGCGTGCGAATAAAGAAGCGCGTGACGCAGCGGAGCGTTCGGGCACCGAAATTCGCTACTACAACATCATTTACGATCTCGTCGATGATATCAAAAAGGCGATGTCCGGATTGCTTGCTCCAACGCTGCGCGAAGAGCGTCTCGGCGAAGCCCGCATCCTTCAGGTTTTCGGTGTGTCGAAGGTCGGCAAAGTCGCCGGTTGCTTGGTACAAGATGGACGCGTCGAGCGTGGCGCCCATGTTCGCTTGATCCGCGACAACGTCGTGATCCACGAAGGCAAGCTTTCAACGCTCAAGCGCTTCAAGGACGAGGTCAAGGATGTTGGCTCGGGCCAAGAATGCGGTATGGCGTTCGAGAACTATCAAGACATGCGCGAAGGTGACATCATCGAGTGCTATCGCGTCGAAGAAATCCGCCGCTCGCTGTAACGATTTTGAGGGCTCGGTATCAACCGGGCCCTCTTTCCCCTTTAACCCCTTTATCCGGTCCTAGCCCGGAATGGCGGTCTAGACATGAAACATAAACAAGACGCTCCCCGCGGCCCTTCGCAACGCCAATTGCGCGTCGGCGAATTGGTTCGCCACGCTATTGCCGAACTCTTGCGCCGGGGTGAAATTATCGATCCGGTGATTGAAAACGCCATCATCACGATCCCGGAAGTGCGCCTCTCGCCCGATCTTAAAATCGCCACCGCTTACGTCTCTTTGCATGATGAAACGCAAGAGGCCGCTGTGATTAAGGCGTTGGGCAAATATAGCGGTCTTTTCCGCACCGAAATTGCGCGCAAAGTGAATTTGAAATTCGCACCTAACGTCCGCTTCCGTCCCGACGAGACACTCGAAGCCGCGGCCAAAATTGATGCTTTGCTGCGCCGTCCCGAGGTGCAGCGTGACCTTGCAAGCCGCGACGATATCGACGAGACGGATGAGGACTAATCCCGCATGAACGCGCCAAAAAAACACCGCGCGGATCGGCACGGCTGGATCGTGTTGGATAAGCCTTTCGGCATGACCTCAACCCACGCCGTTGCCGTTGTTCGGCGTATGCTGAATGCTAAAAAAGCGGGCCATGCCGGTACGTTAGATCCGCTGGCATCAGGCCTCTTGCCGCTAGCCTTTGGCGAAGCCACCAAAACCGTCCCTTATGTGGTCGATGGTGAAAAGGCCTATGCGTTCACGGTCAGTTTTGGCACCGAAACCGACACCGATGATGCCGAAGGCCGAATTGTTGGTACAAGCGACAAGCGACCAAGTGAGGCTGAACTTCTCGGGGCTCTACCGCATTTCATTGGTGCCATCACCCAAGTGCCGCCGCGCTACTCGGCGATCAAAGTGGATGGCGAGCGGGCCTATGATTTGGCGCGCGGTGGCGAAACGGTTGAATTGCAGCCGCGCACGGTTGAAATTCACGCGCTGCGTCTCGTTTCTTATGATGGTCAATCGGCCCAGCTTGAAGCCGAATGCGGCAAAGGTACCTATGTCCGCGCGATTGCGCGTGATTTGGGCCGCATGCTCGGCTCGTTAGGCTATGTCTCGGCGCTCCGCCGCACCCGCGTCGGCCCCTTCACCGAGACGAATTCCGTGACCATGGCGGCGTTAGAAGCCGATCCGGAGGCCGTTTTTCAAGCCTTGCGCAGTGTCGATACAGGGCTTCTGGAATTGCCCAGCGTGCGCGTAACCTCCGATGGCGCGCTTAGGCTCAAGCGCGGCCAGTCGGTCATTGTGCGCGGCGCAGACGCGCCTGAGGAAGGCGCAACCGCCTACGCCACCCAAAACGGCATTGTCGTTGCCATCGGCGTTATCGAGCATGGCTCGCTGGTGCCGAATAGAGTGTTTAATTTGTAGGCGACAATTTTTATTGCAATTTCGTACACAATTACGTACGTTATCTTTATGAAAACAGCCTCCGTTTCAAGTTTAAGACGTTCGCTCGCTTCCACGCTTGACCGTGTGGTGGAAGATCACGAACCCGTGATTGTCACTCGGGATGGTGGCAAAGCATCTGTCGTTATTCTGTCGCTTGAGGATTTTGCCTCGTTTGAAGAGACAAACTACCTCCTCAAGTCCCCCAAAAATGCCGAACGTCTATTATCAGCCGTTGAAAGCCTGTCATCCGGCGGCGGTTCAGAGCGGATTTTGGTAGATTGAAGATCGTCTTTGCCGAGCAGGCGTGGGACGATTACCTTCATTGGCAGGCCACCGACCGTGCTTTGCTAATAAGGATCAACGAGTTGATCAAAGAATGCACTCGAACCCCTTTTTCCGGACGCGGAAAACCTGAGCCTTTACGCGGCTCGCTGTCGGGCTGGTGGTCGCGCCGCATCACGCAAGAGCACCGTCTGGTCTATCGGGTCGAGGGCGAGAACCTTTTCATTGCGCAGTGTCGATATCATTATTAACTCAATTTGCGTTTGCCGAAGGTCTTTTTCTTTTCTCCTCGCCTTCTCCCCAAATTCGTGTATATGTCCCCCCAACGCGCGGGGATTGGTCTCCGCCGTTTCCGTTTGCGTGGACCGTGCTGGACGACATCCCGGCCCGGCCCTGTGACGGAGGATAGGGCTCCTCAGCCTTTGTTTTCTAACAATAAAGGAACATCCGATGTCGATTACGCCAGAACGCAAGCAAGAGCTTGTGAAGCAATTTGCAACGGTCGCCGGTGATACCGGTTCGCCTGAAGTACAGATCGCGATCCTCACCGAGCGCATCACCAATCTGACGGGCCACTTCAAGAGCCATGCGAAAGATAACCATTCGCGTCGTGGTTTGTTGAAGATGGTTTCGCAGCGTCGTTCGCTCCTTGATTACGTCAAGGGCAAGGATGAAGCCCGTTATCGTTCGATCATCGAGCGTTTGGGCATCCGTCGCTAAGATTGTTAATTTCGCAGCAACCCTTTTGGGCTTAGTTGCGTTTCAAGAGGCAGACGGCGATCCGGCCGCCTGCTTCTCATTCCCGGGGTGTACGGCAGGGTGCCGGCATCCTTAAACCCTGCCTCTCTACGACGATCATGGCAGGATCGCCGGATGCTGGTACCGCCAGCCTCTCGCCGTCTTGCTCGTGGTCTCTTCCGAGGCAAATCAGAGAAGTGACAAGACACACATGTTCGATATCCAAAAAGTAGAACTCACCTGGGCTGGCCGTAAGCTGACCCTGGAAACGGGCCGTATTGCGCGTCAGGCCGATGCTGCTGTTCTCGCCACCTATGGCGAAACCACTGTTCTCGCCACCGTTGTTTCGGCGAAAGACGCCAAGCCTGGCATCGATTTCTTCCCACTGACTGTGAACTATCAGGAAAAGGCGTTTGCCGCTGGCCGCATTCCCGGTGGTTATTTCAAGCGCGAAGGTCGCCCAACCGAGAAGGAAACATTGGTTTCCCGCTTGATTGATCGTCCTATCCGCCCGCTTTTCGTAGAAGGCTATCGCAACGAGACACAAGTCGTCGTTACCGTTCTCGCGCATGACCTTGAAAACGATCCCGATATCGTAGCGATGGTCGCAGCTTCTGCAGCACTGACCCTTTCAGGCGTGCCTTTCATGGGTCCTGTCGGTGCAGCGCGCGTCGGCTATATCAACGGCCAGTTCCGCTTGAACCCAACACTCGCCGAAATGGCCGACTCGGTTCTCGACCTTGTTGTCGCTGGTACGACCGATGCTGTGTTGATGGTTGAGTCGGAAGCAAAAGAGCTTTCTGAAGAAGTCATGCTCGGCGCGGTTATGCATGGACATACCGGCTTCCAGCCCGTGATTGATGCGATCATCAAGCTTGCTGAAGTTGCTGCGAAAGAACCGCGCGATTTCACAACGCCAGATCATTCGGAACTCGAAGGCAAAATCTTGAAGCTCGTTGAAGCTGAGCTTCGTGATGCGTTCACGACACCTGCCAAGCAGGAACGTCAGAACAAGGTATCGGCAGCTAAATCAAAGGTTATGGATGCATTTTGTGGCGAAAGCGTTGCTGAGCCACTCGCACCGACTTTGGTTGGCGGAGTGTTCAAAGAAGTCGAAGCGAAAATCGTTCGCTGGAACATTCTCGACACCAAAAAGCGCATTGATGGTCGCGATCTTGTGACCGTTCGTCCAATTATTGCGGAAGCAGGCATTCTGCCGCGCGCCCATGGTTCGGCGCTCTTCACCCGCGGTGAAACGCAGGCGATGGTTGTTGCAACGCTCGGTACAGCTGACGATGAGCAGTTCATCGATTCGCTCGAAGGTACCTACAAGGAAACCTTCTTGTTGCATTACAACTTCCCTCCCTACTCGGTAGGTGAAACGGGTCGTATGGGTTCGCCAGGCCGTCGCGAAATCGGCCATGGCAAGCTCGCTTGGCGCGCGGTTCGTCCGATGCTCCCTGCGCATCACGAGTTCCCCTACACGATCCGCTTGGTCTCCGAGATTACCGAGTCGAATGGTTCGTCTTCCATGGCTACCGTTTGCGGTTCATCGCTCGCTTTGATGGATGCTGGCGTGCCGTTGAAGAGCCCAATTGCCGGCATCGCGATGGGCCTTATCCTTGAAGGCGAGCGCTATGCCGTTCTCTCCGATATTCTTGGCGACGAGGATCACCTCGGCGACATGGATTTCAAGGTGGCAGGAACCGAGAATGGCGTAACCTCGCTGCAAATGGACATCAAGATCGCCGGTATTACCGAAGAGATCATGAAGGTCGCCTTGCATCAGGCAAAGGATGGCCGTCTGCATATCCTGGGCGAAATGGCCAAGGGTCTTGCCGGTGCACGCGCCGAACTCGGTCAATATGCACCACGCATCGAGACAATGAAGATCCCAACCGATAAGATCCGCGAAGTGATCGGCACGGGCGGCAAGGTCATCCGCGAAATCGTCGAAAAGACGGGCGCGAAGATCAATATCGAGGACGACGGCACCGTGAAGATCGCATCTTCCGATGGCGCTTCGATCACGGCAGCCATCAACTGGATCAAGTCGATTGCCTCCGAGCCAGAACTCAACATGATCTATGACGGCACCGTTGTGAAAACCGCTGAATTCGGCGCTTTCGTCAATTTCTTCGGCGCCAAAGACGGCCTCGTCCACATCTCACAGCTTGCTGCAACACGCGTGAACAAGGTCACGGACGTTGTGAAGGAAGGCGACAAGGTCAAGGTCAAGCTCTTGGGCTTCGACGAGCGCGGCAAAGTCCGCCTCTCGATGAAGGCCGTTGATCAGATGACTGGCGAAGATCTCGAAGCCAAGGCTGCGGCAGAAGGCACTGCCGAGTAATCGCAAGGTTTTAATTAAGCATCGAAAAGGCGGCCTTCCGGCCGCTTTTTTTATTAATTCGTTGCAATCGAAGGGTGCTTGCGCACCCAATACCGTCATTGCGAGCGAACGCGAAGCAACCCAGTTGATGATGCGGAAGAGCCACGCATGGCAACCATTCAGCTCAAGTAATGTCAGCTAGCTGGGTTGCTTCGCGTTCGCTCGCAATGACGGATGAAATAGCGCTACCGTCTTACGTGTTAATGCAACACCCGCTGCACCTGCGGCAAATCGAGCGAGAAGGCCGGAATATCGACCGAGAACATTTCGCCCTTCGGTCCTTCCATCACATAAGCGCCCACCATAATGCCCTGAGGCGTCTCTAGCGGGCAGCCGCTTGTATAGGTGAAGGATGAGCCGGGGCCGATGGTCGGTTGTTCTCCAACCACGCCCTCGCCGCGCACTTCCTGAACGCGGCCATTGCCATCGGTAATTTTCCAATAGCGGCTAAGGAGAGTAACGGTCTCATCGCCGAGATTGGCGATCTCAATCGTATAGGACCAGAAATACCGCCCGCTTTGCGGCAAAGATTGTTCGGCCATATAGGCCGGCTCAACCGTAATCTGAATACCGCGGGTGGTTGACCGATACATGTGAGACCCCAAACCATAGAACGCTGCCTAAGGCGAGTAGAAGAAAAACAGCCTAGAATTCAACGCCAACACATGGGCCGATTGTCTGTCAAGTTAAAGAGATAAATTGACAACAAGGTCGCATTACCTGACGTAACGGCATATTATATAGCCGCACTATTCCATTTTTGCCTTTAGAGCCATGAGGGGTCATGAAATGCCAACCCGACGCCATTTTATAGCGTCAATCTCCTCGACGCTTCTTTCGCCGCTATTGTTTCAAGCCGCTCATGCAGAGCCAGGTCTCATCCAGGTTAAAATTGGACCCCTAAAGCAAAAGAGAAGCGTAACGACGGCGGCCCTTGGGCTCAGTTTTGAAAAGACGGCATTGAACCAAAATTGGTTCAACCGGAACAACCGCGGCTTTGTCGAGCTTTGCCGCTTGCTCGGCCCCGCGGTTATTCGCTTAGGTGGCAATCAGGTTGATCATACGTCGTGGCGGGGCGAAATTTCCGGCCTGACTCCCATCCACCCCAACACGATTGATATGTTGGCTGATTTTGCCGAAGCAACAGATTGGCAGGTGATTTATGGACTTAATCTTGCCCATAACACGCCAGAACTGGCTAGCGAGGAGGCCGCTTATGCCACGAGAAAACTCGGAGGCCGGTTGATCGCTTTTGAAATCGGCAATGAACCAAGCGATTTCCCAAATATCCATCGGCCAAAACAATGGACATATAGCGATTATCTTGGTGAATGGACCGCCTATGCGAAGGCTATTAAACAGCAATTACCGGAAGCAAAATTTTCGGGCCCGTGTGTTTTTCGTTCCGTTTCGGATTATAGCGTGCCGTTTGCGCGGGATGCGTCCACCTATCGTCCTTTACTAAATCAGCATTACTACCGAGGAAATGCTCAAACATCGCAAGCAACGATCGAAGCACTGATCGCGCATGATCCAAATTTAATCGACATCGTCTCTAAACTTAACTCGGCGGCAATCGAAAACGGTGAACCGGGGGTTCGGTTTGGTGAGTCAAATTCATTTTTCCTGGGTGGCAAGCCGAATGTTTCCGACAGCTTCGCATCCGCCTTATGGGGCGCATTTTTCATGGCTGATATCACGCTTAACGGCGCGCTAGGAGCCAATTTTCATTCTGGAACTTCCGCCTATACGCCACTCTTTTTCAAGGGAGCTGAGGTTGCAGAAGTACGGCCCCTTTTTTACGGCATGATGCTATTTTCACGCTTCACGGGAGGACACTATCGTGAAGTGGAGCTGCTTGAAACCTCGGCTTCTGGACTTTCGATTTACGCTATCCAGCGCGATGACAAGGGCGAAAATATCATGCTGATTAATACGTCCGAAAAAAGCGCTGCGGAAGTCCGATTATCCGGCCTATCAAAACGAACATTTGAAGGATTAGTCTTGCGCGCGCCTTCACTCGTGGCAAAATCCGATGTTACGCTCGGTGATGCGCCGATTTTACCGTCTGGCGAGTGGTTCCCGTCGTCTGCCCCGCGCTTCTTGGCCTCAGATCATTGGCTTCAGGTTAACGTCTCCGCGGGATCCGGACTTCTTTTAAGAAGTGTTTGATTTCTGTGTCAGCGCATTAAAAAACCCCTGCATAGATGTCTCCATGCAGGGGTTCGATTTTAATTGAGGAAGAAAAAGCGACGATTATTCGCCCGACTTCTTCTTCAAAGCCGCGCCCAAAATGTCGCCGAGGGACGCGCCAGCATCGGCTGAGCCGTACTGAGCAATCGCTTCCTTCTCTTCGGCCATTTCAAGAGCCTTGATCGAGACC
>Ga0164296_1004773_pt1 | contig 12176 bp, 11 predicted proteins | sample GEODES057metaG_FD_113533 | JGI IMG/M metagenome (GOLD analysis project Ga0164296, IMG submission 113533) | Dystrophic lake water microbial communities from Trout Bog Lake, Wisconsin, USA - GEODES057 metaG | ecosystem: Environmental > Aquatic > Freshwater > Lake | place: USA: Trout Bog Lake...
ATTTTTGAATGAACTTGGAAAAATAAGCACAAACTATCTAGAAGTAGGTACACACATAGGTGCTACATTAACCAGTGTTATAGATGGCAATAAACTAAATGTATATGCTGTAGATAACTGGAAAGACAATGTACAGCCATTAAGAGATGATGTAGTTATTCCAGAAAATGCCAAAGAAACTTTTGTTAAAAATGCCAAACGTTTCAAAGGCGATAACACAATTAAACTATATGATTCAGATTTATTTGATGTTAACATTACTGAAATTAAAAATGTTGATTTCTTCTTTTATGACGGCCCTCACGATAGACTTAGCACTAGGAAAGCTGTCAAATATTATGCCAACACCTTAGCAGATGTTGCGGTACTAGTGTTTGATGATGCTAACTGGGACGGTGTAGTAGATGGTGCAAAAGAAGGTATACACTGGGCAGACTTAAAAGTTATTTACGAAAAGACACTACTAAACGCACAAGAGGACAGCGGTCAATGGTGGAATGGATTACACATTGCCGTAGTTAAAAAGTAATGTACAAAAATATTGTAATTCTCCATGGCATTGGAGATTTTATAGCCGCTGAAAGTTTTCTCACAGACGAAGAAGTTAACTCAGTTGAAAAAATCTACTGGGCCAGCGCACACAAAAAATTCCTACAAACTGGAATAGATTGGAACAGATTATTTCCTAATTTAAAATCACAAGACACATTATGGGATGATTGGGGTAACTGGGGCGAACATTTACGCGGTGAAAAAAGAGCTAAAGTTGAAAACAAGCATCAGCTAATATTAGTAAACAAGGATCTTGATCCATTTTGGATTAGCAGGGAATTATTGGATTCTGGATTGCCTGCAATGTGTGATGATATATATCTAGGTCGTAGATTTTTTAGACGTTCAAGATTGGCTGCATTAGAATACACTCCACCAGTTCACGTGGGATTGCCGGAAAAATTTGTACTTATACATCCGTTTAGTGACAGCCTTAGAACACCTTATAGAGATTTTGACGATAAAGACTGGGAAGGCGTATTGGGTTTTTTAGAAAAAAATAATTTAATGGGTGTTGTTGTTAATAAAAGTAATGATTATCCTCCGCAACATCCTAGACTAATAGACTTAACTAATCAAACTACTTTACAAGAAACATTTGCACTAGCACAACGATGTACTTACTTTATGGGCTGTGCTAGTTATTTGCATGTGTTTGTTCCTAAAGTATTACCAGTTAAAAATATTTTTATACGTAGCACTTATCCTTGGCTGGCAAAACGAACTAGAGAGTTTATGTTTTATCATGCTCCTGCTACACAAGATCCTAATTTTAAAACATTTCCAAGTTTGAATTTTTTAAAAGATTATGAAGTATGAAAATCGACTGGTTCTTCTTAAACTACAATAAGTTGCCAGCACTGGGTGTTGCACCAGTTCCAGCATTTAAAACTATAACACATAATTTTGTAGAAGATACAGAAATACCACGATGCCCTGCAATCACAGGATACTTTAAAAACACTTGGCTTATTACTAGTCCTGTTGACATAACATTTCAGTATAAGGATAACGTGCTTAGAACTAACAGTCCTTATATAATAGCTCGTCCACAACGCGATACTAATATGTTAACCATACCACTTAACTATTTGTTTGTCTGCGATGAAAGTGTGATGATTGAAAGTTTACCAGCATTTATGCATCGTACACCAGCACAAACTGATTTGGCATTAATACCTGGAACTTTTGATATCGGCCAATGGACTAGAACTGTAGACTACACAGCGCAAATATTAACAGATAAAATTATAACAATTAAGGCCGGCGATCCTCTTTGGTATGTTAGATTTGTTACCGACCAACGTGTCGAGCTAAATGAAATTACAGATGCATCAAAAAAAGATGAATTAACCAAACTGGTTGTTAAATCTGCCAATTACAAAGTAACAAATCCTGGAAACAGTTTACAGGCGCTTTATACTATGGCTAAAGATTGGCGTCAATATTCTTGATTTGTTGTCGTAAATGTTGTAAAATATAAAGATGAAAATTTCTATTTCTAATCTTAACCTAGAAGTTCCAAAACTAGTAGATATCAATGTAGATATTACTACACATACTGTGATTATTGGTCCAAATGGTGCCGGTAAAACGTCAATATTAAAATCTATTTGCGGATATTATCCACATACTGGCACAGTTACAGTTAACGATACTGTGATTACTTCAAAAAATGTACATGAATATTTCTCATGGGCGTGGCAAGAAGACAAATTAGATTCAAAAAAGACTGTGATGAAAAATGTGCTGAATCAATTCAAACCACAGAATATACATCAGTATGCAAAAATTCTTAAAATAGATAATAAGTTAGATTGTTTACCTACAGAATTAAGTTTTGGAGAATTACAACGTGCTAATATTTTAAAAGCCGCTTGTTCTAGTGCTCCTATTTTATTGTTAGACGAGCCAATGCATGGAGTAGATCCTGTAAGTATTCGTAAAACATTAAAACAGCTAATCTTTAATCTACAACAATCGGGTAAAACTGTAGTAATGATTTCTCATCAAATTGATCATGTATACGGATTGTTTGATGATGCTATAGTAGTCAAAGCTGGCAAGATATTTACTAGTGGCAACTTACACGACATCTATAATAATCCTCGAAGTACTTGGTTGGCAAATTTCTTTGGCCCTTATGTATTGTTAACTGAGGATGATTTAAATAGTTTTGAGTTTCACGAAGGCGAAGAAGGCCCATGGATGGTGCGTCCTGAATGGTTTAAAATCAACAGACCATCCGAAGACCGGCCCGGAAATGCTATTGTATCCAGTATGCACTGGAATGGCCCTAGTACCCGTGTAAATTTAGAACTAAAATCTACTAAAAAACCTATAACAGTGGATATGTTCTTTGATCCAAGATTTAAAATTGGCGACGATGTATACGTCAATTTTAAAAAATACAGTCAGTTGAGCTGGGCAGACGATAAATAAACTACACACAGAAATGGGCTTGATCGGCTCTTAATAGATCATATGCTACAGTCGGCTTAAAGACTTTAATGGAAAAAAATTTATGGACTTTTTAGAACAGTATTATCTTGGTGACGAGATTTATTTGTTTGTTTTGTTTACAATTATGGTAGTAGCGGGCATCGCTAAAGAACATAATTTGTTTGGCGGAACTTATGGATATCTCAAATCTAAGTTTAGTAGTAACAGACTAGTAATTGCAATTATTAGTTTAGTAAGTGGAATTCTTCCACTAGAAGGGCGCAGCACAATCAGTGCTGGTATTTTAGACACTGCCACAGCATCTCATGAAAAAGATGTCGAAGCTAGGCAGAAGCTAGGCCCAATTGACTTCCTCACAACACACCACTACTATATGTGGAGCCCAATTGAAAAACCTGTCATACTACCTATGGCGGCATTTGGCATTGGCTACGGTGCTTGGATTGGAATGATGTGGCCATTAATTGCCGTTAGTGCGGCATTCATCTTATATTACCTTTTTGTTGTAATTAAAGAAGAAGATGTTAGTATCGAACCACAAGAAAACCTAGGCGCAACTAGTTTTGTTAAAAACATAGTTCCGTTTTTAGCCGCTGTATTAGGTTACATGGCGTTAGGCGGTGAAGGTCCTGAACTAGTGTTTCCTATCTTTGGAGCACTATTGGCTTATTACTTAATCATCACAAAAACTTTCAGCATTAGTAAAATTAGTAGCTATGTAAATTGGACTACTATCGCTATTGTTGGGTTGGTATTTTTTAGTTCAGGATTTATGCAAGAGCATAGAGCATGGATTGAAGAAGGCGTAAAAACATGGGGACTAGATCCACACACATTCAAAGGCATGGCACTAATCAGCTTGGCGTTATTTGGCGCAAGTTTTAGTATGGGTAGTGATGGCAAATTTGCCGCATTAACTGTGCTAGCCGCAACTGTGTTTGGTAAAGAATACCTGTTATGGTTCTTTACTCTAGACTACTGTGGTTATTTGTTAACACCAATGCACGAATGCGTGATGATTGGCAAACGATATTTTGGAACTCCGTTGCTTACATACTATAAGGCATTAGGATCATGGGCTGGATTAATTTTAATCACAGCTGGCACATTTACATTTTTAATTTAAGGAAACAAAATGAAGAAGTTATTAGTTATTTTAGGCTTAATGTTAGCCACAGTTGCACACGCTGAAAGTGGTGTTGAATACGAAGTAGGATCAGAAAAAGGACATACTGCCCCAAATTGGAATGGACCTGCTGTTCGCAATGATTGGATTGCAGTTACACCATTCTGGGAATTAGAAGATGGTTGGGATGTAAGTCTTAAATTCGAAGGCGCACGTGATCAAACTCCAGGTGCAAGTTTAGAAAATAAAATCGAAGCTCGTATTCGTAAAAGTTGGGAACTTGGAGCAGGCTGGGGCGCAGGATTGCGTGTTGGTCTAGGTGAAGACTTCAATCAACAAAGTCCAGTTGCAGCAGGACAAACACAAGACTTTGCCTACTACTTAGTTGAACCACGTGTTACTTATGACCTTACTAGTAAGGCAACAGCAGTAGTTAGCTATCGCTATCGTAATGCATTTAAAAATCAAAGTGAGCAGTTATACTTTGAATCAAACACAGCTAAAATTGGTGTTGATTACAAAGTTACAGAAAAAGACGAAGTTGGTTTTAGATTCGACGACAAGTTTGGAGAACAAGAACACTCCAAGGGATTTGAATTTACTTACGCTCGTAGTTTTTAAATTAAATCAACAAGATCGAAGACTGTTTGAAGTTTAGTTCTTATAGTCTTTGAACTAAAACTGTTGCGGAGCCCTTGGTGTAATGGCTTAGGGGCTCTGTCTATTGTAGCCCAACACCAACCATTATGCTCATCGCTTAGATAAGGAACAAATTCTTCCTCGATTACACACAGATACGTGTGAAAATTAAAGATTTTGTCGTTACTGACAAATGTTTCTAAGGGAATTGTTTTAATTATTTCTGGACAAGGTCCAATTTCTTCATTAATTTCACGTTGTAACCCCTGCCATGGAGTTTCGCCTGTGATGTTAGTGCCACCAACTAAGCCCCAGGTGCCTTCATGTTTACCATGTGCTTTTTGCAACAATAAAAAACGTCGTGTAGATTTAGCGTAAAATAACGCACCACTACAAACTATAGGTTCTTTTATAGTACTATTTTCCAATTAGCAGCCTCATATACACCTTCGAATGACTTAACCCACGAAACACCGTTCCATAAGTATTGTATTCCAGTGTATATATTAGTCTGCCACACCATGACACTTGATTCGTGGCTAGCATTAAAAATAACGTTCCAAGAAGTGCCATTGTATTCTATAATATCATTAGCCTTGGCTACTAATGATCCCCATGCTACTGTGGTATTGTCTACTGCACCAATGTCTTCAATGATTAAGAATCTAGTGCCAGTTGCGATAGAACTGACAGTTCCATGCTTGTTAGGATCACTAGGATCATAAGTTTGCGGATTAATAATAGCATCAAACGTGCCAGGACTGTTAGGTCTGTACTGTGTTGAGCTGACATTGTAACCCATGGCTGGTTCTATATTACCTTGACTGTCTATACCAGTATTAGCAGTCAGTGTATCTGGGTTCCAATTAACTTGTAATATAGTTTCATTTAAACTGTTAATGGCAAACGTACCAACAATCATACTGCCGTTAGGTTGTGTTAGATATAATTGGCTTGAACCTGCTACGTACTTTCCAGGAGTTTGACTAAACAGTTCATTCCAGTTAATCGGTGTACCTTGACGCACTGGGATATCTAATTCACTAGTGCTTACTTCAACAACGCTTTCATTAGCACCAATTAAAATAGCCTGTCCGTTATACACTTCTAAACGATAATCTTGCGGTGTTGTAATGGTCTGGCTTAATAAATCACTAAAACTAGTAGTTGACTCTATTGGATCTTGTCCTAGACCTTCTATATATGTACCGCTAGTAGTACTTGAATTATACATACTGGTAACAATTTTAGTAATAACTCCAAGATGCTTGACCTTAACTGGAGGATTAATCCAGATTGGAGTATCAAGGGTAAGTGTGGCTATATCGATAGGAGTATCATTACCCACAGGAACCTGACGACTATCCCAACTAATGTCATTTAAGTTTAATACAGTTAAACTAGTCCAGTCAATGTAGTTGTCGCTAGTTTGTAATTCCAAACTAGGATTAAACAAGACTAATATTTGTTCAAGTATCTGTAATTTTTGATCAGTATTAGCACTCCAAATGTCACATTTCATAGTTAGTTTAAATGGAGTTGGCATTAATCGTTCAATACTGTAGTTACGACCTTGTCCAGTTGTATAGGCATTGGTATTAGGATCGATGTCTCGTTCACGAATATTAACGGTTCCTACGTAAGTTTGGTCACTTAGTCGGTCTCTGTCCAATGCCAAAGAACTAACATATATACTGATACGCGGTACGCTATTAACTTTGTTTTCACTATTGTTACGAATAATACTGGCCACTTGACGATCAGCATCTCCATACATAACTGGTATACGCACTAGAGTTCCATCGCCGTATTTGACCACAAAATTACTAAACGCACGAATAGTCTGCGTGATATATCGTCTTATCTGTCCATCGTAGAAGAATTGTATAATAGTACAACGGCGTTAAACCGAAGCCTCCTTGTTTAACCAGGTACGCTTGCCATTGATAATTTTCCAAGTCTTTCCACCCGATGTCTTTTTGTTTATTTCGCTCATAAACTCGCTATGTTCTAATCTTCGTCTATTAGGTTGTTGAATAGTTTGTCCAACATAGCATCTTCCAGTTTCGATATGTGTAAACTTATATATGTGCATTATAAATCTGCCTGTGGTTTAAGTACTTTACTAATACTTTGACGTTGTGCTTCTCTATAATTGTATAAAGTCACAGTCCATTGTCCTGCGTATGGTATTGTCTGTTGTACTGTATTAATTATAGGTAAATTAATTTTTAACTTAGTACTTGTAATTCCTTGTGGACTTATGTAAGTATACGATGTAAATATTCCAGGATTTTCTGCAACCACATATTCCAAAGTAATAGTATCTAATTTAAACACCACATACGATGCTGTGGTAGTACTGTCGAGAATAGTACTAGCAGTGGTAGCATTTAATGCCAAATTAACATAGTCGGTTGCAACAGCATCGTTATAAGTCCATGCTTCGTTATTGATAAATCCAGTTTTTAGTGTACTTCTTGTGTCGTTATTTGTCATGTTCATACGCACGGCATCCTCGACAGCGATCCATGCATTTTGTGTGCCGTCAAATCTATAAAGTCTGTTAGGCAACATGTCCACACGCAGGAAGAAATCATCTGGTGCTGGGTTTGATGGAAATTGTATACCAAATCCAAAATCATAACCATTGACGGGAAATCCATCTCCTAACAAATAACCAGTGTAGCCACTACGTTTTGGAACTGCATTAGTTGAGCTGGCATTAATACCAGCACTAGCATTACTGGCTAGAATAGATGTTTCGTCTGCGGTGTCTAAAACAGGTTTGCCTGTATTAGGATCAACTGCTAGTGTATAGTACTGGCGTGTTTCATAGCCACTCTTAGGAGCGTCTATTTCAGCTTGTTGTACTACAGCATCACTAATTTGTAACTCTTGATTGTGTGTGCTTAACAAATCACGCAACGTAGTATTTTCTACAGGATCTCCGTTGGAATCCGTAGCCTGTTGATTAAAGATTTGTGCAAATTGTTGTGTGTCATTTACACGTTTAAGTTTTAGTCTGTATAGATGTGGAAACCACGTAACACTAAACCCTTCGCTAGCACGGCCCACATCTTCAATTACATAGTATCGCGGCAGGGCAAAATCAAAATCGTTAAGGGCAAAGTCATCACGTAAATGTGGCAATTCTAGTACATCTCCGCTAATAGGTTTACGTCCTATGTACTTGATAAAATCGTTAATATGTACAGTCATGTACAAAGTATCGTTGTCGATAAACAAGCCAAATTGACTCAAGTTAAAGTCAATATTTTGCACATTATATAACCCGCGAATTCTGTAGATTTCTGTATCATAAGTTCTATCGCGGTTTTCCAGGAATAACAAATCTTGTATGTTTGTAACTGCTGTAGTAGCGTAATTTGGCTGGTCCGCAGTGGCATTATTCGGGTCTGTATTTGCACCCAAGTACTTGTGTACATATACATCTGTTCCGCCTGCTTGGAACATTTCCGAAGCTTGGCGGTCGATGAACTTGTAATCAAGCCCTTTTTCCGGTTTATAAAGTGAAAGTCTTGGCATAGTAACATATTTATCGATAGCTAAATATAGTAAGAGGACAAAAATATGGTCGATTCGCCGTCAACAACCCAGTCAAATTCAACAGTAGAACGCAATGCCGTGTTTCAGTATGTAAAAGCCATGCTGGGTGATGGCATGATTGAGGTTGAATTAGATCCAATACACTACGAAACAGCCTTAGATAAAGCCTTAAACCGCTATCGTCAAAAAAGCTCAAATGCCGTAGAAGAAAGTTACTTGTTCTTAGAATTAATACAGGATCAAAATGAATATAGATTGCCTGATGAAGTTATCTCTGTCCGTCAAGTTTTTCGTAGAGCTATTGGCTCAAGAACTGGTATTGGTGCAGGTGGTACTTTATTTGAACCGTTTAACCTAGCTTATACAAATACTTACTTGATGTCAGGTAGTATGATGGGCGGCCTGGCAACTTATGATGCGTTTGCCGGATATCAGAAATTAGTTGGACGTATGTTTGGTAGTTACATTGAATTTTTATGGAAACCAACTACACATATCTTGAATATTTTACAACGTCCGTTTGCACAAGGCGAACAGATTCTTGTACAAAGTTATAATTTCCGTCCAGATTGGGTACTATTACAAGACCCTTATGCTAAACAATGGCTACGTGATTACACCTTAGCAGGATGTAAACAGATGTTAGGTGAAGCTCGTTCTAAATTTGCATCTATTGCCGGTCCAGGTAGTCCAATTACTATGAATGGCACAGATTTAAAATCTAGTGCCAAAGACGAATTCGAACGCTTAGACAAAGAACTAATGGACTTAACAGCTGGCGGAACTGGCTATTATTTTATAACTGGATAATTTATGTCATTAAAGTTTTCGCAATTACCATCGTTAACTTCTTTAGATACATCGGTAATATTTCCTATTGTTCAAAGCAGTGGACCGACCAGTTATACTACACCTTTAACAACTTTAACCAATTATATTCTAGCAGGCAACGCAGCTACTGCTACAAAACTGGCAACACCAATAACAATTAACGGTGTAAGTTTTGACGGTAGTGCCAGTGTTACAATCAGCACAAGCATTTCACCTGCTACAACTAGTGTACTCGGTGGTGTAATTCCAGATGGAACTACGATTACAGTTAACGGTAGTGGCGTAATCAGCGCAACTCCTCCACAAACAACAGTGATTCATGCATTTGCATTTGATTCAAACAACAATTTAATCTACACACAAACAGCTGGGCAAACATTTAACTATACAAGTGATGGCGAAAATAGTCCGTATGTTATGGTTGATATTGGAACAAGCATTTATAGTTATTCGTTAGACAGTAACGGGAATTTAATAGCTACATTTACTAGCTAAATATGGAATATAGGACAACAAAATGAGCGTAACTACAGTAAACCTGGGAAAATTAAGAGTCAATTGGCGCGGAGCATTTAACTCTAGCACTGCCTACACCATTAACGACGCTGTCAGTTACAGTGGTTCAAGTTATATTTGTGTAATTGCATATACTAGTACTAGTAGTTTTGCAACTGACTTAGGAGCTGGCTATTGGCAGTTAATGGCATCAGGCACTAGCCAAAATACTACAACTGGCGATATTACATATCGTGCCGCAACTGGTAGCGATTCACGTTTAGGTATCGGTGCAACAGGTCAAGTTTTAACAGTCAGTGCTACAGGAATTCCAGAATGGGAATACAATAACACCACTGGAACCGATTACTATGTTAGTCCAGCAGGTTCAGACAGTAATAGCGGTCTAACTTTGAATCGTGCATTTTTAACAATTCGTCATGCTTGTGCAACTATCACAGGACCTGCTACATTGTACATCAAAGCTGGCACATATTACGAAACACTTCCAATTATTGTTCCTCCACAAGTTACTATCGTTGGCGACGGCATGCGTGACACAGTAGTTGCACCTTTGGTAGGTACTCAATCAGCTAGTTATACTAGCATGACTAATACTACTTTGGTAGTATCAAGTACCACTGGTATTTTACCAGGCATGACAGTAACAGGTACAGGGTTTACTGGCGGACAAACAGTTGTGACTGTGGTTAACAGTACAACATTAACCATGTCTGCTACTTATAATACCAGTCCAAGTGGTACATTAACATTTACATTCTTAAGTACTGATGCAAGTCCGGTGTCTAATAATTTAAGCACCATGTTCTTGATGAGTGATCAGACTATGATGAGCGGTGTGTTAATGACTGGTATGACCGGATTTGTTCCAAGTGGTACAAGTCCAGCAGACTATACACAAGCTACTATTGGTGGTGTATTTTTAAGATTAAACCCATCTAGTCCTATTTTAAACAAATCTCCATACATTAAAGATTGTACAGCAAAAAGTTCAGGCGGTGTTGGTGCTATTGTAGATGGTAGCGTACACTCAAGTGGTAATCGAAGCATGTTATTCTGGGCGTATAACCAAGTACATGATGGTGGTGTTGGTCTAGTTGTTTGTAACAAAGGTAAAGCAGAAGCAGTTAGTTGTTTTACTTACTACTGTTATTTTGGTTACTTTACTTATGGTGGTGGTATCATTCGTTCATTGAGTGGTAACAACAGTTACGGTACTTATGGTGCAGTAAGTCAAGGATATGACTCTACCGAAACAGCCGTTACCGGTAACGTCTATGGCGGAATGTTGACTTATCTTAGTTCAACTGGTACATTCCAACAAGGCGAAACAATTACACAGGCCACAAGTGGTGCAACTGGTGTTGTTACCAGCGTTCAACAAGGGTACTTGTATTACTATGCAACCTCTGGTACATTTGATACAACACATGTAATCACAGGCGGCACAAGCAGTGCAACAACTACTCCTACAGTAGTTGGCGGACAATCAAATTATGTTATTGTACTTTATAATTTAAGCACAGCTCCAGTGGTAGGTGCAAGTATTCAATTCAGTGGCGACTCGAGTGCTTATGTTATTCAGTCATTGAGTAACGCTACAGTAAATTCGACTTATCTAACATTTGTTGTACTAGCACAGCAAAAAACTACTGCAAGTACAAGTGGTACAGCAGTTACAATTCGTTACAATTTTAGTAACATTCGATTAACAGGACACGATTTCTTAAGTATTGGTACCGGCGGTATTACTACAACCAATTATCCAAATGCTCCAACGCAAGCGGCTAATCCTGCTAACCAAATTATTCAAACACTACCAGGTCGTGTGTATTTTGTAAGTACTGACCAATCTGGTAACTTTAGTGTTGGATCTTATTTCTCAGTTAACCAAGCAACTGGTGCAGCAACATTGAACGCTAGTGCGTTTAACTTGAGTGGTTTGACCAGTTTGCGACTAGGTAGTATTGGCGCACAATTAGGTGCACAAGTTAACGAATTTAGTACAGACGGAACATTTAGCGCAAACAGCCCTGTTAAAGTTCCGACTCAGTCAGCAGTTATTACATATCTAAGTGCTATTCAACCTACACTTAATTCAAGCATTGCACCAGCTACAACTAATTCAATCAGTTTAGGTACAAGCAGTTTACAATTTAGTAACATGTGGTTAGCGGGTAATGCTACAGTGGGCGGCAATCTAAGTGTTACTGGTAACCTAAGTGTTACTGGTACACAGACTGTGACAAACACTGAAACAATTAACTCTAGTATAGTTTCAGCTAACGGTCTTGAAATTAGTGGAACATACAGCGGAACATACAGTGATGGTATTTTAATTGATTACGTAGGCGGTGCAACCGGTAATGGTCGTATTAGCGTTGGTACGCAAGATCAAATTACTTTTTATAATGCTACTGATACTTCTCGCTTCCAATTATTACAAATTGGAACGACTGGTAACTTGACTATAACTGGA
>Ga0164296_1004774_pt1 | contig 12175 bp, 18 predicted proteins | sample GEODES057metaG_FD_113533 | JGI IMG/M metagenome (GOLD analysis project Ga0164296, IMG submission 113533) | Dystrophic lake water microbial communities from Trout Bog Lake, Wisconsin, USA - GEODES057 metaG | ecosystem: Environmental > Aquatic > Freshwater > Lake | place: USA: Trout Bog Lake...
ATAATGAACGGAAGCGTGCCATCCAAGTGAGCCATCTTCATTTGGACCAATAGTATATTGGGGGTTTTGATCCAAATGGATATTCAGCTTCTCATCGACGCCAGAATCGCTTCCATGGGGTCCAAAAGCCCCTACAGAGCCTTCATTTTCTTTACTGGACTTAGGCAAGCGGATGATTTGTATCTTACGGATAGCGTCTGCTGCAGTAACACTTTCTACGAATTGGTTCCAAAGGATTTTGTCTCTTACGGAAGTGGGAGAGAGATTCTCACCGATAGTCAATGAAATAATGAAACCATCGTCAGTTAAAGTGACTTCAGGGTCTGCATAGTACCCTTCGAATTGAGAAATTATGGATCGGACTACCGCATCCTGGTTTTCTTTCGTCACATATCGATTGAATACGCAACGGAAATTCTTTCTTTTTGTGACTTTAGGAGTATCCATATACTACATATGCGTATATTCGAGGCTTTTAAACCGTTGCAAATATTTACTATTCGTTATTGTCTTCAGAATCCAAGTCCTGCAAAGCACTCTTGTTTTCTGAGGCGTCATTATCGCCCTGCAGGCCACGAACGTCTCTTGTAGTAACAACAGGTGATGTTGGACTATCTGTCAAAACGTTCTTATTCTTTTCAGGTGTATTACTGTATCTAATCATTAGTGTCTTTCCTTATGTTTCTCTATTTTTGATGTTAAAGTCTCATTTAACATCTTAATTGCTTTTTCACGATCTTTAGGCAGTGAGTTTTCCCATAGAATGTTATCTTTTGGCATTGCTTTGATAATACCAAAGTTCCTGCTACCTAATTTAGCAAGCACTGCCTCTAAAATTAGTTCACAAGCATCACATTCTTTAACACTTATTTTTTCTTCATTTAAATCAATGTCAATTTGATTAACATTGTTATTGTTGAAGGTTATACCTTCTGGTAAATCTTGCTCAGTACTCATTGTGTTCTAAAAGCAAGAAGCCCTATGTTTTTTAGATACTCTTCTGGCTCTACGCCAGTAATTTCACCTAATTTTGTTAACAAGAGCATTGTCACACCAGTAATTGAGCTAAACAACTCGATTGGATCACTTTCAAGAACCATTTCATAAGCAAGATCTTCTTGACCGCTATTAACAGCTGTCAGCAGAGCCACAGCATTAGAAATCTGTTCTGAAACTGAATCCATCATTCCTCGATTGATGCCTTTAAGAACCATGACCATTTTTGGTGTTGATCAATGCGCTCAGCAATGAAGTTAGCAATACCTTGTTCATTTTCTTTATTAGCTACTTTAAAAGCTTCTTTGATGTGTTCAATGTATTCTTCATTCATTGAATAGAATTTTATAGTTAATTCTTTAGGTTCGTTACCAACTAAGCCAGTCTCTTTAATTTTGCTTAGTCTTACAAGGTCACTCATCTCAAAAGGAGCAACGCCGCCGAGCTTTACAATGTTTTCAGCAATTGGATCGATATTCTCGTAAATATCGTCTACCATCTCATCAAAGAGTTTGTGGTATTCGTAAAAGTCGTGTCCTTTTACATTCCAGTGGAAACCATGGATGGTGTGATATAGAACATATGCTTCGGCAAGCATCTTCTTTAGGCTGCCGACCAATCCTTTGGCTTCTTCTACTGTGTCGTCTTCTACGGAGCTAACGACTCGAAAGCCTTCCCAAGTGTTCATCGCTTAAAGCCAGTTAAGGCCTTCTCCGAATGAATCTTCGACAGCATCTTGAATGAAAGTAGTAGCAAGCTTATTAACATTAGCACTCTTAACACCACGGAAAGTGTTACCTTCATTTTTTGCACGGCGGCAGATCTCCACATTGTCTACAAAGTTATCAATAATTGAAGCACGCTTAACCGTGTCAAGGATAGGCAATGTCTTACGCTCTACATAGTACACGGCAGCTTCACGTGTGTCAAGCTGACTAGTCAAAAGACGGTTGTTTTGGTCCTCAACCCATACCTCTGCACCAGCGGTAACAAAGTTAATCCAGTCTGCGTCTTCGAACTCATTTTCGATTGAAGAAGCGGTACGGTAAAGAAGGCTACCATCATCTTCGCCAAGGTCGCTAGTTCCTGCGCTGCTAATGCGGTATTCTCTGGCTACAGTTCCGCCAGGCAGGTTATTGATGTAATCCTCGGTGTCAAAATCAACATACTCTGAGGCAAGCTTCTCAAGTGCTTCCTTCTCAGCGCCAAGCTCAGTGATGATGCTAGCATAACGCTCGAGATCGCTCACATTAGCATTAGGATTGCTAGCAGCTGTACGGGTCTTGTCCAAGATGTCTTGCAGTCTGTCGAGACGTGTCAAGATGCTCTCTGATGAGCCATCAAACCAACGAACGTCGGCTGCTGCTGTCTTAGCTTCAAATTCAATATTGTCGTAGTTCATAATTGGAATCTTTCTTTTCCTCAGTGACTATTGCGAGTTTTGGGCATGATTACATTCATCATGTGTCATATGTTCTGTGCAAAAACTTGGTCCCAGTTCTTCTGAGAGTAGTTCTGCAAGTCTTTTATTTGCTGTTGTTCCACTGTTTAATGGATTAGCAGCATTTAAATCACCAGGTTGGATGCCACCTGGAGCAGTTGCTGCACCAATACCAGTTTGACCCTTGCTACTAAAGTCCATTCCACCTTGTGCAGATACAGGCTTAGTCGAAGGTGTTGAAGTTGGATCAGTTGGTGGCATAAATGTTGTTGGAGCACCAGTGAAACCAGGAGTTGCTAACTTAGCTGCAGCCTTACCCTTTGCTTTTCTGCTTTGGTAAGCATACAAAGAATCTTTAGCCTTCTTGTGGGCATATTGCTCAGCTTCGTGGTCACCAGTGTCATAAGTCCAGCATCTTGCTTTTTCTCCAGGACCCTTCCATCCAGGACGACCATTGAGTGTGCATTGCTCGATTCCATCACTGTTTTCGTCTTTAGCAATCTTGAATTCAAATTCAAGTTCTGCACTAGCAGTAATACGACGACAATCTAAACAGAACTTTTCTTCTCCAGCACTGCTCAATCTGGTCATTACACGACCATCATCGCAAATTGGACACTTTTCCATTATTCTCCCTCAAAAAAATTCTTGAGTACGTCGACAGGATAAATTGAAGAGATCTTTGAAGCAGTAGCGTGACCAAAACCATCAGTCAACTCGAGTGGTCCACGATCTTCTTCGCCAGGTGTCATTTGGCCAGAGTGGTCTCTAGGGATAGAGTTGCTATTAGGCTTGATATCAAAAAGCGATTGACCTTCACTCTGTTGAGGAGTCTTGTTATAAAACTTGAAAGCCTTGTAACCCTCGTAGTAATCCTTGCTTAACAAAGCCAAGTCTTCATCCATTGGTTTAGCAGCCTGAGCATCGTTATAGCCCATGTAGTAAAGCTCGCTGTCGTTGGCTACTTTCTTAAAAGCAGTCATAGCTTCAGCAACAAAACCACTATTTGACTCTTCCTTGATGATATCGTTTTTACCATCAATCTTAGCAACGCTAGGGCCTTCTACATTGGAGAAGTCAGCATCCAATGCTCCGTGGTCATCGTTTGGTCGGCCACATCCACAGTGTGTGCATGCTGTGCGTACCAATGATGTTGGTACAAAGTGTCGTTCACAGTGATTGCAGAATGGTTCACCATTCTCCATCACATAAGCGATTCTTGCGTCTAGACTCATCTTCTTTGCTCCAATAATTGTTGAAAGTGAACCAGGTGAAACGCTGGATAAACCTTCGTTGCTCACCACATGTGGTTCTTTTGTAACATCTTGAGTATTCTCACGCTTTGGGGCAACTAATTCAGTTGAATTCTCATCTTCATTGCCAATATCAGCAAATCTGAAAGAACCAACGGTTCCCACTGCGGACTGACCAGGAATACCGAATCCCTCTTCTGCCTCGATGCCCTCTAGGGAAGCATCGTCACCGTGGTTACCATTACCTTGTTCTGCGTATTTCATCAATAACTAATGCATCTCAAAGGGCGTTTTAACTGTTATTCCCAAGTCGTAGTTTTTTTAATTGTTGGTGCTTGATAAAAATCTTCAATTAGTCTAATAATTCTGAATTCGTCATTGACACTGGCGCCTCGAGCAGGATTACCTGGGCCATTGAATATTGCTCTGCTTTCAGGAACTTCCAATGACATAGGACCGTGACCGCCTGGCATCAAGTGCATATTCATCGGAATACGATTGTTTGCTGGCTTAGGACCTTCTTTATCAATATTGATATTGTGATCTGGACCCTTAGAAATCAAATCATCATAAAACTCTTGCGGACTTTGTGACTTTGTAGAAGAAGGAGAAACTTCCTCGACTGGCTCGCTAGGAGTATAGTAAGGCTCATCTTCAGTTTCGGTTTCAGGCATTGGAGGATATGTCTCATCCGGAGCTGTCTCAGGAGTTCTAGTTGGTGCTTGGAATGGCATTTCTTGAGGTCTTCTTGGTTGTAGCAACTTAGTTTTAATCATTTCTTTTGCTACATCTTTTGCAATACCCTTGGCAAGACCTTTCAATAAAGCATAGCCTTCTTCTCCACCGACTCCAACATCAGCGACTAGATCTTCTGGTCCTCCTCCGATTGCTTCGGTAGCGAGTTCTGTTGGAGCAATTTCTGCTTGTGACTTTAGCATTTCTTGACCAATTGTGGACAAATCACCTGATGCGTCAAAAGCAATTACTTTAAACCCAACAACGTAATTGGATTGACTATATTGTTGATTACCCATCGCACCAATTGATGGTTGCGTAGTTGGATAAGTGAACTGATCAGGTTGAGCAGCAGGGGGTGCTGCGTTGTATGATTGAGTGGGTTGATTCTTTTTTGGGTTTATTGCATTGCCAATGCTTTCAGAAACTTGATTTTGAACAACATCTTTTCCAAGATTTTTTCCAAGATCCAAAGCTTTTTGACCAATACTCTTTGTTGCTGCTTCTCCAGCAGTTGCAGCAACATCACTAGCAGCAGCTCCTGCAGCAGCTTCTCCACCAGCAGCGGCGGCTCCTCCAAGAAGGTCGGCACCAACGCCAATAGCCTCTGGAAGAAGTGCTACAAGCGGTCCTGCTTGTTTTAACTTACCAGCAATCTTGTTACCGTTGCCGTAGAACTCTAGTTCTTTATACCCTAGTTGTTTCCCTGCCTCAGTTTGGTAAACAGGATTCGGCGTCATGTAATAAGGAAGCATATTGACCGAAGCGTGAGCCTTGTGCAACATTTCCATTGCAATACCGCGGCGGCGGTATTCAGGTGCAACGATAATAGTGTCTAATACGTAATTACCTGTTCCATCATTTGCAGCAGTCAAAGCTCCGACTCGAGCATTATTAATGATTGCTTCAACAACGATAGCATCATGAGCTACTCCACCAGTTTTCCATTGAAGAGGTGTATATCTACAAGTAATTTTAACTTGGTCTACCCAGCTAGTCTTATAAACGCTACTGGTGGCAACGTTGCCCGGACCTTCTAGTTGTGTTTCATTTTCTGGCACTTCAATCTTACCAGTTTGTCGTGGGTCACCTGATTCTGATAAGTTGAGCGCATCTGCAGCTATTCCATGTTGACCTTTGGCGTTCTGCATCTCACCAATAGAGGTAATGGCATCTGCACCAAGCCCAGCAGTAATTGCTTGCTCTTCTAAAATTTCTTCAAATCTCTTTGGAATTGTCATAATATTTCCCTCAAATACTGATGCGATCTAAGACCAGTTATACACTGGTTAACGTCTTTTGTATCTTGCTTTCCAAGTGTTGTAATCCATACGGCTATTTGATGCATACAAAAAGTGATCTGAGCAGTATGCATGCGGTACTGGACTTGGGAACCAAGACATCTGGGCGGCTGGAAAGCGTTTCCCTTCTTTCAAGCAATCTTCGTGAGCGCAAGGCGCCATTCCTTTTCTGTCTACATAAGGAGGTTTTCTCTTTTTGACAGCTGGCTTAGGCAATTCAAGAGTCCCATTAGCAATAGCTGCTTGTCTTTCTTCACAAACATTTGTATCACGGCATTTACCACTGCTGACTACGGTATTTGTACCATCATCTAGCATTCCACACTTTTGACAAGTAGGTCTACCCTGAGGCAATCTAGCAGCCATTCTATTTGTAGGATTTTGAGCTTGTTGCATTTCCATACCCCATTGAGTATGTTGTTTGCTCGCATCTTTCCAAGTTAATGCAGCGGGAAAGTAGTTCTTTTTGCCAGTTTGATTAATAACTCTCAATAGATGGTTACCATTATCTTCACAGACTTGAGCAAGCATAGAGTGATGTCCCGGATCTCTAAAATCAAGTCCTCTACCAGTGTTTTGATAAGCAATGAATGCTTTATCTCTATCATCAAATTCTCTTTTGATGTTACCGGATTCGTCTAATGAATTTTCTTTCAAAGATACGTTTCTGAGATCTTTAATAAGTTCGAGCATGGTGGGCCATGTCTTTCTCACCCTTTGCTTTTTCTCACTAGCGTATCTTTGGAACCAAGCAGACATTATAGCTTCTTAATGTCATCCAAAAGGTCCTGCAAACGGAGATCACCGTATGCACCTTTAGCTACAATCTCAGGTGTAATGATAGCCCATGCCTCTTGCATGTAACTTTGCAACCATGATGGTTCAATAGCTTGAATCTTTCCCCATGTGATGCAGTAGAAGTATTGCTCGTCATAACCAACGAGTACAACACAGTGTCCACCCATGATATTTTGATCAGCAGGGGTTCCGGTTAGAGCCCATGGCTTTCCTTGAGCAAATTGCTGTTCACATGGTTGAGGTACAGTAATACCAATGTACGAAACACCGTAGCTAGCAATAACACTCTTTAGTTCTTCGAAGTCAGCAATATCTGTTGGAGCGTATGCTGATACTTTACCTGAGAACAAAGAATTACTTTGCCAGAACTTCAATAGATCAGCTTCAACAGCACCTTGGTCTTGTCCACCTGTGTAAGAAAGGTAAGCGTTAACTACCTCTTGTTCGCTAGGGGCGCTCTCAGCCAATCCTAGTGCCTGTGAAGCGGCTATTTCAGCGTGAGCGATGCCAGCAAAGGTGCAGTCACCATATTGGTCATTTCCAAGCATCCCCCAATTAGTAACAGCGGGTACATCTACCTTTGCTGGTGCTTTAGGAAGTGGATTGCCTTGATAAAAGGCAAGCATGTGAAGACCTTCAGGCCTTTTTGCGGGAAGACGACCTAATAATCCAACTTTACGATCTGTCATGTTATTTCTCCATATTTTTTCTTGTAGGTACTTCTTATTCCAATTCATTTTCGCCAATATATCTTTCATTCCAACTAACCGACGATGATCTATGATTTTCGTTAAAGATAGTGCTTCTTATGCCAGATTGGTTGTGAAATTGCATTGCGTGAAATGTGCAGAAAGGTTTAGTTGATCCTAGACCAGATATTTGAACTTCTTTAGTTACTGGCATATTACATCCTGCGTAAGAGCATTTCATTTTATGAGTCCTCTCACATATTTTTCTGCTTCATAATCTGAAGCTGCAGCAGTGTGTACACCACCATGGCCTCTGTGATGAAACTCACAAAGCCATTCGAGGTTCTTAGCACTCTCGACCCATGCACCAACAGCATTGGGATCAGAGATGCCGGGATAGTCCACTTCCAACCACTTTAGGTCGACGCCATTCTGTAGAGAAAACTCTACGTGACTGTGATGTAGCTCTAATGGTTTATCGAGAGAGCACTCGCTAAAATCATTGCGATGCAAACCAACACTGCACTGAGCCGTAGACTTCGTTTCATTGCGGTAATGGTTGAAGTCAACATAATGTGGATCTGTAGTGCGCTCAGGGTGATCAGGATAATGAACAGTGTAATGGTGAGTGACATTCTGATCATGTTCTTCTACTGTCATAATTATCTTCTTTAGAAACCTTCAAGCATATCATCAACATTTTGATAAGGAATTTGTATTTCTTCAACTGAAGGGCTTGACTCTGTAGGCTTCATCTCTTCTGGTGTTGGTAGAGTAATTTTAATTGTTGATTTAATGTTTTGACTCTTAGGAACTCTAGTTGGTGTAGTTGTAGGAGCTGCTTCTTCAGTTGTAGGAACTATTTCTTCAGTCGTTACTTTACGCTCTGGCATGGGTGGAACTGATCTGTAACGTACGACAGGATTGTCTGGCAGTACTCTTTCGGAATTAGGATTGCGACGAACACGTCCTCCGTTATTTACCAACCATTCTTTTTCTCCACTGCAATTTGTGCAGATAGTCTCGTCTGAAGCTGAACGCTTCAATGGTGGGCGTTGGTTGACATACTTATCTACAAGTTGTTGCTTAGGCGAACGCTTAGGACTCTTTGCATCCCAAAAGTCTTGGCCACATTCTCTACATTGAGACGGTTCTCTCAGCTTAAGAGAGTCTTTACCCATGATGTCATCAAGAAGTCCCGCTTCTTTTCGGTAACGGCTATTCCATTCCATTGTTTTCCTCATTTTGTCGCTTCTCAAGAAACTCAATAACCTCTTCAAAGGTGTTAAAGTGCATAACTCCGCTATCTGAAGAGGTTTCTTCATCTTCTATAGCGGTTTCTGAACCGAAGAACTCTTCAATTAACAAAAAATATTCATATTCTTTGAGATTTTTTGTTAATTCGATCGCATAACCATTGGAAGGATCATATTCACCAAGAATAATACGGAATTGTTTCGTATTTGGTACAATTGGTACCAAAGAATTGGAAGAAGAAGGCTTATTTACCTTAAATCCATCAGATAGTGAAGAAATTGTATTGATAATTTCTTTAAACTTGAAAGATTTTGTTTTATCTGATAGATCAGATTGTTTTTTATGTAATTCAGAGGTAATGCATGAATCACATTGACATTTGTTTGTCATTAGTTTTTCCTTAAATTAATATATAAGAGATTTTTTTGCTTGTCAAGCTTTTCTAGCTTATTTTTGTATAAATTTTCTTATTCAGAATCAAAAGACAATGCAGATGGAATACCTTCGTACATTTCTGACATGTCTTGGTGTCCAAGATCGCGTGCATCGACGTAAGGAAGGGACATTGTTTTTGTTGTCGGCTTAACAACGTTAGCGTGATCCTGCTCTTCTTGATTAAATTTAACTACGTGGTGGATATAACGCTTTGCAGAGTCACTTGGCCAAAATATTCTGTGGTGTCCTGTCATGGCAACCTTACCCATGTCGGTCATTGAACCAAGTTCACCAGAATAAGCCACTGGGAAACCAGCTTTGTATGCGTCACGAACTTTCTTATCAGTGCTTGTGGCTGCTTTGTTGTGCCATTGCATATCCCAATATTGGTTTTCTGGGTGAGCTGACTGGTCTAAGACACAAGCGGGGCAGTTGCACTTAACAAATGATGCAGTTTTAGCTTCATCAAGTCTATCTCGCATCTTGCTAGCAAGTTTTGGATCACTACCAGGCAATCTTTTTTCATCAATGTCGTGATTCTCGGCCATATTGTGAACAACAGTGTTAATTTGTCTGTGTACGAGCGTTGGTTTAGCACCTTCAGGTAGTCCATGCCAGTTTTGGTTAGGTGCATCTTTGCTTACACGGTCGCCATCAACCGATTTACGTCCGTGGTGACGCCAACCGTTCTTCAAACCAGCCTTCCAGTACTCACCAATGTCAGTTTCACCTGAATTAATTAGTCTAGAGTAGTCACTTTCGATCTCAAACTGTTGTTGACCCATCCATTTTAGTGGATCAGCGAGTCTTACGTTACCTTTACTGTCTTCATACTGACCAGCGCGCAGCCCTCTAAGGTTTCTATTGCGGTCATAACCCAAATTACCTTCAGTATCTGGACCAATAATTCTCTGAGGCTGTCTCAAACCGTCACCAAGAGTAATATTTGTACCAAGCAAGTCGCCAATTTCTTTCAATCTTAGCTTTCTTGTGGGTGTTGTACCCGCGGCAGGCACGTCAGAACCAAAGTTTTTGTTTTGTGTAAACGTTTTTGACACCAATGGTAGCACCATGTAGTCACCAAGTGTCTTTGTTCGACCAACTTTTGAGTCAGGAGCACTATAAAACCATTGCCCCTTAGTGTTTTTCTTCAAACCAAAGAGTTGTTGTGCTTCATCGGTGGGACTTTCACCGTCTTTTAGACTACCGAGATAGGTTAGAGCAGACTTTTTAGCTGCACGAGGCACGTGATAGTACTCAGGATTCTCTCTGTGAGTAGTATAACCAGATCCTTCTTCATAAGCTAACGACAAACCTCTATCGAGATCTGTGTTGCTCATATCATCTTTGGGATCAATAGAGCTTTCGCTATTAAATTTTGGGGCTTCTGCCATCATTTACCTCTAATTATTAAGTTTTTCAGTGAGTTATGATTTTGTTCGGATTCATAAACCGATTATTTACTTACCTTGGTAGCCAAACGGATAGTGAGTGTGCTCGTATTCGCCAAGGTCGTTGTACAAGTGATCATGCTCGTGCAGATTACTCAATGTGGAAGGGCTGTTAGCCGATCCATCAATTTCATTCTCATCGATAGCACGAGGGATATCGTGAAAGCCATGGCATTCAACCAAGTGTTGATTGTACTGACGCAACTTTTTACGATTCTTAAAATAAGCTAAAGCTCCAAGACCGAGAAGCGTTCCACCTTCGGTCAAAGCCTTTGGAACATCAACATCAGTTGTCTGGTGATTGTCAAGATAACGCTGAAGAGCGTGGTCCTGTACCCATGGGGAAGTAGACATTCCTTGGTCGGCCTGGTGAGCCTGCTCTTGCAAGTGGTGAAGAACTTCGGGGTTTCCAGTAAATCTAGTGTGCAATGGATCCAAAGCGTGGAATACCTGGTGAATACCATTCATTACAGTGTGAACGTCGAATGCAGTCTTTACTTCTTTGTTTTGTGAATTAAGGTGCTTCCCTAGAGAAGCGATCTTTTCACTTGCAGTCTTGTCATTCCAGTTTGTCATCAGTATTCCTTTTGGCGGGCGCCGCGTGTACATTTAGGAAAAAAATTCCCGAATTTTAATTTTTCCTTGATATTTGGCCTACTTATATATAAGTAAGTAAGCAAAGAATAATTACCAGTGTCTCATGTTGTCATCGCAACGAAGACAGATTGGTGCACGGTGTGCGGGCGACGAGAATGTTTGTGGGGATAGTTCAATAGTACCACCCTCTTCAGCTCTGTGAAGGTCACCACATCGGTAGCACTCAACAACATCGTGTTTATCGTGTACTTCCGCAGGGTTATCCTTGTAAATAGGACAATTGTTATTGCCACAGTGTGGGCAAATGCTTTCAGATGCGTAACGGTATTTCCAGTTTTTCATAATTATTTCCTTTATCTCTTAGCAACAGCAGTAGCGGTACGAGCGAAGGCTGCCTTAGAGGCGGCAAAGGCATCGAATGACTTCTGTTGGGCTTGGGCTTGCTCTTCTGTATTGGGGTATGGGTTAAGTACATTGTGTACAATGTGGTATAGTTGAGCGTCTTGGTGGGCTTGAGCTGCGTCTAGGTTGGCTTGCATTGCCGCGATGTGGTACTTCTTCTTCCCGCGGTGCATACCTACAGTCTCTGAGTCTCTTTGGTGGTTTCCCGCCAGGATAGCGTGTTCAATAGCCTGCTGCGCGTGGTACTCGTGGGGAGGCATACCATTGTATAGGTCAGCGTTCTTTAGGGCCGCTACGTGGGCTTGAGAGGAATCCTGCTTCTTCTTCTTAAGGAACTGAAGAGCAGGGATTTTCATCTCGTCGAGCTGCTCGCCCAATTCATCTCTGTAGTCTTCATCGTCAAATGGACTCTGTGATGCTGTTCTAGGATCTAATGGATCTGGAATAAATGGCATGGTGCTTCTCCGAATAAAGTAAACAATCGCTATTGTCTATACCAAGAACTTCCGCTTTTTACATTGTTTATGTATGTATTGCACTCCGATGCAATGTTTCTACTAATTCTCTACTAAGTTAGTAGGAAATACCCTATAGGGTCCCCGCCGATTTTTTTCTAAGTACCTAAGGCTTTCCTATATAAAGCCTTTTTCTCTATAGACCCCCCCCCTCTCAAAATTCCTTTACTTCTGGAAATGGAAAAACTTGCCATCCTATTTTAAGCCTTGGATTGGGTTTCTATAGAGTCATAAGAAAAGATTATGAACTTCTTGGTGATAATCCATGTAGGCACAGGAGTGTCAGGAAAGGAGTGGTATGCCAG
>Ga0164296_1004775_pt1 | contig 12174 bp, 17 predicted proteins | sample GEODES057metaG_FD_113533 | JGI IMG/M metagenome (GOLD analysis project Ga0164296, IMG submission 113533) | Dystrophic lake water microbial communities from Trout Bog Lake, Wisconsin, USA - GEODES057 metaG | ecosystem: Environmental > Aquatic > Freshwater > Lake | place: USA: Trout Bog Lake...
ACAGAATTCGTTATCTGTTGAGCCTGTAAGTAATACAGCATCTCTATCAATAAAATCTTGGTTCAATTTGTCATACCCAACAATTTCTGTGGGGCAAACAAAAGTGAAAGATTTTGGATAGTATACGATCACTTTCCACTTGCCAGCAAAGCTCTCATCTGTGATGTCAAAAAATGCATCCTCTGGCTGTCCTGGACGAACGCCGGTTACTACAAACTTGTCTAACTTGTGTCCTACTGTTTTCATGCTGTTTCCTTTCAAAGTAAAAATTGGTGGATCAGTGTTTCTACTGATGTTTTATTGTATAATTATATATCTCTATTGTCAAGCAATTTTAATAGATTTTATCTATACTGCAAAGAATATTTTTTTATAGCAATCTAGGATTTTTTGCCAATGTATTCGTGGCTGTAGCACAGGCGGCCGGCATCTCTGGCTGTGGTAGTGCCGCCATAGCCCGGCATCTTACGAGCGGTGCCATCTTTGAGCAGGTAACTGCCCAAGCGGCTTTTGAGATTGGTTGATGTGGCCCGCCAGAGTGGACTCTTTTGACGATGCTCACCAAAACTTGGATGTGCTGTTTTACTAAAGTAACGTAAACCACGACTCACATAGATTTCGGCAATGGCATCACTAAAGGCAGTGCCTATGCCCATGCCTTGAAACTCAGGCAGGACCACGGTTCTATGTCCGCGCCAGTAGGAGTGTATGTCTCGGTTGGTCGAGTGTATAGCAGCATGGAATGCCACTGGCTTGTCGCCTATCAGTCCCACGTAGCAGTGGACGCTACGACTCATTCTGGTATCTAGATAGTGATAACGACTGAAATATCGCCAATAGTCCGGAGTTGTGCTTCGGATGGTGAGTGTGATTGGTGGTCTTGTCCCCAGTCGAAGAAGTGACCTCCGATTTTCTAAGACACAGAGATCTGTGTCATAAACATAGTCCGGATCCAGCCACTCAATGATATCTCTGTGGCATGATGCAATGTAGAGTGGTTCAGTCTGCTCACTGCGATCATAATACTGTCGCATGCTGTAGGCCAAGCTCTTGGCAGTATCTCTGTCGACCACACTGGTAAATTCATCAATCACACGGATGCCTTGATCCAAACACAAGGCCATTTCAAATCTGTGAAACTCGCCATTGCTGAGTGTGTTGGGTGTGCGGAACCAGGTAGGAATAGTTCTCAATCCACACGCAAGCAACAACTCCTCTCCACGTTCAGCAGTGCTAAAGTTTTCAATCACTGTAGAGCAAGGACCGACGGTGAGAGTCTGCTGTTTGCCCAGAGTATTTAAAATTGTGCTCTTGCCTGAACCCGATGTGCCCACTATCAACACTATGCCTTCGGTGGGCAAGTTGGGAATGGTCACAGGTGTTTCTACATAATCCTTGATATCATACTTTTTGCGTATTTCTTCTAAGTAGCTCATGCTGCCTCAAACAAATGCGTTGGCAAGGATTTTTGTTTTTTGCTGGCCACTTCGGCCAATTTTACTGTCATGCCTTGACGACCTGCTTCGGCTACCCACAGTTCAATTAACTCGCTAGGACTTACACTGGGGTTACCAGCGGTGTTGAATTTTACCCGATCAAAGTCAACCTGTTGAAAAACGGGTAAAACTCTAGCGTCATGTGCTTTGATAAAGTAGTGACTTTCTGCGCTGAAGTTCATACGGTCAGTGGTTCTAATTAAACCAGCACGTCCGCCCACACGCTGAATAGCAAAGTCACTGTCCTTGGGATCAACCAGTTCAAACCATGAACGAATCTGTTCCAGTTTAAGAGTAATGATCTTCTCACGTGGCGTGGCCCGGCGTTGCCAGATCTGTGCGGCACAGGGCACATTGTATGCGGAACCGTTGAAGATAAAACTGTTGTCCGGAACTGTTTCGTCATGGACACAATGAAAATCCTTGGCAAGTCTATTGATAATGCTGGCCTTGCGGAATGTTCGAGGAATTACAAAAGCAATCACATCACTAAACATGGCAGCACGGTTAAAGAACTTTACAGCCAGGCCAGCACTCTTGCCAAACGGAGGATTACCAATGGTGGCAATACGCTTGCCTACGGGTGGTGTCCAGTCAAAGAAATCAGTTTTGATCACACCTGCGGCCTTGGGGTCCAGGTCCAGGCCAATGCGACGTTGGCTGTCCAACAGATTATAAAAACTGCCGGTGCCGGCACTGGGTTCCAACAAACAATCATAACTGTCTAGGTCCACTGTTTGAGCAACCTTGGTCAGAAACTGTTGCGCATAGACCGGATCAGTGTAAAATTGATCCAGTTTACGTGAATTGTCTTGGCCCGCTGTTTTGCTCATAAGGAAGAGTGATACCTTTGTATTCTGTTTCATATTTAACATGCTCCACTTTTGACTCAATTAGTTTTTGTATTTTGATACTGCACTGCACACGTCGTTGATTCTTGCTGTCAATCTTGGCATCTATGGCACATAGGCCCTGACCATAGCTATCATAAATTGCCTGTCTGCGTTGTTTCCACAGTTTACGATTGGCCATCTGTGCGGCCTTGCCGGGTTCAATGCTTTTGACATAATCCACAAAGGGTGCCATGACTTCTTCGGTAATGCTGTCCCATAGTATGGCATAGTGTTCAGGACGCATGTAGAATTCATAAATGGTATCATAGCGTTTGACCGTGGGCGATATCTGACGCCAGGCCCCCACCACCATGATAAATTCATCATCTCTACAGTGTCGTATGAATCGCAAGATATCACCGCACCCGATGCTTTTGCCGTCCTTGCTGACCTTGATGCTGAAATTGGCATCACTTTCAATGCCTTTGACCACGTCCATACTGGCCGTGTAGGCATTGGGCAATTTGTCTTGGTATTCGTCTTTGGACAGTCCGGTAATGGCTCGGATCATGCTGTCTTCAAACAGAACACCGTGGTTTTGAACTTCCATCGTGTTCCCTAAATTAATAAATACATTATAACAAATTGGACATAATTGGTCAACCTTTTAGACGCCAATATGCAAAATCGGTATAAATAATAATATCCATTTGCCGTTCTGGCATATTAACAAAGGAAAAGTCACATGACACAAACTACTAAAATTCGTTGGGTTTTGGCCCATGAACCAATTGAGCTTTTTATCCGTGCTGCCAAGGTTTTTGCAGCCGAAGTAGAAGCTCGTGCTCCAGGTCAACTTGAAATCGAAGTAATGACCCTTAGCGAGTATTCCAACAAATACAACAATGGTGTTCTGGTAACCAAACACGAATTGGTAGACCTGTTGGATTCGGGCAAAATTGAAATGAGCCAGACCTACACAATCACTCTAGGTCAACTCAACAAGGATTTCTTTGCATTGGATCTGCCATTCTTATTTGCAGACCACGAGCATGCAGGTCGTGTGTTCGAAGGCACAGTTGGTCGCGAACTGTTAGACAGTTTAGAAGATACCAAAAAGATCAAAGGACTAGCATTTACCTACTCCGGCGGTTTCCGTATTATTCCTGGCAACGAGCCAGTGGCACAGATTGAAGATCTACGTGGCATGAAGGTTCGCACCAGTCATAGTCCTGTGGCCATCGACACATTCCGTGCAGTTGGTGCCGATGTGGTTCCAATGGAATTGGAAGAGTTAACCGACGGTTTAGATCGTGCTGATGTCACCATTGGCGAAAGCACATATCCACGTGTTTATGCCTTGGGTCAAAATCGTGTGAGCCGTGTGGTTAACCATACTGAACACAGTTTGTTCTTGACCACTATCTTGGTTGGCACAGACTTCTGGAGCACATTGAGCCCAGAACTGCAAGCCATTGTCAATGATGCCGCGTTGGTAGCTGCTCGTCATGAGCGTGCTCTCAGCATTGAAGACATTGCCTTGGTTCAAGCACGTTGTGAAGCCGATGGTATTGAAGTTGTCAAGATGAGCACCGAAGAACAGGCTCGTTTCGCTGAAGCTACCAAGTCAGTCTATACAAAATATGAAAACTATTTTACAGCTGGCCTAGTAGACAATATCAAAAAAGCCTAATCTAGCAAGATCTGCCGGGCCTCTGCTGTTGAGGCCACGGTTCCACCCAGTAATCGAATCAAGTCGCTGGCCATAGTAACCAATTGTGCGTTGCTCTTGGCCAGTTCGCCTTTTTGCGCATAGATATTGTCCTCAAGACCCACACGCACATGTCCGCCCATGATCATGGTCTGTGCTACCATGGGCATTTCGGCCGCTCCAATACCAAACGCACTCCAGACTGATCCTGCAGGCAACATGGCATAGGCATGTGTCAGTGCTGTGGGCGTGGCCGGCCAGCCATACTTGACACCCATGGCAAACTGCCAAAATGCACGACCTTGGATCAAGCCCTGGCGATACATTTCCATGGCAATGACCATGTCACCCGAATCAAAAATTTCCAACTCGGGCTTGGTTCCTGCCGCTTGTATGCGTCGTAGCATTTCTTTTACTATGACCGGATGATTTATCTGGGTCATGCCATCGCCGCCACGTTGCATGGTATTGAAGTCCAGGCTACACAGGTCCGGCTGTATCAGTTCAATATGTCGCACACGTTCTTCAGCATTGGACATCCACAGAGAACCTTGGCCCTGACTTAATTTTTCCAGGTCTTCTAAGGATCGTATAAATGCCGATCCAGGACCGGTGGTCAAATTGATCAGTAGGTCTTTTCTGTGCTTTCGTATGCGATCCACAGTGTCACGATACAGTTCAACATCCATGCTGGGTCGACCAGTTTCTGGGTCTCGCACATGTATATGAATCACTGCAGCGCCGGCCTCTGCGGCTTCTAGCGAACTGGTAGCAATCTGTTCTGGAGTAATTGGCAAGTAAGGCGTTGCGCCTGGCCGTGTCATGGCCCCAGTTACCGCGCAGGTAATTATGGTAGTCACGTGATGAGTCCTCCGTCCAGCACTATGAGATGACCGTTGTAAAATTTCATTTTGGTTGCTACGCTTTCTACAACATCGGCCACATCGTCGGTGGTGCAAAGACGCCGTAGTGGTGTGCGTTCAATGTAATTTTCCACATGTCCAGGTGGTAGATACTTGTCTTCTTTTTCAATAAACGGATATCCACTGGTCAAATTGGGCAACATGCTGGGAGCAACAGCAACAAATCTCACTTCGGGTCCTAACGAAGTCATGGTCTGTGTCATTATGTTGACACCGGCCTTGGCAATGGCATAGACTAAATTTTGAGACTGAGGAGCGATGCTGGCAATGCTTGAAATGTTTACTATCAACCCGTCACCAGAACTTTTAAGCAAAGGATAAAATGCTCGAGTAGCAAGCCAGGTGCCTTTGAGATTTACTGCAATCGTTTGGTCAAATTTTTCTTCTGAAATTTCCAACAATGGCGAATGTGATGCCATTCCGGCAGCATTGATCAAAATATCACAGCGACCAGCCTGTTGTGTTACTGTGTCGAGAGCCTGTTGTATCTGCGCCGAATCAGTTACATCGGCCAACAAGGCACTGTGTTGCAGATGACTATTGGGCAATTCCTCAACCATGGCCTGGGCTTGATCCAGTTTTCTACGCACAAGAATAAAAACTCTAACTCCAAGCGAGGACAGGCGGGTGGCCACAGCATATCCAATGGCTCCACTTCCTCCGGTTATTACCGCTACTTTGTTATCTAAAGTCATGCCTGTTCCTGTTGAATATCACTATATATTGAGATTTTGCTGTGCCAAGATTTTTAATTTGTCGTAGTCTATCTTGCCAATTATGGTCAGTGGCATGGCATCAATGATCCAAATTTGTCTTGGTCGTTGATAGTGTGCCAAATGATCAGACGCAAATTGAATCAGTTCTTGCACAGCAATGTCTTTGTCCAAAGTGACAAATGCATAAGGTTTATAATCTTTGACCGGGTCTGGTATAGGAATTACCACACATTTATTCACAGCTGGATGCATTTCCACAACCTGTTCTATCTCGCTGGGGAATATCTTGTTGCCACCGCTTTTGAACATGTCGTCACTACGGCCAACAAAATAATAAAATCCATTGTTGTCTATACGAAATAGATCATTGGTTACATAGTAGCCATCATCGGTGAATCTATGACTGTTGTCACCGTAGCCCTTCATCATGAACTGTGAACGCACCTGCAACACACCGTCGACCAGTCTTAGGTCTACGCCTGGCTGTTTATAACCTACACTCAAAGGTGGTGTGGGCAAGGTTGGATGCAAGCCAAAAATTTTAGGCCCAGTTTCTGTGGTGCCATACCCTATGTAAATTCGAGACTGGTCAAATAACTGTGTCAGTTGATCGTATAGCTGTTGACTAGTAGCTCCACCGGCCAACATGATTTCTTGCACGCTGGAAAAATCCAAAGTTGACAAGATTTTTTCCTCCAACAACATCATGTGAAATGTGCTGGGAACTCCTACTAGTCTAGTTGGTCTGACCAGATCTATGGTTTTTAAAAATGCCGTCGGGTCAAATGATGTTAAAAAAACCAAATCATTTTTGTTGCATAATTGCATTTCTAAATTGTTGATGCCCATGATATGAAACATAGGGCTGGTAAACAGTATTTTTCTCTTGACCGGATCCGGTGATTGCATCTTGAGTCGAGCACCGTGTGTATATAAAACCTGTTTGGGTTGACCAGTCGAACCCGAGGTGTGCAGTATAAATGCAAGATCTGTTGGATCAGGCTGATAGGATTCGAACTCATGACTTGGTTGAAGTTTTTCCAATAGATTTTTTAAATTTGTTACAGGTAACCCAGTGTCTATAGGCCGATCGGTCAAGACAAACTTGGCCTGGCTGGCCTGCAACATGTTTTGAATTTGAGATTGGGTACTTTTAGAGCTGATCAAAACCGACACAGCTCCCAGTTTCAAGATACCCAAATGACAAGCAATAAATTCCAAACAGTTGTTAGATATTATGGCAATAGGATCGTGGGCCTGATATCCCTGTGCTGATAGATATGCGGCCACAGCATTGGCATGAGATTCCAACTGTTGGCTGGTGTAAATTCGTTGCACCAGTCCAACCGGATCAACCTCGATAATTTCACAAGAAACATCGGGTTGATTTTGTAAAATGTCGCCAAGATTTTTTGACCACTGACTCATTGCAATAACAGTTCTTTGATCAGTTCAATTGCTCCAGGTTCATTAGAGTTGTAATGCACACCCTGTTGATCAACTACCAATGAAGTATCCCAACGAGGCACCAGACTTATTTCTTTTCGTTTGGTCTGCTGATAGTGAACATTTGCATCTAGCTCGAAAATATAATTTTTGGCCTGTATTTTATGATTGTGTTGTATATTGTCAAAAAGACTGGATAAATTTTGATAACTCCAGACCTGAAAGTCAGTGCCGGCGTAGAAACACGAATCACAGAAGTCTTGAAGATTTTTTTGAGAAACTGTGGCCTTGAGATTCTGTTTGAACCAGGCCGGTGTCCGCATGATGGATCCTTGCCATTTGAGATTATAGTAAACCCACCAGTGCCATTCACTTATGGTTTTTATGCGAGTGTAAAGTCCTTGCTCTTGTAATTCAGCCAGGTTGTTCGAAACGGCATCGACAAACCAGGGAGCAAAATCTAAATTTGTGTTGTCGTGATACAGATGATACAGTATGGCTTTGGAATCCTTCCAGGATCTAAGATACTGCTGGTCTTGCCATAACATGCGGTATTTGCCAACCGACGGCCCAAAAATACAATCACCCGGATCACCGTGTAACAGTATATGTTGATCCAAGAACTGATCAGAAAAGTCTAGGTCTCTTAGATGCAACAGCTCAAACCGGTTACGAATTTGTGTTTCGTAAAAATATGGATTTTCAATTATGCCGTCGGTAGTGGTGCAGATTATGATGCGTTGCAGATCGGCGGCACTGAAATTTTTGACAAATGCACAGACCATGGCCGTGCTGTCAATGCCGCCGCTCCATTGTATCACAATGCGTTTGTTCTGGCTCTGAGCTTGATTGTAAATTTCAACGGCTCTAGCATCAAACACCTGAGGCAAGGTCTTGTCAAATGTCTGTTCTAGATCTGGTATGGAAAAGATACTGTTAGGATTCCATGGAATTTCAAATCTTCCCACACGTGGCCTGATATCATTGACCCCAAAAATATTAGAAGTAGTTGCGGCCCAGACATAATTTTTGTCCTGGGGGGTCAGCAGATTTTTTGCCAACCAACTTATTTCTTCGCTGGCCACCAGCAAACTGTTGGATAGAGTATCTAGCATAACCACAGGTAGTTGCCCCATTTAAAAAAACTTTGATCACACTGAATCAATCGTGCCTTTATTTTTTGTTGCAGTTGATCAACATAATCAGTCTGATCAATATTGATCTCTTGTGTGAATTTTTTTATTTCTTCTACAATGTCATCATACAAAACTGTATACTGATCAAGATAGTGTTTTTCCTTTAGTATGGCTTTCTGCACCCAAGGATCGTCACTAAACATGATTTGTAGCTTTTCTGGCATTTGAAATCTGATATTGTCAACCGGCAGTTTAAATGTCAGCAAGTTGGTTACAAAAGATAAATTATCAAACAAGATTTGTGTGGTGCAGTCAACAACATGATAATTTTGTATTAGATTTATGTTTTTGTAGGTCAACGATGCTGACCTATATTCAGATGAAAACACATCAAGCCCCCAATGACTACAGTTGGTATTGTCAACGATGTTTCTGTGCCAGTTTGAACATTTGTGCAAGGGAATTACAACCGTGGACCTGCGATCTTGAATCAATGTGTGAAGATGCTCAATAATAGCCTGTTCAAAATAAACCTTGTAGAAAAAATTATCCTGTGTGTCCAGCAGACCATACAGTTTGTTGTTTGAATCTGGGCCCAGTTCATTTAGGTTATTGTAGTGTGTCGCCACCCTCGCACCCCCAAAACACACTGTAACCGGCCTGTTCAAGTTCTTCCATCTTGTTGATCATGGCAGTTTCACCGGCCAGTTGGACCACTTCGTCAATTTCGGACTGTGTCAGCATGCTTTCGGGCAACTTGCCATCCAGCACAGCCATCACTATCATTTCACGATCAGGTCTCATCGGCATATTCCTCTACAGTTTTAAATAGGTCTTGTTGTTTAAAATAGTCCAGCGCACGGTCATCAAAATACGGTATAGTGATGCTGGATCTGATGCCGTCTAAATGATCCACTTCGTGTAGCACATTGGTGCGTATCAGATACCAACGCGATGCCTGGGCTTGAAAAGTGGCAATGCACTCCAAGTTGTCATAGTTGCTGGTGCCGGTGTCTGTGTCCATGCTGACTGGTTTGTTACCTCTGCACAGCGGATGGGCTGGATCACGATAGTAACTGGTAGTAACCGCATCGCCTCCCAGGGTGATCATGTAGTTGAGAGCAAATTTACGACGCACATCAGTATGCGCTACCTGTGTAGTATCGGTATCGCCTGCGTTGGGTTTGGAGTGCTGAATGGTCAACCATTCTGAACTGGGCCAAGGTGGCACCTGCTGTTTGATCCAGTTGATCAAGGGTTCATAATCCACTATCTGTTTGCCGTAAGCACAACCTGTCAAGGTTCTTCCGTCTTTTTTATAGTTGCGTTGATGTCCGGCATCCACCATCCACTTTTCCCAAGGCAAAGACTCTAAGACTTCGGTGGTCAGGAGTTCAGCAGGTATTGGTGGAAGATTGACTTCACCATACAAGAAAGTAGGTTCAGACATGAGTGTGCTCCGGGAAATGGGGTGAGGGTTGTTACTGATTATTTAGTAACTGGAATCGTTCACTGAATGCTTCCAACAGACAGGAATACTCCTGCCGAGTATCAACATTGGAATAGTAAACAGTAAGACCCACCGGTGTCTGTATTACTTCACTGACTTTGAAAATGCGACCTTGACCGTCGGTAAAATGTGCTTGAAAGTTGTTGTTCATTGTGCTCGTGCCAATCGTTTTTCTCTGTGTTTGTGCCAGGTGTATTCTAGGCTGACACCTTGTCTGAACAAGCGTTCAAACACTCGTTCGGTCATGCCGTGTCCTTCGTTGCCATAATCACGCTCATAAAAATTGTAGTCTATTTTCCAGCGTGGAATTATGGTCATTTGGGCATCGGCATCATGCAGGGTGGGCAACTGTTGCCACTGGAATAAGAGACGTTCCAAGGATGACATCCAGTAGTTACGGGCCCAGGTGGTTCGAGATCGAGCCAGTGCCGCACGGGTTGCATCCAATCGGTTGCCTAACAGTTCTGCTTCTTCGCCTAGATATCTGTAATTTTTCATAGTTTATATTATACGGGTTTAAAAATTTGTAGTCAACCTAGACCGGTTGTAGGCCCACCGTGGTGATACTGGTTAATTTTTCGCGGGGAGCACACAGCATGTTTTGATAATCAACTATAAGGAATTCATAGTCGGTCAACTCGCTAAGTGCCTGTTTGATTGCATCGGCGCCGGTGATAAAGTATTCGACCCAGATCCAAGGCCTATGCTGTTGTATGGTGTTGATGGCGCCGGTCAGAGCCGGAACTTCATAGCCCTCAACGTCCAGTTTGAAAAAATCCAATCTAGGCAACAACATGGCATCAATGCTGGTGGTATCCACTACCTGTTCGTTCATCCAGCCATCTTCAGCCACTGTGGTCTGATCGGTCAAGGCCACTGTGCCAAAGTCCTGCACTATGCTGTAGTCTACCGCCGGCAACTGGGCTATGCCAGGTTCTTTGGCCAGACCACAGTTGTGCAGATACACATGACGGTATCCGTTCAGAACCAGGCTACCACTCAAGGCCTGAAACAGTTGCCGTTGCGGTTCAAATCCTATGATTCTGATGTTGCGACCCTGTGTTCGATGCGCCACAGGAATGGTAAAAAATCCAATGTTGGTGCCACCATCCACAATCACAGCATGATCGGGTAGAGTATCTACAATGGCAAAGATGTTGCTCAGTTCAGATTCAATGTGTGTGCGACCAGTCTTGACCAAGGTTTCAGCTTGGAACAGACAGGTTCTGGCCACTATGAACTTTCCATACACACTGTCCAGCACTACAAAATTATCTACAGTCATATCAGGCCCACTTTAGGGTAAATGCCAGGCAATCACGCTCGCTATCAAAGAAAAAACAGTAGCGTCCTGGACGAGTATCCGTGCTGACATCGATCAATTGCCAGCGCCACTCATCCACTAGTTCATCCTTGCACCAGTCCAAGACCGACTCCAACACACCAAATGGTTTGACTATTTCCTGCGCATGTGGGAAACTGTCTCGATCCCGCATATACTGTATGGGATTTTTCAACAAGGGTCCGGCTTCTCTACGCAAAGTCATTGAGTGCTGTCATTAGGCTGTCTCGAGGCATTTGCCAGAAATCATAGCTTTCGCGTATGTCGGCCACGTAACCCGGACTAGGACGACCTGATTTGGGATCGGTCATTTCATAAAAGAAAAACTGCTGACCGTCTTGAATCCAGGTGCGTTTGGTATAGTAACTGGGAAATCCTTCAAAGGCATCAAGATGCTGTTCACACTCAGGGGTAATGGCCCAGAGCACTCCGTGTGTGGTAGCACCACGTTTGGGTTCAATGGTAGCATGATTGTAAAAACGCAACTCCCAATCACGCAACACAAATGAACCTATGCCTAGAGCTCCTGGACAACGCCACTGCATGGCCGACGGGTGCATGTTGGCCCCATAGGCCAGGTAGAGTGTTCTATCCTGCAAGATAATACCTCACAATATAATCGTTGACCTGATCTGCAGGCCACTGGGTATAGTAAAGCAGGTTGTCGGTGATACCAAAGGCGTTGCAGAAACTCTGTCCGTATCGTTGCCCTTGCAAGGCTTCAAAAGTAAAGTCCTGTTTCCATTGCTCAAATGCCTCTCGGGTAACGGGTTTATGAACTCGACCATCTCTATCGGCAAAGGCTACAAGTTGTTCAAATGCGTTGTGTCCGGTCATATACTATTTTAACACGCTTTCGCCATTTGTGTCAATCTTGGTAATAGTCCATTTATAATTTTTTCCATATTTGCTTTTGGATCGTCTCTCGGCCATACATCTAACAAACATCCAAAAAGAAAGATCGTGGTCTTGACAGAATTTTTTTAATCCCATTTTGCTTTCAACTAGGAAGATTTGGTTGCTTGGTGAGACCAATTTATATACCGATCCGTAGTTTGGGT
>Ga0164296_1004778_pt1 | contig 12171 bp, 10 predicted proteins | sample GEODES057metaG_FD_113533 | JGI IMG/M metagenome (GOLD analysis project Ga0164296, IMG submission 113533) | Dystrophic lake water microbial communities from Trout Bog Lake, Wisconsin, USA - GEODES057 metaG | ecosystem: Environmental > Aquatic > Freshwater > Lake | place: USA: Trout Bog Lake...
GAGGACACCCACGCGGTTGTCCTGACAACATGTCTGACTGTTCCTGCCATCATCCGTGCCCCCCAGGTCTACGACGCGCTGTCCTTCGTCAAAATATACTACCTGCGTCACGTATACCCGTGGGCTGCTGCACCCGCCGCGTGTCCGCCGACAACACGGCCCGCAGGTGCGGGAACTGTTGACTTTGTGCGTCTCCTCACCACTATGCGGGGCTCTGACATCGCCGCAGTGGACACGGGTTTGCTGAGCGCGTATCCGTCGCCCGAGTCCACACCTTGGCACGCGCTTGCTGCGAACAGCAGTGGCGCCGCCTCGCCGATGCGTGTGACGCTGGTCACCCTGTGCACGGCTGCTCTGGGGCCCTTGTGCGCCGCGAGCATTGATAACAAGCAGGCGTATGCGCAACGACACGGGTACACGCTGTTTGTGGCTCCGGATGAGATGATTGATCCCACGCGGCCAGTGGCGTGGAGCAAGTTGCGGGCAATGCAGGCGGCTTTGGCCAGCGGCGCGCACCTCGTGGCTTGGTTTGATGCAGACGCGTTGATTATGGCGCCTCACGTGCGTCTAGAGGACATCATGTTGCATGCAGCAGCTGGGAGCGAAGATGCGGTTCAAATCATGCAAGTCCTTGCATCCGACCATAGGGGACCCAATACCGGGGTCTGGCTCGTACGATCCAGCCCATGGGCAGCTGCTTTACTACAACGCATGTGGGAGCTGGGGGACACGTACACAGCCATGCGTCCCGGGCAGTCCTTGTTCAGGTACGAGCAGCGCGCCCTCCACTTCCTCTTCCAATCAGCGCTCTGGCACGACGTTATGCTGCGAGACAGCGGTAGCAGACAGCAGCACGTGTATGAGCATGCGAACGGCGTGCGGGCACGCACACAGCTGGTGCACACCTGCGTGTTGAACAGCCTTCCATCATGGTATCGGCCTGGCCACTTCGTGCTACACCTTGCTGGCGTGAAAGGCACCGCTAGATGCCTGCTATTCAGGCAGGCATACGAGCGCGCCGCTGCTGCAGCGGGCAGGGTGCCTGGCCTGGACAGTGTGCCGCAAGCACCTAGCATCCGGCAGTGCTTTTTCGCGGGCACCCGCTGGCCTACTGTTGGCTGATTTGCATGGCACACACGGATTGCGTTGTGTCTCTATCTATCTTCTGGGGCTGCTTTTACGCCTTGAGGAGGCCCTCGTAGATGACAGCTGCTGCCAGCGCACCAACGTATGGGCCACACACGAAGATCCAAAATTGCTTCCACGCTTGGTTGCCAAGGACGAGCGCGGGGCCGAAACTGCGCGCTGGGTTGATGCTGGTGCCGTCGATCGGGATGAGCGCTAAATGTGCAACCAGCACTGCGAGTCCGATCGCAAGCGGGACCAAGGCACCGATGTGAATCACGCTGGCAGCGCGCCGTGAATCGATGGCGCTGAACACGGTCAAGACGAGCAGCGCTGTCGCTAAGATCTCCGCGGCAACTAGGCTGCGGGGATGGAACGCAGAGCTTCCGTTGGCACCGCCGCCCGCGACCGTGAACGCATGCCAGTCCAGCGACGCGGCAATGACGGTTCCCAGAGCTGCGCCGCCAAACTGGGCGCCCGTGTAGCAGACCCCGCGGAGCAGAGTGATCTTGCGCGTGATTGTTTGCGCGAATGTGATAGCGGGATTGATGTGCCCGCCGCTCACGGGGCTGAGCACGTAGACAAGGACGGCGATGACGGCGCCGAACTGGACAGCAATGAGGAGCTGCGCCGCTGCACCGACAGTGACCGCCGCGGAGATGAAGCTTCGCTGCGCCTCGTCCACTATCTTTGGCTTGACAGCGCCAGCGGCGAAGTCGGAGCGGTAGCAGATGGTGCAAACGACGAAGAACAGCAATGCCATTGTTCCGATCATTTCTGCGAGAACCGCACGGTAAAAGGCCGCTGAACGGAACTCGTTTAAAGAAAGGTCGAGACCGAGGGAGACGCCATCGATGCGGAAGTACAAGTAGCCCACATCAAGGGCAACGCCTGCGATCTTGCCGACGCGGAACGGTTTTGCAGAATAGGTCTCCGCCTTTGCAGACTTCGGCAACATGCCCTCGCTCAACATGATGGGCGCTGACACTGCTGGGATGTCGATGTCGACGCGCTCACGCCGCTTCTTCGGGTCATCGCGCGGCGAATCGCCACTGAAGGTCTGCGGAATGCGACCACCCGTGGCCGTTCGGCGACCTTCCGGGACCTCCTTCTCCATGGTGCCCTCTGCATGGATGTCAGGGAAATCAACCTCTGCAGCCATGGTCGCGCAAGATGGTGCTCGCGAGGGCTTGTAATGACCAGGGCCCGCCAAGAAAAAAGCCCCCTCTGGAAGGGTCCCCTGTCTCCACTGCCCAGCCGCCAAACCCATCTATTCCCGTTGCTTGTGCCGCACCTGCTGCTCCCATGACCTAGTGGTCTGCGCGCGGGGGCGCCAGAACGTGCTGTACGGGGTCATGGCCGCCAGTTGAGTCGCTGCTGCAAACTTGCGCTCAGCAGCCTCCACTCCCTACATGCAGCCAGCCGGCGCTGACCGGCGCTCGCTGCACGTGAGAACCCCAAGCCACGGGTTCGACAGCCTCGTGGGCAGTTCCAACTTCGGATCTAGCCCCAACTTGGGCGGCGGCTTGCCCTCCAGTGCAAGCAGCGGCGCCCTCTTCGCCCTCTCTGGAGGAGCAGCCGACACACGGACACCAGCACACAGTCGGAGCAGCAGTCTCGGCGGAGCTGCTGACTTACGCCTCGTTCCCGACGTTGCAGCTGGCCGGGCCGCGCGCAGCAGACAAGGCGGCCCAGCGGCAGTGACGGCGAGCAGAGCCCGAAAGACTCTGGAACTCGCGCTTGGGTGCGCCCTAGTTGCTTGGCTGCTCGTCATTTTCATCACGAGTCACGGACGTTTCGACGTGAGCACCACGCGGCGAGTGGACGCACGAGGACGCGTGGCGGAGGGGGGAGGCGCCCAAGCGGTGGCGGGAAGGCCTCCTCTGGGTGCGGCACTCTGCACTTCTGCCGGGGCGCCACCTGCAGGACGCTTCCTGCTGCCCCGTGCAGCTTACAGTCCCGGCCGTGTGGCCGGCGGAGGTAGCAAGAGCCGCGTTTTCGCCCTGACAGCTGTCTGGGCTGGAGATGCCTCTGCGACGCGCCAGCTCCAGACTTGGCTCCAGCACTATACGGAGCTGGGTGTCGCACCTCAGCACATGCTCGTTCTTGCACAAGTAGGCGCTGCTGACGCGCCTGGCGGCGATGCGGGTGCCGGCATTGCAGCCGGCAGTGCGTTGGACGATTTGGCGGCCGCTGCAGACGCAGCCGGCGCATTCGTAGATGTCTGGGTGGGCCAGCTTCCGCCTTTCAGTGTCGTCGCTGCCCGATGGGCAGCACTGCTGGGGCGCTACAGCCGCCGTGGGGATTGGGTCGTGGTCACAGATGTGGATGAGCTTCTCGAAATGCCGCCGGGACAAAGCCTGCCGTCCGCAGCAGCATCTGCCGCAGCGCTAGGCTACAACTTTTTGCTGGCCCACAGGGTAGAGATGTCGCTTCCTGCTGCGGATGGCGATGCAACATCGTCAAACACAACGATGGCGCTGGAGCGATGCACGCTCCCCCGGTCTGCACAATCTGCAGGCACGCAGTCAGTGACGGAGTCAACAGCAGGCTGCGCCGCAATTCCGCATCGGGGGCCTATAGTTGTCGCCGCTCGCGGTGCCAGTCGCATGGCGACCGCTGTGCGTCCCCTGCTGGATGTGGGCATCGACGACCGGGGTGCTTATTCTCTGGCTCCGCCGTCTGATGCCTACCCTGTGCAACTGCCGCTACGCCATCATGCGTGGGGTCCCGGCGCTGAAGCACGGGCGAAGCGCCAGGCTGATGCTGTCTCTGCCTGCCTCGGCGCTGAGTCGCCAGTGGCGGTGCAAGCCACGCGCGTTGCGGAAGAACTAGCATCGAGTCACGGATGGGTAACGCCCACGACATGCCACCCACTGCGGTGCCACCATATCGATGAGTTGCTGGAGGCGACAAGCGCGCAACCTGCGATGCCCTCAAGTGCCCACGGGGAACGCCGCATCGCGATTGTCACCAGCGTGTGGGACCACGTAGATGGCGTTAGCAAGACGCTTCGTACGGTCACCACACACCTACTGAACAGACGCGATGACACCTCCATGCTGCTTCTCACGCCTGATGTTGCTGGCGGCGGATTGACATCCAGTCCGCTACGCAGGGCTGCATCTCGGGCAGCAAATGCGCATCCGGGCCTGGTTGTGGTGCCCATCCCGTCACTACCTGCACCTGGACGGCCAGACTACCGATGGGCGCCTCCTCTGCCTGGTCGGGCAGCATCCGAACTCGCGTTGTTCGCACCGGATGCAGTGCATGTTGCGGCACCTGATTTCTTAGGCCACTCAGCCGTGGCGTGGGCGCGTGCGCATGGCGTCTGTGCGCTATGCACTCACCACACTGCCTTCCCTACGTATTTGCAATACTACGGCGCTGGACTGGCGGAACCAGTTGTGGAGGCGTTCATGGGTCGTTTCTACCGACGATGTGACTACGTCGCGGTGCCATCATACGCAGCAGCCGATGCACTCGCTCATGCTGGTGTTCCCCGCTCCAAGCTTGGCTTCTTTCCGCGCGGCGTGAACGCGAGCTTGTACCGGCCCCAGGCACGCAGCGAGACCTGGCGAACAGAAGTGGCGGGCGTGAGCATGCCGCAGGAGCGCGTCGTGCTGTGGGTTGCCCGCATTGTGCGCGAGAAAGGCCTAGACATGTTCGTTGCATCTCTAGAGGAGTTGTGGCGACGCCGGCGTGCAGCAGTGCTTGAACACGGCGGCGAAGCGCAGGCGGATGAAGCTGCTTTCGCGGCTGCGGCACGCACTCCGCCAGTGTACGATGAAGAAGCGCCGCCTGCGTTCCCTCCCGCATTTCGAGTTGTTGTTGCCGGTACCGGGCCTGATCTCGCCTGGTTGCAGTCCCGCATGCCTGCCTGGCCGCCAGTCGGAGACAGCGGCGGCGGCGCAAGCGACGAGGAGGTTGGTGTTGGAAGTCCAGAGGCGGTGATTCCTGTGCGTTATGTGGGCCACGCGTCAGGCCATCAGCTAGCAACCGCCCTAGCATCATCCGACGTGTTTTATTTCCCGTCCAAGACGGAGGTGTTCCCCAACAATGTGGCCGAGGCCATGGCCTCAGGTCTACCTGTTGTGGCCGAAGACGTGCCCTCCATCGCGGCGCTCCTGGAGCACAACCGCACCGGATGGCTCGTCCACCTCGCAGACACGGCGGAGGAGCAGACAAAACGAGTGACTGCCGCTGCTCCAGCAGCTGCCACTGCTGCCGCACACGCACACGCCCTGTCGCTCGTGCTATCCAATGACGCGCTTCGTGCACGCTTAGGTGCCGCAGCTACTGCCGCGACACATGGATTGACATGGCGGCGCGCGGTGGAGGCTCTCGTTCGGGGCTACGACACATGCGCAGCTCACAAGAGAGCGGAGCGTCTCACTGGTGGTATTGAGACTCTGGAGAAGCCTGAACGCAGCGGCGGACGTATCCGCAAGGTGGGTCCAAAAGACGGGTTCACTGACGACGATGTGGGGGCGGCAGTGGAGGATGGCTCGCCTGTGAGCGACGTCTTGGTGCTCGATTCTGGCGTTGCACCTGATGCGCTCATCTTTAGAGTGGGTGCCAATCTCACTGGACGCTATGTCTACGCCCCGCCGAAAGAGGAGCGGCGCAACAGCAGCATCGCGGGGGGTGGAGCAACTCGATAGACGAGAATCTTGTATGTGTGATGATTTGCAGAGGCGCATCATTTCTTCGCCTTTAATTCGGCTGACACACGAACTAGCTTCGAAGCCAGGCCGGTGAGCTGCAGAAGGCTGTTGACTCCATCCCCTGCGCGCATGTGTGCAAACCCAATCTCCCGTATGAATGCCAGCTTCAGCGCCTCCGGCAGATGTGCATCATCCGCAGTGTTCTTCGTCACGCGGAACAGAGTGCCGATAACATCCATGGCGCTATACCCCTTCGCGTTCAACTCCGACAGAGTTGCATAAGCACTGTCCAGGTCGCCGCTCGCGCAGGAGCGCAGACACGCTGTGATGGCGAGCGGATGCGGCTGGTCGCACACCTTGAAAACATTGTCTTGGTCGACCAGGCCGAAGCCGCTGTGTGTGGCTTGCAGCGCGTTCAGTGCTTGCCGCATATCCCCGTCCGCCACGAACACGATGGCTTCCAGTCCGCCGGGCACCGTGGGCACATTCTCCGCGCCCGCGACAGCCACACATCGGCCGAGGACGTCGGTATCGGAGAGGCGGCTGAATCGCAGAATGGCGCATCGTGACTGAATGGGCTCGATGATCTTCTCGCTCGAGTTGCACGCGAGCGCGAATCGCGTGCTGTGGCTGAAAATCTCCATCGTGCGTCGCAGCGCCTGCTGCGCGGCGGAAGTCATCGCGTCGGCCTCGTCCAGGATGACTACTTTGTGGCGGCCTAGAGGCAGAGTCACTTTGGACTGAGCAAACATCTTGATCTTTGTGCGCACTGTGTCGATGCCGCGGTCGTCTGACGCGTTCAGCTCCAGCACCGCGTCCTTAAACGACGAGCCCAGCAGGGAGCGAGCGAGAGCAAGCACCGCCGTCGTCTTCCCGCACCCAGGCGGTCCCTGGACGTCGTTTTGGTTTCGAGAACGTTTCAAGCACGCGTGACTGTCAGCCTCGTCGCACGTGTGCCTCGACACTGAGCATCCACCGCGACAGGCGTGTGCGGCCCGGGCACAGAAGAAGGGCAGCGCGTTGGGCAGAGGAGGAAAACGCACCGAGAAGATGAGGTTCGGCATGTTCCCGTCCCGCGCGATGGCCTTCAGTCGGTCCACCGCCTCTGGGTTGCCCACCACGTCGTTTAGTGTGTGTGGCCGGTACTTCTCCACCTGGGCACAACAGACGAGGGCGCGCGACGAGGGGCACGCGTGTGAGGGCCGGGGGCGGCAAACAGTGCCCGGACTGGACGAGCACACTTCGTGGCGCGTGTCGCGCGTCTTTCAGCACGCGAAGCGCACACGTGGACTTGCGTCTGACGTCCCGGGGCGTGGAGGCGGCTGCAGGCGTGCAGGGCAGCGGGGTGAAAGGCGCGTGGCAGGTGGCACGCACCCATGGCATGAACTCATCTCGCGTCTTGCTTGTGGCGACGGGTGGCGCAGGGCCTGCAGGACGTCCTCCATCGACGTCCATAGCGGACGGTCCGGCGACATCGACCATTCGTCTAGTTTTGGCGGCGGGGGGCACTGTGGCAGGAGGAACAGCTGCAGCGCGTGTGGGGAGGATGTGTTCACGGCGGATCATGCTCACAATACGGTAGGCACTCCGCTTGGATGTGTCGGAGGCTGCGGGGGGCTGCCCAACAGCGGCGCTCGCTCCCTTCGACTCCCTTCTCGCTCGCCCCTGCGGCTCTTCGATTTGCTCTTGCTCTTCTTGCACATGGCCAGGTAGACGAAATACAAGATGCCGCCACCAGCGACACACACGAGCACGAGGCTGAGCTTTGCAGCGCCATGATTGAGTGCTTTCTGTGGCTTGCCCGTCTTGGTCGGGTTAAGGCCGTATGGATGCGGCGGCGTCCGCTGGTTCGTCTTTGTGAAGCTGTACAGCTTGTTGCCACCAGCGTCGTAGAACGTCACTGTCAGCGTGCCCATGGGCTCTTCGACCGTGGCCAGGCCGCTGAGAGTCACTGTCAGGAAGCCAGTGCTGTTGCTGTATGTCCACTGCACTGTGCCTGGCGGACACAAGCTCGCGCCCGGCAGCGTCGTCCCCTGGGTGATATTGAAGTAGCTGCCCACACCGCTGCCCACGTAATCCAAGCCCGATGCACCCGGCACCTCCGAGATGTGCTGCAGCAGTGGATCCCTGCCACTGATGTACAGCGCAGCGCCGTGCTGCGCGAGCAGCGGCATCATGGAGTCCACCAACCCCCAGGTGGGGCCATGCTCCCCGGCCGACCAAATGGGGTCCGACCCAACCACGATGAGCCAGTCCGCACTGCTGGTATTCACCACATGTTCGAACCAATCCCACTGCGGAATACTCACCGGCGGGTTGTGGATGCGGTTGAAATCGTGCAATGAGCGATGCCCACCACCCCGTCGCCGCGCAGAAGCACCACCGCCAAATCCATGTGCTCGTCTCCGATGCCCGGCCACCCCGTACACCGCTGCAGACTCCGCGGCGGATGCTCCCCCTACTGCTGACAAGCTCTGACTCACAGTGCCTGTGCCTGTGCCGCCCAACGCCTCGCCAGCGCTGCTATCACTGCTCGACTTCGCGGCCGCAGGCGGTGGCGGCGAGGCTGTAATCCCTGGCGGCGCCGGCACCGGGTTGTTCAGCATGTCCCCCGTCAGGGTGACTGTATCAACGAAGATCATCTGCACGGTGATGTCATCTGGGGAGGCGGTGAACGTGAACGCGTTCCACAGGTTCGGGAACTGCCACCGCCCTGTGGGGCCCTCCGTCAGGGCTCGCTCAGCCGTCACGTTTCCTTGCCAGTCCGCATACGACGCGGTGATGTAGAACGGTATGCTGCTCACTGTGGGGCCGTCATATACCTCCGTGAACGTGCCCGTCCACCGATCCTGGGTTGGAGCAGTGTCTATGCCTCCACCTGTGTGCCACAGACAGCCGAGAAAAGAGAAAGCGCAGCACGTGTGACTCAGACCGTGGGTGTCATAGACGCCGCAAAACGCTGGTGCTGTGGGGTGCCGATGCAGCTGCGCGCAGCTCGGCGTGGGGGAGGGGGCAGTCAGGGGGCGCCCTAAGGGGGGGCCCGCCCCCTGCAATGCCACACAGCGCGTGTGACCCCGCGCAGAAGTTGTGTGTCGTGCTGCTCCACGCTCGTCTGGGGCGGTGGCAGCACGGCGGAGGTGCGACAAGTGCACGCACGTGGTAGTCCGTTGGGCAAAAAGTTGCCTCCAGTGGAGACCAGGAACAACATGTCAGTCGCAGCAGCCACTGTCTCCAACCCCGCGGCAGCAGCAACCTGCCCCGGCGTGTTGAACGGAGCTGTGCTGATGCCGCCCCAGTTACCGAGGACGCCAAACGTGTTGCCCGACGCAACAGGAAGGGCAGCTGCGAGCGGGAGCACCCTGTCGCAGCACGCTGCTGCCGCCGCCGCGGCGGCGAGCGTCAACGCGCGTGCGCGACTGCTGCGACGGCTGCGACGGCGGCAGCGCATGTGGCCGCCGTCTGGCTCGTCGGGCGCTCGAGCGCCCCCCATAAAGGGAACTGAGGAGAAGGAGCTCTGTGAGGCGCGGAGGCGGGACCCTCGCGCGCAACTTTTTGGCGCGCCGCTAGAGAAACATGAGTGATCATGGCGCATGTGTATCTTTCTACACACGACTTGCGCACAGCGGCAGAATCAGTGCGCCACTGCTGCAGCCGGGGCATGCTCCAAGGCCGCCTTGTCTCCAGCTGCTAGGCCCGCTATGTGCTCGCTCAGCGCCCTGCTGGCGTCCTGCATGAACGATGCCCGCTGCTGTGCTGACATTGCTGCAAACCCGTCGGGGCCTGCAGCACCGGATCGTGTCATGAGCTCTCCCACCACCGCTCTGCCAGCCATGTAGGCAAGTCGTCTCAGCTGCTGTGCGGCATCCATGTCCAGGACGCCGTCCGAGACGCACGCATCCACCGCAGCACTGAAATCTGACCACAAGCTACTATTGCTTGAATGAGGCCGCCCGCCAGCTGCGCCTGTCTCTGTTGCTGCCGTAGCGGTGGCAGCTGCGGGCCATGTGCCGCCGCCGCCGCCGCCGCCGCCGCCTTGTTGTGGCGATGTGGGGCCGTCAGAGCTGGTTGGTGCGTTGCTGATGCCCCACGCATCCGTCGTCTCGTACTCGTCGCTGTCTGCCAGCAGTGCGCCGTTGGCACCACGAGCAGGCAGACCGGGTGACTGGTGGCATCAACACATGTGAAGATGTGAGAGTGAGTCACCGAGACTTGCTTTTTCGCAGTTCATGGCTCATCAGCGCAAACGCACCGCCACGACGTAGTCTCCCAGCACATGGTTGCGTTTAGGGACGCGCTTGCTCTGGTAGGCGGGGCAAGAACACGGGATAGGATCGTGTCAGGAAACAGCAGGAGCCGGTGTTCACATAGACAGGTCTCACACTGGCGAGTCCGCACAGGCAAAACGCACCCCTTCCACTGGCACCATGAACGCCAGCTTTGGCGCACGTGCAACCTTCGGCTTCGGCGTCGGGTTCTCTGCGGACGAGACGTGACGCGCGTGTGTGGAGTCAGGTACATTCGAGGGCACTCAAGCAAATCTTGCAAGTCCGCACCGTCGTGCGCCTCCGCCGCGCGCTGTGGCACGCTCTTCCTTTCGCGGTCTCGTCTCTGTTGCAACGCGGAACAGCAAGCGCAGGCAAGGGAGGAGTAGGCACGGAAACGCAGCAGCGTCATGGTGAGAAGCAGCATGCCTGAAGTGAACAACAGCGCACAGCGAAAGGCCACGTACCCTCGGCTGGACCACAAGCCGCGTCGTCTCAACGCCGTTCCTGTGTTGTCAAGCAACGCGAGTCAACCCGCGGGTGGAGGTGCGCGCAGGGGCGGGGCGCAGATCGCGTGACGAGCTGCTGTTGCCAAGTGCGTGCGCCGTAGAGAGCTGGCGGACTCTCGCTGCCCTGCGGTTAGCAGGCGCACGCGTCCAAAGACACACGCCAACGCGTGGCAAGGGTGAACCCGCCTTGCCCGAGCAGTGAGCAGGCTGGGGCGACGCCGTTCCAGCGAACCATGCCAGGCGGCAAAAATAGCGTTGCACTGGACCACAGGCCGCGCGTGTGGACCCGACTTCGTGCGGCGACGCACACAAGGGGGGCTGGCACGGCACGAATGTGTACGTACCGGTCACGCTTGGTTGGCGGCATCGCCTCTCGTACACAGGCAAGTCTGGAGCAAGCGCAAAGTGCGCGAGTCATTTCTGGTGCTCCATCGCGACACCCGCGTGTGGCACTGCGCTCACTGCCACGACACGGCGTTGCATGCACGCACAACCAGCGTGTGATGCGTGCGCAGCGCAGGTGAAGAGGCGCACGCACGCAGAAACCCCCAGCCAGGCAGGTCTCACGCGCGCGACTTCTCTTCGAAGAGCAAAACGCACCACAGGGCCGCTGGTTCGAGGACGCTGTGCGTTGCAGCACGCCTGTATGAATGTGCCTTTTGCGACCCAGAAACGTGCTTGTGCGAAGGGGGCGGTGACTGACTGAGACCGACTGCTAAGGGCATGTCACATGCAGTGCCTTGGAAATGCATTCATGGAGGCGCGTCCTGTCGTCTCAGCAAGAAGTCTGGATCTCGGCTGTATTTGGTGTCGAACTTGTGGAGCCAGAGCTCAAGCACGTTGCTCGGCACAAGCAGTTGTGAGGGTGAGCCTTGCAGAGTGGGGAAAGACTGTGCAAGAAGACGGGAGTGCGTTGTCAGAGAAGCCCCTGTACGAGAGCTGCGTGCACAGCACAGAGCGCACCTCGATGTAGCGAAACAGGTCCAGGGCGACTCGCTTTGCAAACTCCGCTCCAGAAGCCACGGCTGTGGCCTCCCTCGTCTGCAACTCAGCCAGCGGCTCGACGGTTATTCCCACTTGGGCGACAGCCGGCTGCACCCCGAGTTCGCCGTCTGCGAGCGGCCATGCTGTGGGGAACACGTCCGACGGCGTCGTGTTGGACACGTGACCGCGGTACTCCCAGTCGCTACGACCAGCGCGGACGTGGAGCGACAGGCCCGCGTCTGGCGGCAGCAAGTTGGCGTCCGGTACGAAGATACACACGTCGCGCACGTCCACGAAGGACTGCCCGACAAGCGCTGTGAGGTCTAGCACCCAGTGCGTCGCATCCACCTGCGTGAAGCTGTCGCTCGTTATGACGAAGCTGCGCTTAATGAAGATGATGCCGAACAGCATCGATGCGAAGAGTTCACATGCGCTCACAGCTGGAGTCAAGGGTTTTGCGAGGCGGCTAAAACGCAAACTTTGCAAGGTGACAAGTGACTTTTGGACCAGTTTTCTGGAAGGAGTCAAGTCACGCACCCTGCGGGCAGGGTGACCAGGGGGTGGGTGGGTAAGGGGATGCGGGTGGGTGGGTGGGTCAGCTAGGATGCAGCCGTGCACGTGAGC
>Ga0164296_1004781_pt1 | contig 12166 bp, 9 predicted proteins | sample GEODES057metaG_FD_113533 | JGI IMG/M metagenome (GOLD analysis project Ga0164296, IMG submission 113533) | Dystrophic lake water microbial communities from Trout Bog Lake, Wisconsin, USA - GEODES057 metaG | ecosystem: Environmental > Aquatic > Freshwater > Lake | place: USA: Trout Bog Lake...
ACTACTCATACTTGACACATGTGGTCCCAAACGTGGATTTTCAGACGGTGAGGATGAATGAGAGCCTTTGTGGCCGACCACTTAATTAAGATTCCGAAATCCCTTTGGCGTCCGGATTATTTATAGAGAGCGCTGCGCCAACTACCTGCCATTTTCTGACGGAGAAAATTGCCAGAGGTCCCGATCGGCTGGGCCGTTGTACCCCTATCTCCAGTTGTCACGGGACTGTAACGCTTGTGTCACCTCGGGGTCCTATCAATGCATTCGTGATGGGCGGCGTGAATTGTTTCGCCGCAAGGAATGCAGAAATGGAAAGGAAGAATTGGAAAGTTATCGCGGCTACCTGCGCGTTTAGTGCAGCAGCCTTTGTCGTTCCGACTATGGCGGAAGCGTCATGGCCAGGCTATTCGGTCAACGAGATTAGTGGACAGCAGGGGCTGCCAAATGCTGCGTTGTCTGTGAACTCTTACAACAAGGTGGTTGGAGCTGCCAACTACACGTCGAATCAACAGGACTTCACTGGAATGTTTGGCGGGGTGAACATCAATAGCTCGTATTACAACTTGCCGAGTAATTGGAACTCGATGCAGTTGAATCAGCTCAATAGCAATGGAAATAGCGTAGGAACAGTTTGGATAAATGAACACCCGGTTGGTGTCTATATCCCTGCTAACGGACCTTATCAAAACATGCAAGCTGGATTGCAGTACACCTATCAGTCCATTGGCAATGGAGTGAATCATGCTGGAATTGCGGTTGGATCTTACAATCAGGAGGCAGAAAAGGGTCCGGTAACCCACATGTTTCGCTGGGATCCAGTATCCAAATCGCGAACGGGTGATTGGGTCAATCTGATTCCTGGAGGAATCAATGAAAATGGGATGATGGTCGCCCAAAACATCTATCCCACAAACCCTCTGAAATTGTGCGAAATGGCATTTGTAGCCGCCAATGGGACATCGATATACAAATCAGCCCCAGGTTATTACACCTATCTCCAACCGAACTCAATCAGCACATATGGTGGAGTGACGGTCGTGGGAGATATGAACTCCTATATTCAGAACGACTCGAACACTACGGCAAATGGTTTTGCCTATAGCAAGAGCACGGACATTTGGCAGATATTGCCTGGGGTTGGTAACCAGTATTTTGAAACTCATGGGTTGGGAGTCGATGTCTGGGGAACGAAAGCCGCTGGCTACACGGTTGATCAGAACGGTGTTCAGACGGCTACGGTCTGGGAATTAGTCAATGGAAATTGGGTTCCCACTCCAGTAAGCCAATTGGTTGGAAACGATCCAAATTGGCGCTTTCAGCAAGCCACCAGCATCAGCCCTGAGGGAGCTATCTCTGGAATTGCACTGCGTCGGCGGGGCATTCGCTGGGTGCCAACATCATATGTTTTGGTGCCTTCCTCCTTGTTGGGGGTTGTTGTTCGAGAAGGCGGTATTTACGGCGGATTGACGGTTAATGCAAACGTTCATATGTCCGCCGTCGATCCGTTTACTTTGGATTTGGGCTTAGCGACCAACTCTTCTCAAGTGCATGTTCCTGGAGGTATTCGAATGCCTGCAGGACTCTCTGACGCTTCGTTTGCCATGGTCACGGACGGAGTGGATTCCCGAACACCAGTCAACATAACTGTGAATTTGGGCGGCTTCTCTGCCACCAAGAACTTGTTGCTGTTGCCGGCGGTCATGCAATCACTGACGTTGCGGAAGGGCGACGATGGAGAAGTAGGCTTGATAAATTTCTTGGGCCAAGCAGGGCCTTCGGGAATTCCAGTCAGCTTGTCGACTTCCAATGACGGCGTCAGAGTGCCTGCTATGGTGAAACTAACTCCTGGTCAGAGTGACATTTCGTTTCGAGCGAACGTGTCCAAGAATGTCCGTCCAGGAACAACGGTTACGATCTACGCCAACCAAGGTTCAACTCAGCTCAGCCAGAGCTTTGTGGTTGGATAGGGTGTTTGGGGCTGTCAGTGGCACTGACAGTCCCAGTTCCTTGGGTAAGAGTGTGGCTTTCCACCCTTCTGCCTTTCTGCCCCTTCCCACCATGCATTTATATGTTGTCCTTCGCGGACGGCGCATTGCCTTCTGTAGACTCAAGTCCTTACACAATCTCGCTGACCTGTCCCTCGGCCAATACTCGCATACGCTCAAACACGGTGTGGCCTCGGATCATCATAAGGCAATGGGATTGTTCTAGGCGAAGGAGAATTATTGATGTCGCCCCTTACAGGGCTCCAAGGTTGGGCGGCATCCTTACCCTGGGTTCCTTGCAGTCACCCGCGCTACATGTCCTTCTCACCGTTCTGGCCATTCTCAGTGCACATCCTGTGCATGATTGCGAAACGTCCTGTTTCGCCAAATTAATTTGTTTGGCAAAACTATCGGCATCATGCCGCTCGTTTTGCTTTTCTTTTGAGCGCCCATCCGTGGGCGCTCAAACATTCCGACATTCAGGCTTTCCCACCCTTCTGCCCTTGTCTCTTAATGGTGTCCTCCGCGGACGGCGCATTGCCTTCTGTTGACTCGAGTCCTAACACAATCTCGCACGACCTGTCCCTCGGCCAATACTCACGCCGTTCAAATACGGTGTGGCCTCGGAACAGACAGGTCAGAGCACGATACCGGACTCAGGCCACCCTAAGGCTATGGATTATTCTCTCGGGAATGCGGGCAAAAATCTCTGAAGGACGCTTTCAGCCCTTTCCTACCCTTTCACAAAGCAAACCTTTTTCATGCGAAATTCCCGATACGTTCAACGACCAAGAATATAGTCCGCGGCGGCATGGGAATGGATCGCGACGGTATCGAATGACGGCACGGGAACTTCATCGGGTGACAGCAAGAGTGGGATTTCAGTGCATGCCATGATGATCCCTTGGGCCCCCGCATCTACCAATCGTTGAATTGCCTCTTGGTAGACAACCTTTGTCTCAGGTCTAAAGATGTTACGTCCCAATTCGTCGAAGATGCTCCGATCAATCATTTGGCGATCCTCGAAGTTTGGTAACAAGACATCAATTCCTCCTTGTCCGAGGATCGACGGATAGAAATCCAATTCCATCGTGAAAAGGGTTCCCATCAGTGCAACTCGATTTAAACCTTGAGATTGGACAGCATCTCGCACCGCTTCTGCGATATGGATAATAGGCAATCCCACAAGGGCTTTCACGTTTGGGGCGTACATATGCGGTGTGTTGGCGCAGATCATGAAGGCCTCGGCCCCCGAAGCTTTTAGGCGCAAGCCTGCTTCTGCGAACAACTGAATGTTGGCATCATGACGTTTGGCCTTGAGATTTCCAGCCAGCTCTCCAAAATTCACAGAGTCCAAGCTGAGGATTGCGGCGTTCATGCCACCCAATTCAGCGTTAACCAAAGTGTTGATGTTTCTGTAGTATTCGATGGTGGAAGGCCAACTTGTCCCACCAATAAGTCCCAAACGCTTCACATTGGGATTATAGTGAGATTGAGTCGTCATGTCGCTGCGCCGAATTGCCATCATTGCCAACCCGCTGTCCGGACGAGGTTCCAATGCGCGTCGCAGGCAAGAACTCCTGGGACTATTTGATTTCTTTATTCAAGAGGCTAAATCCAAAGGTGTCGACGTGCAATTCGAGCTTTTCGAGACCACAGCCAAAGGTGCGTCGGTTGCTACGGGTGAAGCAATTCCTGGATCTGGATCCTATCTTGCTCGACGAGCAGCAGAAGACGGATTTGATGTCGTAGCGGCAGCGGGAGGAGATGGAACGGTTGGAGAAGTTGCCAACGGATTGGTAGGGACCTCAACGGCTCTTGCGGTACTTCCCATGGGGACAGGAAACGACTTCAGCCGAGCAGTTGGATTGGGCACTGATCTGGAAGCGGCAGTGCGGTGCGCGGTATTCGGAGAGATAAAGTGGATCGACTTGGGAAAGGGTCCCAAAGGTTTTTTTATCAACATTGCGGGATGTGGATTTGATGCTGTCGTGGCCCGAGAGATAAACCGTGGATTCAAGATGCTCCGGGGAACTGCCGCTTACTTGGCAGCAGTGATCAAAACCCTAGTAGGTTTCAAGCCAGTAGAAATATCCATTGATGTTGATGGAGATGTGCATCAGCAGAAAGCGATGCTCTGTGCGGTAGCCAATGCCCGCTGTTACGGCGGTGGGATGATGGTGGCTCCGAATGCGAGCTGGGTTGACGGACTGCTTGACGTAGTGGTCGTAGGAGATGTTTCTGCGCTTGAATTCTTGAGGGCCTTCCCACGTGTTTTCAAGGGTACACATCTCAGTCACCCCAAAGTCAGTTCTTGGCGTGGAAAGGTTATCAAGATTCAAAGCGCAGAACCGTTGCCAGTTTTGGCTGATGGTGAGGACCTGGGCGAAACACCGATTCAATTTGAGATTCATCCAAAGTGCATCAAGTTTGTGGGGCCGTGAATTTCGTAAGGAACTAGGCTACGAACTGTGCTCATGTTATGATCAACAGAGTTGCCTCGTCAAATCGAATGATGCCCGCTTATAGAATCCCAAATGCTCGACGACCAATGGGGGCTGGTCTTGCTTTGATCACCTCTTTAGCATCAGTGGTGGCGGCGATATCGATTCCTCAGGAAGCTCCTCAACTGCCCAAAGCAACCAACGAGCAAGCTGAGTTCTTTGAATCCAAAGTTCGTCCTATTTTGGTAGCGAATTGCTACTCTTGCCATGCTGGACAATCTCATTCCGGGGCGTTGAAATTGGATGATCCCAAGCGAATTGCTCGTGGTGGCCAATCGGGGGCCGTGTTTGTGGCAGGCGATCCCGACAAAAGCCTTCTTATTCAAGCGATAGACCAAACAGGCAATCTTAAGATGCCTCCAGGCGGGAGGAAACTCTCCGAAGTCGACATTGCTACCCTCAAGACTTGGATTCAAATGGGAGCGCCCTGGCCGGAGCATCTGAAAGATATTAAGCCGCTTGAACCTTGGTGGTCTCTACAGCCAGTCAAAATGCCTCCGTTACCAAATACGAAACACTCCGACTGGCCGCTGAACGCAATAGACCGATTTATTTTGTCAAAGCTTGAGACCAAGGGGCTCACTCCAATGCCACCTGCAGATCGACGAGCACTCATCAGGCGAGTGACCTATGATCTGACGGGTCTTCCTCCAACGTATGCAGAGGTGCAAGCGTTTCTTACGGATACCTCAAAGGATGCCTATGGCAAAGTGGTTGACCGGCTGTTGTCATCTCCTCATTACGGAGAGCGTTCGGCAAGGCACTGGATGGACGTGGCACGCTATGCCGACACCAAGGGATACGTTTTCAATGAGGATCGGAACTATCCGAATGCCTATACCTATCGAGATTGGCTCATCAATGCTTTCAATCAGGACCTTCCTTACAACCAATTCATCAAGATGCAACTCGCAGCTGATCGAGTCCTTGGGATAGAGACTTCAGACGACAAACGGTCCCTGGCTGCTTTGGGCTATCTCACACTTGGCCGGCGATTCATCAACAATACTCAGGACATCATCGATGATCGGATCGATGTCACGATGCGAGGTTTTCAGGGGCTGACAGTTGGGTGCGCTCGATGCCACGATCATAAGTTCGATCCTATCCCAACTCAGGACTATTACTCGCTGTATGCGATTTTCAATTCTTGCCAAGAGGTCAGTCCACCTATCTCTGAAAAGTCAATTTCGGAGCCATGGTTGGCATATCAAAAGAAAGTCAACGATCTTGAGGGAAAGGTTAAAACTGAGTCCTTAACTGCTACTCAGGAACTTCGCAAAGCGCTGAAAGACAGCGGTAACGCTGCCAGCATCAAGCCAGAGATCAAGCAATCACTACAGGCTCTGCGAGAAGATCAGGTGCCGGAAGGAGCAGAGCTAAACAAACTGCTTCCCGCTTTTCCACCTGACAAACGGGAGCAGATTGAATCGGATCGATCGAAACTGAACTCGCTGAAGCAAAACGCCCCTCCAATGCCGGAGTTTGCACATGCTGTGCAGGATAAAGATCAATGTTCTGATGGAGTTGTCTTTAAACGAGGTAACCCAGGGAATCCTGGTGAACCTGCCCCTAGACGATTCCTCCAGGCACTATCGCCAACCAATCAGGAGCGAGAACATTGGACCAAAGGGAGCGGTCGGCTAGAACTTGCAGACGCCATTGCTTCGAAGAGTAATCCACTAACTGCAAGGGTCTATGTAAACCGTGTTTGGCAGGACCACTTTGGGCAAGGGATCGTGCGTACACCTTCGGATTTTGGTCATCAAGGGGAAAAGCCTACTGACCCCGAGTTACTGGATTTTCTTGCCGCCTGGTTCATGGAGCATAACTGGTCGATCAAGAAGCTTCATCGTTTGATCGTCACTTCTGCAACCTATCGAGAATCCTCCGCTGCCAGTTCAGCACTCCTCATGGCTGATCCCGATAATCGGCTTTGGGGTCGTATGAACCGTCGTCGATTGGACTTGGAGCAAACACGTGACTCGTTGGTGAATGCCTCGGGCCGTTTGGAATTGAACAAGGTTGGAGGGAAGTCGGTGGACCTTTGGGCAAAGCCATTTACGCCGCGACGAGCGGTTTATGGATTCATTGAGCGCCAAAACTTGCCCGGAATTTTCAAAACCTTTGACTTTGCCTCCCCCGATTCGCATAATGCGAAGCGATTTCAGACGACTGTGCCACAGCAAGCGCTCTTCTTTATGAACTCAGCTTTTGCGGTGGATCAGGCACGTTCGTTCTGTGCTCGGCAAGAGATTCAATCCGCTAGAGATAACGCTCAATGCATTCGGCGGCTCTATATGCTGCTACTACAGCGCCTTCCGGATTCGACTGAGCTTGCTGCAGGGTTGGGATACCTTGGAACGGAGCGATCAAGTGCGGTTGCTCAGCCGGAAGCTGAATGGCGCTATGGATTCGGTGGCTACGATGAGAAAGAACAGCACACCAAGTTCTTCACTCCTTTAGACTTTTATGCAGAGAATGGCTACCGAGTTGGAGCAACATTCCCAGATCCCAAGTTGGGATACCTGGTGCTGAATGGAGTTGGTGGACATCCTGGACATGATGGAGATCACGCAGCGATTCGTCGTTGGGTTGCTCCAGATGATTTGACGATTCGAATTTCGGGACAGCTCAAACACGGTCAGAAAGAAGGGGATGGAGTTCGCGCGAGGGTGATTTCCAGTCGATCGGGACTCATCGGCGAATGGGTAGCGCATAACTCTAGTGCCAGCACACGAACCGATCAGTTGTCGGTGAAACGTGGAGATACCATCGATTTTGCGGTGGACCCGATAACCAATGACGGCTACGATAGTTTTCAGTGGATTCCAGTTATTGAGACCAAGGACGGGAGACGAAGGTGGGATGCGAACCGTGAGTTTGTGCCGCCGCCCGACCCGCCGATGACTAAGCTGGCATTGTACGCTCAAGCTTTGATGATGACCAATGAGTTCATGTTTGTGGACTAGCAGGAATCCGCTGTAGACTGAAAGGTAACCGATGTCTGAATACCGGCACAACGATCCGTTCCGAGATATGTTTCTCAGTCGCCGCGACCTCTTGGGTCGTATGGGGAACGGGTTTGCTGCGCTGGGATTGATGGGGTTGCTTGGCGAACCAGCTTTGGCATCCCAGAAGGGACCGAAGTTGTACGGTGATGCTCTCAATCCTTTGGCTCCAAAGCTTCCACCGTTGCGAGCAAAAGCCAAGCGAGTTATTTTCCTATTTATGAACGGCGGCCCCTCGCAGGTTGATACCTTTGACCCCAAGCCTGCTTTGGTGCGATATGCCGGGCAGCCCATTCCCCTGCACCTACCAACTGAGCGAAAGACAGGAGCCGCATTCCCGTCTCCGTTTGGTTTCAAGAAGCACGGCCAATCGGGGATTGAAGTGAGCGACATCTTTCCAAATGTGGCCAAGCATGTCGATGACATGGTAGTCATCAGGTCCATGCATGCGGATGTTCCGAATCATGAACCTTCGCTACTACTGATGAATTGTGGGGAGTCGCGGATGGTTCGCCCATCTATGGGCTCATGGGTTTTATATGGTTTAGGGACTGAGAATCAGAATTTGCCTGGCTTCATCGCGATGTGTCCCAGGGGCTTTCCAATTCAGGAAACTCAGAACTGGCAGTCGGGATTCTTGCCTGGTGTACTGGCCGGTACTTACATTGATCCAGTTCAAACGGATATCGAGAAGCTCGTTCAGAACATCAAGAATCATTACACCCTTCCATCAGAGCAGCGGGCACAGCTTGACTTGGTTCAAAAACTAAATCGCCATCATCAGGAAACTCGTCCGGCAGATCCGGCACTTGAATCTCGAATTCAGTCCTATGAATTAGCCTATCGTATGCAGACTGAGGCAACGGATGCATTTGATGTGGAGAAGGAACCCCAATCAATCAGGGACCTTTATGGTGAAGGTTCGTTTGCTCGTCAATGTTTGATGGCACGCCGCCTCGCTGAGCGAGGAGTTCGCTTCATTCAGCTTTACCATGGGGATGGTCAACCTTGGGACAGCCACGATGACATCGCCATTCAGCATAAAAATCTGGCTCATGATTGTGATCAGGCGATCGGGGCATTGCTTACCGACCTCAAGCAGCGCGGAATGCTTGACGAGACACTCGTGATTTGGGGTGGCGAATTTGGTCGCACTCCGACGGTCGAACTCCCAACTCCTGGCTCGAATGCCGGAAAGATGAACGGTCGAGACCATAACCATTACGGATTCACCTATTGGATGGCGGGGGGAGGGGTTAAAGCGGGAACAGTCTACGGCTCAACGGATGAATTCGGATTCAAGGCCGTCGAAAATCCTGTCCATGTGCACGATCTTCATGCCACGATCCTTTATCTCCTTGGCTTTGACCATACGAAGTTGACCTATCGGCACGCTGGTCGAGACTATCGCTTGACCGATCTTTATGGGGAAATCGTTCACGGATTGGTTGCTTAGCGATCGCATGCCCCGTCTGTAAGCTATGCGACTGCTCAGTCGTCTTCTCTTCATTCTCCTGGCGATTGCCTTAGCAACGATAGCTGTGGCGGCTCCAACGTTAAAATTGGTGAAAAGCTTCCGGGTCCCGTATGGCCCCAAGTCCTTGCGCTTCTCGCCTGATGGAAGGATCGTTGCAGTTGATTGTCTCTATGGTCATCAGGTTGCATTGATTGATCCCGTGACCTATGTTTTGGTGAAGAAGATTCCAGTTGGCGGCGAGCCGGTGGAGTGTTGCTTTACTCCGGACGGGAAGGAGCTTTGGGTGACGCTATACAACCGAAAGCAAGTGCTTTGTATGGACGTTGCCAAAGGAGTCGTTACGGCTCGGATTGAAGTAGGTCGGGTTCCCAAAGTAGTTGAAGTATCTCCTGACGGCAGATGGGTTTATGTCGCGAATTGGGAGTCGGGGAGCTTGTCAGTCATTGATGCCCATACCAAAATGGCGGTGAAGGCATTTTCGGTTGGGCGGATTCCCCGTGGAATTGTTTTTACTCATGATTCACGCTTTGCCTACATTGCGATCATGGGTGGAGCACAGATTCTCAAGATTGATGTTACTGCAGGGCATAAGGTTGTTGGTCGGATTGAAAGTGGAATTACACCGAGACATTTGGTGTTGAGTCACGATGATCGGGCGATGTTTGTCAGCAACAATTTGGCCAACTCGGTCTCTCGAATCGATACAACCACCGGCAAGATTATCCGAAGGATCAGAGTAGGGAAGATGCCGAGAACCATTGCCCTTTCCAAAGATGATTCCACTCTCTTTGTTTGTAATTATGAGAGTGGAAATCTTGGGATTGTTGATACCGTCACCAATCGCCAAGTGAGAATCTACCGAACACGGGTGCATCCGATTGGTACAACCCTCCAACCTGACGGTAAGGCGATTTGGGTCAGCAGTTATCGAACGAGCACGATTCAAGTCTTTGATATCCAATAAACGTAATCGAATCGCTGATATGGGCTGAGACGTCTAGAGATTAGCCTCACGTCCTTCATCTTAGCGGCGTTTCCAAAGAGATCCAAGCAATGAATCAGCTCGTGGTTGCAGCAATGGTTTGCCTATCGTTTGCCGGCAAAAGTGCCGTTCAATCGAGCTCGATCGTAGGTGCAACCCCACTTTTTCGGATACCAGAGGGGGAGGGGCCGTTTCAAAAAGGGAATATTGACTTTTTCTGGACATCTGCTTCGAAATTAGTATTGCTTACTACTACTAGTCCGTCGCGTGGATTTAAGACGATGGATGGTATGCGGGCACAAACCTTGCATGTATTTCGGGTTGATGTCCTTACCAAGAAGGCTGAGCGATCAGTTGGGTTGGAACAATCGATTTCAGAATGGCCTTGGTACCAAATGAAAATCTCTCCCAACGGAAAGGGGCTAATCTGTGTTCCCATTGATCGGAGGCACGCGGGACGGATTGTTGACATTGCTGAGACAACCTATCGTTCACTGGATTTGTTACCGAATTCCAACGTGAGTTGGTTTGCGGATTCAACCGCGGCTCTGGACATTGGAATGCAAGAAAGGGCTGACCGCCGCAGCCGTTTTTTCGTTCTTGAACCCGAACATCCGTTAACAGCCAAACCGAAAGCATTAGAGGAACCGATTGACGGTGATTCGTTAGTAAATGAGAGCAGTGGCATTCCTATCGGTATTCGCTCTGATGGCACAGTGGTTTCAGTGAAATTCGATGGTGATCCTGAACCAGGTTCGACCGTGCGGTCGATCGCTATCCATCGCTTTAGGTTTGTGGATGGTCGTATTGAGCAAGGACCAGCGGTAGATTTGCCTATCAATGATCAGATCCTCAAGTTTGGTTCAATCAAGTTGAACTCAACGGGTGACCGCATCCTATGGCAATCGACGATTACGGGGAAGGATGGTAAGCCTGCTTCGTGCCTTTGTACGATCGGTGTCACTGGGACAGACTATCGGCAATTGGTTGAATTACCAACCGTGAAGAAGGCAAAAGATCTGGGCTCCTTTGGGGGATTTGAGACCGAAGATGAGCCACTCAATGGGGCTGAATGGATGCCGGATGGAAAGGCGGTCAGCTTTATTTCTGCCGGAACCCTGTACACCATCCTCGATCAAAAGTAGCGTTTAGCGATATTCATCCAGTCGTTTCAGGGCGGCTTGGATCATCTCTCCGTATTTTAGCGCGATGGATTCTTGGAGTGCGGGAGCTTCCTCTGGATTGGTTTTGCGGGTCTCTTTCAGATTAATCAGCGCCGCTGCAAACTCCTTTGTATCGCCAATGGCCGGCTCACCAAGTGTCTTCCAAACCGTCAGCCAATCAGCCTGATTCTGCTCGGAAATACGGGTCATCATGCTCCGAACATCGGCTATCTGATCTGGCGTCATGGGTTCAGGCGAAGTCAGTGCCTCCAAACCTGCGAGGTATCGCTTACCCATCGTAAAGCTTATGGGGAGTCGCCCCATGTCTCCGTCGTAAGTGAGCACCAGGCGCTTGAGCGGATTGATTTTGCCTATCCAAACATGGGCATTGGATCCCGGTTCGATTCCTTCTGGCTTTCTGCTATGCAATTCGACAGTCCAACCGTCCGGTGCAGCTTTGCACTTGAGTAGAAACCGTCGTCCCCCTGCCGACTTGATGACGACGGCATCGAGGGTGTCACCGATTTTCAGTCGAGGAGCGTTGTTTGGTCTCATGCTGATCATTGTGGCTGATATGCCACTGAGAGTAGTTTAGAATCGGTTTCCTACCTTTCAGCCGATTCACCTGGCACATCCTGTTTCGTTGAGTTTGTTGGTTGGCAAGACGTTCGGCATCATGCCTCACGTTTTGGATTTCTATGTGGCGCCCATCCCTGGGCGCACTCCTTCGGATGTTGTGTGCCACTGGTCATCGAGGATCTTTGATCCGAGATGCCCAGTGACCGCGTTCGATTCGTAGACGTTGCCACTTTCAGGGCTCCGAGGTTTGGTGGCGTCCTTTCCCTGGGTTCCTTTCAGTCACCCAGGGCTGGCCGAAGTCGTGCCTTCAGCGCTACATCGCCTTCTGCCACTTCTGCCAAGTCCCAGAGCACATCCTGTGCGTAGTTGCGAAACGTCCTGTTTCGCAGAGTTAGTTGTTTGGCAAAACGTTCGGCATCATGCCTCACGTTTTGCATTTCTTTGTGGCGCCCATCCTTGGGCGCC
>Ga0164296_1004782_pt1 | contig 12165 bp, 13 predicted proteins | sample GEODES057metaG_FD_113533 | JGI IMG/M metagenome (GOLD analysis project Ga0164296, IMG submission 113533) | Dystrophic lake water microbial communities from Trout Bog Lake, Wisconsin, USA - GEODES057 metaG | ecosystem: Environmental > Aquatic > Freshwater > Lake | place: USA: Trout Bog Lake...
TGAGAGCTAAAAGGAACTTTAAAATGAGAGTTAAATTACAACATGTCGCTCATGCAAGGTCTGGTGATAAAGGTGATATCTCTAACATCGCAGTTTTTGCTTATGAGCCTGAGTTCTATCCCTTAATCAAAGAACAGTTGACTGGTGAGCGGTTAAAGAGTTTTTACAACGGCGCAATCAAGGGTCAAGTGATCCGCTACTTAGCGGACAACATTGACGCGCTGAATTTTGTTTGTCACGGGGCTTTAGGAGGCGGAGTCTCTAGGAGTCTGTGCTTAGATAATTACGGAAAAGCTTTGTCTGCAGCCATTTTGGGGTTTGAAATTGATGTGCCCGACTCACTGCGCTCGAAGTTAAGGGGGCAAGATTTACTGTAATTTATTTTATTTAAATGAGTCTTGTCCGCTCTCAGGGTGAAAAAGATTTGCCTGTTAAAACTTTGAATTCAAAAGCATCAATGAAAACCAAAAAACACAATATCTTGATAGCCGGAGCAAGCGGTGTGGTGGGGCAAGCGGTCACCGAGCATTTCGCTGCACTAGAGGACTGGGGTGTTTACGCTCTATCAAGGCGTGCACCTAAATTGCCTCCCGCAGTCATACATGTTCCTGTGGACTTGATGGATCTACAGGCGTGTCAATCGGCTGCAAAGAATTTAACGGGTATCACCCATCTTTTCTTTGGTGCCTTGTTTGAACTCCCTGAGCTCGTCCCTGGTTGGCAAGACCCACTGCAGATGAAAACCAATGAGACGATGTTGCGCAACTTATTAGATGCTTTGAACCCGCAGGCGCGCGGACTTCGTCATGTGACGTTAATGCAAGGCACAAAGGCTTATGGAGGACACATTGAGCCTGCCCCTGTGCCTGCTAAAGAGAGATGGCCCAGGCATAAACATGCAAATTTTTACTGGCTTCAGGAAGATATTTTAAGGGAGCGACAACCCAAAAGTGCTTGGAATTTCACTATTCTAAGGCCTCAGCTTGTTTTTGGATATGCGGTCTCAAGCCCAATGAATGTGGTGGGCGCTATTGGAGCGTACGCAGCAATGCTCAGAGAAAAAGGTGACCCTTTGCATTACCCTGGAGGCGGGAAATACATTAATGCAGCCAGTGATAGTCGCATGATTGCACAAGCAGCCGAGTTTGCGGGTACCCATGAAATTGCTGCCAATGAGACCTACAACGTAGTCAATGGGGATGTGCTGGTTTGGCAAGACATTTGGGGATCGATAGCAAATCACTTTGGAATGCCACCGGGGGAGCACAAACCTTTACACCTTAGCACGGTGATGCCTGGATGTGAGAGCGAGTGGGCTGGGATCGTTAATAAATACAAATTACAAGGTTTGAAGCTATCTGAACTAATCGGTAGTTCTTGGCAATTTACGGACCGTGCGCTTGCCTACGGGGTTGAGCATCCTGCTGACTCGGTACTCAGCGCAATACTGCTCAGGCAACACGGATTTGGTGGTTGCTTTGATACGGAGGACTCGCTTCTTTACTGGATTGACAAAATGCAAAGCGAGCGCTTGTTACCCCGGTAATAACTCATGGGTTAGAGGAAAGATCATGCACTATTTGCTCAGTATTTTTAGGGTTCAATTTTCGGTGAGGCTGCAATTTAGCCAACCTCGCTCAGCTCATAGAGCTGAGCGAGGCGCTCTATTTCGCCGCCTGAGGTGGGGTTGTGTTGCACTTGCAGCGTTGAGTGTTATATCGAGCGTGTACGCTGAATACCCTGAGAGGGCGATCAAAATTATTGTGCCTTATCCGGCTGGGGGGACAACGGATTTGCTGATTCGATTGGTTGCCCCGAAGCTATCGGAGCGACTTCAGCAGCCCATTATTATTGAAAACCGGGCTGGTGCTGGCGGTGTGTTGGGTTCTCAAATAGTTGCTAAATCCCCTGCTGATGGATATACCTTGGTGTTTGCTTCAATTGCAACGCACGGAATTATTCCAGCGATACAAAAGCCTCCTCCTTATGATCCTTTAAGAGATTTCGCACCCATATCGCTGCTCGCAACGACCCCTAATGTCTTGATTGTTAACGCCGGCTCACCCATCAAAAGCGTAGAAGATCTGATTGCACAGGCTAAGAGCAAACCGGGTCAACTAAGCTTTGGTTCAACCAGTCTTGGGGGCTCTCCTCATATGAGCGGTGAGTTACTTAAAAATATGGCGAAAATCAACTTACTTCATGTACCTTACAAGGGTGGCTCACCCATGTTGATGGACTTAATGGGGGGTCAGATATCAATGGGTATTGATAACCTACCCTCCTCAATTCAGTACATCAAGGCGGGCAAGGTTCGGGCGTTGGCAATCACTACAACAAAGAGATGGCCGAGCACGCCGGAGATCCCGACCTTGGGTGAGTCTGGGGTTCTTGGTTATGAATCCTCTGCTTGGTTTGGACTCCTGGCGCCCGGCAATACGCCCAAGCACGTGATTGATATTTTGCAAAAACAAATCCAAGAGCTATTCAAGTCACCTGAGATTGAGCGCGCCTACCTTGAACAAGGTGCCCTGGCTGTAGGCGGTTCGCCTGAGGAGTTCGCCAAATTTATAGCTGCTGAGATGAAAAAATGGACGCAAGTCGTCAATGAAAACGGCATAAAGATTGACCAGTAAACTCTTAAACTCTTTAAACACACATGAACTTTTTAAAATCTAGAGTATTGAATAGAAAAAGATTTTTGACTTGGATTTACTTTAGTGCGGTCTCTACTTTATTGGTAGTGCAATTTGCATTGTCTCAAACCGTTGGCAATAATGCGAATTTAAAAACAGCAAATAATTTCCCCAGTAAAGCGGTCAAGATCATTGTGTCCTATCCCCCTGGTGGATCGACTGATATAGTGGCGAGAACACTTTTCCAACAAATATCCGAAACCACAGGACAACAATTTATCATTGAGAACCGACCTGGAGCTGGGGGCAATATAGGAGCTGAGTTCGTGGCTCACTCTCCCGCGGATGGGTATACGCTTTTGATAGCAACAACTGCACACGCGATCAATATGTCGCTCTTTAAGCAGCTTGGATACGATATACAAAAGGATTTTGTTCCCGTATCCCTATTAACCCAAGGTCCTTTGGTACTGGTCGCTAATCCTAAATTTGCGGCAAACAATGTTCATGAACTTATCGTTTTGGCCAAAGGAGGCAAGCCCATTAGCTTTGCTTCTTCAGGTAATGGTCAATCCACACACTTATCAGCTGAACTTTTTAACTCTATGGCGGGCATCAAAATGCAGCATATCCCCTACAAGGGAAGTGCACCCGCGCTATCGGATGTGATGGCAGGTCAAGTTGAAGTTATGTTTGACACGACTTTAAGTGCAATGCCTTTTATTAAAGCGGGGAAGCTAAAGGCGCTTGGGGTTACGGGGAGTCAAAGGTCTCAAGTAGCCCCGGAGATTCCAACTATTTCAGAATCGGGACTTAACGGATATGAGGTATTTGCCTGGAACGGAGTACTAGCCCCTGGCGGAACGCCAAAAGCAGTAATTTTGCAACTCAATGAAGAAATTAAAAAAGCAATGGTTAATCCAAATGTGCGTGAGAAATTTAGTACACAGGGGTTCGCAGCGATCGGTAATTCACCTGAGCAATTCACAAGCTTTCTCAAAGATGAGGTTGAGAAATGGTCAAAGACAGTGAAAGCCTCGGGTGCAACCGTTGATTAATTGCATCAGAACCCAACTCAATACTCAGGCTAAACAAAGCTAGGTGTAGTTCCGTTTAAGCTGAGTAGCTGAGCTTTAAGCCAGGTACGGGCCAATCGTCGACAGCAATCAATTTGCCTGTGCCAGAAAGCGTTATGAAGGCTGTTCGCATATCTTTCCCTCCAAAACAAATATTGGTGGTGTATTGATCTGGGATAGGAATATGCGTCAATACCTTTGCATCGGGTGCAACATTTGTAATACCGCCGTGGTGCAAGGTGGCAACACAGACATTACCAAAGGCGTCTACAGCTATGGAGTCAAATCGTTGATAGATACCGCCTGGCGCAGCGCAGACCATCCTTGCCCCTTGTGGGGAGGGCCAGCCTAGCTTCTTGAGGACGCCAGGGGACGTAATGTCAAAGGCCCAAAGTCTTGCGCCTTCAGTCTCCGCGTAATAAAGGGTATTTCCGTCTGGGGACAAGGCAATACCGTTGGGGGACATAAGAGGACCAGCGACTTTACTGAACTTGCCCTGAGCGTTGCAGTAATAAATTGCACCTCTATCCATGTCAAGAGGTCTGACCTTGCCCAGGTCGGTAAAGTAAAAACCACCAAACCTGTCAAAGACAATGTCGTTAGGTCCTTTTAAAGAAGCGCCGTCTACTTGGTCGGCAACTCTTTCAAATTTACCAGTATTTAGGTTGACACGCTCGATCCGTCCGGTCGTGTAATCTTTAGCCTGCGAGAAGGGGCGAAAACATCCGTCGCTCTCTGTTGTGAACTCAAAACCGCCGTTATTACAGATAAAAATAGACCCGTCTGGTCCTATGGCTGCGCCGTTAGGGCCCCCCCCTAAGTCGCAGACCACACTCACACGCCCGTCGGGGGTAATACGGGTTAAAGTTCCTCGAGCAATTTCTACCAGCACGATGGATCCGTCCTCCATGTAGACGGGTCCTTCGGGGAAAAGTAGTCCACTGGCTAATTCTGTAATTTTCATTGGGGGGTATTCCTCTTAATTAATTTCAAAGGATCCTGTTTTGCTGATGGCGAGTGCCACAAGGGATGAGTAAAAGGTGGGAACTTCATACAAAACCAGACCTATATCATTTATTGGTTATGCCGCTCAGACTCGACCCCACAGGGGTCAAAGTTGCGTCTGCAGTTTCAAATGCTTTTTACTTTGAATGGGGTGTCTCTAAGTCTTTGCCCAATAGCGGCGTGGATTGCATTTGCTATTGCAGCCGCCATCGGGCCATGAGCCCCTTCCCCCACACCCAGTGAGCGTTCATCGGGACGGTTTATTAGGGCTACTTCAACAACTGGGACTTGTGAGAACCTTAGAATCGGGTAATCGCTCCAACGCGCAGTCTTAATATGCTCTGAATCGTAATTAACTCTCTCCATCAAGCTCCAACTAGTGGCCTGTATCAAGCCACCCTCGATCTGGTTTTTTAGTCCATTGGGGTTGATTATGAGTCCAGCGTCAGCGCAAGCATAAGCTTTTTCTACCTTAATTGCCCCAGTCTGCGTGTTCACTACAACCTGCGCGACTACGGCGCAGTAAACAGCCATGTTTTTGTATTTAGCGAACGCGATGCCCCGCCCTCTTTTCTCAACCGAGCTTGTAAGACTGGCATTAATTTTGGACTTACCCGGGATGTAGCCCTCATTTGAGGCACTCCAATTTGCCATCTTTGCAGCCTGTTCAATCACTGCTATGGCACGTGGATCTTTGAGATGCTTAATCCTAAACTCGACTGCGTCTTGCCCACTCTCAATTGCCAACTCATCCATAAAAGACTCTATCGCCAACACATTACAAAATGCCCCTAACGTCCTCAGTGCAGAGGTGCGGATAGGCATTTGTTGGATCAGGTGGTTAACAACCTTTTGGCTGGGGAAATCATACAGCGCAATTGCATTGCGGTCCCCTCCCCCTGAAGGCTGGGGGATGTTGCGTGAGGGACCCGCCTTGAGCGGGTTCTCCATGTACCAAGCGGCTAGCAGGTTACATCCATCGGGGTCATAGGGCCTGGTGCTGTGGGTATAGCTCCACAGCTCGTGGTGCCAAAAGGCGATTTTGCCGTTTGCGTCTAACTTTGCAGACATCTGCACGACCATGGGACTACCGTAGGGCTCCCATTTGAACTCATCCTCGCGCATCCACTGTAAACGAACCGGTACACCGGGCACAGCTTTGGCTATTAATGCGGCGTCTAGGGCCACATCATCCGCGCCGTTATGCCCGTAACAACCCGAGCCCTCAACGTGAGCAACAGTGATCTGCTCTTTAGGAATACGCAGAGCCTTGGATAAATCGTTCCTAAGAGGGAAAACCCCCTGAGAGTGGCACCAAACTCTCAAATGACTCGTGCTATTTGAGTTAGAGCCCTCCCACTGCGCAAGCGCGCATGAGGGGCCAATGGAGGCGTGCGCAATATAGGGTCTGGTGTAGCGTTGTTTGAACAACTTATCCCCAGCCTTAGGCGGCTCCTCAGGGTTCCCCTTTAAGCTGATCACATCGTCTTGAGTTTTCTGAGTCAGCATATGCTCAAATAACCCAGCCTCAAAAGGTGGAAGGTCTTTAGGAGTTTGCCACTCAGTTTGAGCCCTTAGAGCGTTAGCGGCTGCAACGGCTTGTTCCTCCTTTGTTGCTAAGACACCCAGAAAATTGCCATCACGAATAACCCTTATGACACCGGGCAACTGCTCGATTGGTTCTTTGTTAAACCTGACCAATACCGCCCTAGGCGCTGGAGGGCGGATAACTCTTGCGTGAACCATGTTTGGGAGTCGAAGATCTTGCACATACATTGGCTGTCCACTGACTTTGCCGGGAATGTCACGACGTGCTATCTCTGAGCCCATCAGTTTGTGAAGAGGACTTTTCTTGGGTTGTACTTTTGCTGTAGCGTCAAAAGAGTAATCAACGCTATCCAACAAGTCGACGTATTTAACGGACCTAACTGAATTTGTCGACACATCTCGACTAATTATTAAACCTTTGTCAACCTCTAAAGAGTCAACATCTACACTGAGCCTTTTGCCGGCTGCGCCCAGTAGCAACGAGCGCACCTCAGCACAAGCATATCTCAGCGCAGTACCGCTGTCTTGTATTGATAGGCTGCCCGAGGTCACTCCCTCATCCGGTGTGAGGTCAGTGTGGCCTGAGATGACTTTGATACTTCCGATCTCTACATCAAGCTCATCGGATACGATTTGCGTAAGCGCTGTCAAAATCCCCTGGCCTAGCTCCACTTTGCCGGTTCGCATCGTCACCGTTCCGTCCGGATGCAGGTTAATCCAAGCATTTAGCTTGGGGTTGTTTTTAAGGCTACCTGGGAGTGGCGAAGGCAGAGTTGGTGCTAGCGGTGGAGGTGCTTTATCGTCTGCGCTAAACGCACCAACCCAGTTAAATCCGTAGCACAAAACTCCAGCGCGCAGGAACGATCGTCTAGTAGTTGAGTCAAAGGAGGTGCTCATGCTAGGCGCCTTGATGGGGTGCTTTGAAGGGCATTTTTAGGTGCGGATTGCTTAATTTGCTGCGCTGCTCTTTGGACGGCCTTGATGATCCTGGAGTGTGCTCCGCACCTGCAAAGGTTGGCATCTAGGGCGGTGCGAATTTGTGCATCTGATGGGTCTGGTGTTTTATTTAAAAACGCGTGCGCGGTCATGATCATGCCGTTGATGCAGTAGCCGCACTGGGCGGCTTGCTCTTGAATAAACGCGTTTTGCAAAAGGCTTAGTGAATTGGATCGCGCCGCATTGTGCACTGAGCTGCCTGGATTGCCAAGCCCCTCAATCGTAGTGATTTGCGCCTGGACAGGGACAGCATTTAACTGAGTTACGCAAGAGCGAATGGGTTGCCCGTCTACCAACACGGTACAAGCCCCGCATTGCCCTGCACCGCAACCAAACTTTGCCCCGTTCAGCTCTAAATCATTTCTCAGCACATACAGCAAAGGGGTTGCGGGATCGGCGTCGCAGGCCTTCATTTCACCATTGATATTTAGAGTGATCTTCATTGAATTCAAAAAAAGAGAATTTATGCAGGGGTATTAAAGCTTAGAAAGTATTGCTTTGCAATAGAGGTTTTCTGCATAGTGTGAGTTCAGTACGACGACTAGGATTATCTGATCCTTATCCTTATTCACAAAGAGACCTAGACTTTTGAGCGCAGCCCTTGAGCTATTGATTTGCATGCAATCTGTCAAACGATTACTTAAGGGCCTATGCAAGGCAGGTTGACAATGACTGCTGAGCGGCGCAGGCGTCCTTTTTACCTTGCAAATCCTAGATGCACCTAGCAACTGCATGTGGGTGCCTATTTTAGGAAGCAAGAACGGCACACAAATTTATGGAGCATTTGAGGTCAAACTTATTCGAGATTGGCCCTCTCCGCTGAGCGAATATTAGTGGTGAGCGATTCGCCGGTATCGATCAAGGTGATTTTTTTCAAAGCTCCGCCCTTACTTCCATTTCTGAGTGGGCTGAAGGAGATTTCAACTTTATCTCCGACCTTTATGGATGTTCTCTTCCACCCGTCTCTCACCAAATTACCAGGACTCGTCATCTCCATCAGCCACACAGAAGGCTCCTCATTGGGTTGTGTGTTGCTGGTGACAAAAATACCTACATGCGGATTGGTCCACTGTACTTCTTTGACCACTCCATTTAAAACCACACTTTTGGAGTGATCAAACATCGTGGTCGAATGATGAGCAAAAGAGGGGAGCGTTGCCATTAAACTGGCCAATATAGACCCTTTTAATAGAGAGCGTTTACAAGCTTTTATGGCATTCATGATGAAGTTTCCTGAAAGGGTTGTAATTGAATTATTTAGGGGTAACGGTTCTGTTGCCACCAACATCATACTGAATTTGTTCATAAACTGCATCTCCGTTTTTATCAATTTTAGGAATATACGTTGCCTCTAAACAGATGCCTTCCACAATATCGTACTTTTTGGCGCGTTGTCTAAAAAATATACGAGTTGTTTTCCAAGGCTTGGTAAGAATTTTAGGAGCAAATATCTCCAAATCATCAGCCAAAATATCTTTGCCCTGCAAATGGATACGTTCAACAACGTGCATATCTCCGTTGTTTGGGACTCCCTCGGCTTCAGAAACAGCCAACAACGACTGAGGAATAATACCAACCGTATCGACAACAAGCGTATCACCTTCCCAATGACCTATCGAATGGCCATGAAGCGTCGGATCCGGATCATCAGGGTGTTTACGTCCATCCGTATAAATGCGCCTAATCCGGTTGCCATCAGACTCACCTAATAGAGTAACTCGACCAGGGGTGAATAATATCTCCATCGCATTGTGGGTGATCAACATCCAAGAGGGCATGCCTTCGGGCAAACAATTCACAAACAAAGGTGTGGGTCTGCCGGCAGCTTCTTCGGCATACTGGAATTTAATAGTTGCAGCGGACCTGGCATTCCATGGCGGTGGATTCGTTTTCTGTTGCATATCTTGATCTGTAACTTTTGGATTCCATGATCCAGACCAATCGGGCAATGTGGAAATATCAGTCCAATCCTTGACAGTAGGTGGGTCATACTGATCCACACTAGCCGCGTATGCGCATTGACCAACAAGTACAAACACCAAGGTCAAAACGCCGCCAAAGTTAGCCCGGAGCCCTCTCCTTTGAATTTTTATCATGCTTAACTTTCCTCTTTATTTATGAAAGCGTCAACTCCAGGGTAAAACCGATCAAACGCCCCATGACCACCACAACAAACCAACCAATCAAAGAGACCAGACAAAATATCTTAGTACTTTTGATGTGAGCAAATTCAAATGACTGGTCCTCAAGGGGATTATTTTTTTTCTTAAAAATAAATTGATACAAAAACATGTTGATTCCAATCAAAATCAGCGTGATCATTTTTAATTGGAAATAAATATTATTGAAATAATTCAATGCATTGGATGTGAACAAGACGGCGCCAGTGACACAAGACAAGAAAAATGCAATCCAAGTGACCGGCAAGACATTTTTATTAAAAGAATCTACATCCTCATCAAGACCGAACAGTCCCAATATCCGCAAATCAACGTAGGCGATAGAACCCATGACCCAGGAGACTGTTAAGATATGAAAACTCTCAATCCATGGAAACAACAACTCATTTTCACGAACATTATTGGCCAAGTTGGAGTCGTGTAACGCTATTAATAAAGTATCAAGATATTGCATTTTTATGTGTAAGCAATCCAGCGACCAGCGAAAATTATCAATACCAAATTGATCAAGAGCAGACCAGCCAAGATTTTTTGACTTGAAGTGATGGATGCAAAGGCGTATTGATCTTTCCGGTTTTCATGGTGAGATAGTTTTTTTATTCCAAAGAATATTGCGATGGCACTTAAAAGCAATATCATTTTGACTTGAAACACCCAGTTGGCTAAAGAGCGTGAAGGCTCCCCAACGATTAACACGGACCCCGTCAGCAACAGCACGATTAGGGCGGGCGTAATCACGGCTTGAAAGCGAACAAGGGTGTGACTTAAACTTTTCCTCACCATGAAACGGTCAAAAATTTTCATGCTCACCAAAAGTAAAGACGTGCCAACTGCGCATACAGCAAATATATGCATGATCTGTACGAGGGGAACAATCCAATCATTGACTTGAATTGCCTGACTGAGATTGGTATCTTCAAGCCAAGTGCAAAAATTTAATAGCTGAGTATTATTCATAAATCAGCCTGGATATGCGTATTTAAGATGACAGTTTTCACATACCGTATCCATCATCGAGCCATTCTTGAACAACTCTTCTTTATCATGTGCGATGATCGAGTCTAGGGTTTTTTGACCCGCAGCACTTAAAGCCCTCGCAAATTTAAACCAGTCACCTTTATCAAGAGCTCTTCCATCCAGCATCAATAAATTGCCACTTTCAATCAAAATAGCTGCATGGCTCCTCAATTGGTCCCATTCTTCATCTGTTTTAGGTGACTTCTCTATCACCCCGTTTTCATTGCTGACCCACCCCACTGAGTCGAAGATGGCATCGGCAGCTGGATCAATGACCCACTCCATCAGCGGCCCTAACTTCAAATCGGTGTTGTACTTTGTATCCGAAGTTGCACATCCCTGCAACAAAACCATAAAGAAGATGAATAGGACTTTTACATTTTTCATTGGGTAGTATGGATTACATGTGTTTGAGTCAATTCATTGCTGAAGAGGTGGCTGTAATTCATTCAAGTTTGTGGGGATTCTTGCTAATAGCGTTTGTGTGTCGCAACTCTTCAGCGACGCGGGACAATAACATTTTCTTCGGTAATGAAATCTATTTCTTTGCCAATAAATGCTGCGCCATCAGCTCTAAGTGCTGCAAATGCGGGCGACTTAATCGCAAGATCAAAGGAGGCCTGATCTTCAAACCACATTTCAGCTATACCATCAACTTCGACTTCCATCGGGAGTGGACCGTCTTTCCTGTGGGTGGATTTTGTAATAACTGTGCAGGTATATTTGTAAATACCAGGTATGCCGTAGGCAATAGGTGCATGGACCTCTAGCCAGTGTTTTAAAAACTCTTCCCTGGATTGGTCAGGCTTTCTTGCTAGGAGTGAAGCACGCTTAATCATCTTTGTTGCTTGGGGAGCTTTTAAAAAATTAGGAGCAATTGGTTTCCTTGGCAATGGATCTTGTATGGACCGGGAATCTTTAGGGCCCGTTGCACCTTGCTCAGTAGCAAAGGCCTTCTTTGCAGTTTCTTGATCTGTCCAGTGAAGATAAGCCCATTCATGGTCTTCGCCTGCATAAACGAAATATCCGTCCATGCCATTTGTTGAAAAAAGTTGAGTGACCAAATTAACATGCCGTCTGAGTCGTGCCAAATACGCATCATCCGTGAATGATGCATTTTTACGAGTCATCACAAGTGCAGTAAAACCCTTTGACCAATCTGGGGCATTATCTACAATCGCGTAGGGAGTCCGTGTTTTCATGTTCATGACTCCACCGCTAGGTAGGGGCTGAACAGTTGTGCAGTTGCTGCTCTTTGAGTCAGATATTGAAACAACTTTACCAATACCGCTAGGAGGTCCCTCAATCTCCCATCCGATAAATAAAGAGGAAGAATTCAGATTGCTTGCGAAAGAATCTAATTCATTCGCATTACAAAAGGACAAAGGTTTATTTGCCAGTGTGGCATTACCAATTGTTTTATCGATGTTTGGGATTTCTGTTAGGGTGTTTTGTCCCCAGGCAAATGAATATAAAAATGTAAGTATTGTTAATGAAACGTAATATCTGAAATATCTGAAGAACATATGAAGCTTTAGGGTGATCTTTAAGCAGTACTGATTCGAATTTCATCAATTCATTATGAATAGATGAATAACGCAGAGAAGGAATTGAATTCTCTTACGGGTGGGTCATCGCACTTGCTATGGTAAACCCTGAAAAGCAAAGTAAAACCAAACCAAACCAAACCAAACCAAACCAAACCAA
>Ga0164296_1004786_pt1 | contig 12161 bp, 20 predicted proteins | sample GEODES057metaG_FD_113533 | JGI IMG/M metagenome (GOLD analysis project Ga0164296, IMG submission 113533) | Dystrophic lake water microbial communities from Trout Bog Lake, Wisconsin, USA - GEODES057 metaG | ecosystem: Environmental > Aquatic > Freshwater > Lake | place: USA: Trout Bog Lake...
GTACATGGAGACAAATACAGTTATGAAGGGGTGGAATATAAAGGTGCCCATACCAAAGTAAACATCCTGTGTCTTAAATGTAAACAAGTATTTTCTCAAACACCACACAGTCATTTAGCAGGAAGTGGCTGTCCACATTGTTGCGGAGGCAGTATTTCCAAACCAGAAACTCGCTGGCTAGACAGACTGGGTATTGAAAACCGCCAGGTATGGATAACTCTGTCTAATGGGCGGCGTGTCAAGGTTGATGGCTATGATCCTGCAACAAATACCGTTTATGAACACCATGGCACCTTTTGGCATGGCGATCCCCGCAAGTATCTGGCCCATGAAATAGATCATATGCGTAAAAAAACTTATGGTGAGATACACGCAAAATCAGAAGCCAGAGATCAGGCAATTCGTGACAGTGGATACCGACTAGAGGTAAAATGGGAAAGTGAATTACTTGAAGAAGAACGGGCACTGAAAAAAGCAGGTAATCCTGATAGTCTGTTTATTTTTCCACAGGCATGAACTCTGTCTCCCCGCCCTGATTTGTGATTTTGCCCTTGTAGAAATAAAGCCCCCCGCACAGGTTTTTTCTCTTGCCTGGTTATGCACAATACTCAGGATATTCTGCTTGACACACAGCAGAAACATGATATTATACCTCAACGCTTTTATCTCAACCTGGAGTGTATGATGACTCAGTATGTGAAAACCCCTGTTGAACTTGGCATTCCAACAGATTGCCAGGGTATCTATGTTGAAACCACTGAGGCTCGAATCAGGGCTATGCTGTCAGATGGTCACTTGGAATTTGGTGTTGGTGACACCCGAGCAGACAGTGAACACAGCACCATTGCCTCACGCATGCGTGGCCACGAAAGTAGTAAAAATTTAAGTTGGCAACATTATCTTCTTTATGTTATTCCCACGCCAGGTTACAGAGATTATCTTCTACATAAAATAATCCGACAAACATTTGCTGTCCAACTGCAAGATCCCAACACAGGCACTCGCAATGAAGTGTTTCGTGTTAAAGTTGACCAGACGCTGCTGCAACAGTTTAAAAACACTGGAGATTTTGAGCCTATTCGAGGGTGGCTCACAGAAAATATCCAACAGTGTGCAGCAAAACTGAACCCTCTCCACAAAAAACAATCAGTGTTGCTTCGCAATATTCAAACACAGATAATCAACCAAGTCACAGCAGATATTAGACAAAACGGCCTGGCAACAAACTTTGTCTGCGAACTGGCACCTCGTGTTGGCAAGACTGTCTTGTTTCTGTCTCTTGCAAAAAAAATACAACAACTATGGGGTCATCAGTCTATGTTTATCATGGCTTATGGTGTTGGCCTCAGTGTCAAAACTTCTTATCAAAACGAGATCAGCCGGTATATCGATTTTGCCAACCAGCAGTTTATTGATGCCGCAGATATACAGGCACAACAGCAATACCAACAAGCCTGCTTGGATGGCAAGATGCCTGTTGTGTTTATCAGCCTTAATCCGCAAGCAGAACAGCGGTATGAGTGGATCAAACAACTCTCTCACACACACATTGCCTTGCTAGAGGAAACCGACTTTGGTAGCCACACTGACAGCCAAGTTGAAAAAGTAGAATACATTCTCAGTGGTAAAACAATTACTCGTTTTAATGCCAGCGGCACAAACAGTGGGCGGCTGGCCAAAGCCTTTGGCAAAAACGCAATTCATAGAATACTCAGTGTTCCCTACTGCATGGTAGAACAGGATCACAGCATTCCCAACAGGGTGATTCGGCGATTCTACAATATGTTGTTCAATCCCAACATGAACAAATTACTCGAGGATTTTGAATCTGATGTGTTGCCCACCCTGAACAAAATTCTTGAAAACGCTTGGGCACAGGAAAAGTTTATTGCTGCACTATTCAAAGACTTGCTTGGATATCAGCCCATCTACGGCATGAACTTGAGCCAAGCCGCTGGCGAGATTATCAATCATCTCATGTTGTTTGTCAATATCAGCAAAAAGTCCATGCAGGCATTGGCAGAGATCATCGAAAAACATTGTGATGAACACAAAGTTTTGATTCTCAACGGAGACCACACTGATAACAAACAAGCAGAAGCACTTACCAGAGAAGCTCTGGTTCGAGTGCAAAATGGTTTCTATCCAGGTCGTGATAAACTGCTGGTGATCACCAACATGATGGGCACCCGCAGTTACAGCATTGCTGAGATCCAGGCATGTGTGTTTATGCAAGATGGTGGTGATGTTTATCCCTATATGCAGAAGTATAGTCGCTGTCTTACTCCTGGAGAGGGCAAGAAGTTTGGTCACATTTTTGATTTTGCCTTTGACCCCAGCAAGACTCGCCTCTCGATAATGAGTGTAGCAGTGGAAGCGGCGTTGTTGATTCGCAAACAGAACAACACCTATCCTGAAGCAGTTCGACAAGTGTTGAATAGTGTCAACATCCGGGACATGGTGTCAGGGCAATGGATTGATGCAGAGCAGGTTATTTTGCAGTTTGAAGACAACAACAAACTACTTGAGATTGCAAATGCACATACTCGTATTTCAATTGCTGATCTAACTGCTGAAGAAATCTCAGCGTTTGCTGAATTGGCCAAACGCTCGACAGGCAGTAAAGCAGAAAAGAGCAACATTGATAAAACCATCGCCACTGGAAAAACGTTTCTGCCAGGAAAACCAGCAACAGGCTGTGCAAAAAAAAATCCTTGCAAGGTGATTGTAGAAAAGGCTATCCGCATGATCAACGCCAGTGCCACAACGGTTTTGGCACTGTGCAACTATCAAGCTGACAGTTTTCTTGAGTGCATTGTGATCATTGATGCAGACAGTAAAATGAGAGCAGAATTCCTGGAACTCTATGGCGTTTATCCTGATACTTTTCTGCGTCTAGCCAACAGACTGGAAATTTCTACGCTGGACATTATTGTAAAGATGAGCAAATATAATAATAAACAAAAGCATATTGAAAACAATGCACTCTCTATCCTCAAAGATGATCCTAAACTTTGGTTTGAGATATTTGGTCATGGCGAACTAAAGAGTTTTATCACAGGCCAGCGATGCCAATCTATTCTGGTTGTGGCTGGTGGACATGGTTCAGAGATTGATGTTCTTGTAAACCTGTTTGGTATTGAGATTGTAGATAAAATTGTGTATAATGACAAATACAGTTTTCTCTGCAATCAGATTAAGCGAAAGTATCCTGCTATCACGGTGGTTCCTGGGGACTTTACAGAATTGGAGTTTGATATGAAATTTGATGTAATAGTTGGCAATCCGCCATTTAAAGAATTAGCAAACAATGGTCGGCAAACCAATAAAAGCACCTGGAAGAACTTCTTATTAAAAACTGACGAGCTTGCCAAGGATGGTGGCTTTATTGCCATGATAACGCCCACTGGCTGGTGTGCACCCAGTGATAATGGTAAACTAGTTGATAAATTCTTCACAAAAAATAACCTGATCTTCAGTGATATCAGCACCAGTGTTGCCAAGGCATTTCCAAATATCAGTAGCACATTTGGTTATACCATAACCAAGAAAGAACCATATCTCAATCACACAACAATTTATACAGATGATGGTGCGGTTACAGTTGATTTGACTAAAACTCGCCTTATCACAAACAAGGGACTGAGTATCATCATGAAACTTACAAACTCCCAATACCCCAGGTGTAATTTCAAACTGGGAGGTGTTGGTGTTGAATATAGCGGTGATGGCTTTCACACAGACAATAAACCACCAAATGCAATTTACAAGAACATACACGCGGTTAACAGCAGTAAAGATTATCTTGCCAATACCACCATTCCGGTGAGATGGAGTGTGGATAAATCTGCAGTTGCCCATAGGAAAAAAGTTGTCATCCCATACAACGGCCCAGCGAATGTTATAGTGGACAACGGCGAATATGGAGTAGGTTGGTGTCAGGTGTTGTTGTTGCCAGATACTGTTGATACAGAGAATGCGCGAACTGTATTCAACAGCAAACTATTTCGTTACTTTGTTAAACAAAAACACACACAATATAACGAGAACAAAAACCTAAATCAGTTTCCGTTGTTGCCACTTGATAAGTCGTATACTGACGCAGAATTGTATTCTATATTTGGATTATCACAGGCAGAAATAGATTATATCGAATCCAATGTTAAGTGAGGTAATCAATCACATTCGCAACCGCAGTTATATGAGCGGTGTTGAGCGAGATCGAGCAAGGGTAAAGGCCACAGGAGAGGTCTTTACCCCTACACCGCTTGTACAGGAAATTTTAGACAAAATTCCCATAGAACAATTTCAAGATCCTGCTAAAACTTTTCTGGACCCCAGTTGCGGTGATGGTCAGTTTCTTGGAGAAGTGTTGATTCGCAAGATGCAGAATGGTTCCTCTTTTGAACAGGCATTGAGCACAGTGTATGGTGTTGACTTAATGCAGGATAATGTAGACCTTTGTAGAGTACGACTGCTCTGCGGCAGAGAAGATCTCACTCACATTGTGCTCTACAATATAGTATGTGCAGACGGGCTAAGATATAATTATCGGTTTGATGGCAGTTATCCATATGACGATCTTGCAAAACAACAACAGCAAGAAAAGGTATACAAAAGTCTGTTTTGCTAAACAGTTCATAAAAATTTCGATCCTGAACAACACTGCAGAACCATACATGCCAAGGTGTTAGAGGCTAAATATCACCATGCAGATTCATGAAATACTAGAAGCCCCACTATCTGGCTGGCAGCGAGCCCAACAAGATGCTGCTGCACGCGGCATGACACTGGAGAAAAGCCCTCACAGCAAAGGCTATCGTTTATATCCTGAGAACTATGATCAACTGGCCCAACAACTAGAGCAGAGAAATTTTTCTTGGACTGATTGGAGCGGAGTGTTGATGGTAACTGTGAATAAACTCTCAGATTACAAAGCCGCAGCAGATGAAATGTCTAAAATAGTGGGGTCAGTGGATAAAATTGCAGACAAACTTCGCATGGAAAAATCCACTGATTCATACAAAAAACTTCAGAACATGCAGCAGCAGAGTCTGGGTAAGTGGCCGCATGGAGAACTACAACTCTATATGCCGCGTCCTGCTGTGCATAAACCTACACGCAATGCAAGATGGACCTATCAATATGATGATCAAGGCAATATCAGAGAATCACGCCCAGTTTTAACTGGTGCCACAGCCGACAGTCCACCAGGCAACAACAAACCAGGAAATTGTTTCTGGACCAGCAGTTTGAAAACTGCCAAGGAGATTGATGGCAAAAAATACTACACCAGTGACTGGGCAGAATGGGTTGCAGGTAATATGCCAGCGTGGCTGAGTCCCCGTGGACATGTTTATCGAATTTCACCCAATGCCAGAATTTTAGAACTAAACAGCACCCCGGATGCCCAGGAAATTTATCAATTATATGCAGACATGGGCAGTGCTGTAAAGCTGCATGATGTGTGGTCAGGCAATGAAATAAAGTATCAAATGATGAACGATTTTCCCTGGCAAGACATTCGCAAGCACTGGGATGCTGTCTGTCATAGCAGTGAGTGGGACAGATCAGGATTTACCTATGGCTGGGACTGCGAAAGCACTGCCTGGTTCAACACTGATGTTCTCACCTATGTGGGAGAGGTTGCAATCCTGCCCAGACACTCAAGTGAACAAAATCGGTGATTCCAGCACGAATCTCTCACCGCAGCACATTGCATTTTTTTCTCTGGAGCACAAAATCAGCCGCATGAGTGAGACCAATGCTGGGTTGACTGTTACTGTGAGGCATTTTCTATTTGTCGTGCCAGAATTCTGGCTGTGCCTGAACTCAGTGTCCAGCCCAAATGTCCATGACCTGTGTGATACCATATGTGACTTTCACGGCTGGCTTGCACAAAGGGCAGCATGCTGGGTGTCATGGGTCGCAAGCCGCACCAGGGTTGAAAATCTTGGGTGTTCACCTGGGGAAACCAGGTTTGGCACCAATCCAGCAAGGGTGCAATTCTGTGTGGCTCAATAGTGAGATCATAGCCTGCTATTTCTGCTGTGCCTGCAATTCTCAAACGATCTTGGCCCAAACGACTGGCAACAATTTTTGCATCTTCATCCAGCAAACTGGTCCAGGGTGCTGCTGCTTGACTGGTTGAATCACTGAGATTCACGGTGATGCTGTAGCCTTTGACAGGATATACATCAGCAGCATCACGAAATTTTGTTGCCCAACGCTGACTGTCTACTCCTGCTGCAATAACACACTCATGAAAAAATTCGCCATTGACCAAAACACCATTCTGTCCTGAAGTGATGCTGTTTACAGGGGCACTGTAAACAAACCTTGTGTCTAATTTCTGCTCACAAACTTCTGCCAATGCCACACAGAATTTTCTCATGTCTCCAGAACTGTCTTGCTGGGTATAGACACCACCGCACAAGTCGAAATTTTGCAATGCTGGTTCAATGACTCGACAGAACCTGGGATCAATCAAGGTCCATTCACAGCCTGCACCAGTCATCAGAGATTGAGATTCACAGGCTTGCTGCCAGGTTTTTTCTCTGGTATAAACATGCAGTATGCCTTGCTGGACATGATCAAACTGTATATTTTCCTCCAGGGCAGTTTCCAAGGTTGCCACACGACTTTGCAGTGCCAAAGCAATGGTTTTCCTGGTGTTTTCTGCGTATTTTCCCTGTGCTGTTGTCAAGAAAAACTTTGCAAGCCAACGCCATTTTTCCAAATCAAACGGATTCAAACTCAAACGGAAAGGTGCTTTGGGCTGTAGAGTTTGACTCAGGCCTTTGGCTATCATGCTCCAGGTGGTCCAGGTTTGACTGTTGCAGACACTGAGTTGCGAGCCATTGGCACGACTGGTTTGCCAGGCTGGATATCTGGATTTTTCCCAGACAGTGACTGCCCAACCTTGTTTTGCCAGTTCGTAAGCCACAGTGATTCCTGCAATTCCAGCACCTATCACTGCCACGGTTTTTTTCTCAGTCATTTTTTGCCTGCCTTTGTTTGTTTCTATGATACGGTATTTTGTGCAATAGTGCAAAATCTGTTTGATTTTCACTGAAAACTGTGTTATTCTATGACAGAACAAAGGAAAAATACCAATGAGTTCATGGTTGTTTATATCGGCTGGTGTGGGGTTTTTATATTGTAATTTTTGCCAAGAAAACCAAGTGTTCTTTAGACGCTTGGTAGTTCACGGAGTTTTTTAACAGTGAAGATGCTGTGCTGTTTCAGTTGACATGGCTGTGACTGAGAACACATATGATGCATATCAGTTTAGCATATTCCGCAATATAGAGTGCTGGGACAGTGTTAAGATGTGGTGTGCAACAAATATACCAAGAGAGAGATGGGCATTTCTAGACCACAGAGAGTTTGTAATAGGATTTTCTTATCTAGAGGATTACATATTGTGTATGTTGACATGGGGATGATATATGGCACAAGAATGGATTGTTGAGTTTCACGATCCCAAGACCAAAATCAGAGAATGGTTGGTTGACAACATACCTGATGCTGTTGCCAAGAATTTCTATACTGCGGTTGATTCAACTGGCAGGTATGTTTGGAGGTTGGCGTTTCACCAAGATGATCACCGTGTTTTGTTTAACAGGCAAGCAGACGCTGTGCTATTTCAGTTGACATGGGGATGAACATCATGTATGGAATCAAGTCAAATGCAATCCAATCAATAACAGTGACAAATCCAGGAAGTGGTTATACATCCGTACAATCCTGGATGAAAATGTGGCGAAATGCTATCTATGGATTGGAAAACAACTATGCTCCCACACACAGAAAAGTCAATCCTGCCATCTACAACCATTTTCTCAGGCTCAACAATCGTCGCCGCACACAAAATGATGCTTTATTTTTAAAAGCCTGCTATTACCCAGTGCAAATGAGCACATCACTCAATGATCTTGCCATCTACAACTGGTGTGAACAACAATTTACAGAGCATGGTTTTTGGTATAACAGTTTGTCCTGCTGTTTTTGGTTTGTCAGTGAAAATGACCAAACACTGTTCAAACTTGCCTGGTATGAACAAATTGTTTGACAATTTTCTCAGCCTATGTTATATTGCTTAAAATATTTGGGAGTCAAATAAATGAACGGTTATCTAGGCGAATTTGAAGTTGAACAAATGAACATTATCAATTTATCGTTCTTATCAAGCAATCGAAAAAAAACAACAATGATGGAAATCTAAAAGAGAGATAAAACATGACAGCGTTGGTTGTAACAGTTGGCTTGATAGTTTGGATATGTGTTGAAATATGGATGCATGTATCTTATTGGCTAGCACTGGTTGTTGGGTCTTGGATAGGATTTGCAATATTTTGGTTCATATATAATTGTGGTAATAAAACCCAAAAAGATAAGTGGTTTGACGTGGTGATATTGCTGCCAATGGCACCATTTGCATGGCTGTTCGGCCACTTAAATTATTTTTTTCAAGAAAAACTTGGGTTATGGTGAAATACTTTTTTGCTTGACATTAGTGCTTGACACTGTTATTGTAGTGCATCAAAGACGATCTTGACAGGAGTTGAATAATGAACAACCGCATCCTAGAACTAGCAAAGCAGGCAGGACTCAAAGCCCCAAGCGAATCATGCCTGAGTCCATTTGAAAAGAAATTTGCCAAACTGATCATACGAGAGTGTGCAGCAATTGTCAATGACAACAATTTTGCAGGCAGCACATTGGGTGATAGGCTGTTGTTTGAACATTTTGGAGTTGAATAATGACCACATATTGTCCTGACAACTGGGTGATTTTGAAAATCACTGCACCAGAAGAAACACTGTATAAGGTACTGGCTGGCTGGAGCGGTGGTTATCTAGATGGTGATAGTTGGAAAATCAACAGTGGCATTGTGAGTGTTTCTCTGCAAGACAACTATTGGTTGTTTGCAGGATATTCAGGATCAATTTATCAATGTCGGCAGGGCAGATATGGTTTGCGTTTGGCAACAGCACCTGTTTATAACCGACTCAGAGAGCGATTTGGTGATCTCATAGAGATCATGGATGAGAATACCAACTGGAAAGAATTGATTGAAAATGAAAAAAACATTTGAAAAACTCTCGGAAACCTGCTATATCAGAGAAGACCAGGAAGTGGCTGTGGTCCAACCTGAAGACATGACAGATTGGCTGGCAATCAACAAGCAAGGCACAGTGATTTTTGGTCCAGACAAGTTTGAATTGGTCATGGATATTGCAGCCACCATGAATGTTTCATCACAGTCTCAAGACTGCGATATAGTTGAAAAACTCAGAAGCAATGATGATGAACTTTGTCAGGAAGCAGCCAAGTTGATTGAACAGTTGCGTGAAGAACTGAGAATCACCAAACTCAATATACAGGCTTGGAACAAAATGCAAAACAGTTTGCAGGGATTGTTGTAACCGTCTATGACACAACAACCTGAACACACAATCCGGCCTGATGGAACGCAAGAATGGTGGGTCACAATGGGCAACGACATAGACTGGACGGTCCTGCTTACATACGTGCAGATGGTGATCAAGCATGGTGGGTCAATGGGCAACGACATAGACTGGACGGTCCTGCTTACATCGGTGCAGATGGCTATCAAGCATGGTGGGTCAATGGACAACTGCATAGACTGGATGGACCTGCTCGTATCTATGCAGATGGCCGAAGGGAATGGTGGGTTAATGGAGAAAATATCACGGCACAAGTTCTAATATGGATGGAACAACAATCAGTGACTTGGCCCTGGGATACAGCCGTACAAACTCAATTTGTCTTGACATGGGGCTGATATTGTGTTATTGCTGGATAGAATTAGAGGAATATGAAACAAATGAACTGCCAAAAGTGTAGCAGCAATCGTGTTTTAAATGTCACTGCCAAATGCAAAGATTTATGCACAGTGTCTATGTGGAATCAGGATCATGATGGCTATGTTCCTGATAACATGGGCATTGGTGGCGGAGACTATATTGAAATAGAACTTTGCTTGCAATGCGGGCATGTCAATGGTGAATGGCCACTTGCTGAAAGCAAATTGGAACGCAAATTCAAAAGAAAGTTGGAGCAGAAATCTCCACAGGTAAAAACCAATACAACACCGCCCCCGCAGAGAAATCCTGCATATGCAGACTATCTGGACAAAGTGGTGAAAACTGCACTGTCAAATCCCCATGGTGGTATCAATGCTGTAACAGCAGTTATGTTTGTAACAGATGATCCAGATATGCTGGTTGCTGCCATAGTGGAATTATTCAGTTATGAAGAATTAGGCAACATGGTAGAAACAATAGTTGAATTATTCAAACCCTATTATCCTGAACCTGGTTGGGAGCATTGGGATAAACTCGAACTGGCTATTGCACCTTTCATGGAAAAAGATGATGAAGATGAAGATGAAGACGAAGATGACTGATTAGGCATTCTTATGACACCTGAACACAAAATTTATGCAGATGGCTCACAAGAATGGCGTGTCAATGGAGAGTTGCATAGACTAGATGGTCCTGCTTATATCCATACAGATGGTGGTCAAGCATGGTTTGTCAATGGTGTGCTGCATAGAACAGATGGACCTGCTTGTATCTTGGCAGATGGATATCAAGCATGGTTTGTCAATGGGCAACGACATAGAACAGATGGTCCTGCTTATATCCATGCAGATGGTCATCAAGCATGGTTTGTCAATGGAGAAAATATCACTGAACAAGTTGAGAAATGGATGGAACAACAATCAGTGACTTGGCCCTGGGATACAGCCGTACAAACTCAATTTGTCTTGACATGGGGCTGATATTGTGTTACTGTTATAACAGTTTGGGAGATATTTTATAACAGCGATGACTAAAATCTGGATGGATGGTCACACTTGTATCAACTGTGGAATAGGATTCTATGATGGTTATGATTTGGCAACCAATATGACCCGACCTTGTAACGAATGTGGCAATCAAGCACCAGCCAGCATGACAAAAAATCTATTCAGGCGTGCAATTAAAAAACGCGATAATCGTGAAAAATCATTGATAGACAGTGAGAGCAAAAATGGACTATGATCAAATTGCTGACCTTTATGAACTGAAACTATGCGTTCAGGATTTTTTCAATAATTATCTGGATGTTGTGGAAGTATCAGATTCTGGAAAGGAGTTTCATCCCATTACTATTTCTTGTTGTAGATCAATGAAAATAGATCCACTTAATAAATTATTGAAGCGAATGAAAGAACTAGCAAAACAAGAATGTCCCATTGGTTGTGCACATAATTGTGGTGCTGATAATTGCAAAAATTACAAAGGTGTTGGAAAATGACACCACTAACGGAACGTCTTGAATTGCTGGCATCGCGATTGGATGATGAAGGCAGATATGTTGATAGCAATATTGTAGCACAAGCAGCAACTCGTATAATATCATTACAGGAAGAAATAAACACTTTGAATAAAGGACTTTCAAAAAATGAATGAACGAATCAGAGAATTAATGGTACAAGCAATACATGCTGTTGACGGCATTGATAATCCAGAAACACATAGAATGTATATTCCCGATGTTTTTGCAGAAAAATTTGTCGAATTAATCGTAGAAGATTGCATGGATGTTGTGATTAAGAGCGACACTTCTCCAAAAACAATTCTTCATGAACCATACAGAACCATCGTTAACAACATTACGGAACATTTTTGGAGTTAAACCATGAATAACAACAGTCTGGAATTTGAAGATTGGACAAAAATTGCTGAGAGTGAGGAAACCATCACCTATTACCATAAAAATGGTCCCTTTTCATGAACGGTGAAATACAAAAATGTATAGATGCTGCCACTGTGAAACGACGGGCAGTAAGACTCAATATTGAGACTTATCAACCAGAATTTATCGAACCGCCAGTTTATTATGACGACTTTGACAGAATCAAGTTTGCATTCCTGATCATTCAAAAATGCATCAATGTCATTGAGCAGTGTGAAGGTGATACTGATTGGGCAATTTATAAAATTCAAAAAATGTTTGACGGAGAATAAATCATGCGTTATTATAATGGTTGAAAGTGAGAAACAAGCATGAATAAAGAACTGTTAAACAAGTTGATTGGACAATCATGGGAAGACCATGAATCTGGTCTTGTGATGTTTGACCGA
>Ga0164296_1004790_pt1 | contig 12159 bp, 10 predicted proteins | sample GEODES057metaG_FD_113533 | JGI IMG/M metagenome (GOLD analysis project Ga0164296, IMG submission 113533) | Dystrophic lake water microbial communities from Trout Bog Lake, Wisconsin, USA - GEODES057 metaG | ecosystem: Environmental > Aquatic > Freshwater > Lake | place: USA: Trout Bog Lake...
CCAGCGCCGACCATGGAAACATAAAGACGGTTGAATGCTTTGGGATGACGTGTCAGGGCTTCGGAAAAACTTTCACCGGCTTCCACGCGCGAGCAGACATCGCGGATAGTGTCGCGCATAACTTTATTTGGCGTCTGATCGGCCAGCGCTTGCAGGGATTGGACGATGGCGATACCGGCATCAATCATCGTGGCGAGCTGGCGGGTGAAGACTACGAGGTCATTAAGCGACACCTTGCCACCTTTGGTCTGGCCACGCTTGGCAGTCTTCTCGCGGATTTCCACGACCAGCAAATTGCGGTTGAGCAACGCAGCGATGGCGGCCTGTTCGGTGGCGGCCTCGACGGAGTTGCGAATCTCGCGGCCGGTGGCCGTTTCCCTGGCGGTGTAGGCAAATAATGGCATACCTTTGTTCGCGAATAATTCAATGCGGCCGAATTGCAAGCGCAATCCTTCCCGCGTCGCTCAAATATCAGCACGATTTATTCCAACCAATCGTGATTCGCGGAGTAAAACTTCGGCGAATCCAGACTGCAAAAACGCGGCGACTGTGGTTTTGCGCGTGGAAAAATGAAGATTTACCAGATGAATATTTGGCAATTTTGCATAAACAGCTTTTGAGAAACCTGTTAACCGAATCGTTTTAAGAAAAAAAATTGTTGTCAATTGCCGCGTTTTTCCCTAATTTTGAAATCAAACGCACCTGCAAGGTGCTGGGGTAAACTGTTTTTACCCCGCTCATAGCAGTAAACAAAAACAAAACAACATCGGAGGAATAGATGAAGTTTAATAAATGGACATTGGGTCTCGCCGCCGTCGGAGCCGTCAGCATGGCTTCCGCCGTCCGCGCAGACGAAGCGAAACCGAGCGCCCTTAACACGGCGCTCTCAAACACCACCATCAGCGGTTACGTTAGCGCGTCGGCCAACTGGTCAGTCAGTCCGAGCGGTGGTTACAACTCAATCGCCGGCAACATTCCGCTCCAAAGCGGCAAAGCGAACGGCTTCAATCTTGATGTCGTGAAGCTCTCGATTGCCAAACCGCAGGATGAATCTCCCTGGGCCTCCGGCTATCAGGTTGACCTGCTCTTCGGCCCGGACGCCGTCGGCTATAATCCCGCCTCCAACTATGGTGGTTATCCCACCTCCAACTATGGTGGTAACAGTGATTTTGCCATCCAGCAGGCCTATATCGCCCTGCGCACGCCCATCGGCAACGGCATTGACTGGAAAATTGGCGTGTTCAACACCGTCGTCGGCTACGAATCTTTCGACGCTGGCAGCAACCCGAACTACACCCGTTCTTGGGCTTGGGCGGTTGAACCGACCGAACACACTGGTGTTCTCGCCTCTTACAAGGTTAATGACGAATGGTCATTCAACGCTGGCGTGGCCAACACCCTCTCGCCTGGTATCAACACGCGCAATACTTACAAAGCTTACACTGGCGACGTGAATACCGGTGCTTGGAACAAAACCTTTATGGGTTCTGTGACCTTTAACGCTCCCAGCAACCGGGGTTGGGCCTCTGGCTCCGCGTTCTATGTGGGCGATGTCTACGGCTTTGCCGGCGGCACACAAGGTGACGGTGGCACGCAGGGCGGCAATCAAAACAACTTCTATGCTGGCGCGACTTTGAACAGCCCGTGGAAGAACGTCACCTTTGGTGCGGCCTTTGATTACGTTCAAAACCTTGGCGGCACGTCAACGGAAGACCTGCATGCTGATGATTATATCTTCGGCCTGTATAACACCATCAAAGCCACGGATAAGTTGAGCTTCAACACGCGTGGTGAATTCTGGGAAGTTGACGCCAAGGGTCTTGCCAATGGCAGCTCACAGGGCAGTGACGAGGGCATTTCCCTTACGGAAACCGTCGAATACGACCTCTGGGCGAATGTCGTCACTCGCTTGGAAGTCCGCTATGACAAAGTTATCGAGAGCGATTATGCCAACGTCATCGGCTATGTTTTGCCGAACGGCGCGTTTGTTGATAACGCGAGTTCCTACGGCGTTTACGCAAACATCATCTACAAGTTCTAATCTGATTTAGAATCCTTCGCCCCTGCTGGTTCGCCAGCAGGGGCTTTTTTATTTTCCCAATCGAAGTGGCTTAAATAAATCATATCATCATATCAAGATGCGTTGATTTTTTAATTTGCAAAGCACCGCTTTTCTGGCATCCTTGGCGCACAGAAAAAATTCAAGCCGATGAAATTCATCCGCGACATTTACGCCGCCAAAAAAGCCACCGGCCAGCCCGTCATCTCCCTGGAATTTTTCCCGCCGAAGACGGACGAAGGCGACCGTGCCTTATTTGAAAAACATCTTCCCGCCCTGCTCGCCGCGCGCCCCGATTTTTGCTCCGTCACTTACGGCGCCGGCGGCAGCACGCGTGACAAGACGCTGATGATCGTGGATCGCATCCAACGCGAATACGGCCTGACCGCGCTTGCACATCTCACCTGCGTCAATCACACCCGCGAGGAAGTTCGCGCGCTGCTGGAAAAAATCCGCGCGCTCGATTGCAAAAATATTCTCGCCCTGCGCGGTGATGCGCCCGGCGGCGGCGAATTCAAATCCACGCCCGGCGGATTTGAATTTTCCGCGCAGCTCGTGAAATTCATCCGCGAACAGGGCGATTTTTCCGTAGGCGTCGCGGGCTTTCCCGAAGGCCACATCGCGAACAAAAATGGCAAACACGCCGACTGGCAGCACTTGCAGGAAAAAGTGAATGCTGGTGCAGATTTTGTCGTCACCCAATTATTTTTCGACAACGTGGACTATTTTGAATTCCGCGATTACGTCACGCAAAAGCTCGGCGTGAACGTGCCCATCGTGCCGGGCATCGTGGCGATTGTGAGCGCGACGCAGATTGTAAAGTTCACGCAAATGTGCGGCGCAAAAATTCCACCAGCATTGCGCGCGAAGCTGGATGCGATTGGCACGGACGATGAAGCGGCTTTAAAATTCGGCATCGAATACGCCACACGCCAATGCGAAGAACTGTTGCGCGCGGGCGCGCCCGGCTTGCATTTTTACACGCTCAACAAAGCGCACTCGACGGTTCAGGTCGTGAAAAATCTCGGGCTAGCCTGACTAATTTTCGAATTGCGAGCCGCCGGAAATTTTAGCGCGCCTCGTAAATCGCCAATCTAGAATTTACAGCCCAAACTGGTTGGCCATGATGCCGATGACGCTCAACGGTCCCGTGTCTTCAAGACTGTCCGCCGCCTTGTCGAGCTTCTGGAGCGAGAGCTTGGCATTCTTCAAGAAATCCTGATCGTTCACTAGCTTGCCTACCGTGCCTTGGCCTTGATTCACTTTGATCAAGATGGATTCGAGATTCGTCATCGATGCCGTCGTCGAGCGATAAAGCGTTTCGTCCGTCAGCAATTTTCCAATCGTGCCTTGACCGGCGCTGATGTTGTTGACGGCGGTATGCACCGAGATGGCCGTGTCCTGCAAATTGCTGACCGTGGACAGCGCGGTGTTGTAAAGCGTGTCGTCATAAATCATTTTGCCCACGCTGCCCTGACCGGCGGCAATCTGACTGGTAACATTCTTTACGTTCGCAATCGTCGCCGTGATGGGCGCGCTGTTTTGTTTCACAAAATCAATGAGCGGCCCGACCAAATTATCAATTTTTTCGCCCGAGAAACTTTTGGTGATGTTCTGAATGCCCGCAGCGGCGGCATCCAGCTTGGTCATGATGGCGCTCAAGTCCGGCTGCTCTTCCGTTTCCAGCACCGCGCCCTCGTCAGCTTTGGGCGAACCCGGCTGGCCGAACGTAACATTGACAAAATTCTGACCCATCAAGCCGGTAAATTTGATTACGGCCTTGCTGTCCGTTTTCACGTTGGCGTTCAGCTTGAGCTTCATGCTGACGCTGACTTTTTCCTCGATGATTTCGATATTATCTACACGGCCAATTTCCACGCCGGCCATTTTCACGCGGTCGCCCACCTTCAAATCCTGCACGGTTTCGAATAGCGCGCTGACGTGTTTGCCGCGGCTAAACATATCGGCGCTGCCGAGAGTTTCGATGATGAGCCACGCGGCGAATACGGCGAGGATGACAAAAAGGCCGAGCTTGGTTTCCAGTGAATTTTTCATAGGCAGAGTCGTTTATTTATCACGTTTGAAATCCGCGTGTAAAAATCCTTTCACGCGCGGGTCATTAAAATTTTTCACCTCGTCCGGCGTGCCGACCGTGACAATCTCGCCGTCAATAATGACGGCGATGCGGTCGGCAATGCCAAACGCCAGATCGCGGTCGTGCGAGACGACGAGTGATGTGACGTGGATGCGGTGGTTCAAGTCGAGAATTTCGTCGCCGATGACGACGGCAGAAACCGGATCGAGTTCGCTCGTCGGTTCATCGTAAAGAATCAATTGCGGCTCGATGACGAGCGCGCGCGCGATGGCCGCGCGTTTTTTCATGCCGCCAGAAAGTTCATTCGGCATTTTGTTCACGGCGTCTTTCAAGCCGACGTCCGTGAGTTTTTCTTCGACAATTTTTTTAATTTCGTCCGCCGGTTTCCAGCGATGTTCCGTCAGATACAAGCCGACATTTTCGCCGACGGTCAGCGAGTTGAGCAACGCGCCGGATTGAAAAACGAGCGCCATGCGATATTTCGCCGCGATTTCCGGTGTGGTCAGCGGTTCGCCGTTAATAAAAATTTCGCCCGCGTCCGGTTCTTCCAAACCGATGAGGTGTTTGAGCAAAACGCTTTTGCCGCTGCCGCTTGGCCCCATGATGACGAAAATTTCACCGGGCTTCACTTCGAGGTCCACACCTTTGAGCACGTCTTGGCCGCCAAAACTTTTGCGCAGGCCGCGCACGACGAGGCCGACACCGGATGAATTATTTTGGTTTTCGCTCATTTATTTCAGCAGGAAGCGGGTGAGGATGTAATCAAATATCACGATGAGCACGATGGAGTTGACCACCGCTTTCGTGACGGAACGGCCGATGCCGCGTGGGCCGCCAATCGTCACCAAACCCTGATGACACGAGACGACGCCGATGATGATGGCGAAACAAAAACTTTTGAAAACACCGTTGGCGACGTCTTTTAATTCCACGATGTCGCGCAGGTCGGCAAAGAAAACGCGGAAGGGAATTTCCATGCGGTGATTCATGTCCGCCACCACCGCGCCGCCGAACCAGCCGACGAGCACGGAAAAAACCACGAGCATCGGCAACGCGACCGATATGGCGAGAATGCGCGGGAGCACAAGGTAATGAATTGGGTTGATATTCATCGTGCGCAGCGCATCAATTTCTTGATACACACGCATTGAACCGATTTCTGCCGCCATCGCGGAACCGATGCGGCCGGCGATTAAAATCGCCATCATCACTGGTGCGAGTTCCTTCGCGATGGCGATGCCGACCACGCCGCCAACGGCACTGGCCAAACTGCGTTCCACCAAAATCGGGCCGGTTTGCAACGCGATGACTGCACCGATGAAAAATGAAAGCACACAGACCATCAGCAAACTCGCGTTACCGATTTCAAAAAATTGGTCGAATACTTTATCGCGCTGCCGCCACGTCTGCGGCAAGGTCAGCAGCGTGCGCCAGAACAGAAGGATGATTTCTCCGATGTTCTCAAACATGATTCAAGCGCGGTTCATTGGGTGGCGGCGGTTGTCTTGGAAACGGTGAGGTAAAACAGCTTTGTCCGTTTAACTTCTCCGTCACATTGATACTGGAAAAGACCGAAGAGGAGCGAGACTTTTTTGTGCGCCGGCGCGGCTTCGGAACGATATAAATTCCACAGCAATGAGTGGCTGGTCGCACCGGTTTTAGGATTATTTGCCGCGCGCCAAAGCGACCAGAGTGGCGACCAATTGCGCTCGATTGCATCGTTGCCCGGCAGGACCGGTTCGAGCAGAGCAAGCACCTGCAAACGCTCATTGCCGTTGAAATCACGATGCCAAGTGAAGAACGGCCACATATCCACGCGATGTTTGTAGATGCCGGTCAAGGTGCTGCGCTCAAGCGTGTTTTCGAAGAGGTAAAACGCCACGCGCGTCCGCCGATAATCCAGCGGATCAGAATGGGTGGCTTTGTAAGTGTAAAGCGGCCAGAGGATGAAATCGCTTTCCTTGATCGCGTTGTGCGAGGTTTGAAACAAAGGGAAAACACGCGAAGTCGTTTTGCCCTCACCGCGTGCAAAAATGACGAACGGCCACGGCCCCTGCCACTCGTGGTATTTTTTTTCCTTCGCGTCAATCCAGCTAAAAAATGGCCAGATGACGGTCGTCAAATCCAGTTCCGGCGAACGGCTGTAAACAAAAAATGGAATGCTGGCGCGAAATTTTTCCGGCACGACAGTGGTTTTGTGTCCTGCCATGCTGGCTTTGGCGTTGATGGAAATTTGTTCCGTTGTATTCGTGCCAAGGCGGTTGTCTTGGATGATGCACAGCGGCCAAAGATAAAAGGAGCGTTCGTAGCCAGCCACGATGTTGACATCGCCAAAGCCATTCGTGTGCAGCGTGGGAATTTTATTTTCGCGCCCGGCCAGCGGCCAGATTTTCCAGCCGTGCATGCCGTCGCCGTTGCGGATGGCGCCGAACGGGTAAAGATAATTATCCGTCACGACATCTTTTTTCCGCGTCTCGCTGTAAATAGGAAACATCACCACAAAAATTTCGTCACGCGACAGGCGATTTTTAATCGTGCCGTAAAAGGGGAAGACGGCCGTGTAGTTCAGATTGGTATCAGTCGTGGAGCGCTGGTAAAAATAAATCGGAAAAAACGTGTGGCGCGTTTTTGTGGCGTCGTTCGCCTCCTGTCCGCCGGAAAAGCTGATGAGCTGGAAAAATTGCCAGCGCCATTCCTGACCGTATTGCATGCGCGTCAGCAGCGGATACAAAATATCGTAATTGGTGTATTCGATGGACGGATTGCGGACATGCGAAAAAAATGGTGGAAAGGCGGAAGTGTTTTCATCCTCAGTCTGCTGCGAATAATAAAACGGTCCGGCAGCCTCTGTGCGACAACCTTGCTCCAGCGTGAGATTGAAATGATCGAAAATAAATCCGCAACTGTTTCCACAATTGTTCGTTTCAGCGGCATCAATTTGCGCCGAAAAACGCACGAGCAGGACAAAAAATGCCAGCCACAACACCCAACGACTAGGGCGCGTGGAGCATTGAAACTTTCTCGTTATCGTTATTTCGTCCTTAAACATCGTTCTTCCAGCGTGAAACTGGGCGTATTTAACATTGAGATTGACTTTGACCGTTTATCGCCTAGATTTATTTTAATTGAGGTTTTTGCCTCGGTTCCTCCTGACCCGGTGTTGGCGCTGCGTTGCCAGCACTGGGTTTTTTATTTTCTACCAACGGTTGCCGACGACCAATTAAATTCAACAGCGCGGGCAAAAAGGTCAGCGCTGCAATCATGCACATCGCGATGCCGACGGACATGATGTAGCCTAGACTGTGAATGCCGCGATGCTGCGCGAGGATAAGACTGCCGAATCCCGCGATGGCCGTCAATCCTGACACCAAAACGGCTTTGCCGGTGCTGCGCGCCAAAATTCCCGGTGTGCCTTCTTCCGCGTAACGGTTCAAAATATGAATACCGTTCGTCACGCCGATGCCAATGACAAGCGGCAGCGTCATGATGTTCGCGGGATTGAAAGGCACATGATTCCAGCCCATCAAGCCGACCAGCCACAGCGTTCCCAGACCGACTGGAATCAGTGACAAAATTACCGCCGTCGCGCTGCGGAAATGGAAAAACACCATGACCGCGATGGCCGCGAGCGAATACCACGCGGCGGTGATGTAGCTATCCTTCAGCAGCGTCGTGTATTCCAGCAGTTGCACGGGCGTGCCGGTAATGTTCGGGCGGTTGCTGTCCTGCGGGTCGAGTTCCCGGCGCAAGGTTTCGACAAATTCTTTTTGGTGGTCGTGTTGCCAGACATCTTTTTTCGGATAGACCTGCAATAAAAATTTTCCGGTCACACCGACGAAGCGGTCGTGCAAGGCAGCCGGCAAATCATTTATCTGCAACGGCGCGCGGTCATCTTGCTGCTGCAACGTCTGAAACGTCACGTGCAAATCGTCGAACAAAGCCTGTTGATACTGGCTCAACTTTTCACTGTGTTCGGTCAACGCTGAATTGTCGCCCGCCAACATCGCGCGGCGCAGTTCCAGCACGGTTTTTTGCAGCGCCGTGAGTTGGCGCGCCAGCGGCGCATCCATCTTGCTCACTTCTTCCAAAGCCGCGCCGAGATAGCCGGAGAACGAATACAGCGTCCGGCTCAACGCGTATATATCCGCCGGTCGCATATCTGGCGCGCTGAAATCCAGCGGTGCGACCGTCGCCTTGATGTCCGTGATTAATTGCAGCTTCGCGTTTTGATCCTGATGCAAAAAGCCTGCGATAGATTCAACGTCTGCCACCACATTCGTCAGCGTCCGAAGTTTTTTCTCCAACGCCACCGCCTCATCGAGATTGTCCGCCACCACCGCGCCGAACAGCACGGATTTGTCCGCTGAATCAATCAACTTCTGTTCATACACCACCGCCGGCAGACCTGCGCTCTGCATGTTCAGCAAATTGTAATCGAAATAAACTTTGCGCGCCTCGATGGCTGCCGCCGCGCTGATGACCAGAATCACCAGCGCCACCATCGTCGGCCGTTCCAGCAAGAAACTTTCAATCTTCGCGCGCCGTTTTTCTTCGAAGTGAATCTGATGATCAATCACGTTTTGCCGTCCGCGCAGCAGCATCACCGGCAACAGCGTCAACATCGGCACGAGACAAATCATCAGGCCACCGCCGCAGATGACCCCCATTTCTTTGATGCCTTTGAAATCCGTGAACGCCATCGCCGCGAACGCCCCCGCCGTCGTCAGCGCGCCCATGATGATGCCCTGTCCCGTGAACACCATCGCCTTCGTCAACGCCTCCGCTTCGGTTTTACCATGACGCAATTCTTCTTCGTAACGCGTAATCAAGTGCACGCCGAAATCAATCGCCAGCCCGATTAACATCGGCAGGAACGTGATCGTCAAAATGTTCAGATGCCCGACCGTCACCGTCGCGAACGCAAACGTGTAAGCTAGTCCGAACAACAGACAGATAATCGCTTTAATCGGCCGCCCCGTTTCGTTGTAGCCGTAAATGAAAATCAGCGCGCACAAAAACAGTGACACCACGCCTGCCACCGTCGTGTCCTTTTGCGACTGCGCCATTTCATCGTGTTCCAGCACTGATTCGCCCGTCAGACCCACGTTGACGCCGGTGACTTCCGCCCGCGTTTGTTGCACCAACGCGCGGATGCGCTCCACTGCCGCATCATTCAAGTCGTCCGTCGGGGCGTGCGCGGTGACGAGGAAAATTTTTCCGTGATTGAATGTGATGTAAGTTCCCGCCGTCGCTTCATCGCCCGCCGCGAACAATGCCGTCACACCCGGTGAGGGCGGTGCGCCGGGCCGTTGGAGACTTTCCGTCGCCTGCTGCAAAATGCGGTCCAGCGCCGGCAACGATTTTATCAGCGCATCATTTTGCGCGTTCGTCTCGTGCTTGGCCGTGCGGAACTGCGAATTGACCAGCTCAAAAAAGGAAACCAGATTCGTCGTCTGCGAAAATTTATGGATGAACGGCAGATCACTCTTCAGCGTGTCGCGCAAACCGGTGAGGTCGCTTTCCGGCGCGAATAACAAAGCCTTGCTGCCCATCATCGCCAGATCGCCCTTGTAAAAAACATCCTTGAACAAGTTCGTTTCCGCTTCCAGCTTCGCGCCGAGCCGCTCGACGAACTGCCGGTTTTTCTCCACGTTCTCGCTCTCGACGACGACGACCAAATCGTCCTGCTGCGGAAATTCCTTTTGGTATTCGAGGAAGTTGTGGTGGTAACGCTGATTACCGCCCACCAAGTTATTTCGGTCCGTATCGAACTTGAGAAATTTCACTGTGACCGCGATGCACAGGAAAAACAAAACCACCTGCGGCCAGAAAAACCAGTGCGGCCGACGCAGAATCGCTGCGGCGATTTTGCTCAACCACCGACCGAGAAAACGGTCTGGACTCAACGCCTTCATCGCGCGTCAGGCTTTTTCTACGAAGACCGCCGTGCCGTAGCACAAGACTTCCGTGATGCCCGGCGCGATTTCCGTGGCGTCGTAGCGCACGCCGATGACCGCGTTCGCGCCGAGCTGACCCGCGTGCGTGAGCATGAGGTTGAACGTATCTTCCCGCGCGCGTTCGCACAGGTTCGTGTAGATGGAAATGTTGCCGCCGAAGATGGATTGGATTTGCGCGCCGAAATTGCCGATGACCGAGCGCGACCGCACCATGATGCCGCGCACCACGCCGAACGATTTCGTGATGCGAAAGCCCGGCAATTCAAATGCCGTCGTCGTGAGGGGATGCGTCATATCCATAAGCCGATGATTGAACACGACCGGCGGCGTCCGCAAAAGTCAAAACTTGCGGGGAAGTTTTCTGGGCGACGATAAGTTTTGACAGAAATTCGTCCGTCCGCTTTCATCAACCCATGTTGGCAAAGGCCGCTGCGAAAATAACTCTGCCCGCCGCGAGGAAGGCATGGCGCGGCTTTTTTCGTTAGGCTTCATTCACACCACAATGCACTACAATGTCATATTCGACATAACGCAGACCAAATTCCATCAATGGTCAGGTTTAGTTGGCGGTTTTATTTTCATCGCTTTTGCCGCTTGTATGTATTGGTTTCCTCGGCGAGGTGTGAAGCAAGCCGGTTTAAGTTTTATTTACTCAGCTTTCATTGCGCTATTCTTCTGCGTTTTGACTTTTATGCCATTTTATATGTTTTTTGATAGTTACCGGAATTATCAGAATATTAAAACGGCGATGGAGCAGTCACGATGTGACGTTGCCGAGGGAACTGTTACTAATTTGCACCCGCTTTATAGGATAAAAAGTGGTGGTGCAGGCGAGACGTTTTCCGTTGACGGGAAAGTGTTCAGTTATCGACAAGGTAGCGTTCAGAACGGATTTCATCAGGTAGGAATTATCCACGATGGATTGCAGGTGCGAATTTTTTATTATGACTGGCACGACAATCACAACAAAGACATTGCACGTTTGGAGATTGCGCCATGAAGTTTAGTTTCAAATTTGAAGTGCGACAAAATAAGCTGCCAACCGCCATTGGCGCGGTTGCCGCCGCGCGTCGGCGGTGGTTCAGCTTTCTACGTTAAGCAGCACTACACTTATGGCAAAATCATCGCCGCTTGAAAAACTATTGTTCCGGTGCCTACTCTTTGTCCTGCTGGGATCGGTTATCCTTATTTTTCTGCCAGACCAACTTCCAGATTGGATGGAACTCCGTATCGAGCGGCTACACGTGTGGAAGCGGGTTCATAATGCGGGTGGTTGGGCTGCGTTGCAGCGAGATTGCGATGCGTTAGCAACCAAATACAAGGACGACTCGTTTGGTATCAGATGGTATAAATACGGGCCACAAACCGACACTAATTCACTGCCTCCGGCGATTGCCGCTCTAAATCCACAGATGATTGAGTTTTATTCGCCAAAAATAATGCAAGAGTTTGGAGGGGGTATTGGCGACAGAAGGTTTGGCACCAATCTTGTCGTTCGCATTTCCATTTTTGGACATCACACAACTGGAATGCACGAAAAACCTTGGCTGGGCTTGGATGTGCTGTGCGGGTCTAGCGTGACAAATTATATTCCAGCCGGTTCGCGCCCGTTGGCACCAATGCATTCATGGAACTGGCAGTATCGCAAGATAGCAGATGGCATTTATGAGCATTATATTTTTATGCCTTAACGTGCTGTTTAGTTTCACATTTGTCGTGCGACAAAATAAGCTGCCAACCGCCATTGGCGCGGTTGCCGCCGCGCGTCGGCGGTGGCACAGCTTTCTACGTTAGGCGGCAAAAGTTCGAGCTTGTATGAATGCAATAGTAAAAAATCAAATTGGAGCATCACTGCTGCTTGGTTTATTTGTTTTTGCATTTGCTGGGTGCGCTTATTACAAAGACACAATAACTGACAAGAGCACATGGTGATTGGCCCCCACGAGTCATGCCACTGTAGATGAGACAGTTTACGGTGGTTTCGGTTTGTTATTTTGTTTCCACTCAAGGTTCCGGTGGAAGGCGGGCGTAGCCCGACTGGAACCGGA